>Ga0070697_100001530_pt1 | contig 17595 bp, 14 predicted proteins | sample KBSK1501metaG_FD_65475 | JGI IMG/M metagenome (GOLD analysis project Ga0070697, IMG submission 65475) | Corn, switchgrass and miscanthus rhizosphere microbial communities from Kellogg Biological Station, Michigan, USA - KBS K1-50-1 metaG | ecosystem: Host-associated > Plants > Roots >... | reverse complement strand
CAGGAGGATGAGAACGAGCGCGCCGACTCCGAGCAATTTGATGATTGTGCTATGGCGCTTTCCAAAGGAAGGCTGCGATTTCGGGAACGGCGGCGGAGCTGTGAGTGGGGCTTCAGGCATAACTCGAAGGTTTAATCAGGATACGGAATCGAAGCCAAAATCTTTCAGCTGACGAGAAAATATTTTCGGCGACGCCAGGTTGTTGAATCCAAAGCACACCCGGGCCGCATCTCAGTTAAAACAAATCGAGGTTTTCATGATCCAGGATTTCAAGTTTGCTTTCCGACAGCTTATCAAGGCGCCAGGATTCACGGCAGTAGCAGTATTGACGCTCGCATTGGCGATCGGCGTTAATTCGGCCATTTTCGCGCTGATCAACGGCGTTGTGCTCCATCCAGTCGTGCCGCTCCGACCAAACGAAGTGGTCAACGTGTTCACCGCTAGACAGAACGCCAGCCACGATTACCGCCAGTTTTCTTACCACGAATATCGCGAGCTCCGCGAGAACGGAGGAGACGTTTTTGTCGATATTGCCGCGCTCGAGTTTGCCGTCGCCGGAATAGGTCGGGATCACGAGATGCGGCGAAGTTTCGCGTTCCTGACCTCGGAAAATTATTTTTCGCTGATGGGGACCAAGCCGTATCGCGGCCGGTTTTACACGGCCGAGGAATGCAAACCGAACGCGAACATCGCAGTCGTGGTCACCAGCTACGGTTTCTGGAAACGAATGGGCAGTCGAAGCGATTTTGTTGGCAGCACGCTTCAGATCAACGGCCAGCCTTACACCGTGATCGGCATCGCCGCCGATGGATTTAGCGGCGCGAACGCATTGATCGCGCCGGATATTTGGGCGCCGATCGGCATTCGCTCTCAGCTCGGCTCGGCCTTTGGCGATTCTGAAACGATGCACGACCTGATGAATCCGAAGAATTACGCCTTCAATCTTACCGGCCGCATGCGTTCTGGATTGACGATCGAAATGGCGAAGTCACGCCTGCCCGTGCTGGCGCAGCGACTCAGCGCAATCCAACCACCTGACAGCGAAGGCGCGCGCGAATTACAGATTCAAACGCCGTCGCGATTCAGTTTGAGCACGCAACCGGAGGACGACGGCCCGATTACGTTAATCGCGACGTTACTCACGGCCATGGCTGGCGCCGTCTTGCTCATCGCCTGTTTGAACCTTGCTAACATGTTGCTTGCGCGCGCCACCGCGCGGTCGAAGGAGATCGCCGTCCGGCTCGCGGTTGGCGCCTCACGATGGCGCATCGTAAGACAATTGCTCTGCGAAGGTTTTCTGCTCGCTGTTTGCGGCGGCGCGGTCGGACTGGTGCTCAGCGCTTGGTGCAACGACCTCCTTTTGCAGCAGCTGCGCAGTTTGCTCGCCTCGGTCAATTTTTCGTTTGTCGTGAAATTGCGGCCGGACACAACCGTGCTTGCAGTCACATTCTTATTTTGTCTTCTCGCGACAATGCTCTTCAGTCTCGGACCGGCCCTAAAGTCGACCAAGGCCGATCTCGTCAATGATCTCAAACAACAGGTCGGCGAACCGGCGCGCGTTGGACGCTTCAGCCGCTTTTTCGCACCGCGACACATTTCGGTCATGGTCCAAATTGCGCTTTCGCTCATGTTACTCTTCGCCGCCGGCTTATTTTTCCGGGGCGCGCTCAAAGCAGCCGGGCTAAATCCGGGATTTGTTGCGGCCGGCGATTTGATCAGCGAGTTCGATTTCACCCTGGTTAAAAAAGAGCCCGTCGAATCGCGCCGCTTGATGTTTGCGATGGCAGAACGCGCACGCCAATTGCCCGGCGTCACCGCGTCCGCCTTGGGGACAATGCTGCCCTATGCCGATTTCACTAATACGCGGCGAGTTCTTCGGACGAAAGACACGATGCCTAATGATCCGAAAGCGCCAGACCCAAGTACTAACTCGCTGTATACCGCAATCACACCCGGTTACTTCGATGCGCTCGGCGTGAAGCTGCTTCGCGGCCGCGATTTCACCCAAGCCGAGTGCGAGAGCAAGGAAGCTCGGCGCGTCGCCATCATCGACGAGGAAATGGCGAAAAAACTATTCCCGAATGAGGACGCGATAGGTCAACAAGTTCGCTACACCCAGCCGCCAAAGGATGGCGCGCCTAATGACCTGGAAATCGTCGGCGTAGTCAGCAAACATCGGCACGACATCCAGAACGACTCCATTATTTGCCGGTTGTTTGTGCCTCTGGCGCAAGGTTACAACGGCCAAACTTATCTTCACGTTCGCCTCAACACCCGAGATCGACATGCGGTGGTCGCGATCATGCCGACGCTTAGGCAAGCGCTACGCGAGATCGATCCGGACCTCCCTCTGCTGCAGATGACGCCTTACGTCGATTTGATGGAGAAGTCCCCGAATCTTTGGATCGTTAAACTGGGCGCGATTCTTTTCGGCGCGTTTGGTTGCATCGCGCTGTTGCTTGCGGTTGTCGGCGTTTATGGCGTGAAAGCTTACGCGGTCGCGTGTCGCACCCGGGAGATCGGCATCCGGATGGCTCTCGGGGCGCGTCGCAAGGATGTTTTCACGTTGATTATGCGCCAGGGGGCGATGCAAACCGCGCTCGCCGTGTTCGTGGGACTTTTGCTTTCGTTGGCCGCGGGCCGGGTGCTCTCCCAAATTCTCTATGGCGTAAGTCCGACCGATCCGTTCGCACTGATCACTTCAAGTTTCATGCTTGCCGCTGCTGCGTTGCTCGCGTGTTTTCTTCCAGCTCGGCGCGCGACGTATGTCAATCCGATCACCGCACTGCGCACTGAATGACCGTCAGTCAGAATGGCGTCGCCAGCCATCAAGGCGCGGGTCGGAAGTTGGGCGTGCGCAACGAGCAACAACGCTAGGCGCCTAGGCCTCGCGCAGAATTGGCTCACGGCGCACTGGCACGCTGAGAAACAGGCCGAGATAGGTTAGAGTAGCGATCAGCACGACCTGCGAAACAAACACCAAGTCCGACATGGCCTGTTCATAGAACTTTTGGTGCGTCCCGAGCGGCCCGACGAAAATCTGTACGAACAACGTAGCCAATTTCAAATTGCAAAATATCAAGGCTGCGATCATTGCTTCGCTTGCCGTAAGCAAACCGCGAAGTCCAACATAAGTGAAAACAACGAGGACTAGAGGCAACGCGTATTTTACGAAAGTCAGAGGAAAACACAAAGTTGTCTCGGTCAACCCTGATACTCCTTCAGGGAGATACTTTAGTGCGAAAGAGAAATCGATTTCTTGAGTGAAAAAGCCCTGAAACAACATCCAGAAGGTCATTAACAGCGCCGCAGCAACGAGTAGTCCGGAGCGCTCCGCCGCGAGATGTGATTCGTCTTTCAAAGGACCGGGAATATCAACAATGGTAATCCACGAAGCAAAAAACACCGACACGATTGAAACCACTGCTAAGATAGAGAATGGGAGCTTGGCGAACCAGCAAGAGTAGAGCGGCAAGATTACCATCGTCGCAGCAATCATGATTCTCGCGGCCGGCCGGCGAACGACCCAAACTAAATAGGACGCGCAACCAAGGTACAAAATTACACTCGACAGCGGCCCGGCCGCCGAGTGCCGACACCAATCAATGAAGACATTGTGGATCCTGCCGATGTTTGGGCTTTGACCGCGAAGCACTTTGGCCGAGATCAGTAACACAGAAAACGCGATCCAACCTCTGCCCGTAAGATGAATCTGCCGAAACCGCCGGGTCACAATTAGGCCCAGCAAAACGAAAGCAGCGCCGAGCAACCACGCATTTAGGATATTGGGAGCGAGTTGTATTTTAAAACCAGTGCTCGGCAACACGAACATTGAAAAAGCTAAAAACGCCGCCGGCCAGCCGTGTAAACCATGTCCGCGCAGCAAGACAATCACTGTTCCAGCAGCAATAAAAACAATGATAGGGTGATGCCAGAATATTCGTTGCGAACGCTCTGGATTGAAGGCGGTCCAGGCTGCGATCGCGACGAGCAGAAGAAGAAAGAAAAGATGTCGGAACTCGCCTGCTTTGATTGCCCATAAAAGTAAAAAAAAGCCGATGAGAAATGCGAGTGCCATCCCCACGGTGGGTGTAGCGTAAAGCCAAAGCCCGATCGCCGGGATCGCCATCGCAACGAGTGGCCATATGGGAGATTTCGGAGAGTTGGTGACCCGAAATGCGAAGGTGATCCACGCCACAAAAAGGGCCAGCAATGGTGATACACGTTGAAAAGAAGCCGCCAACAGCGAGCGGGCCTCGGCTCGTCTGCCGGCAATCGCACTCGGAAGATTTTCCGGACTAACTTTGAGTGCGTCGGCTTGGACGTTTCGGAACACATCCAGCCGCCCCTGAATTTCGGGCGTGGCCACCGCAGAATCGACCGGAGTTTCTATCCCAAAGTAGCGACCTTCGTAATGGATTGGCAGCGGCAGATTGTGAGGGAAAGCCATGAAAAAAAGCATATCGACTTGTTGCAATGGGCCGAGCGAGCCCAACGCCGCGAACAACTGCGGATACGTACCGCCAGCAAAGATTGCCACCGACCAAGGAACGTGATTGCCGCGTTCGTTATGACCATGGTCGCCGGTGATGATGAGATGGTCGTTTTTCAGATCGAGCTTGTCGATCAGCTCAGATAACTTCGCATCCACCGCCCGGAAATGGCGCTCGTACTCGGGGTGGCCGGGATGCCAACGGTGAGCCGCACTGTCGGTTCCGCCAACATGCAGGATGATTAACCGAAATTTTTTGTCCGACAAAATCTCGATCGTCTTGTCGATCGCGGCCAGATCGCAGTCGAGTTCCGATTTCGCGAGCTCAGGGCGATTTACCGTGATCGCTCCGCATTGGCCATATAGTCCAAGGATAATGAAGTCTGCTATAAGCGCGGGATTCAAACCGGCGCGGGCCGCGGCGGCCGGTAAACTATTATTTGAACCATGTTCACCAGTAAAATCATGAATTGCACTGGCGTAAGGACTTTCCCGTCCTTCCAGAAGTGTTTGAATGCAGGGCAAGCTCATGTTGCCCCCGGCGGTGTGGACATCGAGGTAAACTGAACCGCGTTGCTGCGCGAGCGCCTTTAGATTCAGCATCAAGTCATCCACCGCCTGCCGCCGTAAACTATCGACAATGATTACAACCAGGCGACCATCGCCGATTGATTGTGTTGATTTCTCCTGCGGCGTCATGCTGCCGTGTGAGATTGGGTTCGGGCGCGCGCCGTAGATAAAGAATAGGCTGAGACCTAATGGTAACAGCATGACCAAAATCAGAAGAATCGTACGCCGCCGCTGTGCCGGCAGCATGCGGGTTAAGGTCTCCATCGCTCTGGTTTGTTCAGACTGATCTTTCCCTCTTAGGATCATCACACATGAGAAACAACGGCCATTCTAAAGATGGTCTGATCAGCTGCTAGTCGTTTATACCCTCACAACATGAATTCCCGTAAGCCTGATGCCGGGCGTATCCGCAATTCCGCAGCGATCCACTGCTTTCAGAAAGATGGCTGGGGGCGGAATCGAACCGCCGACACGTGGATTTTCAGTCCACTGCTCTGCCAACTGAGCTACCCAGCCGCAAGATTGTCGATCTTTTCGCAGGAGCGAGTGGTCACTATGCAACAATCCATTTGTAGGGCAAGCGCATCGCTTGCCTCTTGCTGTAGCGGCGGTCTATGACCGTCGCATTAATTCTTCCGGCGCTCATAGAGCGCCGCTACAGAAATCTTCGCGGCAATTCCACCGCGCGCCGCAACAATTTTAAATAATGATCTCGCGAAATTTCGGTCGCGCCGAATTGTTGTAAATGCGGCGTGGTCCATTGCGTGTCGAGGAGCGCGAATTTGTGCGCGCGCAAACGTTCGACCAAGGCGACCAGCGCGATCTTCGAGGCGTCGGTCACGCGATGAAACATCGATTCACCAAAGAACGCGCCGCCGATGGCAACACCATAAAGTCCACCGGCTAGCTTATTTTTGCTCCACGCTTCGACCGAATGCGCGTAGCCGAGCTCGTGCAAGCGCTCGTAACTCTGGATGATCTCTCGATTGATCCAGGTGTCTTTGCGTTTGGCGCACGCCCGAATCACTTCGCTGAAGTGATTGTCGATCTTGATCTCGAAAAGCTTCTTGCGAGCGACGCGGCGCAGAGCGTGCGGGACATGAAAATCTTCTAGCGGCATGATGGCGCGCGGGTCCGGTGAAAACCAGGCGATCGAATCGTCTTCCATCGCCATCGGGAAAACACCAAGCCGATAGCCTTGCAGCAAAAGCTCCGAGTCGATCATGACAGAGAAAGTTATCTAGAGGTGCTCGCGGCGGCGAGCGCCTGTTTATTTTGGTTCGGTGCTTGATACAAGCACCGCTACAACCGTCCATTTGCTTTTGCCAACTTCATTCCTAAAATGAGCGGATGAGGCCCCTGTCGATCTTGCTCATGATCGGGTGCGCGGCACTCGCGGGCGGCTGCGCCGATCCGCTCGAACAACGAAGTGGTGGAGACGTTCAATCGCAGTTGGAACGCGGGATCACTGGTCAAGGCCAAATCGTCCCCGAACAACGAGAGCCCGGCGATCCAGCGGGCGAGCATGGCGTCCCCCAGACGCATCCCTAACAAAGTGAAAACAGCCGCGCCCCCGAAACATTCAAAGATTCTTATCCTCGATTTCGGCTCGCAATACACCCAGGTCATCGCCCGTCGCATTCGCGAGCTCCAGGTCTATTCCGAAGTCGTTCCCTTCGATCTTCCGGCGGCTGAGATCAAAAAACTTAATCCGAATGGAATCATTCTTTCCGGTGGTCCGGCCAGCGTTTACGACAAAGGCGCGCCGCAGATTGACAAGGAAATTTTTTCGTTAGGCATTCCCGTGCTCGGAATTTGTTACGGATTGATGCAAATGGCGCATCATCTCGGCGGCCAGGTCGTCTTCACCGGGCGGCGCGAGTACGGCGCGGGAATGTTGCACATCACCAATGGCTCGCAGTTATTCGATGGACTTGGCAATCAACTCGACGTCTGGAACAGTCACGGCGATGAAGTGACGGCCTTGCCGAAAGGTTTTCTCGCCGCCGGCCGGACGGAGAGTTCGGACTTTGCCGCGGTCGAAGATCGACAACGGAAGCTTTACGGATTGCAATTTCATCCCGAAGTCGCGCACACGCCGCGGGGCAAAGAGATTCTGCAAAATTTCGTCTACCACATCTGCCACTGCGCGATGGATTGGACGATGGGCTCGTTTATCGAAGAAGCCTGCGAGCGCGTGCGGCGGCAGGTCGGCCACGAAAAGGTTGTCCTCGGTTTAAGTGGCGGGGTCGATTCGTCGGTCACGGCCGCATTGCTCCACAAAGCAATCGGCGATCAGCTCACCTGCATTTTCGTGAACAACGGTCTCTTGCGCGCGCGCGAAGAAGAAATTGTTCAACGCGTGTTCGGCGAAAATTTTCACGTGCGTTTGAAATATGTCGACGCGACCGAACGTTTCCTGACCGCGCTCAAAGGGGTGACTGATCCGGAGCAAAAGCGAAAAATCATCGGCAACGAATTCATCGCCGTATTTCAACACGCGACCGAAGAGTTGCTGGGCGAAGATGGACAAACCAAGGCGCGCAAACTCGCCGCAGCGACTCCGTCCCGTGGCGGACACGGTCACTACAAATTTCTCGCGCAGGGAACGCTTTATCCGGACGTGATTGAGAGCGTTTCAATCGGCGGCAACCCGGCGGCCGTGATCAAGAGTCATCACAATGTCGGCGGTTTGCCCGAGAAAATGCACTTCGAGCTGGTCGAACCGGTGCGGCAATTGTTCAAAGACGAAGTCCGCCAGGTTGGACTCCAGCTCGGCTTGCCGAAAGAAGTTGTTTATCGGCAACCGTTCCCCGGCCCCGGCCTTTCGGTGCGCATTCTCGGCGAAGTCACACCCGAGCGATTGTCGATCTTGCGCGAAGCCGACACCATCGTCCAGAGCGAAATGAAGGCGAGTGACTGGTATTATCGGGTCTGGCAATCGTTCGCGGTTTTGTTGCCGGTGCGCTCGGTCGGCGTCATGGGCGATCAGCGCACTTACGAAAACACGATCGTGCTTCGCATCGTCGAGAGCCAGGACGGTATGACGGCCGACTGGGTCCGGCTGCCTTACGAATTGCTCGCGCGCATTTCGTCCCGCATCAGCAACGAAGTCAAAGGCGTCAATCGCGTCTGCTTCGACATCTCAAGCAAACCGCCGAGCACGATCGAATGGGAATGAGGCAATTTTGGATTGCCGATTTTCGATTTTCGAATGGTAATCGGCGGTGATGAACGCCGAGCAGCAGCGTCTCGCTGAAAACAGGCCGCACGACGAGCCGTGGCATTTCTGGGGGCCATATCTGGCCGAACGAGCGTGGGGCACGGTGCGCGAAGATTACAGCGCCAACGGCGACGCCTGGAATTATTTTCCGCATGATCACGCGCGGTCGCGCGCTTATCGCTGGAACGAAGATGGCATCGGCGGCATTTCAGATTACAAGGGGCGGCTCTGTTTTGCGTTCGCGTTTTGGAACGAGCGCGATCCGTTTTTGAAGGAACGGATCTTCGGCGTGAGTGGCCCGGAGGGAAATCACGGCGAAGACGTGAAGGAGCTTTACTGGTACATCGACAATACGCCGTCGCACAGTTTCATGCGGATGATTTATCGCTATCCGCAATCGCGTTTTCCCTACGAAGAACTGGTCGCCCAAAGCGGCGCGCGCTCGAAGATGGAAGGCGAATTTGAAATTTGGAACACGAACGCCTTTGCGGACATCCGTTACTTCGACATTGAGATCGAGTATGCCAAAGCGGACACGCACGATATCTTGATCCGCGCGACGGCGAAGAATTGCGGCCCTGAACCGGCGCCTCTGCATTTGCTGCCGACGATTTGGTTTCGCAACACCTGGAGCTGGGGACGTGAAATGGACCGGCCGGGCTTAGATATGATCTCGGCTCCGGCGCCAAAGATCGATGTCATTGAGGCGAAACATCGTGCGCTCGGCCGATATCAATTGTATTGCGAAGACGCGGGCGATGTTCTCTTTACCGAAAACGAGAGCAACGCGGAACGGCTTTGGAAGCTGTCAAATGCGCAGCCTTTCGTTAAGGATTCGATCAACGACCGCGTCGTCCACGACAAGATTGAGCTCGTTAATCCCGCGCGGACCGGAACGAAAGCCGCGGCGCATTATAAGTTCACGATTCCACCTAACGAATCGCGCAGCATCCGATTGCGACTGTCAAAGATCGACCCGCCTTCGCCAACCGCCAGTCCGGCTCGGACCTTCGGCGGGGCAGGCAATCAACCCGCGGCTGATTCTTTTAAGAAGTTCGATAAGATTTTTCTGCAACGCGCTACCGAAGCGGACGAATTTTACGGCTCGCTCGCGCCGGCAGTCTTAAACGAAGAACAGCGCGCGATTCAACGGCAGGCGTTCGCGGGCTTACTCTGGAACAAGCAATTTTATCATTATATCGTCGAGCAATGGCTCGATGGCGACCCGGGACAGCTACCGCCGCCTGACGAACGCGAGCAGGGCCGCAATTCCCGCTGGCGTCATCTTTACAACGAGCGCGTCATGTCGATGCCGGACAAATGGGAATTTCCCTGGTACGCATCGTGGGACCTGGCGTTCCACTGCATTCCGCTGGCGCTGGTCGATGTCCAATTCGCCAAGACGCAACTCGATCTCATCGTGCGCGAATGGTATCAGCATCCGAACGGGCAGATTCCCGCTTACGAATGGAATTTCGGCGACGTGAATCCGCCGGTGCTGGCCTGGGCGGCGTGGCGCGTTTATCAAATCGAGCGTAAGCAAGCCGGCAAAGGCGATCGCGCGTTTCTGGAAACGATCTTTCACAAAATGCTGCTCGTCTTTACCTGGTGGGTGAATCGCAAGGACTCCGAAGGCAACAACATTTTCCAGGGCGGCTTCCTCGGCCTCGACAACATCGGCGTGTTCGACCGCAGCTCGCAATTTTCTGATGGATCGCACCTCGAGCAAAGCGACGGCACAAGTTGGATGGGGATGTTTTGTCTGAACTTGATGCGCATCGCGATCGAGCTCGCGATGGAAAATCACGTCTACGAAAACATCGCCACCAAATTTTTCGAACATTTCCTCAGCATCGCCGGCGCGATGAACAATCTCGGCGGAAGCGGCATCGGACTTTGGGATGAGGAAGACGAATTTTATTACGATGTGCTCCACACACCGGGCGGACGTTACTTCCCGCTCAAAGTGCGCTCGATCGTCGGACTCATGCCCATGCTGGCCGTCGACACGATTCAATGGCAACTGATCGAAGCACTGCCCGGCTTCAAATCGCGACTCGAATGGTATCTGGCAAATCGCCCCGACCTTTGCAGCTTGATTTCGCGCTGGCAGGAGCCGGGCATGGGCGAACGGCGGCTGGTGGCGATCACGCGCGGTCATCGCATGAAATGTTTGCTCCGCCGCATGCTCGATCCGGAGGAATTTCTGAGCGATTACGGCATTCGTTCCGTCAGCAAATTTCACAAGAACCATCCCTACGTGCTAACGGTGCGGGGCGAACAAAAGATTGTGAATTACGAGCCGGCGGAATCGCAGACCGGAATTTTCGGCGGTAATTCAAACTGGCGCGGACCGGTTTGGTTTCCGATCAATTATCTATTAATCGAATCGCTCCAGCAATTTCACCATTACTACGGGGACGATTTCAAAGTGGAATGCCCAACCGGTTCGGGACAGTTCATGCATTTGAAAGAAGTCGCGAACGAACTTTCCAATCGCTTGATCAAGATTTGGCTCCGCGACGACAACGGTGAGTGCCCGTTCGCGCGCGCGTCACAACCGGCGCTCAATGGCACGCATCATTACTTGTTTCACGAATATTTTCACGGCGACATCGGCGCCGGGCTCGGCGCATCGCATCAAACCGGCTGGACCGGTCTCGTCGCCAAACTGATTCAACAGCAAGGCGAATTCGGCACCATCCGCTGACCACCTCTCACTCTTCAGCCCAATCTCGGCGAGGCCTGCGCCGCCAGCACCACACTCCAGTGCGTAGTTACAAACGCACTGCCACCGGTGTCGATGCTTGGCAGGGAGACAGCCGCCTTCATGGGAACGGCCGTCTATTACACCGCAAAGGCTTCGTCGGAGCAACGACTGACTCGCTTCTTAAACCTCTTGATCTACTCGCTTTGTCTTGGTCGCCGCATGATGTGGATGGCGAGGATGCGGCTTTGATGGCGCGCAAGCAGATAATCGATAAAATCGCCGATGATCGAGTTCGGTTTGTTCCCGAGCTTGGTCACCACCCGGCAAATGAGCGTGTTGCTGCGGCCGTGCCATTCCAGATTGATCGCGCCATGAAGATCGCGCGCGCTATGGATTTTCGCCCAGCCGTGCGGACGTCCCGGTTGTTTGGACCAGGCTTTGATAAAGCCAAACTTCTTCTCCAACTGCGGATCTCGTGTGATCTGACTCCGCAACGATCCGCGTCCGGTCGCGATCACCTGAATTACTGTTTGCATTCAGTCGTTAGGGTCAATCGCGAGTCGACTTTTGCAATTTTTCTTTGACTACCCGCAAACCACGCGAATTGACGCGAAAAAGGAGCCTCAATTTCAATTCATTCGCGTGAATTGGCGTAATTGGCGGGCACCAGCGATCGAAACATCACGTAAACATCGACAGACCCTTTTTCGGGATGCCGAAACGCGCCCGGCAGCGTAGCGACGATTTTCATCCCGAGGTCTTGCCAAAGTTTCACTGCCGATTCATTTGTCGAGACAACAAAGTTGAATTGCATCGCGCGGAAACCAACGCGGCGCGCTTCGTCCAAGCAATGCTCACCCATCGCGCGACCGATCCCCTGCCCACGCGCATGCTTCGCAACAATGAACGCCGCGTTCGCTACGTGTGCGCCGCCGCCGGACTGGTTCGGGTGCAATGTGTAGCTGCCGACGATCTCGCCGTCGTTCTCGGCAACAAAAACCTGAGCCTCGCACTGAAACCAGTACGCAAGCGCGTCTTCCCGCGAAACGTTCCGATCCAGAGGATAGGTGTCGCCGGCCGCGATTATTTCCTGAAAAATTTTCCAGATCTCATCCCGATCTGCATGCGTAGCCGGACGGATCTCTACCACGAGCAATTGTAGGGCAACCGCATCGGTTGCCGCAATTATTGGTTCGGCAGGCGGAGCGCCTGCCCTACAACTCGGACGAATCATGCGACGCTCGTCCGCTTTCGCCAAGGCTATAGCGCGACAAGTAAAGCGCCGCTACAGCTAATGTCTTTTAAAATACTGCACCGCCCTTTCGTGTTTCTTGGCGGCGGCTTTGGTTTTGAAGGTGCCGAGGTTGCGGCGCTTTCCTGTCTTCGGATTTTTCTTTCGCGAATAGAGGCGATAACCGGATCTCAGCTTCCGAATCATAATGGTTTCGTTTCGCGTGAAAGCAGAATGCCGACTTTGCTTTCGCGGACTTCCACTTTGAATGTTTTCAAATTAATTTTGGCCGGGCCGTTGGTTACTTCTCCGGTGCGCACATCGAAACACGAGTTGTGCCAGGGACATTGAACGTTGAATCCTTCGAATTTCCCTTCGGACAATGGTCCGAAGCGATGAGTGCAGAATTCCTGGAAAGCGAAAATTTGATTGTCGACTTTCGCCATAGTCATAACCTGGCCGTCGATCTCGACCCGTAAGGTTTCCCGCTCGCGCAGTTGTTGCGCCGCCATTACCGGAACGAACACGGCGTCCGCGCCGGGAATGGGCGGCACGAGGTAAATTGTGTCTCGCGGCGGCGGCAGATGTCGTTTGTGCCGGCCAACGCCGATACCATCATCGTAAACCAGCCGACCTCCAAGATAACCGGAGATGAAGAGAAGAGTGACGCCAGCGAGTGATAGCAAAAACGGGAAAAAATGAACTCTTAGTGAGACATCCGCGGAAAAGCGGAGTGCGAGATTAATCGCGTAAACCACGACTGCCATCAGATTCAACGTCATGTGTGTCGTCGCCGTGCGTTTCCCCGGATGATCGCGGCGAATGTCGCTGTAATCGGCAAATCCGGGAAGAGCGGCCAGCATCGCCGTCACCAAACCGAGGAGCATTGCCCAGAACGAAGCAAGGACGAGATTTGACGCTTTCGGAAAAACAAACGTCGTGATGTCGAGCAGGAAACTCAAAACGAAAAAGCCGATCGGGAAGTGGACCAACATCGGATGGATCGGATGCCCGAGCGGTTTGCCTTCGAGAAAATCCTTTAACATGTCGATCTTACTCCGGTGGAAGATTGGCGCCGCAGGCTTCGGCGATCTCGCGCCATTCATCTTTCGACATCCGCGCGACGCTGATGCCGTAGTGGTAAGTCATTCGTCCACCCAAATAGGCGGAGACGATCAATATTGCCGTTCCCACGATCGACAATGTCAGCGGCGCCGTCGCCACGATTGATGCATCACGAAAATCCTGGAGGCGCAGACCGAGATTGATCGCAAAGAGCGCCGTAACGAAGACGTTCAATGACAAATGATACAAGCCGATCTTCCAGGCCGGTTTTTCTTTTTTGATTCCGGTCCAATCCACCACACCGGTCGGCACCGCCAGTAACGACGCGGCCAGGCCGAATGAGATCGCGTAAAAGGAAAGGCGCACCATGGCGTTGCCGCCGATTTGCCATTTCGAAAGCAAATCAAAGATGAGCGCGCCGGGCCACATCGCCATCGGCAGATGCACAATGATCGGGTGCAACGGATGGCCGAGCCATTTGCCTTTCAAAATATCCAGCAACCATTTCACGGTACGGAACGAATTGCGTTCCAATAAATCTTCGCAGCGCGATCTGAACCCGCGCGCGTCAGATTTTAGCGCGCTCTCCAGTGGCTGGTCAGGTTGCCCAGCGGCCTAACGAGAATTAGACGGCATTTTGCGGTCTATTTCCAGACGCGACTTTGAAAGAGAGCACGAGCAGGCCGGTGAGAATGACGAGATCGACGGCTAGATGTTGGGGGAAACTCCAGTGTTGGCTGGCGTGACCGAAGCAGCCGCAGGTGATATCGAGGCCGCGAATTTTGGCGGCGATGGTCGCGCCGATGAAAACCGCGATCAGCGCAGTTAAGATCGACAATCCCCCGCGATAGAGAAATCGGAAGATGAGCGCGAGGCCGCAAAAAATTTCCAGCCACGGCAAATAAAATGCGAGGCGCACACTGATGAACCACGGCATCGTTTTGTAATTGTCGATGTCGTTCGCAAACTGGACCGGATCGAGAGCTTTGATCGCGCCGGCGTAAACGAAAATTCCGCCGACGATCAGATCGACAATGCGCCAGAACAGTTTCATACAACCCTCACCTGCCGCTTCGCGCCTTCCTCTCCCTGCCAGGGAGAAGATTGAGGTGAGGGTCGGACCCGAGGGCTTTCTTCATCTATTCTTCTTCACCCATTCTTCCCAGCCCCCTTGCAGAACGAAAACGTTTTTGAGCTGCGCTTCATCGCGCAATCGTTTCGCAACATCGCGGGCGGCGTTGCAGCTCTCAGCGCTACAATAAACGACGACTTTTTTCTCCGGCGACCAGTTGGGCAGAAATTGCGGCAGCAATTCGTTCCAGTGGTCCTCGTTCAACGAAAACGCACCCGGAACATGGTCGCGCGCAAATTCTTCGTCCGGGCGCGCATCGACCCAGATCGCGCCGTCGCCCCATGAGCGCGCTTGATCGGCCGTGATCAATTCCGAAGCTGGAATCGACGATTGCCAGGAAATTTTGTCGCGAAAATAAATTCCTTCGCCGATCGCCGGCAAACAAGCGAGCGCGACAAGGAGCAGCCCTTCTCGAACTGCGCGCAATTTCACTTCTCAGCGTTCCACACCGCCGGCCGGCGACGCTGACGGAATCGCCGCCGGTGTGGCAGTGTTTATTGCCGGCGCGTTGGGAACGCTTGGTCTCGGCGCGGGCGGAGCTCCGGGCGGATTCGTCACCTGCACGTTCACGTTAAACGATTTTGGCGCCTCTTTCGGATAATCCGTCTGAATCAGCAACGAGGCTCCTGCCGGATGACTCGTGTCTTTTGGTGTGATTTCAATTGTCCATTCGCCCGGCGCGCTTCCCTGCTCGACCTTCGATTCGAACACCTGACCATTCGATTTCGCTGTGATGTTCTTGGCCGGAAAATCCTTCGATGCCTTGATCGAGATTTTCTTCGGCTTCGGTTCCTCGCCACTTTGCCAGTAAACAAAGGCCGGTTTGATCTCGAGTGCCTGCGGAATTGTTGCCTTGAGTGTGAGAGTGGTTGTGGCCTGGGTCGGGTTCGGATCGTCCGTCTGCACCGTGACCGTCTTCATTTGTTGGCCAGTGCGGTCGCCAATGTTGAAGGTAGCGATGATCTCCCCTTTCTCGCCAGGGTTCACGACTTCCTTTTGGCTCTGCGTTGTCGTGCAACCGCACGACGCCTTCACCGATTTAAAATGCACCGGCGTCGTGCCGGTGTTTTGATACTTGAAATGCGCGACTGCTGTCTTGTCGGCGAACGCGGGGTGCAAGTCGATGGTATTCTGTTCCCATTTTAATTCAGCGCGCGCGGCCGCGCAGAGAAAGATCGCGAACGTGAGAGTTAGGATGCGGGTTTTCATTTTTTCGAATAGGAGCGCTCAATATAATCAGCCACGGCGTCTCGCCAAGAGCGGGGCGTAACGCCGGTCAACTGGGCATATTTCGTCGTTGAGAGGACCGAGTAAACCGGCCGTGGCGCGATCCAATTTTTCATGTCGGCGATCTTCACTGATCTTACGGCTTTTGCTTTAAGCGGAACGCCTGAGGCGCGACAACAATCGAGCGCGTGTTGGGCGTATTCCTGCCAGCTGCATTCGCCGGCGTTGGTAAAGTGTAAGACGCCGCCGGACACATCGACATCGAAGAAGCGAGAAAGCATCTCGGAGATGTCACGCGTGTAAGTCGGCGTCGAAAATTTATCCGCGACCGCTTCGATCTGTTCTTCTTCACGCGCACGCTTGATCATCGCGTCAACAAAGCTCGGCCGGTCAGGACCGAAAACCCACGACATCCGCACCACCAGATGCCTGTCCGCCGTAGCCTTGGCGGAGGCGGATCGATCTTGCACAGTCAAAACATTTTCTTCCCCTGCCCGTTTCGATTCGCCGTAAACGCTGATTGGCTTGGCAGCATCGGTTTCGACGTATGGTTCTCGCTTCTCGCCGTCGAAAACGTAATCAGTGCTGAAATGAATTAGCTTCGCCTTTTTCTCGCTGCAAATTTCGCTGATAAGCCTGGGCGCTTCCGCATTGATCGCAAAAGCTTGCTCGGGCTGAGATTCGCAAAGATCGACATTCGTAAATGCGGCCGCGTTGATGAGGACATCAAAATCGAGCGGCGATAGTTTTCCCCGAATCTGATTCGGATTTGCAAGATCGAGGTCCGCCTGATTGAAAGCAATAACGTCGAATTTTTCTCGATACTCGCGCGTGAGCGCAGCGCCGAGACGGCCGCTTGATCCAATGATTACAATCTTCATTCTTCTGATGCGGCGCTCTATGAGCGCCGCATCATTTCCGGCGGTCCATAGACCGCCGCTACAAATTTAGTAACGTCCAGCGCGTTCGAGCAGCGGCTGCCACCACGCCTGATTGTCGATGTACCACTGGATCGTCGTTTCCAAGCCTTCCTTGAAATCCTGGCGCGGTTTCCATTTCAATTCTTTTTGCGCGAAAGTCGAGTCGATGGCGTAACGCCGATCGTGTCCGAGGCGATCTTTGACGAACGAAATCAAGCTTTCCGGTTTGCCTAACTGGTTCAAAATCATTTTCACCAAATCGAGGTTCGCGATTTCGTTGCTGCCGCCGAAATTGTAAACGACGCCCGGTTTTCCCTCGAAGAGCGCGGCCACAACTCCGGCGCAATGGTCCTGAACGTCGATCCAGTCGCGGACGTTCATTCCGTCGCCGTAAACCGGCAGCGGCTCATCGCGCAACGCTTTGACGATCATAAGCGGAATCAATTTTTCCGGAAATTGATACGGCCCATAATTGTTCGAGCAGCGCGTCACGACGACTTCCTGGCCGTAAGTTTTATGATGCGCGAGCGCGAGAAGATCGGCGCCGGCTTTGCTTGAAGAATAAGGCGAGCTCGGATCGAGGGGAGATTCTTCGGTGAACTTCCCGGTTTTGCCTAACGAACCGTAGACTTCGTCGGTCGAAATCTGCACGAAACGCTGGACGCCGTGTTTCCTCGCCGAATTGAGGAGGACACTCGTGCCGATGACATTGGTGTGAATGAAATTCTCGGGTGAATTAATACTGCGATCGACATGGGACTCGGCCGCGAAATTGACGACCGCAAAAAACTGATGCTCGAGCATGAGCGCGTCCATCGCATCCGCGTTGGCAATGTCGGCTTTGAAAAATTCGTAGCGCTCGCCATGTTCCTCGACCACGCCGTCGAGATTGGCGAGGTTGCCGGCATAAGTCAGTGCGTCCACGTTTGTGACCGAGGCCGGCTTGTAATGTTGCAAGATATAGCGAATAAAATTGCTCCCGATGAAGCCGCAGCCGCCGGTCACGAGAATTCGCACAGCAAGAG
>Ga0070697_100001528_pt1 | contig 17608 bp, 15 predicted proteins | sample KBSK1501metaG_FD_65475 | JGI IMG/M metagenome (GOLD analysis project Ga0070697, IMG submission 65475) | Corn, switchgrass and miscanthus rhizosphere microbial communities from Kellogg Biological Station, Michigan, USA - KBS K1-50-1 metaG | ecosystem: Host-associated > Plants > Roots >... | reverse complement strand
CTCGCCAACGTCGTCCAGGCTCACGTCGTCCTTGCGCGACCCCTTGAAGCGGTCCCAGAACAGGTTCCGCATGATGGCGAACAGCCAGGCCTTCATGTTCGTGCCCGCCTGGTAGCTGTGCTGGTAGCGCAGCGCGCGGAGATAGGCCTCCTGGACGAGGTCCTGCGCGGCGTCCGGGTCGTGCGTGAGCCGGAGCGCGCCCCTGTACAAGGTGTCGAGATGTGTCAAAGCCTCTTCCGCGAAGGCGGTTTGGGCGGCCGGTTCCGCCATGAGTAATGCCAGTGTAGGATCACCTGCCTTGCCACCATTTGAAGCGGCGCCGGCGGGGCTGTATTCCCGATGACGCATCCGCTGCGCGTCCTCCAGGTCGGCCTGGGCGACTGGGGCCGGGACTGGGCGTGGCGCGTCAATCCCACCGTCGCCGATGTCGAGGTCGTCGGCTACGTCGATTCAGACCCCTCCGCGCTGAAGGTGCTCGACAGGCGGCTGCCTGGGTCGCGCCAAAAAAGCTTCGCGTCCTTTGCCGAGGCGATCGCGGCCACCGCCCCCGAAGCCCTGCTCGTCACGACCACGATCGCCGGGCATGCCCCGCTGGTACGCGCGGGCCTCGACTCGAGCCTCCACGTCCTCGTGGAAAAGCCCTTTACCGAGACGCTCGCCAAGGCTGAGGAGCTGGTGGCGCTGGCGGACACGAAGCGCCTGGTCCTGATGGTCAGCCAGAACTACCGCTTCTTTCCCGCCGCGCGAACCGCCGCCCGCCTGGTCCGCGAAGGCTCGCTCGGCGGGCTGTACGCGATCGGGATCGACTTCCGCCGCGACTACTCCTCCCCTCCCATGTCGCGCTTTCGGCTGCACTCGGATCCGCAGCCGCTGCTCGTCGACATGTCGATCCACCATTTCGACCTCCTGCGCCTCGTGTTCGCCGGCGAGCCAGACCGCGTCTTCTTTGCCACGGCTAACGCTGGGCAGGGTGGATTCGACGGCCCGCCGACGACCGCGGCATCGATCTACTTCGGCGACTCCCTCGTCAGCTATCGAGGCAGCTGGCTGAGCCCGGGCCCGAAGACGCCTTGGGCCGGTGAGTGGAGCATGGAGTTCGAGCGCGGCAACGTCAGGTGGACAAGCCGGGGCGACAACGGACTCCTGCACGAGAAGGTCGTGGTCACGCCGCGTCGGGGCAAGCGAAGGGTCCTCCCGCTGCCCGCCATGGCGCACGTCGACCGGGCCGGCACCCTGACGGAGTTCGCGGCTGCGATTCGTGAGGGCCGCGCGCCTGAGGCCTCGGGCCGCGACAACCTGGCGACGCTGGCTTTCACCCTCGCGGCGGTCGAGTCGTCGGAGCGCGGCCGGTGGGTTGAGCCCCAACCGACCGGGTCCCGATCTCCGGCCCCCGACTAGAAGGCGAAGCTGTAGGTCGATTCGAGGGCGGACCGCAGCGCGTCGAGGTTCGGCTCGATCAGGGGGATCTCAGGCAGGTGCTTGGCCGTGGTCTCCGGATCTTTGAGGCCGCCCGAGGTCAAAAAGGCGACGACCAGCTCGTCGTCCTTGATTTTTCCTTCCTCCACAAGCTTCTTGGCGACGCACAGGGAGATGACCGATGAAACCTCGGCGTAGATGCCTTCGGTCTCGGCGAGCTGCCGCTGCATCGCGAGCATCTCCTCAGCGCTTGGGCTCCGGGCAATGCCGCCCGACTCCCGCAGGACGGCCAGCGCCTGATAGGCGCTCGTGTTCAGGCCGACCGAGATGGCCGGGGTGGGCCCCCACGGCACTTCCTCGACGTGGTCCAGGTTCTTCGCGAGCGCGTTTTCCAGGGGACCGAAGACCTCGGCCGCGACCATCGTCGGGAGCTCGTCGATGAAGCCCAGCTCGCGATACTCCTTGAACCCCTTCCACGTGCCATAAAACGCGTCCCCCGCGCCCACCGGCATCACGATCTGGTCGGGCACCCGGCCAAGCTGCTCCACCAGCTCGAAGGCGACCGACTTGTAGCCCTCTATCCCGTAGCAGTTGCTGCCGACCAGCGGGTAGACGAAGACCGTCACGGGGAACCAACCCCAGCTGTCGACGCATGCCTCGACCATGCGCCAGCGGTCCTGGATCGTCGGCGTCGCGATCATCTTCGTCCCATAGACCGCCATCTGCACGCGCATCGTCAGCGGGAACTGCCGCGTAGTGAACATCACGCAGGGAATCCCCGCTCGGGCCGAGTAGGCTGCCGTCGCCGCCCCGGCGTTGCCGGAAGACGAACCGGTGACCACGCTCGCGCCCATCTGTCTGGCCATCGAGACCGCGCTCGACGCGAGCCTGTCCTTGAACGACCATGTCGGATTCCGGCTCTCGTCCTTGACCAGCAGGTTGCGGATCCCCAGGCGTTTCGCGAGCCGCGGCACGGGCAGCAGCGGCGTCATCCCCTCGCCGATCGAGACTGCGTTCTCGGGCTCGGCCGGAAGGAGTTCCGCGTAGCGCCAGATGGTCCCCGGACGCCCTTCGAGATGCCGGGGGTTGAAACGCTGCCGGATCTTGTTCATGTCGTACACGACTGTCAGGTTGGTGGGCAGGCCGCGAGCAAGGCATGCAGGGCAGCCCTTGAACATCGGGCCGACGGCGTACTCGGTGCCGCAGCGGATGCACCGCAGCGCGAGCAGGCGTGTCGACGCCGGTGCGGTCTTAGAGGATGCCAAGGTCTCGCGACCCTTTGGTCAGAACCTGACCGCCGCCCGAGCGCACGACGACTGGATCCTCGACGTGCAGCGCGCCGAACCCCACTTCGTAGTACGGCGCCTCCACGTTAAGCACCATGTCCTCTTCGAGGACGGTCTCCTGCCCGGGCGCGAGCAGCGGCGTCTCATAGACGTCGAGCCCGATCGCGTGGCCGACGTGATGCCTGCGGTAGTGCGGAATCCCGGCATCGCGCGCCGCCTCGACGCACGCGTCGAAGATCTCCGAGGCGCGGCGGCCGGGTCTCGCTTTGTCGATCATCACGTCTTCGGCGATTTTCAACGCGGTGTAGTAGTCGCGTGCTCGAGCTCCCGGATCGCCCAGGGCAAACGTCCTGGCGACGTCGCTCTTGTAGCCCTCGAACTCCGCGCAGACGTCAAACCAGATGAGGTCGCCGCGTTGCAGTGGCGTGTCGCCGGCAGAGACCTGTGACACGCCGCCGTTGCGGCCGAAACGGATGAAGGCGAGCACAGGCTCCGCCCCGTTCTCGACGAGGTGTCGCTGGAAGGCGACCAGCATCTCCTTCTCGGTGATGCCATCCCGCGCCAGGGCGACCGCGGCACCGATCGCGTCCTCGGTGATGGTCGCGGCACGGCCGAGCATGTCTTGCTCGATCGGCGTCTTGACCAGTCGAGCTTCCTTGAGCGCCTCGGGCGCGGCCACCAGCTCGACCCCGGGGAGCGCACGCCTGACGGTCTCCTGGACCGTGCCGGTCAGCTCCTCGAATCCCACGCTCGCCGCCCCGAGATCGAGCGCGCTCAGGGCCTCGGCCAGCGCGTCGCCGGCGGAGGCCGCGGGCTCCTTCTCGATGCCCCAGCTGACGAGCCGGCTTTCGACGTCTGTCAGCTTGGCTTCGGAGTCGACGCTCCGAAAGAACTTGCCGTAGCCCACGCCGCGGAATCGCTCGCCGCCGGCCGCGACGGTGTCCATGTCCCCCCGACCGGCGACGATCACAGGATGGCTGATGTCATCCGTGCGGACCACCGCGTACACCTGCGCGTCGCGCGGAAAGATCCGCAGGGTCGCGCTTCGTATGCCCGACGTGTAGTAGACGCCCTGGAAGGAGGTCGCGACGAATCCGTCGAGCCCCCGCTTCCGAAGCTGCGCCTGCAGGCGCTCGCTCATGACGACACCGCCTGGGTGCTGAGGGCGGAACGGACCGCCGGCAGGACCTCCGTCGCCAGCCTTTCGGCGAGCCCCTCGGGAGTCTGTCCTTCAGCGGGTAGGGCAACCATGGCCATCTCCTTCACACCCTGGCGGGCGACTTCGACTAGCTTGCGAGCGCATTCCTGGGGAGTGCCCGCGACCGAAAACGCATCCAATATCTCGGCGCTCAGGTGACGCGAGCACTCGTCGATCGTCTCCGCGCTGACGCTCCAGCCCGACGCCTCGAGACACTCACGAAGCTGCTCAGGCACGCTCACACCGATCGTCTCGAGGATGGGGCGACTGGTCACCAGCGATGTCGTGACAAGGCGAGCCACCGCGCGCCGCGCCGCGTTCGGATCGTCCGCGACGCTCGTGTAGAGCCATGAGACAAGGTCGATCTCGCCCCACCCGCGGCCGGCGCGGTCGAGCCCCCGGCCGATCGCGGCTTTCGCGTGCGCGATGCCCTCCGGGCTGGCAAACCCACCGATGATCGCGCCGTCGGCGACCTCCCCCGCCAGCTCGAGCAGGCGCGGACCCCGCGCTGCGATGTAGATCGGGACCTGCCGCGCCGCGGCAAAGTCGAGTCGCGCGTCCTGCATGCGGACGTGGAGGCCGTCGAAGGTCACGGGCTTGCCCGAGAGAAGGCCGCGGGTGACGCTGACTGCCTCCCGCACCGCAACGGCGGGGCGGCTCCGGTCCACCCCGTAGTGGCCGAGCCCGCCGCCGGCGCCGAAGCCGAGCGAAAGGCGGCCGCCCGAGAGCTCGTCGATCGTGGCAGCGGCCGCGGCGGTGACACCCACGTTGCGCGTGTAGGGGTTCGTCACCGCGATTCCGAGCTGCAAGTTTTGGGTATGGAGCGCGGTGACCGTGAGACCTGCGTAGATGTTGCGAGTCAGGCGCTCATCGGGCAGCCAGTAACGATCGAATCCCATACGTTCGATGAGCTCCGCGCGCGCCCCCAGCTCGCGCAGCGGCACGTCGATCACCGCAGCAAAACCAAAACGCATCAGGGCCGGGTCAAGGAGTGGAGGGGCGCCCTGGACGAGCGCCCGCTCCAGCTTTCCTCAGCGGACCGCGCCCGCGGTCTGCTGCACCTTGGTCCAGATGTCGACGACGTCGGTCGTCTTGACGACCGGTCCGTAAAAAACTCTGAAGGTCGTCTGGCATGCGTCGTGCTCGGAGGTCGTGCCGGCGGCTGTGGCGTCCGCGAGCAGCACCGAGTAATAGCCCTGGACGAATCCGTGGCGCGCCGTCGCCTCCACGCACACGTTGGAGGCGAAACCGGCGTACACGCACGTCTTGATCCCCGACGCCCGCAGCGTGACGTCGAGGTTGGTGTCCTGAAAACCGTCGTAGCAAGGCTTGCGGACGATCGCTTCTCCGGGCTCAGGTTTGACGAGGTCGGGGTGAAACTCGGAGCCCCATGTATCCGCTCGTACCGCGATATGGTCGAAGTCTCCGAACTGGGTGATGAAGTTGGGCAGGATGGTGTCGCGCCTGATCCACTCCTGGAGGTAGATCACCTTCACGCCCAGCCGGCGGGCGTCCTTGATGACGGCGTTGACGCGCGGCAGCGCCGCCTGGATGTGCGACATATCCAGGCCGAACTTGGCGATGAAGCCTTCGGAGTGCGCGAAGTCGTTTTGCACGTCGACCACGATCAGCGCCGTGTGGTCGGGGTGGACGATCTCCTCGACCCCGTTGAAGACTCGCGGATGTCTGCAATCAGCGCTCATCGATGACCTCCTAACGGACCGAAGCCGCGGCCGCCGGCGAGGTCGCGCGCCTCCCCAGCGTCATCTCGAGCGCAGTGTAGACGAGGCCCGCCACGATCAATCCCTGCAGCGCGGGGATGCCGATGGTGGCCTGGTTCGTGAAGTACGCGGCGGCGACGCCGACGATGAACGACGCGATGCCGGTCCAGCGGATGCCCGGTTCGATGTGCGCGACGAGCTGCTCCGGCGTCCGCCGGCTCGCCCCGAGCACGTAGTAGTGCGCGAGCACGACGCCCGCGTACGCCGGGATGATGACTCCGATTGTCAGCAGGAACGGGAGGAACGTGTTGGCGTAGCCGAGGAGGCTGATGAGTGCTGTGATGATGCCGCCGATCACCACCCACGCCGCACGACTGAGCGACTTGATGCCGAACGCGTCGCACAGGTTCGTCAACGCGAGCGAAAACGCGTAGAGGTTGACGTCGGTCGAGGAGATGAGGGCGACGAAGAAGACGAAGATCGCCACGCCGATCAAGCCCTGCGTCGCGAGCAGGCCTACGATGTCGGTGCTTCCCGAGCCGTAGTAGGCAAACAGCCCGATGAGGGCGAACAGGCAGTAGCTGACCACCCAGCCGAGGTATGACGCTATGGCCACATCGCGGGCTCTTTTCGAGAAGCGCGCGATGTCGGAGGCGATCGTGGCCCCGGTGATCCAGTCGGCCACGACGATCGTCACGGCGGCGCCGAATGACAGAGAGCCCTTCGGCACGAACCCGGTGATGTGGTCGAAACCCCCGCTCGAGCTCAGCGTCTTGATGACAAGGAAGATGCCAAGGGCCCACAGGAGTGGGACGGAAACCTGCCCGACGACGGACAGGCCCTTGTAGCCGACCAGCGCGATGAACGTCGCGAAGATCACGAAGCCGAGCGAGCCCGCCCACACAGGCAGGAACGGCAAGCCCGCGCTGATGACCGCTCCGAGGAAGGACGCGATGACGCCGACGAAGCCAACGGAAAGGATCCCGATCAGGACCGAGATCAACGTCGAGCCCTTCGCGCCGTAGACGATCCGGGAGACGAGATACGAGGTCATCCGGGTGCGCTGGCCGAGCACCCCGACCAGCATGCCGACCGTGGCCGTGATCGTCGTGCCCACGAGCAGGGCGGCAATCGCCGTCCAAAAGCTCATCCCGGACGCCAGCGCGGCGGCGACCAGGAACGGCGTCGTGGTGATGACCCACGCGACGAAGACGCCTACCGTCGAGAGCAGCCCCCGCTGCTCCTTCTCCGGAACAGGCTCGAGAGCGTGGTCCATGAACCGCTGTTGGAACCCGACGGCGTCGTCCATCGCAACCTCCTCCTTTGTGCGGGCCGCAGGCGGGCGCGCCACCCCGAGCGCGCAGCGCCGAATTTGTTTGAGAGTAAGCGAGGACCGCGGGATTTCCCATCGTGGGTTGTCAGCACGAAAGGCCCCAAACCTGTGACATCGTCACAATCCACGCGCTTTGCTCGGGGGCTACGCTGGTCGCGATGCGTGGGTACGCACAAACCAGCCGTGGCCAGGTCCACTACCGGCACCAGGGCGAGGCCGGCCCGGCGGTCGTGTGCTTCCACGAAGCGCCGATGTCGTCCGAGATCTACGCGCCGGCGCTGCCTGTGCTGGCGCGCTCGTTCCGGGCCTACGCGTTCGACACCCCCGGCCACGGCTTTTCCGACAAGCCTGCTCGCCAGCCGACCATCGAGGAATACGGGGCGACATTGCTCGAGGCGATCGACGATCTCGGCCTCGACGAGCTGATCGTCGTCGGCTGCCACACCGGCGCGGACATCGGTCTGGAGGTCGCGCGGCAGGCGGGAGCCGCGCGCGTCACCCACGCCGTTCTGACCGGTGTCCCGCTCATGAAACCGGATGAATGGGAGGGCTACTTCGAGCGCGTGCTGAGCCGGGGCTGGACGGGCGAGCCGCCCAAGAGCTGGGCCGAGTATTTCGCACCGGACTGGGAGCCGACCATCGACGGCGCGCACATTATGTGGGCCTGGAAACGGTGGGCGTCCGGCAAGCGCAAGGACTACCCCATCGAGAGCACGCCGATCGAGCTGTTTCAGATGGCGGTGCTCCAGCTTCTGATCGCCGGGCCGCACTACAACTGGATGTATCGCGCCGCCTGGAAGTACGACGCCGAGCCGGCCCTGCGAGGGCTCGAGTGCCCGGTGCTGCTCCTCAACGCCGGCGAAGACCCTCTCGCCGACAAGGACCACGATGTCGCCAAAGTCTTGCGCGACGCGCGCATCGTCCACCTCGAAGGTCTGACGGGACAGCTCCCGTGGCGCGTGCCCGAACGCTTCACGGCCGAGATCGAGAAGTTCGTGGGGGTCGGCGCGACCACCAGCGCTTAGTTGATGCGGAGCGCCCGGAACTGGTCGGTGTCCAGGTTGCCGCCGCTCAGCACGCAGACGACGTGCGAGCCTTCAGGCGCTTCGATCCGGCGGTGACGCAACGCGGCCACCGTCGCCGCCGCCGCCCCCTCTGTCAGCAGTTTGAGGCGGCCCATGCACCACACGATCGAGTCGCGGATCTCATCCTCCGTGACGAGCACGACATCGTCCACGTAATCCCGGACGATGCGGAATGTTAGGTCTCCCACCCGCCGGACGCGAAGCCCGTCCGCCGTCGTGTCCACGTCATCGAGCGTGATCACGTGGCCCGCACGGAGGCTCTCATGCATGGCCGGTCCGCCGCTGGACTCAACCCCGACGACTCGGGCCTGCGGAAATTTCTGCTTGATCGCCTGAGACACACCCGAGATCAGGCCGCCGCCCCCGATGGGGACGACGACGACGTCCACGGCGGCGAGGTCGTCGGAGATCTCCAACCCCAGCGTTCCCTGGCCGGCGATCAGGTCGATGTCATCGAACGGGTGGAGGAAGGTGTAGCCATGCTCCGCAACCAGGCGCTTGGCCTCTTCATTCGCTTCGTCCCAGATGTCGCCGTGGAGCACGACCTGCGCTCCGTACCCCTTCGTGGCGGCGACCTTGCTTGGCGTGGCGTTGCGAGCCATGACGACGACGGCCTTCACGCCGTTCAGCGCGGCGGCCAGCGCGACGCCCTGCGCGTGGTTGCCCGCCGAGGAGCAGATGACGCCGCGCCCACGCTGCCTGTCGTCCAGCATGCGGATCTTGTTCAGGGCGCCGCGGATCTTGTACGACCCCGTCCTCTGGAACATCTCGGCTTTCAGGTGGACGGTCATGCCGGTCTCCCGGCTGAGCTGTTGCGAGTCGAGCACCGGAGTGTGGTGCACGTGCTCGTTCACACACTTACGAGCAGCTTCGAATTGCGCTGCCGTGACGTATGTCGGCCGCTTCGTCCCGCGACTGCTCAATTCAGGTCCAGGGAGGGCGTCATGGCCGTCCAGCCGCTCGCCTGCTCGTAGGCGTGCGCCACGCCGAGCACGGTCATGTCCGACATGTGCGGGCCGTGGATCTGCAGGCCGACCGGCAGCCCGGCCCTCGTGAAGCCGCAAGGGACGCTGACGGCCGGTTCGCCGGTGAGGTTGGCGATGCACGTGATGCGCGCCATCACGCTCAGCACCGGCACCGAGCGGCGGCCCAGCTTGAACTCGGTCTGGCCGATGCGGGAAGCGGTGAGCACACCGGTCGGCGATGCGATGACGTCGACGCGCTGAAATACTTCGCGCAACGACTGCCGGATCCGCGCGCGCACCCGCTGCGCCTGCACGTAGTCGGTGGCCCTGTACGCGAGCGCGCCGCTCAAGTACTCGAGCGTGTCCGCGCCGTAGTCCTGCGGCCGCTCGATGAGCCAGCGCCGGTGGACGTTGGCGCACTCGGACCAGGCGACGACGACGCAAGCATCGAGGCTGTGCTCAACCTCTGGAACCGCGATGGGCACGACCCTGGCGCCCAGCTTGCGCAGCCCGGCGATCGCGTCTCGCACCAGCGCCTCCACCTCTGGGTCGATCACATCGAAGTAGTAGTTTGTCGGCACGCCGACGCGGAGACCCTTCAGCGACCTGCGATGTGCCGAGGCGGCGCTCGGCAGTCTTGCGGTGGCGGCGGAGGGATCCCTGCCGTCCGGACCTGCAATCGCCTCGAGCACCATCGCCGCGTCGGCGGCGGTGCGTGTCATCGGCCCGCCATGATCGAGCGAGGAGCTGTTCGGCACGATGCCGGTCCGGGGCACGACGCCATACGTCGGTTTCAGGCCGACGACGCCGCAAAACGCGGCGGGGATGCGGATCGACCCGCCGGTGCAGCTGCCGAGCGACGCAAGTCCCAGGCCGGCCGCGACGGCCGCAGCCGAACCCCCCGACGAGCCGCCGGGGATGTGGTCGAACTTCCACGGGTTGTGACACGTGCCGTAAAACGGGTTCTCGGTGGTCGCCCCGATGGCGAACTCGTGCAGGTTGGCCTTGCCGACGAGCACCGCGCCGCCTTTCGCCAGCCGGGCGGTCGCGGTCGCGTCCTCCTTGGGTATGAAGTCGCTCAAGATCTTCGATCCCCCGGTCGTGCGGATGCCCTTGGTCCAGTACAGGTCCTTGAGGCTGACCGGGATGCCGTGCAGCGGCCCGCGGTGATCGCCGCGGGCCAGGTCGCGGTCGGCCCGCCGCGCCTGGGCCAGCGCCAGCTCCGGCGTCACCGTGATGAACGCCTTCAGGCGGTCGAGCGCGGCGATCCTTTCCAGCGTCGCCCTCGTCAGCTCGACGGCGGACACCTTGCGTCTCCGGATCAGGCGCGCGGCACGCTCGATCGTGAGGCCGGTGAGGTCCTCAGCGAGCACGCGCGTCGGGCTGCAGGAAGTCCGCTTCGAAGCCCTCCACGTCGACGCTGTAAAGGCGCTCGATCACCTGCTGCACGCCGTCGAAGATCTCGGCCAGCCGCTCGGGTGGCATCGTCTCGCGCAGCCCCGCCCACCGCACGATCGCGGAGGCCGCGTCGGGCGTGATCTTGGTGATCTTCTCCTCGTGCGCCAAGCGCTACCTCCTCATCCAACCAGCGCAAGCTGGCTGGAGCTGCCGGTCAACCTCTGATGGCCGCCCTCGGTGACGAGGATGGTGTCCTCGACCTGCAACCCGCCAAACCCGAGCTCGTAGTAGGGCGTCTCGACCTCCAGGACCATACCTGTCTCGAGCGGGGTCGGCGTCGTGTCGTTGAGGATTGGAAGGTCGTAGACGTCCAGACCGATGCCGTGCCCAACGTGATGCCTCCGGTAGTGCGCGATACCCGCCTGCCTGGTCGCGGCCACCGCGGTCCTGAAGATCGCGTTGGCCGGGACACCGGCCCGGACCTGTTCGATCGCGCGTTCCTCGCCCTCGAGGATCGCCTGGTAGTAGTCGCGCTGCTTGGCTGATACCTCGCCGAAGATCGCGGTGCGCGCGATGTCGGAGTAGTAGCCGTCGGACCTGCACCCGATGTCGAATCGGATGATGTCCCCCTGGCGCAGTGTCCGGTGGCCGGGCATCGCGTTGGGGAGTGCGGAGCGGTCGCCGAACGCGATCACGGTGAAGACGGGATCGCAGCCGAGCCGGATCGTCTCGCTGTCGAAGGTCATCGCCATCTCGAGCTCGGTCATCCCCTCGTGCGCGCCGTCGATCGCCCTCTGGTACGCGCCCTCGATCGCGTGCGTCGCTCGCGTCAGCCTGCGAATCTCCTCTGGCGTCTTGACCATGCGGACCTGGTCGAACATCGCGGCGGCGTCGACGAGCCGGTCGCCATACCGCGACCTCAAGGCGTCGCGCGCCGCGGCGGAGATCCCCCGCTCGTCGACCCCCACCGTCGTCCGCGAGCCCAGAGCATCGAGCTCGGTGGTGATCGCAGCCAACGATGTCGCCTGCGCGTCGTCCGCGGCCAGCGTGCGATAGCGGCCAATCTCATCGGAAAGCACCTCGCCGTCTGTCGCCACCTCGACAAAGAACCGGCCGTAGGGCGACAGCGTCGCTTGCTCAGGGGGGAACTGCGCCCACATATCCAGCTCCCCCGCGGGCAGCACGACGACCGGTTCCTCCATTCGATCCACCCGCGCGAGGGCGTACACCTGTGTGCTCGGCATGAGCCGCTGGCCGAACCCGACGAACCCGCTCAGGTACCGCACGTTGGCGTGCGTTGTCGCCATGACCGCGTCGAGGCCCGCCCCACCGAATACTTCACGCGCGCGCGCAAGGTTCAGGAGCGGGTTCACGCGACGGAGGCCTTGTCCATGAAATGGGGCATGACCGATTCAGCGAACAGCTGCATCTGCTCGAGATACTCCTCCACCGAGTTGCTGACGAAGAGCAGCCCGGACAGATGGCTTGCGCCGGCGCGGCGGTAGCCGTCGATGAGGTCCCTCACCTGGTCGATCGAGCCGATCAGGTTCATCGAGACATAGGAATCGATGTCAAAGCCCTTCAGCGTCGACTGCTGCAGCGAGAGCAGGTGCTCGTACACCTGAGAGCGTTTGAAGTCTTTCTCCGCGGCCTCGGCCGTGCGCCCCACGCAGACGACGAGCTGCGGCGCGATCTCAACCGCGCTCCCGTCGCGCCCCGCGGCGCCCGCGTACGCGAGCAAACGGTCTCTGGCTTCGCCGATGCGCTGCGGGCCCATCCCCGCGGGCAGCCATCCCTGGCACAGCTCCGCAGCGCGCTTGATCGATCCCTCAGCATTGCCGCCGGAGAAGATCGGCAGCGTAGGTTGCAGAGGTTTCGGGTACATCTCCACGTCATCGAACTGATAGTGGCGGCCGTGAAACGTCGCCCTGCGCTCGTTGAAGAGCAGCTGCAGACTCCGGATGCCCTCCTCGACCAGGTCCGCCCGCGGCACGCTCTTCAGCTGCGGTTGTGTGGCCTCGTACTCCTCTCGGTACGCGCCAACGCCGACCCCGAGGATGACCCGGCCGCCGGTGAACTGGTCAAGCGTCGCGACCTGCTTGGCAAGCACGACAGGGTGCCGCATCGGTAGCACGATCACGCCAGTCATGAAGCGGATCGTCTTCGTGCTCGACGCGCAGTAGGCATACGTGATCAATGGCTCGAAGAAGTTCGGTGGCTCGGGCCAGCGCTTGCGGACGTAGGCCTGGGTGGTCATGTGGTCGTTGCCCATCACGGCGTAGTAACCGAGACGCTCGGCCTCGACCGCGACCCGGACCACGTCCTTCGGCGCCGCGAACGGGATCGGATAGAGCATGCCCTCCGTGCAGGTGGGCAACGCAACGCCGAATCTCATGCGTGAAACCCGTAGTGCCGGTCGAGCGCTGCATTCAGGTCGGCCATCGTCGGACTCACCACCGGAATGGAAGCCTCGGGGCGGCCGATGCCGAGGTCCTTCAGACCACCCGACGTGATCAGGAGAACGACGCGGTGGTCCGGCAGGAGCGATCGCGCGGCGGAGAGCTTGCGGGCGGCCGCGATCGTCATCGCTGATGAGAGCTCGACGAAAAGACCCTCCATCGTCGCGGCGTTTCTCTGCGCGGCGAGCAGCTCGTCGTTGCTGACCGTCACGGCCGCACCCTTGCTCTCCCGCAGCGCGGCCAGTGCCTGGTAGGTGCTTTGCGGCGCGCCCGCGGAATACGCGAACGACCCGCTGCCCCCTGTTGCGACGGGTGACTCGAGTCCGCGACCGAGGGCTTGCTCGAGCGACCCATACGCCTCCGCCGCGATCATCCGCGGCTCGCGGTCGGTGATCCCGAGCTCGCGCAGCTCGCGAAATCCGCGCCACATGCCGGCGAGCCCATCGCCATACGCCACCGGCGCGATGACGGCGTCGGGGACCTGCCAGCTCAGCGACTGCGCGATCTCGAACGCGAGCGTCTTGTAAGCCTCGACCGCCACCGGGTGGCTGCCCACCGGCGGGTCGGCCATGTTGGACAGCGGGAGCCATCCCCACTCCGAGGCCACCGCACGGTTCAGCGTCCAGCGGTCGCGCGGCGACTCGGTCGCGACGACCATCGCGCCGTAGCTCGTCATCAAGCCCTGCATTGGAGCAGGAAATGCTTTGGTGGTCAGGATCAGCGAGGGCAGCGCGGCCCGAGCCGCGTACGCCGCCGCCGACGCGCCCGCGTTACCGGAGGACGACAGGACTATCCCGCCCCGGCCCGAGGCCTTCGCCCACGACACCCCAACGCTCGCGAGACGGTCCTTGTACGACCAGGTCGGGTTGAACGACTCGTTCTTCAGAAGGACCCGGGGCAGGCCGATCGCCCCTCCCAGGTTGGGGCATTCGGTGAGCGGCGTGCCTCCCTCGCCGAGGCTGACCGCCGAGGGTGGTCCGAGCGGCAGGCACTCGGAGTAACGCCACATGCCGGGCGCGCGCCCCTCCCACCGACCCTTGAGCGAGCGGCCTCGCGGAAGCGGGTTGTCGTACACCGCGACGAGGTTGACGGGCGCAGTGGACGCGCAGCTCGGGCACCCCGCGAGGTCCTGGGCGAGGTCGAACTCGGAGCCGCATCGCGGACATCGCAAGCTGACGTCGAGGCCGGCGCGGGTACCGATCATCTGGGCTTGGGTTGTGATGCTATAAACTCCTGGCTCGTCACCCGTCGGTTTTAGTCCCAAGACGTAGGCCTGCCATTGTGAGTCCATCCCAACTTCGGTCCCGGCTGGTCTTGACGCGCGACCAGATCGACGGCTTCGCGCAGCGAATCAGCGCCGCGGTCCGCAAGGACGTCGAGCCGTACGGCGATGCATCTGATTCCGAGCTCGACCGCGACTTCTCGGCCATGATCGCGCGCAACGTCGAGATCTACTTCCACTCCCTGGCCGAAGACCGGGTGCCCTCCGACGCCGAGCTGACGGAGCTGGCGGACGCCGGACGGCGCCGCCTTCACCAGGGCGTACCTCTGGAGGCCATCTTTCACTCCTATCGCGTCGGGACTCGCGTCCTGTGGCAGTGCCTGCTCGAGATCGCCGATCCTGACGACCTCGGCCGGCTTGGCACGCTGACGCTGCAGTTCGCCGACCTGGTCAGCTCGGCCGCCTCGGAAGGCTACCTGGGCGAGCGTGAGCGGCGAGCCCGCTCGCACGAGGAGGCGACCCGCCTCTTCCTCACGCGCCTACTTTCGGGAGACCTCGACGACGAGGAGGCGGTCATCCGGGAGGGCCGCCACTTCGGGTACGACCTCGACCGCATGCACGTGGTCGCGGTCGTCTCGCCACGGAATCGCGGTCGCCAGCTCAACGTCGAGCGCGACCTCGAGCTGGCTCACGGCCGCTCCCAGATGCAGCGCTATCGGTCGGATGCACCGGCCGTCGTGCTGAGATTGGGCCTCGTCGTTGCGGTCCCCGACGACTCGGTGTCGGATGTCGTGAGCACGGTGCTCAAAGCGCTCGCGGGGGTCGTGGCCGGCCAGCACTACACGATCGGGATTGGCACCGCGCGCGGCGGCCCTGGCGGAATCGTCGCGAGCTTCGCCGAAGCCCAGCGCGCGCAGACCCTGGCGTCGATCCTCCAGCCGAAATCGCTGGTATGCAGGTACGACGAGCTGCAGCTGTTCGATCTCTTTCGGGCCGGCGAACCGGTCGACGCATTCGTCAACGAGGTGCTTGGCAAGCTCATTCGCCGGGACCGTGAGCGCCACACCGAGTTCGCGCAGACGCTGGAAGCGCTCTTCGCGGCCGCCCTCAATCGCAAGCTCGCCGCGCGCCGGTTGGGGGTGCACGCCAACACGCTTTCCTATCGGAGCAGGAGAATCGAGGAGCTGCTCGGCGGCTCGCTGCTCGAGGGCGAGTTCTGCTTCAGGGTCCAGCTTGCGTTGAAGCTTCTGCCCCTCTCCAAGTACGCGCGAGCCGACAGCCCGACCGAGCCCGGTTTGTGACAACGTCACAGACCCGGCCCGTTTCCTGCTGACAAGCTCCGATAGCGCGCCACCCAGGCGGGATCTATTCTCGACAAAACCCGAAGACCCAGACTTCGGGGATTGGAGGAAGTACACATGCGCAAGCTCTTGCCGCTGGTGGTTCTCGCGGCCCTCATGGCCGGCGCTTGCCAGGGCGCAACGACGACGACGACGTCGAAGACGATCACGATCCTGTCCCCAGACGCCGTCGCCGCGCTCGACAACGAGGCCCCAGGCATGCTCGTCCTCGAAAGCATGCAGGCCATCGTCAACCTCGGCGAGCAGCTGGTCGACTTCAAGCAAGCGGGCACGCAGAGCGCCGACGGCGTGAATCAGCTCGATTTCAACAACTTCGAGGGTCGCCTCGCGCAGTCGTGGACCCTGGACGAGGCGAACAAGACCTGGACCTTCAACCTCCGACACAACGTCGTCGGCTGCACCGGCAACAGGTTCACCGCGGACGACGTGATCTACACGTTCGCGCGGGCCAAGTCGGTGTCCGGCACGCTTGGGCCCCTCTCCTGGTTCTTCATGAACACGGCCGGCGTCGCCGGGTTCACCCCCGACGTCTTCCCACCGAAGAGCCAGACGGCGCTCGGCGACGAGGTGACCAAGGTCGACGACTTCACGGTGAAGATCAAGGTCTCGAGCATCCGGCGGCTGTTCCTCCCCGCCATGACCGACTTCTTCACCCTGATCTGGGACAGCAAAGAGATGAAGGCTCACGCCACCTCCGCGGACCCCTGGAGCCACGCGTGGGCGACCGACAACAACGCACCGAGCTTCGGCCCCTACTGCCTCGAAAAGTGGACGAAGGGGTCAGACTTCATCGCCAAGGCCAACCCCAACTACTACCGGGGCAAGCCAGCGATCGACCGGATCGACTTCCGCAAGGTCCCTGAAGACGCCAACCGGATCGCCGCCCTCCAGTCCGGCGAGGCCCAGATCGTGCAGTCGCTGACCCCGAAGGAGTTCGACTTCCTCCGCACCGGCGGCAAGGGCGTCAAGGTCAACGGCATCATCGGCAACCAGTACCTGTTCCTCGGACTGCCGTGGAACATCAAGCCGCTGGACAACGTCTTGCTCCGCCGCGCGTTCGCGTATGCGCTGCCCTACGACCAGATCCTGCAGGTCGCCTACGTGGGCAAGGCCAAGAAGTGGGAAGGTACCGTGCCCTCCTCGTACGTCGGGTTCTTCAAGACCCAGACTCAGTACAACCTCGACGTCGAGAAGTCGAAGGCGCTCCTCGCCCAGGCGGGTTACCCGGGCGGCAAGGGTCTTCCACCCAACCTGCTCCAGCTGAGCTACACGGCCGAGCGTGAAGGAACGCTCGGGCCGGTGGCCACCCTGATCCAGGCCGCCTTCAAGAACGTCGGGCTCAACCTGCAGCTCAATCCGCTGCCGCAGGCCCAGTTCGCCGACAGGGTCTTCGCCAAGCACGAGCTTCCGATGTTCCTCGACGACCAGGACAAGCCCGACCTCGTGACAGGCGAGTACGCGCTTGGGCCGTTCATGACCACGACGGGGCCCGGCAACTACACCAAGTACTCGAACCCCGTGATGGACGCGCTCGTCGACCAGATCTACTCCGAGAGCGACCCCGCCAAGCAGAATCAGCTCCTGGCGCAGGCCCAGGAGATCTTGATGCAGGCGCCTAACTGGATCCCCATCGCCGAGTACGAGACGCAGTGGGGAATCCGCAACAACGTGTCGGGGATCACATGGCACCCGGAGGACCAGCTGCGCTGGTTTGAGCTGAAACTCGGCTAACCAACGTCGACGGGCCGGCCTCGGGGCGGGGGCCGGCCCGCTCGGCACCATGAGCCCGCCATCAAACTGACAACCTGAAGATGCCCTGGAGATACATCCTCCGCCGCCTCGCCATCGCCGTCGTGCAGCTTGCCGTGATCAGCGTGGCCGTGTTCTTCTTGATGCGGGCCCTTCCATCAGACCCGGTCGGCCACCTGGTCGGCTTCAACGCCTCGCCGCAGGCAATCGCACACGTCCGCCACCTGCTTCACCTCGACGAGTCCGACCTGACGCAGCTCGCGATCTACCTCGGGCTCGACACCAGGTACGGCCCCGGGCTCCTCCAGGGGAACCTCGGCGCCTCGTGGAACAGCGGCGCCCCTGTCGCCGAGGAGATCCGCACCTACCTCCCGATCACCCTGGAGCTGATCAGCTACAGCTTCCTCATCGCTGT
>Ga0070697_100001526_pt1 | contig 17609 bp, 15 predicted proteins | sample KBSK1501metaG_FD_65475 | JGI IMG/M metagenome (GOLD analysis project Ga0070697, IMG submission 65475) | Corn, switchgrass and miscanthus rhizosphere microbial communities from Kellogg Biological Station, Michigan, USA - KBS K1-50-1 metaG | ecosystem: Host-associated > Plants > Roots >... | reverse complement strand
AAGGTTCGGCCGACGAGAATATATTGAGTTCTGCCCTTGATGCTCGGACAACATGACGCGTCCTTTGGGCCGTAATCCAACGTCTCCAGGTGAATTGTTTTGAGGTCAATGGAGACATCTTCAATCGAGCGCGTCGATTTTCCGCCAACCTCGGTGTGCGTCAGTGGTGCCAGACGGCCGTTGCGTTGAACGAAAACGGCTATATATTGCACGTGGTTGTTTGTTCCTCTTTGACTTTCGATTGTGTAGAGAACAACAGTTTCGGGATTGCTATCGTTGTCAAGATTGCCCACCACTACCTTTCGAGCGTCCCTGTATTCTTCGCCCTGTTCCTGGCGTGCTTGACGGGCGATGTAGGAATCGATTGTCTTCGTGTCCTGCTCCTGGAACGCGCCTACGCCGTAATCAAAGCAGCCGAAAAAGAGCGTGAGTAGAGCGAACGAAATTGACTTCATGGCTTAATGCTTCAGCTCTCTGTTTATCTTTTGGCCATCATAAAACAGTACCCGTTGTGTGAGTTGGTTTCGCGCTGTCCTTCGGCAACTCGATCCTAACCCGGGGTTGGCAATCTGCGTCATGGTTACTATACTCAACTCGATTCAGCTCTGATTTCAACAACTTTGAGATCGGGACGTTCACAGCCCGCCGTAAATCAACCAACGCTCAGCGCGAAAGGTTTTCGTTTCGCGATTGTGGCGAGCCGTTGGAACGACGCCATTGTATCGCGTTTGATCGACGGTGCGCGCGCGGCGCTCGCCGAAGCCAGGGCCGACGAGTCTGCCGTCAAGCTTTTTCGCGTCCCTGGTTCGTTCGAGATTCCGTTGTGCGCGCTGAAAGCCGCGCGGTCGGGACGATTTGATGCCGTGATTTGTCTTGGCGTGATCATTCGTGGCGAGACCCCTCACTTTGAATACGTGGCTGGCGAAACCGCTCGCGGAATTAATGATGTTAGTTTGCGCACCGGTGTACCATTGCTCTTTGGAGTCATTACAGCAGACAATATCGAGCAGGCAAACGACCGAGCGGGCGCGAGACTCAACAACAAAGGATTCGAGGCCGCCATGGCGGCGGTGGAAGTTGTGAATCTTTATCGCCGATCTTTTAGTGAAGACGTCGCATGAGCGTTTTTGTACTTTTGTGCTTAGTACTTTGTACTTCGATGTGATTTTCAAAGTTCTAAGCTCGAAGTACGAAGCTCGTTTTTCGGGAATTTATGGGTTCGCGACGTAAGGCGCGTGAATGCGCCTTGCAAATGCTCTTTGCGGCTGATGTGGCTGGAACGCGCAGTGATGAACTCGCGCGGACGTTCTGGTCTGAATTGGCTGACGGTGATCTGGATTCATCGGCCCGGGATTTCGCGACGCGACTTGCAGTGGGCGCTCTCGCGCATCTCGACGAAGTCGACGAGCGGATTCGCTCGCGTGCTGAGCATTGGCGAATTTCGCGGATGGCGCTGGTAGACCGGAATTTGCTGCGACTGGCCGTCCATGAATTTCTGCACGAGCCCACACCACGCACGGTCATTATCAATGAAGCACTCGAGATTGCTCGCCGCTTCTCGACCTACGAAGCCACGCAATTCATCAACGGAATCCTGGACGCCATCAAGCGAGACCTCGACGAGGAGTCGCCTGAAACCGAAGCAGCGCTCGCCGCGTCCGAAGAAGACGACGATTCAGAAATACGAAATTCCGCCGCGCCCGGCGCCGAGCAATAAAGCGGGTTCGCTCCCAACATTCAACCGTTCACAGACCGACAGTTTGCGATAAACTGATCGAACATGGAAGAGTTGCACCACCAATTGCTGGCTGACGCCGCCGAGATCTTAGAGACGCTCGCTGCCGACATTTCTGAACTGCGAGTTGCTCGTTTGCAGGGTCCGCACCGGCGCGAATTGGCAGCGCGCATTTTTCGCCACGTGCATACCTTGAAGGGCACTGCCAGTTCGCTGGAGATCGAGTCCATTGCTGGAATCGCACACGAGTTTGAAGCGGTACTCGATGGTCTCAGGCTGGGCCGTGTTGAATTAACAAATGATCTATTGAGCCTTTTTGAGGACGCTACAGAGGCAATTGCTCAAGTCTTAAAACGAACATCCAAAAAAACGAAGTCAACTGCTGACTCACTAACTAAACGACTTGCGGACGTTGCCGCCACAGGTAAACAGCGGGCGTACATCGCCGATAGCTTGCGGTCAGCCCTTCCGCCTGATATCGCGCGCGCCTTGAGCGAATACGACCTACAGCATGCGCGCGAGGCAGTCCGCGAAGGTGCGCACCTGTTCATCGTTACCGCACGTTTTTCAATCGACGATTTCGATGAGGGTTTTCGTCAGTTGACGAAGTTACTGGGTGAGAGTGGCGAGGTCATTGCGACTGTGCCCGGCGCCCCTGTCACGGCCGAAGAATTACATTTTCAATTATTCTATGCCGCACAAATCATCACGGCGCATACTGTAAAGCGTATTTCGAGCCTTGGCCAAATTGAGATTACCAAGCTCGGGATCATACCGGGCGGGGCTTCGACATCAATTGAACCAACAACCCCTGCAGTTTTTCAGGTCGAAGCGCAGCGAGCGGCTTCAGTTGAAGTCAGCCTGAGACAAATCGAAAACCTGGTTTCAGAGCTTCGCGATCTGTTTCGCGAGAGTTGCAATGCTGTACTTTCGCTGGCGCCTCCATCAAACAGAGACTCCGCCGATAGCACCGTTGAGTCACTGCAGCGGCAGTTCTCGATGCTCGAAGAAACGCTAATCAAGTTGCGCCTGGTCCCCTGCGCGGAAATGCTCGAGCGGGTGGCGGCGCGCTCCGGCCGCATGGCGGCGCGCCAGCGCGGAAAACAGGTCGAATTTGAAATCGAAGGGGGCGACGTCGGAATCGATAAATCGCTCGCCGACCTCATCGTCGATCCCTTGTCGCATTTGGTCCAGAACGCAATCACGCATGGCATCGAAGGCCGGGATGAGCGAGTTGCCGCCGGCAAGAACGCAACGGGGAAGATAAGACTCCAGGCGAAGAGCAAAGGTTCTCGCGTCCATATTTCGGTTTCGGATGATGGTCGCGGCATCGACGTGCCCCGCATTGCCGCAGCCGCTTGCGCCCAGGGAATCGTAAAAGCGCCTGAGGATCTTGGCGCCGATCAGTGCTTGCGATTGATCTTCCGTCCTGGTTTTTCGACCTCTGCGGAAGTCGATGAAATGTCCGGGCGTGGCATTGGGCTTGAAATTGTTGATCGCGCGATGGAACAAGCCGGAGGCGAGGTCCGACTCGCGACCGAGTCCGGCAGAGGGACCACTTTTGTAATGATGCTGCCTGCGGCATTGTCGTCGGTGCCGTGTGTCATCGTCAGATTGGGCCAGCAATTCTACGGTATTGCATCGGCTCGAATTGGTGGGATGCGATCGCTGGGCGCAGCTGAACTGGAAACGGTAGAAAAACAAAACACGCTCGAGTGGGCTGGCGAAAACGTGCCGGTCATAACCATGCAAAGTTTGCTGACGCAAACGATCGGAAATCAGCGTCAGGGCAGCGCCAGTGCGTTGTTATGGCAATCCGCAGGGCGTGTTGCTGACCTCGACAACGGAAGTGGCCGGTGGGCGCTTATTGTTGATGCGATCATCGGACAACATGAAACGCTGGTGCGCGGTCTGGGGCGGCATGCTGCGCGTTGGCCTGGCGTTTCCGGCGCGGCAGAATTGTGGGATGGTAACGTCGCGCTTGTGTTGGATGTGGAGGAATTAATTCAGAGACATCAGGACATAAGTCCGGCGACGTAGCAACAGAATGTGGCTAGTTGTTGATGATTGGTAACGGAAAACTAATATCGCAACAAGTCGGCAAAAGCCGGCGGCAGAGCAGCTTCGTCCTTTCGCTGATTCTTGCCTACGCAGTTGCTTTACTATTTACTGGCGTTTCGAGGGCCCAAACTCGTTCTTATCCGAAGGAAATCCGAGGATACAAAGTCGAGCGGACCATTGTTGAGCTTAAGAAACCTGACAAGCCCAACAATCAATCCAGGAACCAGGATGGCTCCGCTGCACGGAACAACGATAATCAAAATAACAACCCATCTAACTCAGATTCCAGTGTCTATCAATTAATTACATTTGGCCGGCCTCAGCTGGCGCGCATTACACCGCTGGGCATTACCTTTAAAGTCCCAATCGTGGTTGCGCCGGTGAGGCAAAGTGGCCACGTCGACTTTCTTGTTTTCGAGGACATGCTCATTAATGGCAGGTCGGTTGAGATAGACGAATATCAGCGCGCGTTCGATCTGCCAAATAAACACGCGTTGACTCTGGGTGATCCCCTTAATATTTACATCTATCTTCCTGGCGCAGTCCTGGCGGCACTTGGCGAATGGACAGATTCGAAAGAGACTTGGCCGGTAACGGGGCGGGTTTATGTCTTTGGAAAATTCAAGAAGAGTGTCTTCAGTTTCAAGCGGTGCGTCCCTGTCGACCTGAATCTCAGCATGCGCAATCCATTGAAGGAACAATAAACATATGACGCACGGAGAAGCAGCAATCGCAGCCGCAATTGCCAATGCAATCAAAGCTAGTGGCGTTGTCGTGCGCGTCGAGGCGGAAGCGTTTGCTAATATCCTGCGAAAAATCGAGGGACCGCTTATCGTTTACTCGCAGGGCGGCGTATTCTCGACCAATCACCAGTATTTGACGAGCTATAAGGGTCTCGCGTTCTTCACTAAATCACGGGAGCAGATCGACCTGCTCCGGGAAGTTGAGATTATCGTCGCCAGCAAAATCTGGGTGCCGCAATAGAGCCGGAGCCAGCCCTTTCAGGCTGACGCTTAAGCCCAATCAACCTTCGGGTGCATCGTGTGCCATTTCGTCGCTTGCTCGAATGCGAGCGCGACTCGGAGTGGTGATGCTTCGTCATACAATCCGCCAGTAAACATAATTGCCTGCGGCAGGTGTTGAGCTGTCACATTTTGATTAGCCCGAACATCAAGAAAGCCGCAGGGTACACAGACCGCCGGATGGCCAGTCAGGTTTGTGATGATGAGACTGGCGCTGCCGGGCGCCGGCGACACGAACACGTCCCACTGTGACATCAGTTTGTCCATCTCGCGCATTAGCAATACCCGGGCCCGTTGGGCTCGTAGATATTCAACCGCCGGAATGAATCGCGAAGTGCGAAACGTGTTGGGCCAGTCGCCCGGATCCTGGCCGGAGAGTTGATTGACGCGACCATCGCGGGTGATGTCGTCGAACGCCGTCGCAGCTTCTGCCGTCAGGATGTAGCGAATATTCTGCGTCGGAAACTTTGGGAGTTCGATGGGCGTCATCTTCACTCCCGCTTTTTCGAGAGCGTCCAGCGCTTCCTGGTACATAGCGTTGCGCTTCGTGGTTTGTTGCCGCTGCTGTTCGTCAGCGTTTGGCGGAGCCGTCGCCTCGAACTCGGTTTTCAGATAACCAACGCGCAGACTATTCAGCGGAACGTCTGGCGACCAATTAAACGGCGCTTCGCCGACCGTCAAATCGCGATGGTCAGGGCCATAGATGGCATCAAGAGCTGCGGCGCAGTCTTCAACTCCACGACAGATCGGCCCAATTTTGTCCATCGTCCAGCTCAATCCCATCGCGCCATAACGACTAACGCGTCCATACGTCGGGCGCAGGCCGGTAACGCCGCAACGTGATGACGGAGAGACAATGGACCCCAGCGTCTCCGTGCCAAGCGCAAATCCAATCAGGCCTGCGGCTGTCGCCGACGCAGGGCCCGCTGATGATCCGCTTGAGCCGAGGCGATCTTCATCAGGCACCCAGGGATTGCGGGTAACCCCGCCGAACCACTTCGGCCCTTGCGCCAGCGCGCCCATCGAAAGCTTCGCCACCAACACCGCGCCGGCATCGCGCAGACGTTCGATGACGGTCGAGTCATAATCGATCATCTGATCGCGGTACGGTTCGGCGCCCCAGGTTGTCTTGATTCCTTTCGTCGCGAACAAATCCTTTGCACCCCAGGGAATGCCGTGCAAAGGGCCGCGATACTTACCGCGCTTGAGATCACTGTCGGCCTCCTGTGCCTGCTTCAGGGCCAAATCTTCGGTCAGCGTCACGACACAGAGCAGTTTTGGCCCGTACTTCTTCAAGCGCGCCAGATACATCTTCGTCAGCTCAACCGAAGAAACTTTCTTCGTACGAATTAACTCAGAAAGTTGAGGAACCGTGGCGAACGCGAGATCTTCGACTGACTTGAACGGTGCCGGTTCGTTCCGGCCAAACTTGAATCTCGTCTTTGAGGCGACACGTTTGATGTGAAAGCCCGGCAAGGCGGGATGAAAAACAACTGCCGGTTCAGTGTCGAGCGGCACATCGATCTTGCGCACGACTTCATAGCTGTCGAGATTGCGATTCGCGCCAGGTAAAGCCATGTCTTCCTGTTTATCGGTTAAGTCAATGCCAATCATTTTCTCTGCGTTGTGCATCATGTCTTTCGTGATGCGAGGCGCAGGTGTCGGCGAAGGGTGAGGTGACGGCGACGGGCTGGGCGTCTGAGCGAGGACTTTCAACGGGGCTTTGGATACGGCCAAACCGGCAGCACCGGCTGCGGGAAGAAGTTTGACGAAGTTGCGACGGTTGATTGAGTTGCGCTTTGATTTTTTCATTGACTCCTCAAATAAGTTACCCTCCCTCACGCTTGCGCTTCTGACACGTCGTGGCGCAAGTTGCCAACTTGCGTTACTACTGAGTCGGAACTCCGTATTTCATCTTCACAATCTTTGCTTTGCCGGTCCGATAGACGGTGACGATATAGATATTGTCGAACTCAGTTTCCGGTATCGGTGGAAACAGCGGACCGCCCAACGCTGCGATAATCTCAGGCACAGTAGTGTTATGACCGACAACGAAAACGGTCTGGCCTCGGTGTTGCGATCGAAGCTTCATCAACAGTTCGGCAGTATTTTTCGAATTCACCTGAGTGACCGGCAGACCAAGTTTGTCCGCCAAAGGCTTAGCTGTCTGCTGTGTGCGCTTGTATTGCGTCGCATAGATTGCATTAATTCCGGTATCGCCGAGTATCCGAACCAGCTCTTGCGCGCGCGTTTGGCCGGCCGCGCTTAAGTCCTGGTCGTTGTTGTTTGCGTCGACGACTTTTTCGGCGTGTCTTACCAGGATGACGGTCGTTATCGGACGAGTAAAAAATGAAAGAGTGGCGAAGACAACCACCGCGCCGAGCACGGCGAACAACATCAAAAAGACGAGGACGGTCTTAAAGGTAGCCCGTCGCTGCGGCGTTTCCTCGATCATAGTCAGGCTGAATCAGCACTGTGAGTGGCCGCATACAATAACACCGCCGGCGGTTTAATTCGAGTGCAAAAGTTTAGTGAGCCCCCGGATGCAATCGCCCGTGGATGGTGCTAATCTATTCTTCAAAACAGCGACCGCCAATCTCAATCGGAATACCAGCATCGTAGGTATCTAGCGTTTTGCTATGAAGAGGTAAGGCATGGCCCAACAGCCAAACACATCTGACTTTTCTGAAATTATCGCCGAGAATTTTGGCGCTAATGCTACGTACGTCGAAGCATTGCTGGCCCGTTTTCGCAGCGACCCTTTGCTGGTGGATGAATCATGGCGCGCCTATTTTGAAGAGCTGCTGGGAAACGGTCAGCCGGCGCAAGCTGTTGGGGAGGAACTATCACCTCCACCACCATCCGAAATCAAGACAAGTGGCGATGGCGCGACTCTGGCGACGGCGACCCGACCCGCGATCGCGCCGACGAATCCGGCACAAGCCAAACCGGCAGAGGCCCGATCCGAAAAAGTTGAGCCTATTCGCGGCGCCGCGCTGAAAATTGTTGAGAACATGGAAGCGAGTCTGGCCGTGCCGACGGCGACCTCGCAAAGACGCATTCCCGTAAAGCTTTTGGACGAGAATCGCCGCATCATCAATCGTCATCTTCAGGACGCTAATCGAGGGAAAGCTTCTTATACGCATCTGATTGCGTATGCCGCTTTGCGTGCGCTTGACCAGTTTCCTCAAATGAATGATGGCTTTGAGGTAAGCAACAATCAGCCCGTCCGCGTCAAACGGGAATCGGTGAATCTCGGTATAGCTATCGACCTGGAAAAGAAAGACGGCACGCGCTCATTGCTTGTTCCGAATATCAAGAATGCGAATCGACTTCGCTTCTCGGATTTTTTGAAAGCCTACGACGATGTCGTCAAGCGCGCACGCGAAGGCAAGCTGCAAGTCTCTGACTTTCAGGGAACAACAATTTCACTCACAAATCCGGGCACTCTCGGCACAGTCGCTTCAACTCCGCGATTGATGAGCGGCCAGTCGGTAATCATCGCTACCGGCGCTATTGAATATCCGGCCGAGTACCAATCGATCGCGCCGGCGATTCTGCCGCAGCTTGGGATCAGTAAAGCGATAACGATTAGCAGCACCTACGATCATCGCATAATTCAGGGAGCTGAATCGGGCGCATTTCTCGCGCAGGTACACGAGCTGCTGCTTGGTAAGGATAGGTTTTACGACGAGATCTTTTCAGATCTGGGAATTCCCCATGCGCCGCTGCGTTGGAACTTCGATCGCAATCCGCCGTTTCTCGGCGCTGATCAAATGCACGAGCAGTCGATTCGTCAGGCGCGCGTGATGGAATTGATAAATGCCTATCGGGTTCGCGGACACTTAATTGCCGATATCGACCCGCTGCACGCAATGCCTCTGCTGTATCACCCTGAACTGGACATCGAAACGTATGGCCTCACGATTTGGGATCTCGATCGGCTGTTCATCACCGGCGGATTGGGAGGAACCGAAACGGCGACACTGCGCGAGATTCTCGACATTCTGCAGCGCGCGTATTGCGGCAAAGTTGGTACTGAATATCGGCACATTCAAAGCAAGGAAGAAAAACTTTGGCTGCGCGAGCAAATTCGCCGCGAATTCGTTCAACCCGAACCAATCGATGCAGAGGTGAAGAAGCGAATCCTTTGGAAGCTAATCTCTGCCGAACAGTTCGAACGCTTCCTGAATACAAAGTATCTCGGCCAGAAACGTTTTTCCATCGAAGGATGCGAGACGATAATTCCATTGCTCGATCAGTTGATTGAACGCGCCGCCGAGCTCGGCATCGAGACGATCACCATGGGAATGGCGCACCGTGGACGCTTGAATGTGCTGGCGAACGTCATCGGACATTTTTGCGAACGCATCTTCACGTCATTTGAAGGCTCGGTTCATCCTGCTTTCCCCGCTGATGAAGGCGACGTGAAATATCATCAGGGCGCAGAAGGCGAACGAGAAACTGCAAACGGAAAGAAAGTTCGGTTGCGCCTTTCGCCGAACCCGAGTCATCTTGAAGCAGTCGATCCGGTCGTGGAAGGAATGACCCGCGCGACCCAGGATGCACTGATGGACGATGCTGAACTGTCGCGCGAGGAGGTAATGAATCGAGCGCTGCCGTTGCTGCTGCATGGGGACGCGGCTTTTGCCGGGCAAGGTATCGTGATGGAGACGCTGCAACTGGCCCAGCTTCGAGGCTATCGCACCGGCGGCACGATTCACATTATCATCAACAATCAAATCGGATTCACGACTTCGCCGGAAGCCGGCCGTTCGTCGATTTACTCGACCGACGTCGCGCGCATGACCCAGCTTCCGATCTTTCATATTAATGGCGATGACCCTGACGCTGCATATCGGACTATGCGAATCGCGCTCGACTATCGACAGAAGTATAAGAAGGATGTGGTTCTCGATGTGGTTGGCTTTCGCCGGTTGGGACACAACGAAACGGATGAACCAAGTTACACGCAACCGCTCATGTATCAACGGGTCAAGGAACACCCCGGCGTACGAACCATCTATGCGAAACACCTGGTTGAGGAAGGCGTACTTGATGAGGCTGCGGTGAATCAACTAATCGAGGAGCGCATCAACCGCTATGAAGATGCTTTGGCGCGCGCCAGGCAGGTTGCCGCATCGCAAAAATCAATCGAAGTGAAATTGCCGGCGGTGGAAGAGCTTGATGGCTCGGATGTGGTCGATACCGCGACCGGAGCTGAGTTGATTGAAACAATAGCGCAACGTATTTCCGTGGTGCCTGAAGGATTCAATCTAAATCCGAAAATGGTGAGCCAGCTGGCACGGCGCGCGAAGATGGGTGAAGGTTCCTTGCCGATGGATTGGGCCTTCGCGGAGGCCATTGCTTTTGGATCTCTCGCCCTCGAAGGAACTCGCGTTCGCTTGAGTGGCCAGGATTCAGGCCGCGGTACGTTTAGCCAGCGTCACGACGTTCTCTACGATACGCAAACCGGACAAGCGTGGTCGCCGCTTGCTGAATTGCGCTCTGAGAAGAATTCGGCTGGCCGGTTTGAAGTATTCGACAGCTCGTTATCGGAAGCTGGCGTGTTGGGGTTTGAATATGGCTATTCAGTGATCGCTGCTGATGCGCTGGTCATGTGGGAAGCGCAGTTTGGAGACTTTAACAATGTCGCCCAGTCGATTATCGATCAATACGTTGCGGCCAGCGACGACAAGTGGAAACAGAGTTCGCGTCTGACGATGCTGCTGCCGCATGGATATGAAGGTCAGGGACCCGAGCATTCCAGCGCGCGGCTTGAACGATTCCTGCAACTCTGCGCCGCCAACAATCTCTGTGTTTGTTATCCCAGCACGCCCGCCCAATATTTTCATTTGCTGCGACGGCAGATACGCCCAGGCTTTGATCGGCCATTGATTGTGATGACGCCGAAGAGCCTGCTGCGTCTGCCCGCGGCGGGGTCTTCTCTGCAGCAGTTGACGGGTGGTGGTTTTCAACCGCTGATCGATGATTCAGAAATCAACGATCCTAATAACGTCGAACGCGTTGTCCTGTGCACTGGCAAGGTTTTTTATGATTTGAATCAAGCTCGTGTCAGTAGTCCGACCGTTAGGGAGGGCGCCGGGTCAGAACCGCGAGCCGTAGCGACCGGACGCATCGCAATCATTCGTCTTGAACAGTTCTATCCGTTCCCAAAGAGAGCACTGACCGACGTAATCGCGCGGTATCCGAACGCAAAGGAACTCGCCTGGTGCCAGGAAGAACCGAAGAACATGGGCGGATGGAGTTTCATGGAGTCGCGACTCGAAAACCTTTTGCCGCGTTGCGATCGACCACGATACATTGGCCGCTCCGAATCACCGAGTCCGGCGACTGGCAGTTATGCTGTTCATGTGAAGGAGCAGGAGCGTTTGGTTCAGGAGGCGCTGACGCTCGATTAGCTCTTCCTAAGCACCAGCGAAATCAGCGCGGAGAATATAGTTCCGAAAAGGGCAAACCCAAGGGATACGCCCAGGAAGGCTTTGGGAATACTGGTCTCGCCCTGCTGCTGCATTAAGCTGGGACCGAGTGTGGCAAGCAAGATAGCGAAGTAAAGGCTTGTGAGAATCGCATAAGTAACAGCGATCGATATTCCCGTTTTCAACCCGTCAAGAAAAGTAAGTGCGTTGCCGTTGGCGATGCGCTTCTCCCTGATTCCCAGCATCAATCCGACAATCGCTGTAAGATTGAATACCGCCAGGTCGGCAAGCTGAGCTGAAGGTCCTTCAAGGTGAAGCACAAAATGTTTCAGCGCCACCCAGGCTGCGATGATGAGCGTCACCGCGATTCCATATTTGAGTGCGATTTTCATCGTCTCACCTTCGAATCATCGAGCTTGCCACTCAGGAAGTCTTCCATCGGTGCGCCATAGATACGCTCAAATAACTTTTGTTTGAGTTCGTCTTCGGACAAATCTTTCGGCAAAGAGGCAAGGACAATGGTCCGCGCAGCATCGAATGAGCGTATGCCCATCATGAACCGCTCTTCGCCGGAACGAGACATAATCATCTCGTAGAACTTGCGGGCAACTTGAGGCTCTGTATCACTCATTCAGACATTCCTTTAAGAGCGTGCTTAGTTCCAGCTTCCGGGCCCACTGCTCAAGATACTCGACATCATAGCCAGAGGCCAGCAGATTTCTTACGTCGCGCAGCTGCAACTCAGAATGCGAATCGCGCGCCCAATTAAGTTTCGAAATGATCAAGTCCTCTTTGCTCACCAGCCAGACTCCGAAGCCCTGAATCGTAACCTCTCGCCGCCTTTCAAATTCAAGCAGGCGATAGTCAGAGTCTTTTCGGATAATGCAGTCAACTTTAATGAATGCTTGGTTGTGGATGATATTGAAGCTTCTTTGGTGGGCGATAGCCCGAGAAACAGCGTTGCGATCAACATAATAGTCGGGTTCAAAACTGGAAACAATTGTATCAACGTCTTTCGCGTGGGCTCCGATTACGAAGTCAATATCGCGAGTCATTCGCGGCTGACTGTAATAGTTCATCGCGAGTGAGCCAGTTAACATGTATGGAATTCCCCCGTTTGTGAGCCGCCTGGTTACGTCACGTATGACATCGAATTCGTTGAGCATTTAGCTTCAGGCTTATACACGTTTTATAAATCTGTCGCTAGTTCTTGCATATATACAAAGCGGCGGCGAGCCGTCGCACTCCAAAAAAGTTTGACCGCAAACTTCGGATAGATTCTCAGCGCAGGATTACCTATTATCGCCTCATCAAATTCGACGAGGTGAAGTAAGATGCTTCAGGTTACAACGACTGTGGCGAGCGTAATGGATAATCCGGAACTCTGGAATGCGGTGCTGTCCCGCGACAATTCGCGCGATGGGAGCTTTGTTTTCGCGGTCCGTTCGACTGGTATCTATTGCCGGCCGTCGTGTCCGGCAAGGAGGCCGCGACGCGAACAGGTCCGATTCTTTCCAATCCCCGAGGCTGCCGAGCAGGCGGGTTTCCGGGCTTGCCGGCGTTGTCATCCGCGCCGTGCGCGAACAAATGATCCGCAGATCGAGCTGGTGCGGCGCGTCTGTCAGACGATCGACGACCATGCTGAAGAGCCGCATACACTAAAGACACTCAGCGCCCAGACAGCGGTCAGCGCGCATCATTTACAACGCACCTTCAAAGACGTCATGGGCATCACGCCGCGTCAGTACGCGGAATCGCGTCGCTTGAACAAATTCAAAGCCAATGTAAAAGACGGCGCCTCGGTTACTGAAGCAATGTACGATGCAGGCTACGGATCGAGCAGAAGCCTGTACGAACAATCTTCTGCGCGGCTCGGAATGACGCCTGCAACTTATGGTCGCGGCGGTAAAGGCATGCGGATCATCTATACGATTGCCGACTGTTCGCTTGGGCGAGTACTGGTTGCAGCTACTGAACGCGGCGTTTGTTCGGTTGCACTCGGCGATTCTGATTCGGATTTGATCGCGGCACTGTTTGCGGAATATCCGAATGCATCTATTGACTCAAGAGACACGACAATAAGTTCGTCGTTGAATGTTTCGCTGAGCGAGGTGCTGGAATATCTTAACGGCCAGAGTCCGCGCATCGATCTGCCGCTCGATATCCAGGCGACGGCCTTCCAGTGGCGCGTGTGGGAGGAGTTGCGGCGAATCCCAGTGGGCAGCACGCGTTCTTATCAAGAGATTGCGAACGCTCTCGGCGAGCCGAAAGCAGTACGCGCGGTTGCCGGCGCCTGCGCCAGAAATCATGTGGCGCTGATCATTCCCTGTCACCGCGTGATTCGCGAAGATAAGAGCCTGGGCGGTTATCGTTGGGGACTGCAGCGTAAGAGGAAGTTGTTGGAAAGCGAGCAGCATCATAAAAGCGCCGCTGCCGGCGGCAGTGTTTAGAAGACCGACCTCAATAAGGTTTTACCGACCTTCTCAACGAGCAGTCACGCAAGGCCATTCTTCGTTTAGGTGCTAAGCTGGAAGGCATTCTCCGCAACCACATGATTCTGCCGGGCGACCGCGTTCCGAATTCCGTCTACTTTAGCACCATCGATTCAGAGTGGCCGGAGGTGAAAGCAAGATTGGCGGCAAAACTCGATTCCGCCGTTGCGTCTTTGCGGCTTGGCGTGAAGTAATCTCACGCTAAGGCGCCAAGACGCAAAACAAGATTCAATCTTCCTCACCCGCCTTCGGATAACCTGCGATGCCCTAATTCCCTAAAAAGACCCAACTAAAGTTTGTACTCTGAACAATGTCAGCGAGAGTTTCAATTAGTCCAAACGGTCTTGATGTTTACGAATTCGCGAATACCGAAATAGCTCAGTTCCCTTCCGTAGCCTGAATGTTTCACGCCACCGAACGGCAAGCGCGGATCCGATGCCACCATCCCGTTAATAAAAACACAACCAGCTTCGATTTCATCGATGAAGCGTGCGCTTTCCTCCGCCTCATTGGTCCAGGCAGCTGAGCCCAGACCGAACGTCGTAGCGTTCGCGAGCTCAATTGCCTCGTCGATGCCGCTAACGCGAAAGAGCGAGGCAACCGGACCGAAGAGCTCATCGCGATAAGCGGGCGCGTCTTTGGGAATATCGGCGAGCACGGTTGGCTTATAGAAGTTTCCTCGCGCCAGTTCATCTTTGAATTCAAATCGTTCCGCCCCGGTCAGAATCTTTGCTCCCGCGGCGACGCTTGTTTTTACCTGCTCCTCCAGGTCTTTCAGAATTTGTTCCGTGGCGAGCGGGCCGATGTCCGTCCGTTCATCCATCGGATCGCCGACTCGCAGCTTCTTCATCGCTTCAACGAAACGTTTTTCGAATTCATCATAGATCTGCTGATGTACAATGAATCGTTTTGCGGCGATGCATGATTGACCATTATTAATCGTGCGCGCTTTGACCGCCGTGCTTAGCGCCGTTTCAAAATCAGCAGAAGGCATGACTATGAACGGGTCGCTGCCGCCCAGCTCGAGCACCGTTTTCTTGATCTGTTTTCCACAGATGCTCGCAACGCTACGGCCCGCGGGTTCGCTGCCGGTCAATGTGGCGGCTGCAACGCGCGGATCTTCAAGCACCTTCTGCACTGTTTCGGAACCAATTAGCAAAGTCTGAAACGACCCCTCCGGGAATCCCGCGCGTCGGAATATCTCCTCGATCGCCAGTGCGCTTTGCGGGACGTTGGAAGCATGTTTCAGTAGCCCAACATTTCCGGCCATCAACGCCGGCGCCGCAAAACGAAAGACCTGCCAAAAAGGAAAGTTCCAGGGCATCACTGCCAGGACCACACCAAGCGGCTGAAACCGTATGTAGCTCTTTGTCGCGTTCGTTTCCACGGCTTCATCCGCCAAATGTCGTTCAGCGTTGTCAGCATAGTGGCGGCAAACCCATGCGCACTTCTCCGCTTCCTGGGCCGCAGCATTGATAGGCTTGCCCATCTCGAGCGTCATCATCCGCGCGAAACTTTTCTTTTCACTCTCCAGAATTGTCGCGGCGCGTTGCATCATTGCAGTGCGTTCGGAAAATGCCGTGCGGCGATATTCACGAAAAGTTTTGGCGGCGCGGTTCAATTTCTCTTCCACTTGATGCTCAGTCAATGACTCGAAAGTCTGCAAAACTTCACCCGTGGCAGGATTTATCGATGATATCGGCATGCGGAAATTATAAGACCTGGTTCAGACGTTCGATGCGATCTCAGGATCTTCTCCATTAATTGACACAGTCTTTTGCCGCCTTCGTGACACGATCAAACCAATTCCCGAGATGATGCAGGCGGCACCTGCGAACAGCCTCCAATTGAGTCTCTCGTGCAACACAATCATTCCGATCACTACAGCAACAACCGGAGTGACCAACGCGATCAGCATTGTCTTCGTTACGTCCATGTGACGTACCAGCCAGTAGTACAAAGCGAAAGCGATTACCGAACCGACGATAACCAAATACGCCAATGAAACCAGAGCCATTGCCGTCCAATGAAACCGCAACGGGTTGCCCTCAGTCGCGATTCCCAGGAGCAGCAACGGCGGAAAGCCGCAGACCATCTGACCGGCAGCGAGTACCTGCGGGTCGATCTGCGTCCCGTACGCCTTCACCAGAACGTTACTGTATGACCCGAAAAACGCACTCAATACCAGCGCAATGCTGCCCAGCAACGCCATCTGACCGGCGATCGCCAGTTGATCGGAAAAGATCACCACTACACCCACGACCCCAAGCAATACGCCCATAACTTTAGCCTTCGTCAAACGCTCGTAAGGCAGATACAAATGCGCAATAACCAAACCAAATACTGGAAACGTCGATTGCAAAACGGCGGCAAGCCCGGAAGAGATGTATTGCTCGCCCCAGAAAACCAAACCATAGTTAAGACTGAACTGAAGCAGACCAACAATCGCAATTAGAATCCAATCCTTGCGCGAGCGCGGCCAACGCACGCCGCGCGCGAGAATAAGCATGCTCAGGATTAGCGATGCGAGTACAAATCTGATTCCGGCAAAGGTGAACGGCGGAAGATCAGCCAGGCCGAGTTTGATGAATAACCACGTCGAACCCCAAATGCCGCAGAGGATCAGCCAGACGATGCGCGCTTTCATTTAAGGATTTGTACGTGAGGGGAATCGGTTGGTCAAACGACCGCGAGGCGCAATCGTGTCAGAAGCCAGACCCCGGGGCCCCCAGCGGGGCAGCCCGGCTGGGGTGGGGCGGTCATGGAGGGCCCGCTAACCAAACCGGCCTCACGGTCGGGCTTCTGACACTTTCGCTCTACTTGTTTTCGTGACGCTGCATGTTGAGCTTAATGATCGAGAACACCGCGCCCTGCGGATCGCTCAACACTGCGAAGCGACCGACGTTCGGAATGTCCGTTGGCGCAACATATTGACGGCCGCCCAGCGAAGTAGCCTTTTGTGCCGTCCCATCGCAGTCGTCAACGGCGATGTAGATCCCCCAGTTTGGCGGCATCGGTCCCATGTGCGGTTGAATCTGCATCATCCCGCCGATGTGATCGTCGCCGTTAATGATCTCGGTATAAGGCGTCGCGCCGCTATCGGTCTTCGTCTTCCAACCAAAGAGCTTCGTGTAAAAATCGATCGCCTTGTCTGTATCGTTAGTGAGCAGCTCGTTCCAACACAGCGAGTTTGTCTCACCTTTGACGCCGACGCCCTGGTGCTTTTTCGGTTGCCAAATGCAGAAGTGAGCTCCGGTTGGATCAGCGATCACCGCCATGCGTCCAACATCCATCACGTCGAACGGTTCCTGGATCACGTTGGCGCCGAGCGCTTTCGCTTTCGCGGCGATCTCGTCCGCGTTCGTCACACTGATGTACGACGCCCAATGGGTCGGCACGTTTTTCATCATCTCGCCTTTTTGGTAAAGCGCGCCAACGTCCTTCCCGTTGAGTCTCAGCATTGTGTAAACCATATCGGGACCGATCGGACTGTCTTGCGCTTCCCATCCAAAAAGTTCCGAATAAAACTTTTTAGCGCCCGGTCCATCCGTGGTGGCCAGCTCGATCCAACAAAAAGTTCCCGGCGCATGTTCCATTTGTGTTTGCGTTCCCGTTTCGCTCATCTCAGTTTTCTCCCTCAATTTTATTTGAACAATTGTATTCTTTCAGGGGGGTGGAGACTGTATCAGCAGGATGGGGAAAATTCTAGTTGCGAAGGCTGAAAGGTTTGTAAAAAGTTGTAAATTCTGGCAGGTGCAAATCAGAACCGTGAGGGAGGGTGACCGCAGTTCGCACCCTTCCGCCTGGTCGGGATTCCAAAAACGAAATCGCGCTGCTCTCAACCGAAGCTGTTAGCAGC
>Ga0070697_100001525_pt1 | contig 17613 bp, 14 predicted proteins | sample KBSK1501metaG_FD_65475 | JGI IMG/M metagenome (GOLD analysis project Ga0070697, IMG submission 65475) | Corn, switchgrass and miscanthus rhizosphere microbial communities from Kellogg Biological Station, Michigan, USA - KBS K1-50-1 metaG | ecosystem: Host-associated > Plants > Roots >... | reverse complement strand
CGAGGTGGTGCGGGCCGAGACGTTCGGCGGCGACCGCCGCCATCTGCGCCTGCAGCTGCGCGACCGTACCGCGAGCGCGGAAGCGATCGCATTCGACAAGGCCGCCGCGGCGCCACATCTGCCCAGCGGCCGGCGAATCGACGTCGTCTACGCCCTGCAGTGCGAGCGCTGGGACGGCCTCGATCGAGTCCGACTACATCTCAGGGATCTCCGACCGGCGGTGCAGCCCGCCCTGGTCCTCGCCGGCGTGTAAATACCCAACGATCTGCCTTTACGCGGGCGCGACCCCTGTGCTACGGTAGCCGTCAGGCAGGTGCTTTGGGGAAGAGGCACCTTGTTGAGCACTCAATAGCGAGGCAAGGATGCTGGACGAGGTACGCACTCCAAGGCTGGTCGTTGCGGGCACCGCGAGCAACGTTGGCAAGACCATCCTCACGGCCGGGCTGATCGCGGCCTTCAAGGCGCGTGGGCTGACGGTTCAGTCGTTCAAGGTCGGTCCGGACTACATCGACCCCGCCTATCTCGCGCATGTGAGTGGCCGTCCCTGCCGCAACCTGGACTCCTGGATGCTGGGCGAGGGCGCCCTCCGCCAGGTCCTCGCCCAGGGAGCCCTCGGCGCCGACCTGGCACTGGTGGAGGGCATGATGGGCTTGTTCGACGGTCGCGGTGGAACGACCGACGGCAGCACGGCTGATGTCGCTCGCATCATCAAGGCCCCGGTGGTGCTGGTCATCGACGTCGCCAGCATGGGGGAGAGCGCCGCCGCTGTGGCGCTCGGCTTCAAGAACTATTCGGAGTCGCCCAAGATCGCCGGCGTTCTGCTCAACAACGTCGGCTCGGAGGGTCACCGGCGCAGCGTCGAAGATGCCATCTGGGACACCGCCAAGCTGCCGGTGCTGGGCGCGCTCCGCACCATGCCGGCGCTCGACATCCCGCAGCGGCAACTCGGGTTACTGCCCGTGACGGAGAACAAGGAGTGGAATCGGATGATCAGCGTGCTGTCGGAGTCGATCGCGCGCGATGTCGACCTTGATCTCCTGCTCCGGATCGCGAACAAGGCGGAGCTGGTGCCGCTGGTTCCCAAGAAAGTCTTCCTTGGCAAACCGGATGCCGGCCGGCGCGTGCGGCTGGCGGTCGCCTATGACGACGCGTTCAACTTCTATTACCCGGAAAACCTCGAGCTGCTCGAAGAGCATGGCGCCGAGATCGTGCCCTTCAGTCCGCTGGAGGACGCGCACTTGCCGCAGGACGCCGCCGGCGTCTACCTTGGCGGCGGCTTTCCCGAGATTTTCGTCGAGCCGCTGGCGAAAAATCGGGCGATGGCGGAGTCGATCCAGCGCGCCTACTCGAACGGCACCCCAATCTACGCCGAATGCGGCGGCTTGATGTACCTGGGGCGATCGCTCCGCACCGAGTCGGGGACCAGCTATGAGATGGCGGACGTGATCCCGGTCGACGTCGAGATGGACGGCGAGATTCATCGCTTCGGCTACCGCCAGCTGCTGACCCTCGAGGAAAGCATCCTGTCACCGCGTGGCCAGTTCTACCGTGGGCACGAGTTCCACTGGAGCCGCATCACCGGCCACAATGGCGACCTCAAGCCCGCCTACCAGATGCAGAATGCGGAAGGCGAGGTCATCGGCTACGAGGGCTTTGTGGCACCGAACCTGCTTGCCAGCTACGTCCACTTGCACTTCGGGCAGAATCCACTCCTGGTCGACAAATTCGTGCAGCACTGCCGCGAATACACGGCGGTTCACAGCTCCTGATCGAGCCTCGGCGCGCCGGCGCCGAGTTTGAGCGGTACGCAATATGGGCATCACCCGGGAAACGCAAATATGGCTACCCCTGCCTATAAGGACTACTACCAGACCCTGGGGGTGTCGCGGACGGCATCCGAGAAGGAGATCAAGTCCGCCTACCGACGGCTGGCTCGCCAGTACCACCCGGATGTCAACAAGGACCCGAAGGCGACCGATCGGTTCAAGCTGATCAACGAAGCCTACGAGGTGCTGAGCGATGCCAAGAAGCGGACGAAGTATGACCAGCTGGGCGCCGACTGGGAGCGCATCGAGCGCGAGCAGGAGTTCGCCCGCCAGTATCAGACCCAGGCCGGTGGACAGCCGGCCGGCGCAGCCGCGGGCTTCGGCGATTTCAGCGACTTCTTCAATACCTACTTCGGGGGCGAGGCCGGCGGTTTCTCGAGCTTCGGCTTCGAGGGAGCGCGGGGTCGGACTGCCACGCGCGAGCGTGGTGAGGACATCGAACATCCCATCGAGATCACCTTGGAGGAGGCCGCGCGCGGTGGCGAACGGACGATTCAGACCGAGGTGCCCGAGACCTGTCCCACCTGCGGCGGCTCGGGTTTTGTGGCGGAGCGGCGCAAGGTCGGCAATCGCACCGTCATGGAGAGCGTCACCTGCCCGACCTGCAGCGGCGCCGGTGTTCGGGCGACCCGGCGCCAGATCCAGGTCAAGATCCCGGCCGGCGTCACCGAGGGCTCCCGTATTCGGGTCAAGGGCGAGGGCCAGCGCGCCGCGGAAGCCGGTGACCTCTACCTACGCGTCCACCTGCAGCCGCATCCGCGGTTTGCGGCCAAGGGCCGCGATCTCTACACCCCGCTCCCGGTGATCGACGATCAGGCCGCGCTGGGCGACGAGGTCAAGGTCGAGACGCTCACCGGCGTGCAGCTCCAACTCCGGATTCCGCCCGGAAGCCAGGCCGGCAAGGTGTTCCGCCTGAAGGGAAAAGGACTCCCCGCGCTGCGCGATGGCGTCCCCGGAGACCTCTATGCCACCCTGGAGATTCGCATCCCCGACGCGATCACCGAGCCGGTGCGCAACCTCTACCAGGAACTTCGAAAAGCCCGCACCAGCTAGGTCAGCGGCGGAAGAAGGCGCTCAACAGCAACGTCAGCACCAGGCTCAGCAGCAAGCAGGTGACGATCGGGAAGTAGAAGTGGACATTGCCGCGGTCGACCGAGATGTCGCCCGGTAATTTGCCGAGATAGGGGATTCGGAGTCCGAGAGCGAGGAAGAGTCCAACGATGACGATGAAGCCACCGACGATGATGAGCAGCTTGCCGACATCGGGCATGCTCTGATCCTAACGGCTCCGGCAAGAATTTCCTCCCCTTTGGGGGGAGGGTTAGGGAGGGGAGTTTAGAACCCGATCCAGCCGATCGCTTGCTCGATCTGCGCCTGCTGCAGCCCGGAAATCGGCACGCCGTCGATCACCGTCAGCGGGACCTCCCTGACCTCGATGTCGAGGGTGCGGAGGTCCTTGCCATCGAGCTTTCCGTCGGCGCACACATGCTCCTGGAAGGCAACACCGCGGTCAGACAGGATCTCTTTGATTCGGCGGCTGCTCTCACAGTCGGGCCGGGTGTAAACGATGACTTCCATAGGTTTACAGCCAAGCTATCAAAGGACGTGGTATTTGTCCAATTCGTTTCTCCGATGCGTTCGATCGACGTCGTTGATATCAGAACGGCGCTCTCTAACAGTTCGATATGCTCCGAGCACTGGCTACGCGGCCGGCCGGCCGGAGGAGGGATATGGGCACAAGGAAGCGCCGTCCATTTGCTCTGTTGATCGGGATCGTGCTTCCGGTGAGCCTCGGCCTGGCTCCAAGCCTCGTCAATTCGGCGTCGACCGGTGTCGACCCCGGTATTGGGAACGTTCCACAGGGCACGCAATCCGACGAGGCCTATGCCGACAGCTTCGCGGCCAACCATGTCACCAACGTCTTTGTGACCAATCAGCAGGTGAGTTGTTATCGGCCGGAGGTACCGTTTGCGGTCAGCAATGGTCCCAACGACGGCTACACAGGCGAGGTATCGTGCCCCGGCGCGACCACCGGGGAGAACACAGGCAGCGTCCCCTATCCATCACAAGCCGGTAGTGAGTTTCCATATCCAGCAGCTGGACCGAAGCTGGCGACCGACCACTCAGAGTCGGATATCCGGGTGGATCCGACGAATCCCAAACACCTAATCGGCTCGACCAAGTGGTTCGCGAGCCCCGAAGGCTACAACCATGTGCTCGGCTTCTACGAGTCGTTCGACGGCGGCAAGACCTGGCCGACGATGGGCCACGTCCCGGGGTATGAGGGCTTCACCGACAACACGGATCCGGTCGGCGCCTTCGACGCCTTCGGCAACTATTACCAGGCGCTTCTTCCCTATCAGTTCTTCTATGACAACACAGGCCACCACAGGTTCGAAGTCGGCAACGAACCGAACCCCGGGATTCCCAACGAGGCGGTCGCGGTCGCCGTTCGGAAGCACGGCGCAACCCTGCCGACCGACTGGATCACGACACACAACGACAAGCCGGATTACGTCTTTACCACCAACGCCGGGTTTGGCCAGGAACCGGACAAAGAATGGATCGCGATCGACCGCAATGCAGTGCGGCCCGATGGTTCGCCCAACCCCAACTACAACCGGATCTACATGATGTACGTCAACTTCAACGGCAACGGCAGCAAACCGTACGTGCAAACCGCGCGGGCGTTGGAAGACGGCACCCACACCGACTGGACACCGCCGGTTGAACTGCCCAGGCAGAACTCCACCAACAACAACACCTATCTGCTCCCTCATATCGATCCAGCCGGGGTCGTGTACACGTCGGTGATCAACTACGTGAGCGGACAGGGCGGCTGCTGCGTCGACGTACTGATGGATTATTCGACCGACGGCGGCGTCACCTGGATCGGGCCGTCGGTCGCCGCGAGCAACGTGCACGTCCCGCCCTTGACCGGGGCGGGCTACGCCAACACCACCTTTGAAGACGGCATCGAGGTGACCTTTGCAGTCGGGAACCAGAAGGCGAGCACGGACCACTTTCCGATCTACGTCGGCTACGAGTCGAAGAGCACCGGCTTTGGCAATATGCTGCTCACCGCGTCTGTCGACCAGGGCCTCACTTGGGCCGCCCCGATCCAGGTCAACGACAACCGGCTCACCAACGTCGACGAGTTCCAACCAAACTTGGCCGTGGCACCCGACGGCACGGTGAGCGTCAACTTCTACGACCGCCGGCTCGCGTGTCCGGCTGCCGGCACGGACGCGACCGCCGCGGGCCTTCAGCTCGACCAGCACAACCCCAACTACTCGGGCCATCTCCCGCCGTATGGCGCAGCGGACTACTGCGTCAACTCGAGCATCCAGTTCTATACGGCCGCCCTCAAGCCGATCGGGCACAACATTCGGCTGACTGAGCACACGTGGGATCCGCAGCTCAACAGCCCGGACCGCGCCTGCGCGTGCGTACCTACGGACACGTTCCTCGGTGACTACTTCGGCAACGATTTTGCCGGCACGATCGACTACTCCACCTTCGTCAGCACCTACGACGACGGCAACAACCTGCATCACTACCAACAGCAGGTGGTCGCCACGGTAACCCCTCCTAAACGCTAGCCTCCGCGGCTTCGCGGAAGCGACCGTTTGACAGGCCGTCCGGTGGCCCGTAAACTTACCGGGACGTTCGTCCTTTAACCAGGCCCAGCGAGGCCGAAAGGAGAATCGGATGCGCGACACCGTGACCGCTCCGCCCGCGCGGACGCAGGTCCCCCGCCGACACCTCACCGGCCCCAACGACCTCGATCTTCCCCTGATCGAGCAGTTGCTGGAAGGCGCCGCCGGGTTCGAGCGAGCTGGTTCGGCATCCGGTCCGCTACGAGGCAAGCTGCTGGCGACGCTGTTCTACGAGCCCAGCACGCGGACCCGATTCTCCTTCGAAGCCGCAATGTTCCGCCTGGGCGGTCAGGTGCTAAGCGCGGAGGACGCCGCGGAGGCGTCTTCGGCCGCCAAGGGCGAGTCGCTCGAGGACGCGATGCGGATCGTCAGCGGCTATGCGGATGCCATCGTGCTCCGCCACCCTGAGGTCGGGGCGGTCGAGCGGGCCGCGCGTGCCGCCGAGGTGCCGGTGATAAGTGCGGGGGACGGTGCGGGACACCATCCCACCCAGGCGCTCCTCGACCTCTACACCATCAAGAAGGAGCTCGGCCGTCTGGATCATCTGCGCATCGGGCTGGCCGGAGACCTGCGCCATGGCCGCACCGCTCGCTCGCTGGCGCTGCTGCTCTCGCGCTTCCCGGGCAACGAGCTGCTCATGATCTCGCCACCGGAGCTGCGCATGGGAACCGATGTCCTTTACCAGCTGACGGGCGCCCGGGTCGACCAGACGGACGATTTCCGCAGCGCGATGGAAGGCCTGGACGTCCTCTACCAGACGCGGATTCAGGCCGAGCGCTTCGCGTCCCCCGACGAATACGAGCGCTACCGCGGCGTCTACGTCGTGAGCGTCGACCTGATGCATCGCCTGCCCGAACGGGCCATCCTGATGCATCCGCTGCCGCGGGTGGGAGAGATCGATCCCCTGGTCGATGCCGACCCACGAGCCGCCTACTTCCGCCAGGCTCGCAACGGCCTGTGGATCCGCATGGCGGTGCTCGACTGGGCAATGGAGCGCTGATGTTGCAGACCCCACCCGCCAAGGCGGTGATCCTCGATGCCGAAGGCGTGCGGCGTGCATGGCGTCGGATCGCGCACGAGATCATCGAGCGCCAACCGAACCTCTCGCAGCTCAGCCTGGTGGGCATCGTCACCCGTGGCGTGCCGCTCGCCGAACGGCTGGCGACCGCGCTCGAACAGCTGGAAGGGGTGCGTGTGCCGGTCATCGCCCTCGACGTGCGCCCCTATCGCGATGACCTGCCGAAAGCATTTACGCTCATGCAGAGACCCTCCCCCCTTGGCGGGGAAGGCCAGGGTGGGGGCTTGCCGGCGTCCGCGGTCGACGGTCGTCCGGTCCTTCTGGTGGACGACGTCCTCTTCAACGGACGCACGGTGCGGGCCGCCATCGACGCCGTGATCGAGGCCGGCCGCCCCGCCCAGATCCAGCTCGCCGTGCTGGTGGATCGTGGTCACCGCGAGCTACCGATCCGCCCTGACTACATCGGCAAGAATGTGCCGACCTCGCGGCAGGAATGGGTCGAGGTCCATCTGAGCGAGACCGATGGGGAAGACTCGGTCCGCATCCTCGAGCGGTCGGAAGGCTGATGCGTCTGCATCACGTCCGTGTGCTGGGACCTGGCGGCCTCTCGATGCCGCAGACGGTCGAGGTCAACGCCGAGGGCGCCCAGGATCGCGACGCCACGGGGCTTGTGCTCTCGCCCGGATGGATGGATCTGCACGCGCATCTGCGCGACCCCGGCTTCCCACAAAAGGAAACCCTGCTGTCAGGGGCAACCAGCGCGGCCATCGGTGGCTTCACCCACGTTCTTGCCATGGCGAATACCGACCCGGTGACGGACCGGCGGGAACGGCTGGAGAGCCTGGTGGCGCGGAGCGACGCGCTGCCGATCCGCATCAGTTTCGTGGGAGCCGTGACGGTCGCCCTCGAGGGTCAGGAACTAACCGACGCAGCCGCGCTCAAGGCGGCCGGGGCGGTCGCACTTTCCGACGATGGGCGGCACGCGATGACGGCGGTCGTGCTCCGTCGTGCCCTCGAGGCAGGCGCGCAGGCTGGATTGCCGGTGCTGATCCACGCCCAGGCCGAAGCGCTGGGCGACGGCCCGGACGCCGAGGCCGCTGCCGTTTCGGATGCCCTGGATGCGATGCGAACCATGTCGGCCGCACGCCTTCATGTCCAGCACGTGAGCACGCGCCGCGCCGTCGAATTGATTCGGGCGGCGAAGTCGCAGGGGTTGCTGGTGACGGCCGAGGTCACGCCGCATCACCTGACGCTGACCGAGCAGGATGCGTGGGCCATGGGTCCACAAGGCAACGTCAATCCCCCGCTGAGAACCCCGGATGATCGAGATGCGCTCCGCCAGGCCCTGGTCGATGAGGTGATCGACGTGATCGCCACCGATCACGCGCCCCATGAGCGGGCAGCGAAGGAGGCCGGCGCGAACGGCTTCCATGGATTCGAGACGGCAGTGGGCGTGGTCCTCGGGCTGGGCCTCAACGGTCGCGCCGTGTACCGTGCCTGCGTATCCCGGCCGCGAGAGATTGTCGGCCAATCGCTCGAAGACGAATGGATCCTGATCGACCCCAACGAAGAGTGGACGGTGGAGGCGTCCTCCTTCAAGAGTCGCGGCAAGAACACGCCGTTCCAGGGTCGGCGATTGCGCGGGCGGGTGCTGATGACCATCTGTCGCGGCCAGGTGGTGACAGAGCGCGTGATGCAACATGCCTGAGCCGATGGTCCTCGTCCTCGAGGACGGTTTCACCGTGCTGGGTGAGCGTGGCGGCCAGGCCACCCTGGCCACCGGCGAAGTCGTGATCAATACCTGCATGACGGGGTACCAGGAGGTCCTCTCCGACCCTTCGTACGCCGGGCAGATGGTCGTCATGACCTATCCGCTGATTGGCAACTACGGCGCGACGCCGGACTTCCAGGAATCAGGCCGACCATGGGTTCGCGCCTTGATCACGCGCCAGCTCAGCAGCTTTCACGAGCACTGGCGCAGCCACCAGTCGCTGGCGGAGTGGCTCGACGGCTTTGGCGTTCCGATCATGACCGGCTGCGACACGCGGCGGCTCGCCCGCCACCTGCGAGGAACCGGCGCGCAGCGGGCGATCATCGGGCCCGCTCACGAGTTGCCCGCGCTGCGCGAGCGCGTCAAGCGGGTGACGAGGCTCGAGGAGCAAGACCTGGTGCGCCAGGTCTCGGAGGGATTCAGCGACCTCGTCGAGACGCTCGACCCGGCGCTACATACTCCCTCCCCCCAAGGGGGAGGGCCGGGTGGGGGCATGCGCCAGTGGAGCGGGCTCAAGGTCGTCGTCGTCGATTACGGCGTCAAACGCAACATTCTGCGATCACTGCGTTCGCGCAGCGTGGCGGTCGAGGTCGTTCCGTACGACAGCGACGTCGACACCATCCTCGCGCGACGGCCCGACGCGGTCGTCCTCTCCAACGGGCCCGGTGACCCGGCGCAGCTGCAGTCCGCGGTGGCGATGACGCGGCAGCTGATCCGGCGTATCCCGGTGCTGGGCATCTGCCTCGGGCATCAACTCATTGGCCAGGCGGCCGGCGCCCGCACCTCGCGCCTGCGATTCGGCCACCATGGCGGGAACCACCCGGTCCTCGATCTGCGGACGGGTCGGGTGACCATGACCTCACAGAATCACGAGTTCGAGGTCGATGCCGACAGCCTTCCCGCGCACAGCGGCTTTCGGGTCAGTCATCGCAACCTGCACGATGGCTCGGTCGAGGGCCTCGTGCACGGCCACCTGCCGGTCCGCTCCGTCCAGTTCCATCCAGAAGGCGGAGCCGGTCCGCAGGACAACCAGGTGATCTTCGATGAGTTCCTCGACCTGGTGCGAGGCATCCCACCGGCGCCGATCACGGTCCGCGAGCCGGCCCGTCGTCCCAACAGCGTCCTGGTCATCGGGTCCGGGCCGATTGTGATCGGCCAGGCGGCCGAGTTCGACTACGCCGGAACCCAGGCCTGCAAGGCGCTCCGTGAAGAAGGGGTGCGGACCATCCTGGTGAACTCCAACCCGGCGACCATAATGACCGACGAGGGCATCGCTGACCGTGTCTACATCGAGCCGCTGACCGTCGAAGCCATCACGGCGATCATCGAGCGCGAGCGACCGGATGGATTGCTGCCGACCCTCGGGGGACAGACCGGCCTCAACCTGGCGGTGGCGCTCGCCGATGCCGGTGTCCTCGAACGGTGCCAGGTTCGTGTGCTCGGGACGCCGCTCGCCTCGATCCGTGACGCGGAGGATCGCGAAGCTTTCAAGGCCGTCCTGGTGCGGATCGGAGAACCGGTGCCGGATAGCGCCACCGTGACCACCATCGAGGAGGCCAGAGACTTCGCGGCATCGATCGGGTTTCCCCTTGTGGTGCGGCCGGCGTACACGCTCGGCGGCACCGGTGGGGGAATGGCGGAAAGTCCGCTGGAGCTCGAAGCCGTGGTTCGCGATGGGCTCGCGGCCAGCCCCATCCGGCAGGTGTTGGTCGAGCGCTCGCTCGCCGGATGGAAAGAGATCGAGTACGAGGTGATGCGGGACGCCAACGATACCTGCATCGCTGTCTGCAACATGGAGAACATCGATCCGATGGGGGTCCATACCGGTGACAGCATCGTGGTCGCGCCCAGTCAGACCCTGTCCGATCGGCAGTATCAGATGCTGCGCTCCGCGGCGCTGCGAATCATCCGGGCGCTGCGCATCGAGGGTGGCTGCAACGTCCAATTCGCGCTGGACCCGGAGTCGGATCAGTACTACGTCATCGAGGTCAATCCTCGGGTGAGCCGTTCGTCGGCGCTGGCCTCAAAAGCAACGGGATACCCGATCGCACGGGTAGCGGCGAAGATTGCGGCCGGGCGCGGGCTGCACGAAATCGCCAACGCCGTAACCGGGCAGACGAGCGCGGCCTTCGAGCCGGCGCTGGACTACTGCGTCGTCAAGATTCCGCGTTGGCCGTTCGACAAGTTTCCGGCCGCGGACCGCACGCTGGGGACGCAGATGAAATCGACCGGCGAGGTGATGGCAATCGAGCGCACCTTTGAGGCTGCACTCAGCAAAGCGCTGCGTGCCCTCGAGCAGCGGCTGCCGGACGCCTCACAACTGCGAGGTCGTCCCGATCTGCTGCGCCAGCCGAACGACCGTCGCCTGATGGCCGCTATCCAGGCCCTCCGCGACGGCGCGACGGACGAAGAGGTAATCGGGGCGACCGGGTATGCGCCATGGTTCGTGGACCGACTCGCCTACATCACGAGGCTCGAGGCAGAGCTGGTGAGCGGCGCAGGAGCTGCCGACCTCGTCACCCGCGCAAAACGCGCCGGCCTGGACGACGGACGAATCGCCGAGCTCAGTGGCGGCCGCCTGCCGATCACACAGCTGGAGCCCACTTTCCGGCAGGTCGACACCTGTGCGGCGGAGTTCGAGGCGGTGACGCCCTACTACTACGCGACCTACGAGGACGAGGACGAGATCATCGCAAGCACCAACCAGGCGGTGGCCGTGATCGGCTCCGGCCCCATCCGGATCGGCCAGGGCATCGAGTTCGATTACTGCAGTGTCCACGCCTCGGCCGCGATCCGAGAGGCCGGCTACGACAGCGTGCTCATCAATAGCAACCCGGAGACGGTCAGCACCGATTTCGATGCCTCAACGCGCCTGTACTTCGAGCCGCTCGACCTCGAAGGCGTGCGCAACGTGCTGCGACGCGACCCGGCAGTCGGCGTGATGGTCCAGTTCGGCGGCCAGACCGGGCTCAACCTGGCGGATGCCCTGGCCGCCGGCGGCGTCCGGATCCTCGGCTCGACGGTCGAGACCATCGACCTGGCCGAAGACCGGCGACGCTGCGAGGCACTGCTCCGTGACGCCGGCATCCCGCAGTCACCTGGCGGTTCTGCCACTAGCGTGGCGGAGGCCCTCACCATCGCCGCCCGCGTTGGCTACCCCGTGCTGGTCCGACCGTCGTACGTCCTCGGTGGCCGCGGCATGGAAATCGTGCATTCGCCCGACGACCTGCGACGTTACGTCGAGGCGGCCATGGCGTTCGGTCTGCGCGGCCCGATCCTCGTCGACAAGTACCTGCTCGGTCGTGAGCTCGACGTCGACGCCGTCTGCGATGAGCACGCCGTGCTCATCCCCGGCATTCTCGAGCACATCGAACGCGCCGGCATCCATTCGGGTGACTCATTCGCCGTCTATCCCCCGATCACGCTCACGCCGGCCGAGACCGACCGCGTGACCGAAGCCACGACCACCATCGCCCGATTGTTCAAGGCGGTCGGACTGATCAACATCCAGTTCGTCATCCAGGACGGCGTTCCCTATGTGCTCGAGGTGAACCCGAGGGCAAGCCGGACGGTGCCCTTTCTCAGCAAGGTGTCGGGCGTACCGATGGTGACGCTCGCCACCCACGCATCGCTCGGCCGTTCACTCTCGGAGTTCGGATTCGGTAGTGGCCTGCAGCCAAACCGGTCGCTCTTCGCGGTGAAGGCGCCGGTGTTTTCAATGGCGAAGCTGCCGTCGGTCGACGCCGTACTCGGACCAGAGATGAAGTCGACCGGTGAGGCGATGGGCATCGCGAAAGACTGGCCGACCGCGCAATACAAGGCCTTCCTTTCGACCATGCAGGAGCTGCCGCCCGATGGCGCTGCCCTGTGTTCGATCGCCGATGCGGACAAGGCGGAGGCGCTGCCCATCCTCCGCGCGATTCATGGACTGGGCCTTCGGCTGTTTGCGACCACCGGGACGGCCGCGCTCCTGCGCGAGTCCGCGATCCCGGCGACAACGGTGCAAAAACTTCGGGATGGTCACCCGAACATCGTGGACGTCATCCATTCGGGTCAGGTGCACCTTGTGATCAACACCGTGTCCGCGTCAGCGCCAGTGGTGGACAACGGTGCCGGGGTTCCGCTCCGGGACGGGTATGAGATCCGTCGCGCTTCGGTCGAGCGCCGCATTCCCTGCCTCACGTCGCTGGACACCGCCAGGGCCTTGGTCCAGGCGCTTGGAGCGTCACGCCGTGAGCATCGCTCGAGCGTTGCCACGCTCGGCGAGTACGTGGGCGCCCGCGCTGCCGAGGTCGTACCCGCGTGAGCATCGCGGTCGCGCCGGCCGTCGTGCTCGAGCGCTCGGTCCCGATGGCCGGGGCGGTTGAACTCGTGCTTTCCCATCCACCCTCCGCGGTCGGTCCCGGCCAGTTCTTTCAGCTGGCGGTGAGCGCCCCGCATACGATCCTCCGCCGACCCTACAGTGCCGCCTGGTCTGATGCGGCGGGCGGGCGGATCGGCTTCATCTTCAACGTGGTCGGGGCCGGAAGCGCGTGGCTCGCTGCTCTTGACGAGGGTGACGAGCTGGATCTGCTTGGCCCACTCGGACGTGGCTTCGACCTTGCTGGCCTGCGACCGGCCATCTGTGTCGCCGGCGGCCTCGGCGTGGCGGTATTTCCCGGCGTTGTCCAGGCGTTGGTCGCGCGTGGCCGCACCGTCATCATCCTGCAGGGCGCGCGGACAGCAGCGCAGCTGCTACCCGCGTCTCGATTCCCCGGCGCCGACGTTCATGTTGCTACCGACGACGGCAGCGCCGGCCATCGCGGCTCCGTCGTCGACCTGCTAACCAAATATTCCCTTCCCCCGCTTGCGGGGGAGGGCAGGCTGGGGGCGGTTGACATCCTCACCTGTGGTCCGACCCCGATGCTCACGGCGCTGATCGATGTCGCCCATCGCCAGGCGATTCCGCTCTCGGACATCCAGGTCGCGCTCGAAACCCCGATGGGTTGCGGGATCGGGACCTGCCTGGGTTGCGCGGCCCCCCGTGCCGCGGGCGGATACTTCCTTACGTGCCAGGACGGACCGTGCGTCCGCGCCGATCGGATCGAATGGGACCTGATGACGGATGGCTTCCATGGCTGAGCGCCCTGTTCTGACGGTCGACCTCGGCCGCGGACTCCATCTTCGGAGCCCCGTGATGGTCGCCTCGGGCACGTTCGGGTACGGCTTCGACGCGCCCCAGGTGGATCGGGCGGCGCTGGGCGCCATTGTGAGCAAGGCCACGACGTTGCGACCCCGCGAGGGAAACGCGCCGACCCGCATCGCGGAAACCCCCTCGGGAATGTTGAATGCCATCGGCCTGCAGAATCCCGGTGTCGACCACGTCGCCCATGTCTATGCGCCGCAGTGGGCGACCTGGGACCTGCCTGTCATCGTCAACGTGGCCGGCGACTCGGTGGACGAGTATGTGGCGGTCGCGCGTCGCCTCAACGGCGTGCTCGGCGTCGCCGGGTTCGAGCTCAACATCTCATGCCCGAATGTGCAGAGCGGGCTGCAGTTCGGCGTCGACCCGGTACTGGCGGCGGAAGTGACCCACGCGGTCCGAGCCGTGACCGAGCTTCCGCTCATCGTCAAGCTGACCCCCAACGTCACGGACATCGTCGCCGTTGCCAGGGCCGTCGAGGACGCGGGTGCGGACGCAGTGTCCGCCATCAACACTTATGTCGGAATGGCGATCGACATTCGGCGGCGCCGCCCCATCATCTCGCGGGCAAGCGGCGGCCTCAGTGGACCCGCGATCAAACCGCTCGCCCTGCACGCCGTCTGGCAGGTTGCGGCCGAGGTTCACATTCCGGTCATCGGTGTCGGCGGAATCACGACGCCCGGCGATGCTCTCGAATTCCTGCTCGCCGGCGCCACGGCGGTGCAGCTGGGCACGGTGAACTATGTTCGCCCGCAGGCGGCAGCCGAAATCCACGACGGCATTGCCGCCTACATGGTCCAGCATGGCTTGACAGATATGCGCGCGTTGCCGATCCGATTGGTGAGCGTGTTGACCCATGTCTGACCGCGACGCTCGCCGGGCCTTCGAGTCGGCCGGCGCCTTCTTGCGTGGTCACTTCGTCTACACCAGCGGCCGGCACGGCGCCGACTACCTCGAGAAATTCCGGATCCTCGAAGACCCCCGGGCGACCACCGAGCTAGCCGCGATGATCGCGGAGCGATTTCGGCCGCTGAAGCCTGAGGTGGTCGCGGGACCAACGACCGGTGGCATCATCCTGGCCTATGAGGTTGCGCGACAGTTGGCTGTCGACGCGGTCTATGTCGAGCGCGGCGAGCCGAGCGGTCGCGTCCTGCGCCGTGGTTTCGAGATCTCGCCGGGAAGCCGCGTTCTGGTGGTGGATGATGTCGTGACCACGGGTGGCTCGCTGGTCGAAACCCAGACCTGCATCGCAAACGCGGGCGGCGTCATCATCGGCGTTGGGGTCCTTGCCGACCGAACCGCGGGCCGGATCGCAGCGGACGTGCCCTTCTACGCGTGCCTCACGGTCGACTTCCCCTCATACGAGCCAGACGCCTGTCCGCTCTGCGCGCGTCGCGTTCCCGTCGCCCCGCCGCGCGGCAGCAAAAAGGTCCTCGCCTAGGCTTACTGCAACCAGGATGGCGCGGCGGCCGGTGTGCGATGTAGCTGCTCGCGCATCTCGCGGCGGTGGTTCCGCCGCGTCGCAGCCGGATCGGCAGGCCGTGTTGGGACTGCCGCTGCTTGCGGCCGTGCCGAACCCTGCTGCGCTTGTTCGTCGGCCGCGCGGCCGCGGGCGGCGCGCAGGACGTGACGCAGTCGGACCGCCCACGCCACCTTTCCGAAGTCCCACTGGCCGAGGCTAGGCTCGCGGTCCGCCTGACGATCGATCCTGGCGGTGAGACTCTGCTCGTGATCGACGTCAGCGAGCTGAAGCGCAGCCGCGGATCCATTCACAGGCGCGATCAGCGCCACCGCTGAGGCCGCTGTGTCGCGCAGGATGCGCATGATCGCCTGGGTCGGCACGAGGTTGTCCAATGCGGCATCGGGATCGAGTAGCAGCTGGACGGCGGGCTCCTGCGCCGAGCGCGCCATCGGCAGGTGATCAAGCTCCCAGGTCGATTCCTTCCCGCTGGGCCCAATGACGAGCACGATGGTTGCGAGGAGGTCCGACGATTGGAGGGTTTTCACGCGCTCACGCGTGATGCCGTCAGCGAGCTCTTGCAGTCGATCGAGTTGCGAGCGCTGCGTAAGGCAGCCAATATCCTCAATGTATTGCATGTTGTGCCTGCCCTTCTGAAAGTGGACGCTGCGGTGACGCAGCGTTGAAATGGATTCTATCAGCGTCCGGTCGCGATGGAAAGATTTTTCTTGCGCTTTAGCTAATCAGGGCCGGTGCTGCGATCGCGGCCCATTAAACGCGGTAAGGGCTTAATAAGTTATGCACAACCTATAGTTCGGGTCTTTTCGTATCGATCCTCGAGCCGCCGGCGTTGTGTGGGCGACGATGAACATCAGCAGGCTGGCGGTCCTCGTTGGCGGAATTAGTTTCGGCGCGGTAGCGGGCGCTGCCTTTCAGTTGAGCTCGGTCAGCGCGGCGGTACCGACCGTCGGCCACGCGTGGGTGGCCGCCTCGGCACCGGTCGCCCTGCCGACTCCCAGCCCGTCTCCGACCCCATCGTGTCCGCTGAGGACGCTCGCTATCGCCTTCACGAGCAATGTCACCGACCCGTCGGTCATCCATCTTCGTCTCCCCTGGGGACACCCCGGGGACCCGGAAGGGACGATGGTCGAGGACTACGGCGCCTACAACGGCACGACGATCCGGAAGCACCTGCCGGTGCACGACGTGACGACCGGGACGCTGGTGGAGCTGTTCGGCCACAACGCCATCGACATCGCGCTCGACAGCGGGACGCCGCTCTACGCGGTGACATCGGGGACCGCTTATCAGATCACCAACTGGACCGTCCCGGGGTTCCCACAGGGGTGGGCAGCGGTCGTCGTTTCTGATGTCCTCAAGGACGACAAGGGCGACTCGATCGCGTTCCTTTACGGTCACGTCCGCGAGTTCGATGTGCAAAATGGCCAGCACGTCGTCGCGGGAGCGTTGATCGCGAAGAGCGGCGGCGACCCGGATGACCCGGGCGCCGGCTTTAGCGACATGGCAAACGTGCACTTCGAGGTGGTCGAGTCGCCGCACCCCCTCTTGGCCCATTCAGGCACCGTGAACCCCCATCAGTTCCTCGAGAACCTATACTCGTACGCCGCGGCTAATCCGGCGCGCTGCCTGTAGCGGTCCCCCGTCCCAAGGGACGATCCTGGCCATTGACAAAGACTTATTTTTAGTCTTAGGATAAGTCAGGCCGGGTTTATGGAGGGGAACGCATCCTGACAACCAGCGAACGAACGACCAAGGATCTGCGGCGCACCAACCGCATCACCCTGTTGCGGCGCCTGTATTTCGAGGGACCCGTCAGCAGGCTCGACCTTGCCGGCCGGACCGGGCTCAGCCCGGCGACGGTAGGAAACGTCATTGCCGAGCTAATCCACGACAAGATCGTGGTCGAGCGGGGGCAGCTGGACTCGGATGGGGGACGGCCCGCGGTTCTGGTTCAGGTAAACCCAAAGCGCGCCGCCGTAATCGGTGTCGACGTCGGTGAAACCGGCGCGGCGATCGAGCTCTTCGACCTGACCCTGCAGAAGCTGGCCGCCGTCGACAAACCGTTCCGGCTGCTGCAGGAGTCACCGTCCTCGCTGGTGTCGCTGATCGCCAAGGGCGTGAGCCAGGTCATCAAGACCGGCCGAATCCCGGCCGAGCATGTGCTCGGCATAGGCGTTGGCGTACCCGGGGTCGTGGTTCACGATGGGGAGGAGTACATCTCGGCGCCCAGCCTGGGATGGGAGAAGCTTCCACTTCGTCAGCTGCTCGAGCCGGCTCTCCCCGCGCCGGTGATGCTGGACAACGGCGCCAAGACTATGGGGCGAGCCGAGATGTGGTTCGGGGGTGGACGTGACGCCCGCGATGTCGCGGTAGTGCTGCTCGGCACCGGGGTCGGCGCGGCCTTCTTCAACGATGGGGCGTTGTATCGTGGCGCCACCTCGAGCGCCGGCGAGTGGGGCCACACCTGTGTGGTCGTCGGTGGGCGACGATGCCGCTGTGGCGCCGAGGGTTGTCTCGAAGCCTACGTCGGTGCGGGCGCGATCCTCGAGCGCTGGGCGCAGTGGTCGCGCCGGACGGCTCTGGGCGCGAACGATGAGCGCCAGCGACTGCAAGCGCTGCTGGTTGCTTCCCGCACCAGTCAATCTGCCTCCGCCGTTCTGGATGAAACCGCCCGGTA
>Ga0070697_100001524_pt1 | contig 17629 bp, 26 predicted proteins | sample KBSK1501metaG_FD_65475 | JGI IMG/M metagenome (GOLD analysis project Ga0070697, IMG submission 65475) | Corn, switchgrass and miscanthus rhizosphere microbial communities from Kellogg Biological Station, Michigan, USA - KBS K1-50-1 metaG | ecosystem: Host-associated > Plants > Roots >... | reverse complement strand
CGCCGGCCGCGCCGCCTTTCTCGCGCGAGGCGAGCGACCAGACGAGCCGGTGGCTCATCGCGTCGTACTGCGGTGCCTGTACCCAGCCGACCACCTCGATCTCGGGAATGCCGCGCGAGCGCCGTTCTTGATTGCCTTGCTCCGTGCCGGCCTTGAGGCCGTCGAGCAGCTCGTCCACCTTCCACTCTTTCGCGTCATCGTCCTTGATATAGCCCGACTTGTAGAAGCGCATCACCACGAACCAATTCGCCTCCGGCGCCGGCGAGACGACCATGCCGAGCACACCCTCCCCGACGCGGTTGCCCATCGCGGTCAGCAGACGACCGGCTTCGCGGGGCGGGATGTACACCAGCCCCTCGGGCAGCTTCAGGACAGCCTGGTCGATGAGCTTGACGTCGGCCGGCCCGAGAAGCGCAGCCTGATTTGCGGCCTGCACAGCGGCGCGCATCTCGGCTTGCGCCGCCTCAGTGGGCTGCGCGAATGCAGCGCTCGTAGTCAGCAGCAGCATGGCGACGGCGGCCGCCGCGCGCAGCAGGGCGGTTGCACTTTTTCTCATGGTCTCCCCTTCTTATTCGGGCAGAGCGCCCGCGTGCCCGATTTACGCCGCCGCTGCGGACGCGTCAATGCAAAACGCCGCTGCCTGCTTTATTTGTTGATCTGCGGGCCGGCCGGCGGCGTCGCCGGCACGCTCCTCCAGCCTTCGGGGCACTGGTTCACATACGGGTAGTAGCCCTTGGCCGAATCACAGTAGTACCAGACCGCCGGTGCCTGCGCGCCAGGGGTGGGCGCGGTAGGCGGCGCTGCCACGGGCGCCGGCGCGGCCGGCGCGGCGGCAACCGGCGGCGGCGCGACGACCTCATAGCCTGTGGGCTGCTGCACGTAGTAGACGTCGTTCGCGTAGTAATAAGGCACGCCGCCGTAATAGACCGCGGTGTAACCGGCCGGCAGCGCCGGCACGATGACACCGACGGGCGGCTGCACCACGATATAGCGCGGGCCGCTGCGCTGGTACCAAACGCCGGAGTGAAACCAGAACTGCGCGCCGCGAAAGCCGATGGCGATATTCCCCGGCGGCAGCGCCTCCACGACGTAGCCGCGTGCGGGGTAGTAGCGATTATGATGAAAGCGATCGTCGTAGACCCAGTGCGGCGTCGCGAAATGCGCCCGCTCGTGCTCGAAGCGCCGGTCGTCGGCGGCGTACGCGCTGCCGATGCAGGCAAGCGTGGCGGCGATGAAGATCAAGCGCGGCGGGCGGCGGTCCATCGTTATCTCCTTGGTTGCAGCCGATGCTAGGCGGCCGGCGCGGCAAGTTGCGTCGTCCATTTGTATCCGTTCGTTACGGCGTATCCGGACGGACCGCGACGTCGCCAAGCGACGGGCTCGTGTTGCACGAAATCGTGCTCGGCCCCCAACCGGGAAGCACCAGAATACGGGGCTCCGACCCCGGGCTTCCGCACGGCGGTCAAGACTCCGCTAGGGCTGTCGCTGTCCTCCTACAACGGCCCGCCCTGACCGGCGCATCGCTTACACCGCGACCCCCCGGTAGGGTGAGGTGGCTTGAATCGGACGCTCTTCCTCGTTGCCTTGGCCGGCTGCCTCGCCGGCTGCTCGTCGCTCCTGCCCGGCTCGAAAGAGACGAGCGGCAACCCCACGACCGCGTGGCAGAGCTACGAAGAGGCGGAGCAGGCGTTCGCCAGCATCAACCTCGGCACGACCACTGTGCGCGAGCTCGCCGCGCTGCGCCTCGATCCGCGCACCAATCCGAACATCACCGTACTGCATAACTTCCAGGTGCGCGAGCGCTTCATCCCGAACAATACGGTGACGGCTGCCGATCTTGACGGGGGCGTGCGCGAATGCGTCGAGGCGCGCTCGACCTGCGTCGGCTGGGAGATCAACCAGACCGCGACGCAGAAGAAGCGCAACGGCAACGCCGCGCTCGACATGCTGAAGATGCGCCGGGAGACCCACACGTCCGGCTGGCGCTTCAGCGGGCTTCTTCTCATCAAGGACGGCGTGGTGCTCTACAAGCTCGCCGGCGGGCAGCCCCACATCCACGAGATCGCGAGTAGCGAGGACGCGCTTGCGCCGCTGCAGGCGATCGGCACGAAGCTGAACGCCATCAACGGCATCGATGTCACCGACGTCCGGAACGGGATCAAGGCGCTCGCCGGCGGCAACAGCGGCCACGTCGAGCCGGTCACCGCCATCAAGATCCGCTAGTCCCCGGTGGTCGTATCATGGCGCTTGCCATGACCGCCCCCATCGTCAACGTTTCGCCCAACAATCCGGTCTTCGACCTGCCGATCTACGTCGCGCGCGACGAGGGACTATTCGAGCGCGCCGGTCTCGAGGTGCGCTTCCAGGCCAAGTATTCGGAGCGCCGGCCATCCGACGCCGATCCGTTCCAGCGCCTCAAGGAGGCGCTGTTCGAGCAGGGCAAAGCCGATGTCTACAACCTGTGCGAATGGGCGGGCATCGATCGCAGCGAGAAAAGTGCGCGCGGCGCGCAGGTGCTCGCGCTGCGGCCGGCCGTGGCGGCGCAGGCGATCCTTTCGTTTGAGCAAGACCTGCAGGAACCGCGTGATCTCGCCGGCGTGCCAATCGGCATCAACGATCGCACCGGCTCGCACTACACGACGCTGCAGACCCTGGAGGGCGTACTCGCGCGCTCGGACATCGTCGTCGAGCACGTCGGCGTGCCGGAGCGGCGCTACCAGGCGCTGAAGGAGCGCACGAGCCGCGCGGTGGCCGTAATGGAACCTTTCATCAGCCTCGGCCTCAAGGAAGGCGCGCACATCGTCGACCTCACGTTCTATCGCGGCGCCGAGGTGATTGCTCCCCATCTCACGCCGGAGAAGCGGCAGGCTTACCTCTGCGCCATCAACGACGCGGCCGAGCGCATCATGGCGGACTTCGGCAAATACAAGCACTACGTGACCGAACAGACGCGCGGCGCGTTAGCGCCCCACGAGCTCTCGAGCCACTTCGTCCGCTACACGCACTACATGGTCTACGAGGCGAAGCGTTTCCAGCAGGTCTACGAGTGGATGCGCTCATGGGGCCTCGCCAGCGGCGAGGCCGACCATGCGCGCGTGGTTGCCAGCTTCTAGCGGCTACTTGCTGCTGGACGAGCTCTGGTTCTGCGTGTTCGAGCTCGAGCCGTACTGCTGGCCGTTCTGGTTCTGAGCGCCCGACTGCTGCGTGTTCTGCGCTTGATTGGCGCTGCCCTGCTGCTGGTTCGACTGGTTTGCACTCGACCCGCCGGCCGCGCTGCTGGACCCGCTCGACTGCGTGCTGCTCTGCCGGCTCGACGAGGCGCCGGAGCTCGAGTCGCGATGCGGGTTGCCCTTGCCCTGCGACCAGCCCTTGTGCTTGCCGCGGTCATGCCGCTCGCCGCCGCTCGACTTGTCCTCGGGCGTGGTGGCGCCGGCCGCCGAGCTCTGGTTCTGGCTGCTCGACGATGAGCCGTATTGCTGCGAGTTCTGGCTCTGGCTGCCTGACTGCTGGTTGTTCTGCGCCTGGTTGCCCGTGCCCTGCTGCTGGTTTGCCTGGTTGCCCTGGCCGACCTGCTGGCTGTTCTGCACATCGGGCGACGCGTTCACATTCGGCGTCTTGTTCAGGTCGACGCTCGCGCCGGTGCCCGCCGGGCCTTGCACGCTCACTTGTGCGGCCGCGAGCTGGCTGAATGAAATCGCAAACAATCCGGACACGACGACTGGGAATAACCTCATCGATTCCTCCATCTGAGAAAGAAAAAGAATTACTGTGGTGGTGCGCCGCAAGGCCCGTTCCCGCAGCCGCGGTGGGGTCTTACGGATAGCGTGCCGATTGCTCCGCTACTACGCGGTTGCCATCCAGTAACCGCACTGTGACCTCGTAGCGGTCGTTGGGGCCGACGCTCACTGCGTTCGACGCGAGCTGCGCATGCCCGCCGTCATCGAGCCTGACGGTGCCGCTCTGGCTCGAGTTCGACGAGCCGGCGCCGGCCTCTCGGCGCACTCGCATTTCGTAGCGCAGGGCCTTGTCCGGCGGTCCGCTGACCGTCGGCTCTACTCTGAGGCTGCCGCCCTCCACTCTTGCACCCAGGTCGAGCTGGTAGCCTGCGTCGGCGAGCGCAAGCGCGGGTAACAGCGCCATCACGGCTAAAGCTGAGATTCGCATTGGATCCTCCTCACGCTATCCCGCAATGAACATGCCGGCAGTTGTATGCTTCTCGTCTTCAGGAGGGAGATTTCATGAGCCGATGGATCGCTGCCGTCGTCGTCCTTGCCGCCCTGCCCGCGCAAGCGCAACTGATTACGCATCGTGATCTCAGTTATTCCATGGCGCTCACCATGGCGAGCGGCGCGCTCGATGCGTGCAAGGCGCGCGGCTATCCGGTCGCAGTGGTGGTGGTCGATCGTGGCGGCGAAACCATGGTCGCGTTGAAAGGTGACGGTGCCGGACCGCACACGATGGAAAACGCGCGCCGCAAGGCCTACACCGCGCGCACCTTCCGCATGAGCACGCAGCAGTTCATCGACGAGATGAAGACGCGTCCCGTGCGGCGCGAGCAGACCACGCTCCCCGGCGTCATCGCCATCAACGGCGGCGTGCCGATCAAGGTCGGCGACGATACCATCGGCGGCATCGGCCTCTCCGGCTCGCCAGGCGTCGATGAAGAGTGCGTGAACGCCGGCATCGAGAAGGTGAAGCAGTACCTCAAATAGAAAGCGGGCCCACTGCGGGCCCGCCTGACTTACCAAACTAAAAGACTAAAGAAGACTTAGTCGCGGCCTTGTTTTTCGCGGGCGTTGTCGCGCCCTTGTTTGCCGTGCTCGCCGGCCGCTTCATCGGCCCGGTCGAGACCGGTCTTCTTGTCCTTGTCGTGGCCGCGCGCCTTGCCCTGGTGCTCGTCGCTGCCGCCCGCGCCCGCCGCCGCCGACCCGGAGCTACCCGAACTGGCTTGCGCCGAGGTGCCGCCGCTTGCCGACGTTGAGCCGCCCGCGCTCGATTGCGCGCCCTGGCCCGCGGACGAGCTCGCGCTGCCGCTGGCAGACGGCGAAGTCCCGCCTGCAGCCCCGCTCGAAGACGGGGACGCCGAGCTGCTGCTCGAAGAGGGCGACGTCGAGCCGCTGCTCGAGGGCAGGGACGAGCTACCGGACGCGGTGCCGGAGCCGGACGACTGGCTCGTCTGCGCGCCCTGGTTCATCGTCGAAGACGGGTTGGTGGTCGTCGCGCTCTGGTTGGCCGACGTGCTGCTCGAGACGTTTTGGTCACCGGAGCCGACGTTCACTCCCGGGCTGATGTTGGCGCTGGCGTTGACATCGGTGTTGCTGATGCCGACGTTCGCGTCGACCCCAACGTTCGGGTTCACGTTCACGCCGCCGGAAGGCGAGGTGCTGCTCGTGCTCGCCGACGGCGCGCTTGAGCCGCTCGTCGCTGACGGCGAGCTGGTGCTGCCCGAGGCGCTGCCTGAGCCCGATGACTGGCTGGTCTGCGTGCTCTGGGTAGTGCTCGAGGACGGATTGGTCGTGTTGGCGCTCTGGTTCGCGGATACACCGCTCGACGTGTTCTGGTCGCCGGTGCCGAGGTTCACGCCCGGGCTCACGTTCGCGCCGGCGTTGACGTCGCTATTGCTGATGCCGACGTTGGCATCCACGCCCACGTTCGGATTTACATTTACACCGCCCGAGGGGCTCGTGCTGCTGCCCGAACCGCTCGATTGTGTGGACTGTGTGGACTGCGAGCTCTGGTCGGTCGTCGACGAGGACTGGGCGAACGCCGAGCCGAAAACACTCATTACCGCAGCAGCTGTAAGACTTACTGCGACATGGGGCACTCTCATGATCTCTCCTTTCGTGGCTAAGGCGTCTTAAGCACCGCAAGCGCTGTGCCATGCGCGTCGGTAAACTCCCCACATGAGCGAGAAGCAGCCGCACGACATGGGCGGTGATCCGGGCGGGGCGATCGATACCGTCGATCACGGCATGAAGTTCTGGGAGAAGCAGGCGAACGCGCTGCGCAACACGCTCAGCCGTCGCCAGATCGTGCGCCTCGACGAGCTGCGCCGCGCCGCCGAGGATCTGGGCAGCCGCTATTACGAGCTCGAATATTTCGAGCGCACCACTGAGGCGCTGCGCACGGTGCTGATCGAGCGCGGCTACTTCAGCGAAGCGGAGCTGCGGGCCAAGATGGCCGAGGTGCGTCGCCGCGATGAGTCTGCCTAGCGCCTACACCGAGGCGCCCGCGCGCCGCTTCAATGTCGGCGACCGCGTGGCAGTCAAGGCAGCGAACCCGCCCGGACACCGGCGCACGCCGCATTACATTCGCGGCAAGCGCGGCGTGATCGAGCGGGTATGTGGCGTGTTTCCGAATCCCGAAGAGCTCGCGTACGGCTTCAACGGCGAGCCGAAACGCGTGCTCTACCGCGTGCGCTTTCAGCAGCGCGATCTGTGGGCGAATTACAGCGGCTCGGAGCGCGACGCCGTCGAGCTGGAAATCTACGAGCATTGGCTGGAGCCGGCATGAATCACCACCACGATCATTCACAGGATCGCAGCTTTGACGAGGGTCCGGCGTCGGAATACGAGATCATGAGCCGCGCCATGCAGGAGCTCCTGATCGAGCGAGGCATCATTACCGCGGAAGAGGTGCGGCGGCGCATGGAACAGTTCGACGCCGACTTTCCGTATCGCGGACCGCGGGTCATTGCGCACGCGTGGGGCGATCCGGCGTTCAAGGCCCGACTGCTTGCCGACGGCAAGCGCGCCTGCGCCGAGTTTGGCATCGATCTCGAAGCCGAGCGCCTGATCGCTGTTGAGAACACTCCGGACGTTCACAACGTAATCGTCTGCACACTGTGTTCCTGCTATCCGCGCGCGCTCCTCGGCATGCCGCCGACCTGGTACAAGAGCGAGAATTACCGACGTCGAGTGGTACGCGAGCCGCGTGCGGTGCTGGCCGAATTCGGCACCATCGTTCCTGAGCACGTCGCCGTGCGCGTGCACGACTCCAATGCCGACATGCGCTACGTCGTCGTGCCGATGCGGCCAGCGGGCACCGACGGCTGGAGCGAAGCGGAGCTCGCGCGCATCATCACACGCGACTCGCTCGTCGGCGTCACCCTGCCGAAGGTTTAATCGCGCGGCGGCGCTCTGCACCTCGCGCACAGCGGGAACGGCTCTTGCGGAGCTCGCGGCATGGGAATGGTCATCCTCGGCTTACTGAAGGATGCGCACCAGGCACGGGGTGTCATCCGCGCGCTCGACGATGCCGGTTTCAGCGGCGATGACATCGACATGAGTGGCGGACTGCTCGCGCAGCTCGGGGCCCGCGGGGTGCCGGAGGAAGATGCGCATGCGCTCGCCGAAGGCGTGCGCCGCGGCGGTGCCCTCGTCTGCGTACGCACCGAGGACGAGGAGGAAGCCGCCGAAGCGGCCGAGCTGATGTGCGCGCATGGCGCGCTCGACGTCGACGCGTGTACCAGCAGCTGGAAGCGCGCCGGCTGGGGCGGACGCGCCGACTCGCAACCCGCCGCGCCGGTCGGGCACTACGCGGCGCGCTTCGGCGAATACCCGAGCGGCCCGGGCCGCATCTATCACGACCCGCGCAGCCTGCGCTACAGCGGCCCCGAGCGGCGCGTGCGCGACGAGCCGCCTCCGGGGGTCGATCGGCGCGCGATCTAAAAGAACGGCGCGCTAGTCGCGCAGCGTGATCACCGCGATCTTGCGCGCCCGGAAATAAGGCAGCACCACTTTCGTCGGCTCGCCGCTCGCTTCGTGCACCGAGACGTAGCGCGGCTCAGCGCCGCGCGTCGGCAGGTCGAACGCCGTCCAGGTTCTCGTCTGCGGGTCGTAGCGCATGACGCGATCGGCGCCCCACAAGTTGGTCCAGGCCCGGTGTTTCGAGTCCACGTGCACGTGATAAGGCTGCATGCGCTTGGGCAGCGGCACATAGCTCACTTCGTGGGTTCGCGTGTCGATACGCGCCAAGCTCGCGCCCCAGGAGTTGCCGACCCACAGCACGTCGGCGCTCTTGTCGGTGCCCATCCGGCGCGGCCCCTGCGCATACGGCAGCGGATTGTTGAAGTCGGGCTGGCTGTAGGTTTTATAGAACTCTCGCTCGGCCGCGCTTACGCGCGCCCATTCGCTTTGCACCGGCGCGAGCCTGATCTCGGAAACCTTGCCGGTCTCGCCGTCGGCGACGCCGATGATGTCGTGGATCATCACCGCCCAGTAGCCGTTGCCGGCACGATCCGCGGCTGCGCCATAGGTGATGCCGGTGCCGCCCGGCAGTTTGTAGCTCGTGGTTTTGTAGCCGGTCCATTGCTGCGCCTGCGGGTCGAAGCGCAGCACGCCGTCGGGCGCTGACACCCAGATGCGGCCCTTACCGTCGTAGTCAACGGTGGTCGCGCCACCTGTGGGTGACATATCCTCCGGCGGGACGAAGACATCGATCTTCTCGGTCTTCGGGTCGAGTCGGCCGAGGCCGCCGCGGCCAGGGTTGATGTTGAACCAGATCATGCCGTCGGGCGTGCGTGTCATGCCGTGGCTCTGCGCGGCAAGCCCGCTCTTCGCAGGAATCATGAAGAGCTTCACCGCGCCCGTCCTGGTATCGACGCGGCCGATCGATGTTTGCTTGTTCGGGATGTTGCACGTGAACCAGACCTGCCCGGCGTCGTCGAGCCACGCGTCGTGCACGCCCCAGCCGGGAATCATCACCGACGGCGTACCGAGCGACCAGTCGGCGCCGTCGTTCTGGCGAAAGTTCGCCGGCAGGCCCGCGTCCGGATCGAGCGGCAGGTCGTATTCGCGGATCTCCACGCGGGCCGCCTCGCCGCTCGGCCGCGGCTCGAGCACCACTTTAGGGGTGCCCTGCGGTCCGCGAGCGCGCGCGAGATACGCAGCAAGCTCCTTGTGGTGGTAATCGAGAATGCCGGAGGGCTTGCGGTCGTTCGCGACATAGCTGCCGTAGACGTTCGCGTTCTTCATCAGCTCGATGATTGCGTTCCAGCCCGCCTCGTCGAAGCGGTGCTGCAGCGGATAGCTCGCGGTGTGGCAACTCGTGCAGTCATTGCGTACGAGCTGCTTCATGCGCTTGTCTTGCTCGGTCGCTTCGGGCAGCGCATCGAGCGCCAGGTTCCCGGGGAGCTGCCGGTACGTCTGCTCGGGATCAGCGTTGCGCACGAGCTTGAGGTCGAGCTGGCGGTCGGCCGAAAGCTCGAGCGCCGTGCGCGCCGTCTGGTAGCCGATGGCCTGCGCCCAGACGCGGTAGCTGCCTTCGGGCAACGGCGAGAACTGGAAATTGCCCGCCTTGTCAGTGAAGACGCTCGTCGTGATCGTGCCCGCTTTCGCTGACACCGTGACGCCGGCCATCTTCTCGCCGCTTGCCGAGACGATGGTGCCGCCGAGGCGGCTTTCGGCGTGGGCCAGGCTCGTCGCTAGCAGGAGCAAAAGCGCAAGGCGCATAAATCCTCCGTCGGCTACTCCGGACTGGGAATCGTCTTGAGATACGCCACGATGGCGTCGATCTCAGCCGGCTTGAAGTGATATTTGAAACCGGGCATCTTTGCGCTGCCGTTGGCGACGAAAGCGCGCAACGCATCGTCGTTGCCGCCGAGGGACACGCGCGAGAGCACCGGACCGTACTGCACGCTCGTGAGCTGCGGTTTGGTATGGCACACGCGACAGGACTGGTTGAAAAGCCGCATGCCGAGCAGCTGTCGTTCGTTCAGGGATTCCTGCGCGAGCGCGGGCGCCGCGGCGAGCGTTACGAGAAGCAAGGCGTAGCGCATGGGCGCTGATCCTATACTCGCCTCGTGCCGGAGGAAACCATGACATCGCTGCAAGCATTAGGTGCGCAGGTCGGCGCGCGGCTCAAGGAGCGCGGCCAAACCATCGCGGTCGCGGAATCATCGGCCGGCGGCCTCATCAACGCCGCGCTCGTCGCGGTGCCCGGCGCCTCGGCCTATTACCTGGGCGGCGGCATCATCTACACGCGCGCCGCTCGCGACGCGCTGCTCGGCATCACGGACGCGCAGATGAGCGGCATGCGCTCGGCGAGCGAGCCCTACGCGCGCCTGGTGGCCCGCCGCGTGCGCGAGCAGCTCGCTGCTACCTGGGGACTCGCCGAGACCGGCGCGAGCGGTCCCACCGGCAATCGCTATGGCGATGCGCCCGGGCATGCCTGTTTTGCCGTCAGCGGGCCGGTGGAGCTCGTCAGCTCACTCGAGACCGGCAGCGCCGAGCGCGAGGCCAACATGCAGCGCTTCGCGCACGCCGCGCTCGAACTGCTGCTCAACGCAATGCGCTGAAGAACGCCGTGATCTCCCCGGCGAGCGCGCGGGGCTCTTCCAGCGCGGCGAAGTGCCCGCCGCGCGGCATCACGCTCCAGCGCCGGATGTCGGTATAGGCTTTCTCGGCGAGGGAGCGCGGCGGTCGCAGGATCTCCTTCGGAAACTCGGCATAGCCCGTCGGCACGCCCACCGTCTCGAACGGCCACGGGCGGTGCAGCCGCGCATGGTAGGGCCAGAAGGACGAGCCGATCGCGCCGGTGAACCAGTAGAGCGAAATGTTGGCGAGCATCTCATCGCGCGAGATGCCGCCGTCGCTCCAGGTGCGGAACTTCTCGGCGATCCACGCGGCGAGCCCGGCGGGCGAATCGGTAAGGCCGTAGGCGAGCGTCTGCGGCTTGGTGCCCTGGATCGCCTGGTAGCCGGTCTCTTCCCTCAGCCAATGCGCGAGATGGCGCAGGTACTCGGCTTCCTCCGGCGTGGCAGCGGGAATCTTCGGATCGCGACGCACGGCGAGCAAATTCAAATGCAGCCCGAGCACGCGCTCCGGATACTGCGCCGCGAGGCGCGAGCCGATGAAAGCGCCCCAGTCGCCGCCCTGCACGCCGAAGCGCTCGTAACCGAGCGCGCTCATCAGCTCGGCGAAGCAATCCGCGATTTCTTCAGTGCCGAAGCGCGCCTGTCCCGGGGTGAAGGAAAGCGTGTAGCCCGGCAGCGATGGCGCGACGACGGTGAAGCGCTCGCTAAGGAGCGGGATCAGCTCGAGGAATTCGACAATCGAACCCGGCCAGCCGTGCGCGATGAGGAGCGGCATGGCGCCCGGTGCGCGCGAGCGCTCGTGGATGAAATGCAGTTCGATGCCGCAAAGCGACGTCTTGAACTGCGTGAAGCGGTTGATGCGCGCCTCGTGAGCCCGCCAGTCGAAGTGCTCGCGCCAGTGCACGACAAGCTCGCGCATGTAGTCGAGACTCGTGCCGCAGGACCAGGCAGCAACGGGCGGCTCGTCCGGGAAGCGCGTACGCGCCAACCGCTCGCGCAGGTCGGCGAGCGCGGCGTCCGGAACGCGGAGCGTGAACGGGCGGATCGGCAATTTTGCCGCGAAATCTCGAGCCTGCGGTTGACCCGTCATGCGCGCCGCGCCAGCATGCCGCGATGCCGCTCGCTCAGCAGTTCATCTGCAAGAAATGCAAGTCGTTATCGAACGTGCAAACCTACGAGCGCACGCGCGAAGGCGCCTACTTCTGTGTGTGCCAGTATTGCGCGCCGAAAAACCAGGTGGTGCGCACCGGCGTTAGCGCCAGCCAGCCGGGCCTGTTACCGGTGACCGGACTCCTCCAGTAGCGCGGCGAAGCGCTCTAGCCGCGCCTTTAAATCCTTCGCATCGAGAAACACATGCAGCGCGCGGGTGCGCGCGCCGCTCGGCGGCAGCTCGCTGAAGATGAGCCAGGCGTTTTCCTCCACCTGTTTCAGCTTCTGCAGCAGCTCGGCATCGCTCGATGACGGCGGCATGCCGAGCACGGTAGCAAAGCGCCGCGTCCGGCGCAGTCGCCGGCCGCCGAAACGCGGCGTCACTACTTCACGACAGGCAAAACCGTGCCCCGGCTTTCACGGGGAAGGCACGAGTTTTCAGTCCCGCCGCGCGGCGAGCATCAGCAGCGCACCCATCACGATGCCGACGCCGAAGCCGACGCCGACCGCGGTCCAGGGGTTCTGCTGCACCGTTTCATCGGCATAGCGGCCGTACTCGCGCGCGCGGTCGCCGAGGCCGTCGAGGACATCGTTCAGCTGCCGCTTGGCCGATTGCAGGGTGTCTTCGGCCTGCTCGGTTCCGTAGTCGCGAATATCATTGGTCGTGCTGCCAAATTGGGATTGCGGCTGATTCGGCGTCATGGTGCCTCCTGTCGAGAATGCAGTCGGCAGAGCAAAGAGCATGCCCTCCAGGGCGATGGCGGCGATCGGCTATGCGTTGCGCGGCGTGGGGTTCATGCTGGCGGCGCGCAACTGCCAGGTGCTGCTGGCCGCCACGGCGGCGGTGGTAGCGGCCGGGCTCTATTTCCGCCTGAGCGGCCCGGAATGGTGCGCAGTGATCGTTGCAACCGGGCTTGTCTGGGTGGCCGAGGCGCTGAACACGGCACTCGAGCGGCTCACCGATCTCGTGTCACCCGGCTTTCATCCGCTCGCCGGGAAGGCAAAGGACATCGCCGCCGGGGCGGTGCTGCTGGCGGTGCTCGCCGCCATTTCGATCGGCCTCATCATTTTCGCACCGCGGCTCCACTAAACTCGCGCTTTCCAAGGAGAGGACTCCATGATCGATCTGTACGCCGCCGGCACCTCGAACGGCATGCGCGCGCGCATCGCGCTCGAGGAATGCGGCCTGAAGTACAACTGGCATCCCATCGATCTCGCCAAGGGCGAGCACAAGCGCCCCGAGTACCTGGCGCTCAACCCGATGGGCCAGATCCCGGTGATCGTCGACAACGAGGGGCCGGGCGGCAAGAAGATCACGCTCGCGCAGTCGAGCGCCATCATGGTCTATTGCGCGGAGAAGACCGGCAAGTTCATTCCCAAGGATGCGGCGAAGCGCGCGGCGATGTGGGAAGCGTACATGAGCGCCTCGACCGACATCACGCCGGGCTTCGGCTCCGTCAATGCCTGCGTGCGCGCCAAGGACCCGGCGCCCTATGCCGCCGCCGGCGACATGTTCAAGCAGCGCCTGCAGGGCTACTTCAAGGTGTGGAACGACTGGCTGGCGAAGCGCAAATACGCCGCCGGCGACGAGTTCACCATCGCCGACCTTTCGCTCTATGCCGGCTACTGGCGCACCAAGGGCGCCTTCCCCGAGCTCCTCGCCGGGATGTCGAATCTCGAGCGGTGGGGGAATGAGACGGCAGCGCGGCCAGCGATCCAGCGCGCCGTGAAGCTTTAGTGCACGGCCCGCAGCGCGGGCTGGGCCTGTTCGGTTCGCTGGTGGTGCTCGCGATCCTCATCGCGGGCGGCTACTACCTCTACAAGAACGTGCTGATGGCGCCCGACGCGCCGCCGAGCTGCAAGGCGGCGCTCAACAGCTGCGTGGCCAATTGCCGCAAGACCAACACCGAAGCGCCCGACGTGCAGGCCTGCCAGGAGCGCTGCGGGCGCACTGCCGAGGAATGCGAGCAAAAGCGTTGAATTAGTCTTCGTCGGGGGCGCCGCCGCCGCTCGCGACGATGTCTTCCTGCTTCACCTTGTCGACGTTGAAGCGCTCGACCTTGCCGCGAATGGTCTTGAGCAGATCCTCGAGCGCCGGCGGCTCTTTCATGAAGCGCAGCGGATTGGAGCGCGCGATGACGAATGATTTCAGGTAGGGGCTGACGAAGCCCTTGGCCTTGAGCTTCTTCACCACCTCGGTGACGCGCTCATCAAGGTCCAGGAGTTTCTGCGCCGTCTGCTCGTGCTCGCGCAAGGCCTTGGCAAGCGGCGCGTCCGAGAACTCCGTCAGGCGCCGCACGAACGAGTTGTACACCGCGCCGCTGAAGCGCGGGTTCTTCTCGTAGCAAAGTCCCATCGTCACGAACGACGGCTCCTCCAGATAGAAGGAGACGTCTTTCTCGCTCTTCTCCCCGCTCTCCTCCATCAGGTTACGGAAGATGCGGATCACTTCCAGCGACTTGTCGCGCAGGTTGTGCGCCTTCTCGGTGTTGAGCGCGAGGATCTGCCAGGCGACTTCGCGCCTGGGCACGACGAGCGCGGTGATTGCTTTCGCGCCGAGCCGGCGCATCGCTTCGAGGCGATGGCGGCCGTTGGGCGTCCAGAAGCCTTTTTCCGGCGCGGTCACCGCGATGATCGGATCGAGGAACATGCCGGTGCGATCGAGCACATCGGCAAGCCGCCGGTGATGCGCCTGCGAGAGATCGCGCTGAAACGGTGTCGGCTCGATTGCATCGATCGGCAGCACTGCCGCGATCAGCGGCTGTTTTCCGAGCGGATCGTTGTAGCAGCCGAGCACGAAGCCGCCTTCGTTCTCGATGCGCGTCTTCACCGAATTCGCTTCGCCGGCGAGCGTGTCGAGGCGGCATTCGCCGGCGCTTAAACCGCGCGATTGCGCCTTCGCTTTGCGCGGTCGGCGGCGCGCGGGTGCGCGCTTAAGCGCGCTCTTCGGTCCGGGCTTGCTGCTCGCCATATGGTATAAACCGGAGCATGAGCATACCCACCTTGGAACGCAAACGCTTCATGGTGGGCAAATACGAGATCATCGCGCAGCCCATCCCCAATTCGGCGCACATGCTTCGCTACAACGTGTTCGTCGACGGCAACCGGATCGGCGCGCTGCTCTCGATGCCCACTGAGTCGGACTGCCGGTTCCTCGAGAATCCGCCGCCCGTCCCGCCGCTCAAGATCTTCCGCGTCACCCATCGGCCTGGCCGGCCGAAGAAGGCCCCCGCAGCCTAGTTACTTTTCGGGCGCGATCGGAATCTTCGGCGCCCAGCCGAGCCACTCCTTCTTCGGCTCGCTGTAGAGAAAGAACACCGTGCCGGGCTTCGCGCGCGGCGTGCCGGGCGGGGTCGCAAACTCGATGCCGCCGGAGAGGAACGAGCGCAGCGATTCCAATTCGATCTCGAGTCCCTTCATCAGGCCGGCCTTGACGTTGAGGCCGCTCACGTCCCAGAAGGATGAGCCTTCGCGCACTAACGGCGCGAAGCGTGGATAGATCACGACGTGCACGTCGGCCGAGAGCGCGTTCGGCGCGAGGTCGATCTTCTGCACCACGCCGACCTCCACGCCGCGGTAGTACACCGGCGCATCGGCGCGCATCTTCGGGTGCTCGCCGCGCAGCACGATCTGCAACCCGCCTTCGACGCTCGAGGGCGGATTGTCGAGGCCGGTGAACTCGTACTTCGCCGGCTCGCCGGGCTTGCCCGGAATCACGTTGATCTCCGGCCCGGAGAGCACCGTCGTGAGTCCGGTCACCTGTCCCAAGCCGACACGCGGCCGCACGATCCAAAAGCGGCTGCCCTCGCGCGCCAGCCCGGCACCGGAGCGCATGAGGCGGATACGCACCACCGCTCGCTTTTCATCCTGCGAGAGCGCGACACCGATGACTTCGCCCACCTGCACACCCCGATAGCGCACCGGCGTCTGGCCCACGCGCAATCCGCCGCCGTCGGCGAAAGTCACGCGGACCTCCGGGCCGTACTCCTGCATGCGCTGCCACAGGAGATAAGCCGCCACCGCGATCGCCATGGCCGGGACGATCCACACCAAGCGGAACACGCGCCGGCGCCGCACGCGCGCCTTGGGTGTCTCTTCGCCGGTCATTGGCAGCCTCTCATTCCCTGTTCCAGATGAGCTTCGGATCGAAGCTCTGCGAAGCGAGCATGGTCAGCACTACGACACCGGTAAAGGCGAGCAAGCCCGGCCCGGGGATGACGCGCGCGAGGTCGCCGAGCTTGACCAGCGCGACGAGCACCGCGAGAAGAAACACGTCGAGCATCGCCCACGGACCGATTGCGTCGATGAACTGGAAGATGCGCGTGCGTGCACGCAGGCGCCGTCCCCGGTTCCAGCGCACGCTCGCCACGAGAAACAAGAGCCCGAGCAGCTTGAAGAGCGGCACGACGATGCTCGCCACGAACACGATCGCCCCGACCAGGTACTCGTTGTACTGCATCAGGCTCACGACACCGTCCCAGATGGTGTTCTCCGAGTAGGCGCCGTAGAGATTCATCTGCAGGATCGGATAGATGTTCGCCGGGATGTAGAGCACCAGCGCGGCGATGGTGAGCGCCGCGGTGGTCTGCGCGCCGCTCGCCGGCCGCGAGACAATCTGCGTGCCGCAGCGGATGCACTCCGCTGCCATGCCGGGGTCAAGCTCCTCCACCCGCTGGGGAAGCCCGCAGGTGTCGCAAGCGAGGACCATTTCATGGGCGGCCATGGGTTTTTCGACCGTGTCGCGGCGCGGGCGGTTCCTGTTCTATATTTGCGCCCTTCGTTCCCGAGGGAGACCCCATGAGGCGCCTGCTGGTCGTTGTAGCGGCATTACTACTGGGTGGTTGCGGGTACAACACGCTGCAGTCCCAGGATGAACAGGTGAAGGCGGCATGGTCCGAGGTGCTGAACCAATACCAGCGGCGCGCCGACCTGATCCCAAACCTGGTCAACACCGTGAAGGGGTTCGCCGCGCAGGAGCAGCAGGTGCTGATCGGCGTCACCGAGGCCCGCGCGAGGGCCACCTCCATCAATGCCACGCCCGAGCTCGTCAACGACCCGGCCGCGTTCCAGCAATTCGTGCAGGCGCAGCGCGAGGTGACTGGCGCGCTGTCGCGCCTGCTCGCGGTCGCGGAGAACTACCCGCAGCTCAAATCCGACCAGAACTTCCGCGAGCTGCAGGCACAACTCGAGGGTACCGAGAACCGTATCGCGGTGGCGCGCCAGCGCTACATCAAAGCGGTTCAGGAATTCAACACCAACGTGCGCCAGTTCCCGGTCAACCTGACCGCGATGGTGTTCGGCTTCAAGCCGAAGGCGCAGTTCAGCGTCGAGGACGAAAGGGCGATCGCCAAACCGCCGACCGTCGACTTCGGCACGCCGGCCAAAAAGTGATTTGCTTTTACGCCCCCCTGATAAGGGGGGAAGCGAGCGGCTTTTGCGAGCGGGGGGTTTGATTCTGCGAAAAGCGAAAACCCCCCGCTCGCCTTCGGCTCGCGACCCCCTTGTCAGGGGGTCGGCAGCAGCCGCGCTGCTTCTCACGCTGCTCGCTTCATTCTTCGCCTGGGCGATCGAGGTGCCGCCGCTCAAGGCGCGGGTTACCGATATGACGGGCACGCTCAACGGCCAGCAGCGCGCCTCGCTCGAGCAAACGCTGGCTGAATTCGAAGCGCGCAAAGGCGCCCAGCTGGCGGTGCTCATCGTGCCGACCACGCAGCCGGAAACGGTCGAGCAGTACGCAGTGCGCGTGGAGGAAGCGTGGAAGCTCGGTCGCAAAGGCGTGGACGACAGCGTCCTGCTCGTCGTGGCGAAGGACGACCGGCGGCTGCACTTCGAGGTGGGCTACGGCCTCGAGGGGGTGCTGCCCGACGCGATCGCGAAGCGCATCATCGACAACGACATCGTGCCGCGCTTCCGTGAGAACGACTTCTACGGCGGCATCCGTGCCGGCATGGATCGCGTCATGCGCGTGGTCGAAGGCGAGAAGCTGCCGCCGCCCGCGGCGCACGGGGTGAGCCGCCAGTCCACCTTTCACCCGGAGTGGCTGTTCGCATTGTTCATCTTCGTCGCCATCGGCGGCAGCGTGCTGCGCGCGATTTTCGGCCGCGTCCCGGGCGCGGGCATCGTCGGCGCGGTGGCGGGCTTTGTCGGCTGGGCGCTGATCGGCTC
>Ga0070697_100001522_pt1 | contig 17632 bp, 22 predicted proteins | sample KBSK1501metaG_FD_65475 | JGI IMG/M metagenome (GOLD analysis project Ga0070697, IMG submission 65475) | Corn, switchgrass and miscanthus rhizosphere microbial communities from Kellogg Biological Station, Michigan, USA - KBS K1-50-1 metaG | ecosystem: Host-associated > Plants > Roots >... | reverse complement strand
CACGGCCGATCTCTCCCGGCAGGCCGTACAGGTGGCCAAGGAGCGAGGCGTGATTGTCTCGTGTGATTATAACTATCGCAGCAAGCTTTGGAAATACGGCAAGGAGGCCCCCCGACGTGATGCGCGAACTGGTCCGCCACATCGATGTAGGGATCGCCAACGAAGAAGATTGTCAGCTTTCTTTGGGCATCACCGTCGAGAACGAAGCGGATGAGCAGCAGGTCATGCTGGGAGAGTTAAAGCTTGCCCGCTACGAAGCGCTTTGTGAGAAGATGTTTGAGGTCTTTCCGCACCTGAAGTACCAGGCCATAACCCTGCGGGAGAGCCATAGTGCTAGCCACAACGGGTGGTCAGCGTGCCTCTCCAACGGTCGGGAGTTTTTTGCAAGCACCAAATACGATGTGACCCAGATCGTGGACCGGGTCGGTGCTGGTGACTCGTTTGCCGCCGGGTTGATTTACGGCCTGGCGAGGGGCATGGGAGATCAAGAGGCGCTGAACTTCGCGGTAGCGGCCTCTGCTCTGAAGCACACGATTCCAGGCGACCTGAATCTGGTGACCCTCGCCGAGGTGCAGCACCTTGTGAGCGGCGATGCAACCGGGCGCGTGCAGAGGTAAGGGGATGGCAGTACAGTTCGCTTGCCTTTGACTTTATCTTCAATGAACATAGGGCGACAATCATAATAATGAGAACGTTGCAAGAGGGCAGACGAAATAGGCATTGAATGAAAGGACGAACGAACATGGCACTGATACTCTATCCCGATGGGACAAGCAAGGAAGTTCACCCTGCCAACGGCGATTACTTCGAGTATGAAGAGTTGATGCAGATCGTTGAAGGCATGATTCAGATGATCCCTCTCCCTGATGGGCGCATCATGACGCTCAATGCGGAAGGCAGACCTGATGCGCAAGCCGGAAGTGCTGGCCTCCCTCGCAATGAGCAAGCTACCGCGTTAGCTGGGTTCCCCTCCAATGAGGGCCCTCTAGCCGCACTGCGAGGGCTGGGAGTTGAACCGCCCTCCTACGCTGTTGGACCTAGCGATCTGGCATATATCCCAGGTACGGTGCTGGTATCCACCAAGCATGAAGTATCGTGGACGGAATGAAAGGATGAAACGAACAGGGCTACAAGCCCAGGGTTTCCGAAAAAGGAGTTTCTGATGATGTCTGCTAGGGGACTCATTTCGCGGAATGCGAAATGGCAATCTCTCTTTGGCAGTTAGGAAATGCCCTCGAGCCTCTCAAAGGGATTCTCGGCATCCTTTAGCAGCACATATCAAAAAATGCCGGTCAGCCCCAAGATCAGCAACAACATGCCAAATACACCCATCACCACTCCATTGACTTTACGTTGATTGTGGATCAACCACGTCCTCATTGATTTCATGGCGCTATCACGGTGCTTACCCATCACCAGGAACACGACGATGGGAAGCAGCATCGGCCATATCATAAGTAGGGCGAGCACGAACAAGGAGATGATGTTTTCGGTGGTTGACAGTTTGGCTTCCGCAATGAGTGCTGCCCCCGCGAGTACGAGTAGCATAAAGCGCGGTTGTATCAACGACAAGCCAACGGCCACCGCAAACAACTTAACTGGTCCCAACTGGTCTAAAAGAGTCAAGATCTTTGGAGGAGGAGCATCTGGATCATCCTCGCCAAAGACGTTGCGCACGGCGAGGATGAGTAACAGCAAACCGAAGATCAAAAAGATGACCTCCGGAATTGTGCTGTTTCCTCCTAAGTTACTCGAAGAAATATGTCCGGCCAGAGTAAGTGACACCAGACCCCAAAGCACATACAAAATGTATTTGCCCAGGACAAACATGAATGCCTTGACCAAGCCTCGGTCTTCACTCAGAAGGAGGACGACCATGCCCATCATCGTAGGGGCGATGGTACCGAGGGCAAGCGGCAGGATTTGAAGTAAAGCAGTACCCATGTTTTCGACTCTCCACTGAGGTCTTGCGTTTCCAATCAATCGTTGTACAACAACCAGGGCATAGTTACGAAGGCATGTAATTTTTCAATGAATTTGCCCAAACTCTGACTGCGTAATGTCATCAAGTTATGGCTCGGGATACCTATGCAAATCCTGCCGATTTTGTACAAAAATGCATTGGGGACATGACCCGGGACTATAGCTAATAATGCCTAAACCTTTATTTTTATACACCCTGCCGCCTTATACGTCAACTCTTTACTTCCTCTGGTGCTTCTGGAGTGTATGAATGACTCTACTGGGAAATTTTGTATGGACAAGTGGACAAGGCAAGGAGAAGAGGGGCAGAATCTTGAACGCTCGCCCCGGCTCAAGCGTCCTCTGTCCCCTTTTGCCCGTTTGCGACCGCTCTTGGCGACATGATGTCCGGACAAAATTTCCCAGCAGAGTCGGTAAAGAAATGTTAGCAGAGGAGCACCAAGAAAAGCCGACTAGCGAGAAGAACGGCGCAAACGTGCCTGGAACCTGAAAGAGCAAGGCTGGAAACAAAAGGACATCGCTGCCGCTGATGGCGGATGAGCGAAGGAGCCCTGAGTCAATGGTTCAAACGCAGTCCCAGCAGGGCGATGATCTCGCGTTCCTCCAGATCCTCGCGCGTAACGCCCGTGGCACGACTCGCTAGCTTCCCCCTCACCAGACGCGCGGGTCTCCCAGAGAGTCCCCAGGCAACAGAAGTGTTCGATGGTGCATGAGGCCACCGCTCTTCCTCATCTTCCTCTACACCCAGCGAGGGCGGGAATGCCGCGGGTAGCACTGGCCCAAGACGCTCTTGCAGGTGGCAGGGATGGTCAGTAGAGAGGGTATGCCAACTGAGCCTCCAGGGATTCACGTGGGCACTTTCCGGAGTGGGAAGAGTCGCTAGTGCGTCTTGGAGGGGATCAAGGCGCAGTTTCAGGGCAGAAGTCTCGACCGCGCGCTGCCAGTGGTCGCGCTGGCGCGGCGAGCTGGCCAGAATCAGCACCGGCAGCATGTGCTGATAGAGCGGCCAGCGCTCAGGGGACTCGCGCCAGCACAAGAGGCGTTCCAGGCGCAGGCGCATCAACCGCTCATCGTCCAGTTCGGTAGAGAGCAGGAAGATGCCATAGCACTGGTCCAGCCTGCTGCTCTCCCCGCGCTGCGTGCGTGATCAGCCCGTTCACGATGTCCTGGAGCACGAGCAATGTCGGCAGTCGTGTCAACAGGCGCAACAATCCCCTCTCATCGGCCTGCCAATCGCGAGCAAGTTCACGCGCAGGTGTCTCTAGATACATCGCCAGCACATGCAGACCCAGATTGCTCAGATGGTAGAGCCGTTTGCCCGTCCGCGGTGTTTTCGGCACCACGCTCTCCACCAACCCTTGCTCCTCGAGTGCTCGCACATGGCGATAGACCGTGGCACGGCTCGCCCAACAAGCGACACCGACCACCAGGTCATCGGCGCATTGCAGTGGATAGTGCAGGAGCCAGTGCAGGATCCGCCACTCAATCTCCGCAAGCAAGGCACTTCTCTCCGCCAGCGCCCCTGTCGTGTTTGAGCGCCCTCTTCGGCGCCTCTCAAGCGGGGATTCAAGCATCGGCGGTCCTTTCCTCATGTTCTTGTACGCCAGGTGTCGTGCTCTCCTCATCCGCCCGATACATCAGGTGGGTGCGTGGCGCGGCCGGTGCCTCCTGCGGCTTGTTGCGGCTGCTCCCGCCGCGTTTCTTGTGGCGTCGTGCGCTGTCCATCTCTTTTTCTGCATCGTAGCTGCTTGTTACGCTTCCCTCTTCTTCTCTCCTGGTCAAGGTTCGCTGCTTGACCGGCGAGGCACTGCGCTGGCGTGTCTGCGTCTTTCGAATGAAGTCGTCCACCACCCCGGCAGAAGCAGCAATGGCGGGCGCTACCACCTGTGCCGTTAAAAACTGCCCTTTGAGGTTCACATCCAACACGAAGTCCCACTCCTCCTCGGTAAGTTCCTCAAAGCCAGACATCCTGACGAGGCCTGCGTTGTTGACCAGGTAGGAGAGTGAACCGAAGGAATCAAGGGCGAGGGCTACTGCCCTCTCAATACTTTTCCGGTCACGGACATCTCCCTCGGACGCGATAGCGTTCCCTCCTCGTTGCCGGATCAAGACCGCCGTCTCCTCAGCAGTTTGTGCGTTACGGTCAAAACAGAGAAGGGCTGCTCCCTCGGAAGCCAGTCGCAAAGAGGTAGCGCGGCCAATGCCAGAACCTGCTCCCGTGACGAAAGTACTCTTGTGTAAGAATCTCATGGATGCTTCTCCTGAATTTCCAGAATGGTATAGAGATCACGGCGAGTCGTCTCGATATGCGTCGCCATCGCCTGCTCTGCTTTTGCCGGGTTCGCGTCGGCGATTGCCGCCAGTATGCGCTCGTGTTCTTCTATCGTGTGATCGAGCATGACCTGAAAGTCGAGAGCGTCTACGGGGAGAAACATCGCTGCGCGTCCATCCTCGACCGCCTGGCGCAGGAAAGGGTTCCGAGTAGCATCGGCGATAGTCAGATGAAAGACCGAATCTGCGCGTCGAAACTGTGGGAGGTTCTGATAGTGCTGCATATCGTCGAGCGTTTGCGTCAGGATGGTAAGATGTTCGTCACTCCGTCTCAGGGCGGCGAGGCGGGCTGAAGCGCTCTCGTTCGCCAGACGATAATCAAGGATATTCAAGAATCGCTCAAGTTGTTCGCGCAGGAGTTCTCGCAAACGAGCCGGTGAATGATGCTGAGCCAATATGACTGGACCGCCACCCGCTCCGCGCTGACTTTCGATGTAGCCTTTGCCTTCGAGGACACGGAGAGCTTCACGGACAGTGACTCGGGAAACGACCAGTTGTTGGGCAAGGATGCGCTCGGAGGGCAACCGATCTCCAGGCAATCGGAGCGTATTCCCTCAAAAAACATGACGAGTTGCAGTTTGAAGAACACCACCGGATCAACAGAGGGACGCCCGAGGCTTTCATAGGTCTCTTGCACAAACTGCCGGACGAACGACAAATCGAGTGTTCGCTCCAGATGCCGATAAAAATGGTCCGCTGGTACTAACTCTTCATAAAGAAACATTGATGAGCGGGGCAAAGTGCCGCTCTTTGCTTCCCATCATGATGGTAGCCTTTTCCCTCTGCACAACAACACCTTACGCTATTACTTACCACCCTCTCTTCCGTTGTGCAACACGCTGCTCCCAAATGGGTTGGGAGTGGTGAAAAATAAAAGAAAAGAACTTGACACTGCGCAGGATGACATGATATACCCCTGAAAGGAAAAAAGGTCTGAGAAAGAGCTTCGAGCTATACGACTCCGTTCTGGCACTGGCAAAGGAGGAGATAAGACGAAAAACGTACCCCCTGAGGCCGCATCTCTAAAGAAGAGTAGCCTACTCAAGCGAATTTGGGAAACCGAAAGCTATGCCCTTGTGCTTGTGCTGACCCTGATTATTTTCGTGCTCCAAGAAGCCGCTCCCAATAATCCATTGACACGTGGAGTAACCATCGGCCTCCTTGGGGCCATGCTCCTCATTGCACTCAGAGCCGTTCGCATGCCTGTCTGGGTCTTGCTCGCCACGCTTCTCCTGAATGCGGTCGCGCTGACCTTATCCCTCGCTCTGAGCAGCGAAGACCAGCCGCTCTTGATACCCAGGTTCATCGGAGCTGTCCTGCTGGCACTCGTAGCATTCGCTGTCGTTTTGAGAATTCTTAGACAACCCACCGTTACTGTGGAGACGATCTATGGCGCCCTCAGTGTCTATCTCCTCATCGGCCTGTTCTTCGCCTTCACTGATTCAGTCGTTGGCAGCTTTACACCCTTTTTCGTCGCCGCTGGCAATTACACCTTGAAGGATTACCTCTACTTTAGTTTCGTCACGCTTACCACGCTGGGCTTTGGTGATCTGGTGCCCAAGGGAGATCTGTCGCGCACACTGGTCATGATCGAGGCCATGCTTGGGCAAGTGTACCTCGTGACGGTTGTAGCCCTGCTTGTCAGCAACTATACCAGGCGATCACCCCTCCCTCCCTCTGAATGAATGCTGTACTGGCTATGTGCGCCTTATGAGAGACTCCCAAGAATTGTTCTTCGTAAAACACTACAATAGGCTTTTTCAACAGGCTGAGACCATTACGCGACATTTATCAAAGTCTCACATCTGAGAAAATTGTTCACTCTCAACCTAATAGATTTGCTGGGAAAGTAAAGCCAGACAGTGCAGGAAAGATGCTCTATCTATCAGCTCCTTTTGATCAAGCTGAAATTAACAGTTTGGTCGTTAAGCATGTGCAGAATTATCCGATCGCTTACAACCAGCTAGACAACTTGAGATGGATAGGTTTTTCAAAGTGGGGTCAAGGTGTAGTGGCTACTTCGCACGTCTGTTCCAAAAACAGGACGGGAGAACAGCTTCTGTCATACTACAACCATCTACAACTCGCGGCAAGCTTATGCCTCCTTTTTGAACTTACGGCAATTATATGAGGGTAGAGGCCGCAAAATCTCCTATTTTTCGTTTCCGACTTCGTGCTTAAAAGATGTCTTTTGCGGCAAGATAATGAGTTCAGAGGTGGCAAAGTTACGAGTAAAATCGCAGACGTCTTCCACCCGCTCCACAAGCCAATCGAGTTTCTACCCCTATCCATGAAAATCCACCGTAGTCCACCGGTTTTGCTGTCAGTTTTGCTGTCAAAGGTAACTGAAAAAATGCAGGGTGTGAGCGTGTTTCCTGGGACCTGCACACGAAGAAAAAAGAGCCGCAATCTTTGTTGGTTGCAGCTCTTTTCATCTTCATGTATCACCAGGGTGTCACGGTAAAAAGACAAAGAGCGCATCTGACCTGCAACATGCTTCCCCATTGAGTTTGCAATGGAACTATTGGCGCATTATTCGTGCATCATGCTGGAAAAGTTGTGATTTCCTCTTAATTAGGATATATCGACGGGCAAACCGCTAAACATGCTCTGAACGACGTTATCCAACTTTCCTGGGTGGTACCAGAACTGGTTTTTCCATCGAATGGTCTCCTCTAAGCTCACGTACCCAGCTTTGATCTCTGCATCGAGCATGTCGTTTACCGCTTTCTGTTCAATGGGATATAACCTGTTGAAGAGAATCCCCTTTTCTGCTGCTATAGCGCTCAGGCCATAGTTTCTACTCACTATCTCTGTCTTGATCTGTTCAGCAGTGAGATGCAGGGCATCTGCAACTTCCTTTGTTGCAATGGGAGTAAAGGTAGGATTCAGAAAAAAATAGAAGGGATGCTCAGGCGGCACCAGTGTTGGTCGCGGTCCTGACGGCCATCTTGGCCATGGCGGCTCTGTTGGCCGCTGTACCGTTAGTGGATGTTTCGAGGAAGACAGCATGGATTTTATGCCTGGGATTATCCACATAACCATACTTGCTCCCAGTAAGAAGAACAGAAGTGCGGTAAGAGCTATTATTACCCACCAGCCCTTTTTCGCTTTAAGCTGTTGCATTGTGTTTGCTCCTATCGTTTTCCCATGCAGGCTGCCTATGCTGCATGCTTTTCCTTCTATCCTTCTGTCTTTCTTTTTCAATCTCTCTCTCTCTATTTACTGATGAGAAGCGTATCATATCTGCAACGTCTGCGTAAAGGCCAATGAACGACACACTCGCCTGACAGCGCAGATCAAGCGCCAGTGTTGGATTCTCGGGGACAAATGGGGGGAGTATCAAACGGTGCCGAGGTTGTGCAACGTCTTCCTGATGGACGCCTGCTTTCTTTCACCACCGTTCCATCTGTTGCGTTCTTCTTGCGCAAAAGGCAGCCTGGATAAGGTGACTCCCTGATCACTCATCATCCGTAGCCGTTTCTGATAGGGTCAGAACGATCACTGCGGGTGATTACAAGGACAATGAAGGGTAGAAGATGGAATGTAGTTTCCTGACAGCCTGCTTGGAAGGCAGGGTGTCCCAAAATCAGCGCTCGTTTGCTATGATTGGCTTGACTGGCTCGTGTATACGATATTTTTACAATGTGAGCGTCCCTGACAAAAGATGTCACGCGCACTTTTTGGCTCTTTTGGCAAAAGATGTCACGTGCAAATTTGCTGCTTTCGGCAAAAAGTGTTGCGTCCTGACGAAGGCAGGATTTCCCGAGCTCAGAGCGCTCTAGAACAAGCTTACCAGAACTTGTGTGCGAATTCAAGGGAGGCAGGAGGTCTACCTTACAACAATCAGAGTATATTCAAGTTGGTTTGGCCTGGAATTCGCGATCCTGATGAAAGATCAGTCGTTCCAGAGAACTCTGGACAGATGGTACAGATACGCTTACCATCTGAAATCCTCTGCTTTTCACATGACCTGAGAAATGGCTCCAGATCGATAAGCCTGGCAGCTGTCAATAGCGGCTTAAGACTCACTGATACCCAATCATGAGCAGGCGCTCGGAACGTATCTGGGCAAGCCGCTCCACATGAGAGGCATCGACATGCAATGTGGTACATCAAACGCTCGCCGTCTCATAAGGCATTCCTGTCGTCTCGATATTGTCTTTCCAGGGCCGCCAGACGAACTGGCTGATACACGAGACCAGCGAGACAGAAGGACAGGGAGCACGAGGATTCCTGCAACAAGCTCTCATCAGCCTGGAGAGCGCTTCTCGTCTGGCTCATCGGCCAGCGCTTGCCAGGGCCTCTTCCCGCAGCCGCTGCACGTCGCGCATCGGTGGGACGCCGAAGAGGCTTTTGTATTCGCGATTGAAGTGGGAGGCGTCCTGGTACCCCACCCGATAGGCGGCACTGGCCGCATCGAGGTCTTCGCCCAACATCAGATGGCGGGCCTCTTGGAGTCGCAACTGCTTCTGGAATTGCAAGGGGCTCATCCCCGTGACGGCCTTGAAGTGACGGTGAAACCTCGAGACACTCATGCTCAGATCTTGCGCGAGGCTCTCGATGCGCAGCGGCTGGTCGAAATCTTGACGCAGTCGCTGGACTGCTCGGGCGATGTGGGGGGTGTAGCCCCCCAGGATCGCCAGGTGACGGAGCCGACCGCTCTGCTCTCCCATCAGGAGACGGTAGACGATTTCCCGCGAGATCAGTGGCAGGAGGATCGGTGCTTCGGCAGGAGCGTCCAGGAGCCGGACGAGTCGCACCACAGCGTCCAACAGGGGCCCATCCAGCAGGCTGACGGCCATGGCCCTCACATCAGCAGGACCTGGAGGCGAGGCGTGCGAGGCAAGACCGGCCTCAAGCATAATCGAGCTGACGAGGGCGGGGGCGAGTTCCAGGCGCAGACTGAGGTAGGGCCGCTCCTGCGAGGCTTCCAGGATCTGGCTGACGTGGGGCAGCTCGACGGTAGCAAGCAGGTAATGCCAGGGGTCGTACTGGTAGCGGCTTTCGCCCTGAAGGACCTCCTTGCTGCCCTGAGCAATTATGCACACGGATGGCGTAATCACGCCATGAATCTGCTTCAGAGGCGAGGTGTAACGATAGAGGTAAAAGCCGTGGAGCGGCTGGGTGGTCCCATCTTCGCGCATGGTTCGCGCGATCCGCTCCACCAGTTCCTCGCGGTCAGCTTGCACCCGCTGGGCCTCGCGTTCTGCCTGCTGGTGGATCATCACATTCATCGGAACCTCTCCTCTTGTTTCTCTCTCATCCATCTGGAAAATGGGCAGAATCAGACAATCATTTGCAACAATTATTCTACCATCCTGTGCAAAGGTACGTCTATACTCAGATCAGACAGAGCACATGCTTCTCTGCTTTGGTAGACGTGTTGGAGGAATTCAGCGCATGGACATCGAAAGAAGTGGCTCAACACCACCCGGACGGCCCACCGAGCCCAAGGGGCCGTAACCGTCCCGACATGCGGTGCGACAGTCGCTGCACAAGAAACCAACGAAGACCGTCTACCCGCACCCGGTGAACTGGCTGGCGACGCCTACGCGCAATCCGGCGTCACGACCAGCCCGCATTCACCGACCGAAGGAGGAACCTATGAACGATCAGCAAACCCGAGCGCAACAGCTCATGGGCGATATCGCACCTAAGCTTGCGGAGCTAACTGACGACGTGTTGTTCGGCGATATCTGGAAGCGCCCCGGGCTCTCCCCGCGTGACCGTAGCCTGATCACCGTCGCCGCCCTGGTCTCGCTCTACCGCACTGACCAACTCGAATCACACCTCCGCCGTGCCCTGAACAACGGCCTAACTGTCGAGGAACTGGCCGAGGCGATTACTCACCTTGCCTTTTACGCCGGATGGCCCTGTGGGGTAAACGGGGCTGTCACGCTGCGTCGCATCGTAGACAACCATGCGGCTCACCCCACTCCTGAAGTTCCACCTCAGTAGGAGAAAGAGGAAAACACGTGGAAGTTTTGAAGAAGAAGCCGTCGTCTAAGGGCTCTACTGAGCGGTTTGCCGGGGACGTCTGGGTGGACATGATCGCCGAAGGCCGGGAACCATCGCGGCTCCGAGTGGGCGTGGTGCGCTTCTCCCCGGGCGCACGCACCGCTTGGCACCGCCACGCAGTCGGCCAGACCCTGCACGTCACTGAGGGCATCGGCCTGGTCCAGGCGCAAGGTGGAGAGGTCATCGTGATGCGTCCAGGCGACACCGTCTCCACGCCCCCGGGCGAGTGGCACTGGCACGGCGCTGCCCCCGCACACTTCATGACCCACCTCTCCCTATCTGAAAGGAGCGGCGATCCCGCCGTACCGGACGCCGAGTGGGGCGAGCAGGTTCCCGACGGCAAATACCAGAAAGCCGCCCAGATTGCTACACAAGCAGGAGGCGCATAGTGACAACACAAGCATCGCAACCAGAGCCGCTGACGATCCAGGAACAGGGCAGCTTCGCGGTCGGCGGAACCGTGATCACCAACCCCGGCAGCTTCGATCCCCGTCACCCGACCAACCCTGCTGGCCAGAGCCTGCACGGCGACCATGCCCGGGTTTCCTACCAGCTCGCGGTCAACCCGCGCCCGCTGCCTTTGCTGTTGTGGCATGGATGGTGGGAGGACGGCAGTTGCTGGGACACCACGCCCGACGGGCGCGAAGGTTTCACGTCCATCTTCCTGCGCCGCCGCTTCCCCGTGTACGTGCTCGACCAGCCGCGCCGCGGCTCCGCCGGCAAGACCACCGTCGCCGCACCCATCGCCACCACGCCGAACGAGCAGTGGTTCTTCAACCAGTTCCGCCTCGGCCTGTGGCCCGACCTCTACCCTGGGGTGCAGTTCTCCCACGACCCTCGCGCCCTCGAGCAGTTCTTCCGCACGATGGTTCCCGACACCGGCCCCATCGACACGGACGTGCTCGTGGACGGGGTCTGCGCGGCGCTTGACCGGATCGGCCCGGCGATTCTGGTCACCCACTCCCACGCCGGCGGCTTCGGCTGGCTCACCCAGATGAAGAACCCGAACGTGCGCGCTGTGGTCAGCTTGGAGCCGGGCAGCGGCTTCGTCTTCCCCGAAGGCGAAGTCCCCCCGGCCATGCCCAGCTCGAACGGCACCCTCGAGGGCGAAGCCGTGCCGCTAGAGCGGTTCCAGGTCCTCACGCGGGTGCCGATCATCGTGTACTACGGCGACAACATCCCCGCCGAGCCGACCGACATCGCCGGCCGGGACAACTGGCGGGTGCGCTTGAAGATGGCCCGGCTGTGGGTGGAGGCTATCCACCGACACGGTGGGGACGCCGAACTCGTCTCCCTGCCCGAGATCGGCATCACCGGCAATACCCACTTCGCCTTCAGCGACCTTAACAACGTCCAGATCGCCGACCAGATATCGGCGTTCCTGGCCAAGAAGGGCCTGGACTGAACCGTCCGCCCAAGAGTATCAGCTCTCTGCTGAAGAACACATCCAAGGAGAATCATCATGTCGAATGAGCAAAATGTGACCGTCCAGAAAGTCAGCTATCCGCACGGCCAACACCAGGTGGTGGGCAACCTCTTCCTGCCCCCGGGCTACGACGAGGCCAAGAAGTACCCAGCTATCATCGTCACCCACCCCTTCGGCGGCGTCAAGGAGCAGACCGCCGGCCTCTACGCCCGCAAGCTCGCCGAGCAGGGCTTCATCGCCCTGGCCTACGACGCCTCGCACTACGGCGAGAGCGGCGGCGAGCCGCGCCTGTACGAAGTCCCCGGCGACCGCGTCGAGGACATCCGCTGCGGAGTGGACTACCTCAGCATCCACCCGCAGGTCGACGAGAACCGCATCGGTGCCCTTGGCATCTGCGCCGGTGGCGGCTACACGGTCAACGCCGCCCAGACCGAGTACCGCATCAAGGCGGTCGCCACGGTCAGTTGCTTCGACGTTGGCTCGGCCCGCCGCGAGGGCGTCCCGCGCGGACTGATCACCTACGAGCAGCGCGTCCAGCGCCTGGAGGAGATCGGCGCTCAGCGCACCCGAGAAGCGCGTAGGGAGCCCCTGCGTTTGATCAACTTCGTGCCCGCGTCAGCGGACGAGATCACCCCGGAGACCCCGGAGTTGTACCGGGAGGGCTACGACTACTACTGCACCCCCCGCGCCCAGCACCCGAACGCTCCCGGCAGGTACGTGTTCACCAGCCTGGGCCTGCAGATGGCGTTCTTCCCCTTCGAGCAGGTCGAGACGATCTCCCCGCGGCCCCTGTTGATGATCGCCGGCTCCGAGGCCGACACGAGATACTTCAGCGAAGAGGCCATCGCGAAGGCCAAGGAGCCCAAGGAGCTGTTCGTCATCCCCGGCGCCACCCATATCGACCTGTACGACAGGCCGCAGTTCGTGCCGCAGGTGGTCTCCAAACTGACAGACTTCTACGCCAAGCACCTCTGAGCAGCCTGAACATTGGCCGATCAGCATTTCGACCTTTTTTGAAAAATTGGCTATGTTTGCTGATCGGCCAAAAAGACCACCTGCAGAACAGGAGACAAGACACATGCAGAAGCGCACGCTTGGGAAAAGCAACCTGAAAGTCTCGGCCCTTGGGCTTGGCTGCATGGGCATGAGCTATGGCTACGGTCCGGCTGCCGATAGGCAGGAGATGATTGCTCTTATTCGGTCCGCCGTCGAACGCGGCATCACCTTCTTCGGCACCGCTGAAGCGTACGGCCCATTCATCAACGAAGAACTGGTGGGCGAAGCGCTTGCTCCCTTCCGTGGGCAGGTGGTGATCACCACCAAATTCGGGTTCAAACTTGGTCCCAGTGGAGAGCAGTTGGGCCAGGATAGTCGGCCAGAGCATATCAAGCAAGTCGCTGAGGCCTCGCTCAAGCGGCTCAGGGTCGAGGCCATCGATCTGTTCTATCAACATCGCGTTGATACGAACGTGCCCATCGAAGATGTGGCCGGAGCAGTGAAGGATTTAATTCAAGAGGGGAAGGTCAAGCACTTCGGCCTTTCAGAAGCAGGAGTGCGAACAATCCGTCGTGCATACGCCGTCCAGCCCGTGACAGCCCTCCAGAGCGAATACTCGCTGTGGTGGAGACGCCCTGAAGAGGAAGTGCTGCCGACACTTGAGGAACTCGGCATCGGCTTCGTGCCATTTAGCCCTCTGGGGAAGGGCTTCCTCACAGGAACGATCAACGAAAACACCACGTTCGGCCGTTCCGACTTTCGCAACATCGTTCCTCGCTTTACGCCTGAAGCACGCAAAGCGAATCAGGCCCTGGTCGATCTGCTTGGCGAGATCGGGAAACGCAAGGGGGCGACCCCTGCGCAAATCGCGCTCGCCTGGCTGCTAGCCCAGAAGCCGTGGATCGTGCCCATTCCAGGCACCCGCAAACTCTCTCGCCTGGAGGAGAACATCGGAGCGGTTTCAGTGGAACTGACGCCTGACGACCTCCATGAAATCGAGAGCGCCGCCTCACAGATCACGATCCAGGGCGCTCGGTACCCCGAAGAATTGGAGCGAAGAGTGGGTCTGTGAGTGAAAAAAGGGGTTCGTCTTCAGGCATTCCGTCGCTCGACGAAGCCAGGCGACATGTGCAAGGTAGATGAGGGCCTCGCAAGGAGAGAGAGGAGCATGCGAGTTGGCATGCTGGGTTCGGGTGGTCCTGGCCCACATGTGCCTGTAGAGCGAAGACAACAGAGAGAAGCAGTGAGAGAGCGAACGTATGCTCTCGCTCAGGAGTTGAAGTTCCCGAAAGAGTTATCGAAAGAGGAGGCGAAAGCAGGATGAAAGCAGCAATTTTTAATGGGCCCCGTTCTATCGAGCTTGGCGAGCGACCAGACCCGCAGATTCAAGACCCGACCGATGCGGTCGTGCGCGTGGTGCTGGGATGCGTCTGTGGTTCCGACCTGTGGTATTATCGCGGTCTGTCCCCTCATGCGCTGGGTCCCATCGGCCACGAGTTCATCGGGGTGGTTGAAGAGGTCGGGTCAGATGTGCATACCATCACAAAAGGGGACTTTGTGATCGCTCCTTTCACCTACTGCGATGGCACGTGCGCCAACTGTCGTGCGGGCTGGCCGTCAAACTGTCTGCACGGCGGCTCGTTTGGCAACCATGGCATTGACGGAGGTCAGGGGGAGGCCGTGCGTTCGCCCTTTGCTGATCCCACGCTGGTGAAAGTCCCCGGCTCTGGGTATGCAGATGACATGCTGCGCTCACTGCTGACGCTTTCAGATGTGATGTGTACCGGTCATCATGCGGCGATGAGTGCTGGCGTGAAACAAGGCGATGTGGTGGCAGTAGTTGGCGATGGTGCCGTCGGTCTGTGTGCCATCATTGCGGCCAAACGCTTAGGGGCAGAGCGCATTCTTGCGTTGAGCCGGAACCCGGCTCGCCAAAAGCTTGCAAGAGCATTTGGGGCGACAGACATCCTCTCTGAACGCGGGGAGGAAGCCACACAGAAAATTTTGGACATGACCAACGGGCTCGGCGTTGACGCGGCTCTCGAATGTGTTGGCACAGGCCAATCGATGGCAACGGCGTTTAGCATCGCACGAGTCGGCTCCGTAGTTGGTGCGATTGGCGCCCCGCACGACGTGGTGGTGCCGATGGACACCGTGATCTTTCGCAACATTGGGCTGCGTGGCGGCGTCTCGCCAGTGCGAAGGTATATCCCAGAGCTGCTTGACGATGTGTTAGCGGGACGCATTCATCCGGGACTCGTCTTCGACTTCACGACTGACCTCTCCGGGATCAAAGAAGCCTATGAGGCCATGGACCAACGACGAGCGATCAAAGCGCTGTTACGGATCGGAACGATCTGATTGCTCTGCCTGACTGGCTCGACCACCGTACTCGGCAGCTCCACGAGCAGGTCCCGGAGGAGCCCGAGCCAGCACTCCTGGCGGAGGGAACGAGATCGGGTCAAGTTGCGCAAGGCAACCAGTGTACAACGACAAACCGGAGCACGCTCTGGACCAATCAGAACCCCAGCCTACCAAAAAGAGAAATCGTTCCAACCTCTGACTGAAGAACAGGAGACAAGACACATACAGAAGCGCATACTCGGAAAGAGCAACCAGGACGTCTCGGCCCTGGGGCTCGGCTGCATGGGCATGAGCACCAACTACGGCCCACCCAGAGATAGGCAAGAAATGATCGCCCTCATTCGGGCCGCCGTGGAGCGTGGCGTCACCTTTTTCGATACCGCCCAGGTCTACGGACCGTTCACGAACGAAGGGCTGGTGGGCGAAGCGCTTGCTCCTTTCCGTGAGCACATGGTGATTGGCACCAAGTTCGGATTCGAGATCGATCCAGAGACGGGACAGCGTCGGGGCCTGAACAGCCGACCTGAGCACATTAAACAGAGTGCCGAGGGCTCGCTCAAGCGGCTCAGGGTCGAGACCATCGATCTGTTCTATCAGCACCGTATGGACCCGGACGAACCGATCGAAGACGTGGCCGGAGCGGTCAAGGACCTGATACGGGAAGTTAAGGTCAAGTACTTCGGCCTTTCGGAGGCAGGTGCGCAGACGATCCGTCAGGCGCACGCGGTCCAGCCGGTCACGGCCATCCAGAGCGAGTACTCCCTTTGGCGCGAGATCCGGAAGCGGAAGTCCTGCCAACGTGCGAAGAACTCGGGATAGGCTTCGTTCCCTGGAGTCCTCTCGGGCAGGGCTTCCTCACCGCGAAGGTTGATCCCGCTATGGCTTTCGACACCTCCGACGTTCGGTCCTGGTTCCCGCGCTTTACTCCCGAGGCCCGGAAGGCCAACCAGCCACTCGTCGATCTGCTCAGCCAGGTCGCAGCCCGGAAGAAGGCGACGCCTGCTCAGATCGCGCTCGCTTGGCTGCTGGCCCAGAAACCGTGGATCGTGCCGATTCCGGGAACCACGAAGCTCTCTCGCCTGGAGGAGAACCTTGCAGCAGTTGCCATCGAACTCACTTCCGACGATCTCCGCGAAATCGAGAGCGCCGCCTCACAGATCACGGTGCAAGGAGCGAGGGGGACTGGACAAGAGCGATACGTTTAATGAGTTCGAATCACCACAAAGGAGACCTTTATGACACAGACAGATTTTCGCACCGCCCTCGAGGGCAGCAATGAACTCGAAATCACCGTGACCGGCCGCACGTCCGGTCGATCCCTTTCCTACCCCGTGTGGTTCGCCCTGGATGGCGACAAGTTCTATCTGATCCCGGTGAGGGGATCAGATACGGAGTGGTACAAAAACCTGCGCAAGCGACCTTCCCTCCGCCTGACAGCTCGTGGTAAGGTGCTCACCGCGAGCCCCCGTTTTCTCACCGACCGACCGCAGCTCGACCAGGTCCTTGAGAAGTTCCGCGCCAAGTACGGCAGGAACGTGAAGTCCTACTACCCCAAGTACGATGTTGCTGTCGAAGTCCCGCTCGAGTGAGGCGCCACGAGCCGGTTTGGAGGCGACATCGTTTCAGCATCGGCCTCGCGCCGTGTAGTATAGTGAGCAGGTATAGACGTCCGGCCATCAATCATACCGGTAGCAACCATTTCTCTGAGCAACGATGCGAGATTCGATCCAGATCAGACCAGCACGGCCAGGCGACGCTGAGGTGGCGGCGGTCCTACTGTACTCAGCGTATATGCATACACACGTCACCTATCCTCTGCCAGAAGCGCACGAGAACGGGTGGATCGAGCGTTTAGAGCACTTCTTCCGCCAGGACGGCAATCGTTTTAGCTATCAGTACATCCAACTCGCGGAACAGAACTCAGAGGTGGTCGGCCTGATGTTGAGCTTTGGTGGGCGAGATGAGGCGCGGCTCAACACCGCCGTTGGAAGTTGGCTCGAACGGGAGGCGCAGGACGATGAATGGTATGTCGATGCCCTCGCCGTCCTCAAGAATTGGAGCCACAAGGGGATCGGCACGCATCTGCTGCACACGGCGGAGCAGCAGGCGCGCCAGCATCACTATCCTAAAATTGCTCTGAATGTCGCTCAAGGGAACAAAGAGGCATTGGAGCTGTATACACACCTGCACTATGTTGTCACCCAGCAGACCGTCCTCTATCAACGTCCTCATCTCCGCATGGTCAAAACATTGGCAAACGGGGAACAGGGCAACGACGGAACGCAGAGGCATGCTCAATGAATGCGGAGGTGCTGTGGCAAAACAGGAGGAAGAGGAACATGACTGGAGTCTGAGCGCTCAGCGCTCTCCGGTCGAACGGACTCTGGCTACACCCTCCTCGTAGCGGCCTCGGCAACCGACGTGTGGGTGCGCCTTCCTGTGACCGTTTATTGATCGGTCGACAGTGCATTGCCTCAGCAAAATCTAACCAGGGGCTTTGCTCAATTGGCA
>Ga0070697_100001521_pt1 | contig 17634 bp, 21 predicted proteins | sample KBSK1501metaG_FD_65475 | JGI IMG/M metagenome (GOLD analysis project Ga0070697, IMG submission 65475) | Corn, switchgrass and miscanthus rhizosphere microbial communities from Kellogg Biological Station, Michigan, USA - KBS K1-50-1 metaG | ecosystem: Host-associated > Plants > Roots >... | reverse complement strand
GACCGCATAGTCGACTTTGACTGGGGTGCCGTTCTTTGCCGCGGACTCGTCGATGGCGAAGCACACCGCCATCGATTTGTAGGAGTCGTGGATCGACGCGTGTGACTCGACGTTGTTCTCGATGCATTCCAGGAAATGCCTGATCTCGGGGACGAACGGGTGGTGAGTGACATCGCCGGAGTCGGGTTCGACAGTCGGGAAGCTCCAGTAGTTCAGCGATCCCGGGTAGTGCTTCCTCGAGAAGACCCTGTTGTTCTGGATGGTGCCATCGGTGCCGAACAGCCGGACGTTGAAGATGTAGGGCGTCTCGCCCTCGATCACCGAAGAGAGCTTGCCCACATGCCCCTGCTCGAACTTGAGCGAGGCCACGGTCGTCGGGTTGTACGTGTAGTGCATGTCCTTTTTGGGCCCGGCCGAGAATGCGGAGACCTCGGAAATCTCACCGGCGAAGTAGCGGATCGCGTCGGCGGCGTGGCAGCCTGCGCTGATGAATGAGCTGCCACCCCTCTCTTTGGTCACTGCCCAGGGGTAGCTCGGATACTCCGTCTTCATCGGATGCCAGTAGTCCGCCTCGGCGTAGATCATCTTGCCGATCACCCCGTCCGCCTGCAGCTGCTTGACCGTCTCGAACTGCGGGTTCCAGCGCAGCACGAAGGATGTGACGCTCTTCACCTTCGCGTCTGTTACCGCTCGGTGGATGCGGCGCACGCCCTCGTAGTCGAGAGCGATCGGCTTTTCGATGACAACATGACGCCCGGTCTTGGCGGCCCGCTCGAGCTGCATGGGCCGCACGTCAGGCGGCGTGCACGACGCGATGATCTTGACGCGGTCGTCGTTGAAGAGCTCGTCCTCGCTCTTGTACTCACGACCTTCAACACCGTGCTGCTTCATCAGCTTCTCGGCCTTGCCGGGCGTGCGGTTGTACACGCCGAGCACCTCGGTCAGCGGATGGTCGCGAAAAGCTTTTACGTACTCGCCTGCGACCCAACCGGCGCCGAGAATCGCCACTCCGTACTTCTTAGCCATGGGCGCGCCTCCTCGTTGGCCCTCCCCAACGTGGTCCGTAGGGTATGAGCGCCCAGAGCACCTGTCAAGTTCGACGTTCATCAAAGCGTTGTACATTTCTGCAGCTTGGCTTACGACCGAAAACAGGGCGGACACAGCGTCGCCCAGGCCAACCGTCCTGACTACAGGTTGGAGATCGGGCGGGCGGAGGTGCCTGTCGGCGAGGCGCGCGGCTTCAAGGTCCTGGACCCGCGCCGCGCCGAAACGCTGACGTCGTGGGTCGCCACGTTGATCCCTGCGCGCGGCGCGCGCCCCGCGGCAGCCGGCGTCGGTGCCGCGGAGTACGTGGACGCGACAGTGTTTCTGGTGCCGGCGCTGCGTCCCGCGCTCATTCAGGCCATCGACCACCTCGAGCGTTCAGCGGAATCCGAGCTGCGTAAACCATTCACTGCATGCAACCATGAGGAGCGCGAGGGGCTGCTGAGGCAGTTCGAGGCGGTCGACAGCAGCGACGCGTTCAACATGGTGCGCGACTTCACTTACGAGGCTTATTACGGCCACCCGCTGGTGCTGGCGGCTCTGGAGAAGGAAACCGGCTGGAACAGCTCTTCATCGACCCAGGGCAGCGAGATGACGCCCTTTGACGCATCGCGCCTCGAGCGCGTGCGCAAGCTTCCCGCCCGGTGGCGCAAGGCCTGAGGCGAATGGCTCAGCCCGACGCTGACGTGTTGGTGATCGGGTCGGGCGCTTCGGGGGCGGCCGTTAGCCTGCGCCTGGCGGAGCACGGCGCGAGCGTCGTGTGCCTCGAGCAGGGCGATTGGGTCGATCGCGAGCGTCTGCCGAAGCGCCACGTCGACTGGGAGGTGCGCGGGCGCCGGTTCTGGGCCGCCAATCCCAACGTCCGGCGCTGGCCGGCGGACTACCCGGTGGGCAGCGAGGGCGAAAACCCGGTCGACATCTACATGTACAACGCCGTCGGCGGCAGCACGATCGGCTTCGCCGGCAACTACTGGCGCATGGCTCCGTCCGACTTCAGGGTGCGCACGCTCGACGGCGTAGGCGCGGACTGGCCGCTGACGTATGAGGAGCTGGCGCCCTACTACACCGTCAACGAGTCGATCACCGGCGTGGCCGGCTTGGCTGGCGACCCATGCGGCCCGCCTCGCGATCCGCTGCCGCTGCCTCCGGCGCCGCTGGGCCGGCCGGGCGAGCTGCTGCGAGACGCATACGAAAAGCTCGGCTGGTACTGGTGGCCTACCGAGCAGTCGATCACAACGGCGGATTACGGCGACCGCCCGGGATGCGCAAATCGCGGCTGGTGCACGTTCGGCTGCCCGCAAAAGTCGCTGTCAACAGTCGACGTGACGTACTGGCCGCGGGCGCAGAAGCAAGGGGTCAAGCTCCAGACCGGGGCGCGCGTGCGCGAGGTCGTGCTCGACGAGCGCGGCCGCGCGATGGGCGCGCTGTACTACGACGCCGATGGCGCGGTCCACGAAGTGCGGGCCAGGGTCGTGGTCGTCGCGTGTGGCGGGCTCGGCACGCCACGGCTGCTGCTGATGTCGGCCTCGGCTGCGCATCCCGATGGCCTGGCCAACTCGAGCGGTCTTGTCGGCAAGAACCTGATGACGCACGTGCAGAGCTTCGCGGTCGGCGTGTTCGACGACCCCTTGGACGGCTGGCAGGGCACATGGGGCGGCACGGTCTCGACCCGCCAGTTCTACGAAACCGACCAAGCACGCGACTACGTGCGCGGCTTCATCATGAGCGGCTGTCGCGGATGGTCTCCGCTCAACCTGGCGCTGCAGGTGGCGCCGTGGGGCTCGGGTCATCACCAGGCGCTGGACGAGCGCATCAACCGCGAGATCGTCATGTACCTGTGCGGCGAAGACCTGCCCGAGGAAGCGAACCGCGTCGAGCTCGATTGGGAGCACCAGGACCGGTTCGGACTGCCCGGCGTTCGCACGCACTACGCGCTCGGCGACAACAGCCGGCGATTGGGGATGGACATGATCGCGCACGGACGCCAGGTGCTCGACGCCGCCGGCGCGGCATCGGTGCGCGACTTCGGGCTGTCTCCGATCTGGGGCTGGCACTTGCTCGGCACGGCGCGCATGGGCTCCGACCCGCGGACCTCGGTGGTCGATGGATCCAACCAGGCGCACGACGTGCCGAATCTCTTCGTGGTCGACGGCAGCAGCATGCCCACGAGCGCGGCGGTCAACCCGACCCACACCATCCAGGCGATCGCGCTGCGAGCCGCCGACAAGATCTGGGAGAAGCGGCGCGACTGGAGCGCCTAGCTCGCTAGAGCAGCGCCTCGATCGCCTCGACCACGCGCGGGTCCTCGGGCTTGACCCTTGATCGGAACCGCCTGGTCACCTTGCCGCTGCGATCCACCAGGAACTTCTCGAAGTTCCAGCCGACGTTGCCCGCCTTGCCGCCGTCGTCGGGAGTTTCGCTGAGCAGCGCAAAGAGCGGGTTCTGGTCTGGGCCCTTCACGTCCAGCTTGGCGAACAGCGGGAACGTGACGCCGTAGTTGATCTTGCAGAACTGCTGGATCTGCTCCGCGCTGCCCGGCTCCTGACGCCCGAACTGGTTGCAGGGAAATCCGAGCACCGTAAAGCCGCGATCCGAGTAGCGCTCGTACAGCGCCTCGAGCCCTGCGTACTGAGGCGTGAATCCGCAGCGCGAGGCCACGTTCACGGCGAGCACGACCTTGCCCGAGTAGGTCGAAAGGCTTTCCGGCTTGCCGTTGAGGCGGGGCATCTCGATGTCGTAAACCGAGCTGGTCATCTCAGATGTCAACGGCCCGAACCGGCGGGCAATTCCGATGTCAGGGCTCGAGGAAGGCTGACAGCACCGAGGCCTCGTCGCGAAGCCTGCGCGCTTCGTCCCCGCGACCTCGAGACTCATAGTCGGCCGCGGCAGCCTCCAGGTCGACGACCTCGCGGCGGACGATCTCCTCCATCTGGTCCTCGGTAAGGTGCCGCCTCGGCATCTCCCGCGCGCCGATGCCCAGCGCCGGGCGCCCCTCGCCTAACGACTCCACCGCCTCGGCGTTGGCGATCGCCGCCAGCGCGGAGCGGAACGCGGCGGTGCTCACCGGGTCTTTGGCCCTGAGCGCCGCGGTCAATGACGTCTGGAGCTTCTGCTTCATCTCAGTCAGCTGGTTCCCCTCCATGCCTGGCTCAGCTTCACCCGCGTGCCGATGCGCATGACCGAATTGGCGTAGATCCGGGCGGCAAGGGCGTTCAGCAACGCGATCTCGCCGATGGTCAGGATCACCGCCAGGATGACCTGCCACGCCTGAGCGTCGCCGGTCGCCATCCGCGCCGGCATCAGGATCGGTGCCAGCGGCGGGATGATCGAAAGGGCGATGCCGATCGGGTTGGTCGGGTTCGCCTCGACCCAGAAGAAGGCGAGATACGTGCCCACCACGAGCATCGTCAGCGGGGTGGTCACCGACGCGAGGTCCTCCTGCCTGGAGACCAGAGAGCCTGCCGCCGCGTAGACGAGCGCATACAGGAAAAAGCCAAGCACGAACCACATCAGCCCGCCGGCGATGGCGGTGACGCCGACGTTGGGCAAGTTGATCGCATGCGTGCGGCTGATCGCCACAAGGGCTGTCGCTCCCAGCAGCGTGAGCTGAAGAAAGCCGACCAGGCCGATGCCGATCACCTTGCCGAACAGCAGCTGGCGCGGCCGCACGGTGCCCAGGAGGATCTCGATGATGCGGTTCGCCTTTTCCTCCACGACTCCCGCGGCCACGATCTGGCCGTAGACGACGAGCGCGGTGTAGAGCAACGCGGCCACGAAGACGCCGACCACCGTCCGCTGCGTCTTGAGGGCCGCGTTGGGATCGAGGTAGACGAGCTGGATCGACGCCGCGGCGACCGCGGTTTCCACCACCTTCGGGTCAGCGCCCGCCGCGGTGAGCGCTCGGTTGAGCGCGACCTGTTTGACGATGGCGTTCAGAGTCGCTGCGAGCGTCGGGTTCAGGTCGTCCTTCACCTCGACCTGCGGCGAGGCGGGGTCTCCGCTGACGAGCGCGTCGATGGTGCCGTTGCGTACCTCGTCCTCGCCCGTTGCCACGTCGGCGGGATCCATACGCTCGACCTTCACGTCCTCGGTGCCCGCCGCCGCGGTCAGCGGTTGGGCCAGCACCTGCGCCTGGCCGACGAAACCGACCTTCACGGTCGTGCTCGCGCGGCTGAACACGAGTGCCTGCAGGACGATGTAGCCGGCGAGTAGCGCCATGAACAGGAGGGTCCCGATGACGAAGAAGCGGCTGCGCACGCGGGTCAAGAACTCGCGCCTCGCCACGAGCAGCACCGTGCGCAATGCTTCGTTGCCAATCCGGCCGGGCTCAAGCAGTGGCAGCAACGCGGTCCTCCGTCATCGCTTCGCGGAAGATGTCCAGCAGCGACGGCACGTCGCGGCGGAACTCGCGTACCGGTCCGGTCGCGAGCGCGGCCTGCAGCACGGCCTGGTCACCAGCGGCACCATCCAGCTCGATCAGCCAGCGCGTGCCGTCGGTCCTCACCACCTGCACGCCCCCGAGTGAGTCGGTCCACCCGGCGCGCGCTGACGGAGCATCGACCCAGAATCGGTTCGGACCACCGGAACGCAGCTCGCCGACCGTCCCGCACGCGACCAGGTGTCCACGCTGGATGATCCCGACCCGGTCGCTGATGCGCTCGACCAGCTCGAGCTGGTGGCTGGAGAAGATGACCGGCACTCCCGCCGCGGCGCGCTCGTGCAGGACCTCGCTCATCGAATCCACCGCCTCAGGGTCGAGGCCCGCGAACGGCTCGTCGAGCACGAGCATCAGCGGCTCGAACACAAGAGCAGCCGCCAGCTGGACGCGCTGCTGGTTGCCGTGACTCAAGCGTTGGATCTCGTCCCTGGCGCGATCCTTCAAGCCGAACCTCTCGAGCCAGTGCGCCGATGCCGCGGCCGCGGCGTCAGGAGCAGCGCCGTGGAGCTGGGCGAGGTAGGTGAGCTGTTCGCCCGTGCGCATCTTCGGATAGAGCCCGCGTTCCTCCGGCATGTAGCCGATGCGTCGCCGCGTCTTGAATTCGATCGGAGCTCCATCCCACAGCACGCTCCCGGCGTCGGCGATGAGAACGCCCAGCAGGATCCGCATGGTGGTGGTCTTGCCCGCGCCGTTGCTGCCGACGAAACCGAACACCTCGCCGGGGCGGACGTCGAAGCTCAAGCCGTCCACGGCCAGTAGCGAGCCGTAGTGCTTGGTGATGCCCTCGAGCCGAAGCCCGCCGCCGCTCATGAGGTCACGAACCTATCACTGAGCGGGATTCAAACGTATGTTCGGCAAAATATCACTTAACACTGTTCAGTCAGGCCGCATCGCCTAGGAGAATTCCTCTGCCTTGCCACGCATCAAGAACGAATCGCTCAGGGGGCTCCTCCGATTCGGGCTGCTGGCGCTCGTGCCTGTCGTCGCCCTGGGCGCGGCCATCGCCCAGGAGCTGAACGCCGACATCCAGGGTCGCTATCTGGCGACCGGCCGTACGAGCGCCACGCTGATCGCCCAGACGGGAATCCAGCCGCTGCTCAACGAGCAGGAGCTTGCCGGTGGGCTGACGAAGGACCAGATCGACGAGATCAACCAACGGCTGCAAGGTGCCTCCCTGAGCGATGAGGTGCGCCGGATCAAGGTCTGGAATCGTGCGGGCACAGTGATCTATTCGGACAACCCGGCGCTGATCGGCAGGACCTTCGCCATCGACGCCGACCTGAAGGAAGCGCTCGAGGGCAACGCGAGCGCAAGCGTCACCGACGGTCACGACGAGGAGAACTCCGGGGACAACCTCCCGGGTCCGCTCATCCAGGTGTACGCGCCGCTGGTCTTCAAGGGCAACATCAATGTGAGTGGTGCGTTTGAGCTTTACCTCCCCTACGCGCCGGTGCAGGCGGCCATCGACGGCGAATCGCACCGGCTGTACGCGCTCCTTGCCATCGGCCTGGCGCTCTTCTATGCCTCGATGTTCCCGATCGTCGCGCTCGCCGACCGCTGGCGGCGGCGCGCTCAGGCGGCGGCCATCGCCAACCTCGCCACGCAGGAACGGCTGAACGCTCTCAAGAGCCAGTTCCTGGTCCGCATCAGCCATCAGTTCCGTACAGCGCTCGTCGGCATCGAGGGCTTCAGTGAGGTGATCCGCGACTCCGAGCAGCTGGACCTCGACGAGGTGAAGGCCTACGCCACCGACATCCACAACGATGCGGAGCGTCTGGACCAGGCATTCGGCCGGATGCTGGCGCTCGACGAGATGGAGGCGGGCCGCGTCGCGCTCGACAAGACGCGGCTCGACCTCAACCGCCTCGTGGGCGACGTGGTCGAGCGGGCGCGCAAGCAGACGCCCACCGCCGTCATCACCGTCACGCCTGAACCCTCATCGTCGATGGTCGATTGCGATCACGCGCGAGTGCAGCAGCTGCTGTCAATACTCATCGACAACGCGATCCGATACTCGCCGGCGGCGAACCAGGTCGACATCGCGGTGACGAAGCAGACGAACGAGATCGAGGTCACGGTGAGCGACCACGGGCCCGGCATGTCCGTGGACGACGGCATCGCCGCCGCCGGCAACGGGTCGCGCGGCACGGGCCTGGGCCTTCCGATCGCCCGTCAAATCGTCCGGCTGCACGGCGGTCGCATCTGGTTCGCCAGCAAGCCGGGCCAGGGGACGCAGGTGCATTTCACGCTCCCGGTCGAGACCAAAGCGGCTGTTGAAGCGAAGGTCACCGCCAAGGCGTAGCTCGTTCGCCGGTTCAGAACTGCTTTTGTGCACAAAAACACGTTCTGGCGCGCGCATAACGTGTATTTGTGCGCAATTGCGCATTGTGAGTCGACGGGAGAATTTGCTCATGGCGACCACGCACGGGCTCGAGCTGCTGCGGAGCCTGAAGCTGTTCGAGCCGCCGGACGGAATGTGGGCGAACCTGGGCATGCGGATCACGCAGGCCGATGCATCGTCGGTCGTCATCGAAGGTAATTTCTCGCTCGAAGCGCACGGTAGGGCAGGCGAGATCCATCGCGGCGCCGTGGCCGCGATCGCGGACGGCGCGACCGCATGCGCCGCGGCGACGCTCGCTGCCGAGGGGGAGATCGCCACCACCGTCGAGCTCCTGCTCGACTTCTTCCGGCGCGCTCGGCCGGGCCGCGCGCTGGCCAGGGGCACGGCACTGCATCGCGCCGGGCACCTCGTCTACTGCGCTGCGACCGTGGAGCAGCGTGGCGCCGTGGTGGCGGAGGCTCACGCCACGATCGCGCTGGTCCGGCCGGTGTGATCGACCTCGAGATCGAGATCGGCCGCCGGCTCGACGAGCTCGGCGTGCGCACATCGGCGGAGGAACTGCGGGAGCTCGCGTCCGCGTATCCCGCGCTGGTCGCGTGGATGCGCATGGCCGAGGAGCTGGCCCGCGACGAAGACGAGGATCTGCCCGAGTGAACCTGCACTACATGTCGCTGCTCGAGGTGAGCGAGCTGATGCGGACGAAGCAGCTGTCGCCGGTCGAGCTCACGCGCGAGATGCTCGAGCGCATCGAGCGGCTGAACCCGAGCCTGGGCGCCTACTACACCGTCTTCGCGGACCAGGCACTGGCCGAGGCGCAGGCGGCCGAATCCGAGATCGCCCGTGGCGCATGGCGCGGGCGGCTGCACGGAGTCCCGATCGCCTTCAAAGATCTGTACGAGCTCGGTCCCACCACTGCGGGCTCGAAGCTGCTCGCCGATCGCGTCGCCACGCGGGAGGCGGAGGTGGTGGCGCGGATGCGCACCGAGGGCGCCGTGATCCTGGGCAAGCTCGCCACGCACGAGTTCGGCCTGGCCGCGGCGACGCTCGCCGACCACTTCCCGCCGGCGCGGAACCCATGGGATCCAGAGCGCACGCCGGGCGGTTCCAGCACAGGGGCCGGCACAGCACTCGCGTCGGGCATGGCTTTTGGGGCGTTCGGCACAGACACGGGCGGATCGGTGCGGCTCCCCGCCGCGTTCAGTGGCGTCGTCGGCTACAAGCCGACGTTCGGGCTGCTGAGCACGAAGGGCCTGATCCCGCTGTCGCCCAGCCTCGACCACGCAGGGCCGATGGCCCGCACCGTGAGCGACGCCGCGGCGCTCGCGTCCGTTTCGTTCGACCGTCACGGCGGCTTGCGCGGCCTGCGCGTGGGCGTGCCTCGCGATTTCTGGGACGCCGGCGATCCCCAGGTCCGCGAGCGCGTCGAGGCGGCGATCAAGTTGCTCGGCGAGCTTGGCGCGGTGGTCGAGGACGTGAGTCTCGGCTTCAGCATCGTGCAGGTGATGGCGACCGGGTACCTCATCACGCTGGCAGAGGCGGCTGCGTTCCACCTCGCGACGCTGCGCAGCGCGCGACCCGGGTACGGTCACGAGTTCGGGCTCGTCCTGCGCGCCGGTTTGCTCGTGCCCGGCCATTCATACGTGCACGCGCAGAAGGCGCGGGCCGGCATCTCTCTGCGCATGGCGAAAGTCTTCGAGTCGCATGACGTGCTGGCGATGCCGACGGTCGGAGCGTTCGCGGATCCCTTGCCCGCGGGCCCGCGCCCGCTCACCAAGCGCATCAGCGAGCAACCGACGCCCCAGTACACGTGGCTCGCGAACCTCTACGGCGGACCCGCGGTGTCTGTGCCGTGCGGGTTCGTCACCGAGGGCTTGCCGGTCGGGCTGCAGCTGATGGGCCGTCCACATGACGACGCGACGGTGCTGCGGGCCGCGCATGCGTACGAGCAGGCGGCCGGCTGGCGCGACAAATTCCCGCCGAGCTGGCCTTAGACCTTCTCCAGGAAGCTCAGCACGCGCTCGGTCAGCAGGTCCGCGTCCTTCTCGTCGTAAGCCGCGAGACTGCTGTCGGCGAAGAGGTGCCCCTTGGCGTCGTACACGAACAGCTCAGCGCCGGGCACAGCCTGCACGACCTCGCGCGCCTCGGCCACGTCGCCGAAGCCCCCGGCGTCGTTCGTGTGGATCTGCAGCGGAACACCTGGTGGCCACGTGCCTCCGAAATATGCGAGCGGGACCGCGGACTGAAAGAGGAGCGCTCCTTTCGCGCCGGGGCGGGTCATCGCCAGCTTTTGCGCCGGCATCACGCCCAACGAGAAGCCGGCGTACACGATGCCGTCGGGCAGCTGGTCGGCAACCGCAACCCCGCGGTTGAGCAGGTTCTCGAACCCGAGCTCCTCCGCGTGCGCCACGCCGTCGTCGAGGCCGGCGAAGGTCCTGCCCGCGTACAGATCCGGCGTGTGCACGACGTGCCCCGCGTCGCGAAGCCTGTCAGCAAAGGACACAACGCCGGAGGTCAGGCCTTGCGCGTGATGAAACAGAAGGACCTCAGCCATACACAGACGACTTTATGCGAACCGGCTCAGGCGACTTCCAGCCCGCAAGCAACGATGGGTCGAGCTCATAGACCTCGACCCCTAGCGGATGGCAGTTGGCCAGCGGGTCGGCGCCGTCGGCGCCCCAGCCCCACTGCGAGAGGTCGCCGCTGGGGCAGGTCGAGATCGCGCACAGCAGGTCGATCTCGGCGAAGAACTCGAAGAAGTCGCCTTTCCTGGCCGGGCTCGCCTCCATGAAGTAGATCTCGTGCACCGGGTCGAGCCCCGTCACCTGGAACACGTTCAGCACGTCGTGCACGTCCAGCTCGGTGAGGTGATATGGCGCGACCGCGCGCGAGAGGTTGTCGTGGCACGTCACGTTGTAGTCGCGGTCGTCGAGCAGCTTGTAGAGGTACGGATCGCAGCGGCTGCCGAGCAGGTCGTGGCAGCGCCCGCCGTGGGCGGTGGGTTCCGTCGACAGCGTGTCGTTGGTGATGGTCACCATCGGCCGCAGGTAGGGCAGGCACGACCACAGCCGGTCGAATGTCGTGACGTGCGCGCCCTGCAGCTGGCGCGTGCGCGCCGCCCAGAAGCGCTCGCGTGGGTTGTTCAGGTTCCAGAGGTTCAGGTCACACACCTGCGGCCCCTCGACCGTGACGATGCGCACCACCGAGCCCGCCTTCACCGGCCACGCGTAACCGCTGCGGATGGGGACTATGTGCTCGTGCGTGCGCCGGCTCTTTGGCACTGCCTCCGCAATGCGCTTGTACAGCTCGCGGTCGAAGTCGAGGCGACCGGGCACGTCGGGGTCGCGGTAGAGGTGCATCGCGTCATTGTGAGCCGCGCTCGTGCGATGCTGCGATCGTGCTCGTCGACGTCACGACGTGGAGCCTGGAGACGAAAGACCCTTCGGAGCTCCAGCCGTCGCCGTCGCCTCCCGAGTCGGTGCAGCTGCGGCAGGCGTCGAAACCCACGCCCGAGCTGGGCCGCTTCCTGTACACGGCCGCCGGAGGCAATTGGTACTGGTTCAACCGCCTCGGCTGGACGTATGACCAGTGGCTCGATCGGTTCAGCCCCGAGCGCGTCGAGGTGTGGGTCATGTACTCGGCGGGCACGCCGGCCGGCTTTTTCGAGCTCGACGGCTGCGTCGAAGGTGATGTCGAGATCGCCTACTTCGGCGTGATGCCGCAGTTCCTCGGCCAGAAGCTGGGCGGGTGGCTGCTCAGCGAGGCGATCCGAAGGGGATGGGCGATGGGGGCGCAGCGCGTCTGGGTGCACACGTGCTCGCTCGACGCACAGCCGCAGGCACTCGCCAACTACCAGGCGCGCGGTATGCGAGTGTTCAAAGAGGTCACGGAGCCGATGGAGGTGCCCGAGGTCACGCCGGGGCCGTGGCCGGGCGCAGGAGTGCGCGGTCCGCGCATGGTCGTCCCCTCTCCCTCTGGGAGAGGGTCAGGGTGAGGGTTTCAAGGGAGGAACGAAGTGTCAAAAGTTGAGGAACGTCTCGCGGCGCTGGGTCACAAGGTGCCGGTACCAGGGGCGCCGGTCGCCAACTACGTGAATGCAGTACGGACGGGGAACCTGGTGTTCACCGCGGGGCAAGGGCCGCGGCGCGAGGACGGTCAGTACGACTACATCGGCAAGGTGGGCAAGGATCTCGACGTGGAAACTGCGCGCAAGTCGGCGGAGCTGGTGATGCTGAATTTGCTCGGCGCCCTCAAGCAGGAGATCGGCGACCTGGACAAGGTCAAGCGCGTGGTCAAGGTGCTCGGCATGGTCAACTGCACGCCCGACTTCACCGATCAGCCGAAGGTCATCAATGGTGCGTCGGACCTGCTGGTCGCGGCCTTCGGCGACGCAGGGCGCCACGCGCGCTCGGCGGTCGGCATGAGCTCGCTGCCGATCGGCATCTCGGTCGAGATCGAGATGATCGTCGAGGTTTCCTAGCTCGATGGCTCACGTCCGAACCCTTCGGGTGAAGGGGCTGATGGAGCCGATCAGCCATTTCTCCGATGCGGTGGTCGCCGGCCACACGCTCTATGTCTCGGGGCTGGTGGCCACCAACGCGGCAGGCGAGGTCGTCGGCGAGGGTGACGTGGTCGAGCAAACGCGCCAGATCTTTCGCAACCTGAAGAGCATCCTCGACGCGGCAAGCGCGACGCCCGCGGACGTCGCGAAGGTGACGATATTCATGCGTGACGCTTCGCAGCGTCCGCTCATCAACCCGATACGCCAGGAGTTCTTCGGCCCGCACCGGCCCGCCAGCACGCTGGTTGAGATCAGCCGCCTCGTACGCGACGATCTGCTTCTGGAGATCGAGGCGGTGGCGCAGCTACCCGATGCCTGACTTCTCGCAGTCGGCGCCAGGGCTTGCTCCGCCGACCGTGATCGATCACATCCTGCTGCCGGTGGGCCACCTGGAGGATGCCGCCCGGCACCTGGACGAGCGCTACGGCCTGCAGGCCAATCCTGGTGGCCGGCACGCGACCGGCGGCACGGCCAACTACATCGTGCCGCTCGGCCTGCAGTACCTCGAGCTGATCGCGGTGGTCGAGCCGGCCGAGGTGCGGGACAGCCACCTCGGCGCTCGAGTGATGGAGGCGGTGCGCGAAGGCAAGACGTTCGTGGCCTGGGCTCTTCGCACCACCGACCTCGACGCGCTGCGCGCCAGGCTGCTCGCCGAAGGCTGGGAGCTGCCGCCGATCGCCGAAGGATCGCGCCGGCGTCCCGACGGCCAGGTGCTGAGCTGGCGGACACAGGACGTCGAGAAAGGGGCGGGCCCGACCGCGATCCCGTTCGTCATCGAGTGGAAGATCCCCGACGGCCTGCATCCGGGCGAGGCTGCCGCGGCGCACGAGCACGGCGCAACGTCGGTCAAACGCGTGGTGGTCGGCGCGCGCGATCCCGATGAGGTGCGGCGCCGGCTGGGGCTCCTGCTCGGCGAATCCGGCATGTACGACGTGCGGGAATCAGACTCCGACGGCATCGAGGAGCTCGTGCTCGGTCATGCGGACGGAGAGACGGTGATCAGGTGAACGGGCGACTCGAGGGTAGGGTTGCCGCGATCAGCGGCTCGAGCCGCGGCATCGGACTGGCGGTGGCCCGCGCGTTCCTGACGGAAGGCGCGAAGGTTGCCATCAACTCGCGCGACCCCGCGGTGGCGGATCGCGTGGCCGAGGAGCTCGGCGCGGGTGCCGTGGGCGTCGGCGCCGACGTTGCCACGGAGGCGGGCGCGAAGGCGCTCGTCGGAGGAACGATCGAGGCATTCGGCAAGCTCGACGTCCTGGTCAACAACGCGGGCATGTCCGCCGCGCTGCCCACGCTCGAGCTCGACCTCGAAAGGTGGCAGAAGGTGGTCGACCTCAACATGACCTCGGTGTTCCTCTGCTCGCGTGAGGCCGCGCGACACATGCTCGAGTCGGGCGGTGGTTCGATCATCAACACCGCGTCGATCATGTCGTTCTCGTCCTTTCCGCGCCGGCTGGCTTATGGCGCGACGAAGGCGGCGGTCGTGATGATGACGAGGATGCTGGCCGCCGAGTGGGCTCCGACGATCCGGGTCAACGCGGTCGCGCCTGGCTACACGCGTACCGAGATGGTCGAGAAGCTCCAGGCGGAGGGCCGCATCGACCTCGATGCGATCCAGCACCGAACGCCGCTGCGCCGGATCGCGCGGCCTGACGAGATGGCCGGCGCTTACACGTTCCTCGCGAGCGACGAAGCGTCATACGTCACGGGCGAGACGATCGTCGTCGACGGCGGCTGGCTGGCATTCGGAGCATTCGAGGGAGCCTGAGTGTTCCCTCTCCCGCCTGCGGGAGAGGGCAGGGTGAGGGCCGTTAGTCAGGGCCTTGACGTCAGAGTCAATCCTTCGATCGGGATGTCGGTTTTCTTGCCGTCGATCACGTCTGCCACGAGCTTGCTCGAGCCGCACGCCATCGTGAAGCCCATGTGCCCGTGCCCGCTGTTGATGAACAGGTTGTCCGGCCCGGCCTGACCGAGGATCGGCGGGCCGTCCGGCGTCATCGGCCGGTTGCACGCCCGATAGCTGCCCTTGTCGTACTCCGCAGCTTCCGGAAGCAGGTCGTGTGTCAGCTTGCGGATCAGCCGCAGGTCATGCTCGTTGTACGTGGTCTCGTAACCGGTGAACTCGGCGCTCGAAGTGACGCGCAGCTTGTCGCCGATGCGGCACCACGCCACGAGCAGCTCCTCGTCGACGCATCCGATGCGCATCTTCATCGCCCCGTCGCCGCCTTTGATCGGAAACGTCGCGCTGTAACCCTTCGCGGGCGCGATGGCCAGCTTCACGCCGACGGTGCGCGCGATCTTCGGGCTCTGCACGCCGGCGCTCAACACGAAAGCGTCGCCCGCGATCGACTCGCCATCGTCGAGCGCCACCGACTGGACCTTGCCGGCGCTTGCATTCATGCGCGTCACGCCTTTCCCCAGCACGAACTTCGAGCCCATTCGCTCGCAGATCGACTGCAGCCGGCGCGTGAACTTGACGCTGTCTCCGCTCGAGTCCGTCACGCCGTAGATGGCTCCGGCGAGCTTGTCCTTGACCGGCGCGAAGTAAGGCTCGGCCTCGACGATGCCGTCGGGGTCGAGCACGTCCTGCTTCTGCCCGTGGTCCTGCAGGAACTTCATCTTCTTCACGCCCGCCTCGAAGCGTTTCTGATCCCGGTACAGGTAGAGCAATCCTTCGTGGATGTCGTCGTAGTCGATGTGCTCGTCGGAGGAGATCTGATCGAGCATTCGCTGGCTGTACTGCGCGAGGCGCAGCTTCACCAGGGTGTTCTTGGCAGCGCGCTCGGCATTGCACTCGCGCAGGAACTTCAATCCCCAGATCGCCATGCCCGGCGCCTTCAATGGGTTGATTCGCAGCGCCGTGTCTTCGACCGTCAGCGAGCGCAGCAGCTCCTTCGGTGCCGTGGGCGAAGCCCATGCGAAGGAATGGCCCGGCGCGATCAGCCCCGCGTTGCCGGCGCTTGCGAGCGCCGCCGCCTCGGGCTCCTTCTCGACCACCGTGACCTGGTGGCCGGATTTCGCAAGGTAGTACGCGGTCGTCACGCCAACCACGCCCGCGCCGATGACGACAACCTTCATCAGAAGCGCGCCACCGTCATCGCGTCCATCTTCTCCCAATCCACCTCGACTCCGAGCCCAGGCTTGTTGGGAACGCGCACGGTGCCGTCCGGCTCGAGGTTGACCACGTCGAGCATGCCGGCACCATACTCGCCGAGCGGCATCGGGCACTCGAAGTACCGCGAGTTCGCGACCGCGCCGATGACCTGGAGGTTGGCCGCCTGGTTCAGCGTGTAGCCAAAGCTGTGGATCTCGCAGCGCAGCCCCAGCGCCTCCGCCAGCGATGCCGCCTTTTTGGTCGCGGTGATGCCGCCGCTGATGAGCGCGTCGATGCGCACGATGTCCCACGCGCCGGTGGTCAGATAGTTGGCCGCCTCCTGGTAGGTGCGCGTGTGCACCTCACCTGACGTGACCGCGATGTCGAGCGCGTCGGCCAGCGTCTTATAAGTCGCGATGTGCGAATCGCGCAGCGGCATCTCGAACCATTCGTAGCCGAGCTCGTCGAGCTTGCGTCCGACCCGCAGCGCGTCGTTCAGGCTGTAAGAGCCGACCGCGTCGACCATCAGCGGGATTGCCGGGCCGACCTGCTTGCGGATCGCTGTGCACAGCTCGATGTCGCGATCCGGGTCGCCCCAGACGTGCAGCTTGACGGCCCGGAATCCCGACTTGAGATACGCGTCGATCTCGCGCTGGAAGTCGGCCAGCGTGGAGTACGTCAACGAGCTCGCGTATGCAGTGACGCGGTCGCGCTGCGCGCCGAGCAGCTTGTACACGGGCAGGCCTGCTGCTCGTCCCGCGAGGTCCCACAGGGCGCAATCCAGCACCGCGATGGAGTGCGGCGGCACCATCAGGATGCTCACCTCGTTGAGGCGCTGCCAGATCTTCTCGCGGTACAGCGGGTCCTCGCCGATGAGCAGAGTCTTCATCTCGGCGACCGCCGCGGCCACACCGGTGGCGCCCAGGTAGGTCGACGCGCCGGCCACGCCCTCGAGGCCCTCGTCGGTCTTCACCCGAACCACGACGTTGGCGAGGTTCATGATCAGCCGGTCGGCGAAGATCATCGTCTTGCCGGCATCGATGACCTGAACAGAGACGTCGGTGATCTTCATGACAGGTAGAAATTGATGCTGCGCGGGCGGAGCCTGATGAGCTCGCCGTCGCCGGGATGGCCGCCTTTGATCCAGCCCTCGATGTACTGCTTGCCGCCGTCCGGCCCGAGGTAGCGATGGGCCAGGGCGGTGACGAACGGGATGCGCTCGGCCTCGGGAAAGCGCTCGACCGTGGCGTCGCCGACCACCACCGCAATGTGGTAGGGGCGGTCGGTGGTGGACACCGCAAGAGAGACCCGGCCGTCGCGCGCGAGCGCGCGTCCTTTATATAGCCCGGCCTTGCTGCCGATCAGAAACTCCCCGTCCCGATACTCGAACCACACGGGCAGCACGCGGGGATAGGCGTCGAGCCCGTTGTAGCCCAGCTGGCCGATGATCGGCCGCCGCAGCAGCTCGGTCGCCCGCGGATCGACGCTTATCTGTCTTTGTTCCAATCGAAGGGCCAGAGCACGAAGAAGCCCACGGTGCCGGCGCGTCCACGATAGGTGACCTTCGCGCCCTCGGCGATGAGGATCGCCTCGCCGGCGCGGGCCTTGACGCTCTTGCCTTCGCTGACGACCTCGAGCTCGCCCTCCTGCACGAACAGCACTTCGTCGTACTTGAGCGTCCAATCGGGAAAGTCGGCGTCCTCGGTGAACTTCATGTAGCCGCCCCCGAGCTGGGTCGTCCCGGCGTTGGTGATCGACCGCGCCAGCTCCATGCCCGGCACGAGCTCGGAGAACGGAAGGTCGTGATCGGTCAGAAGTTTCACCGTCATGCAGTCACCGCCTTCAGCGCCGCGCCCGATGACTGCTCGCCCAGACTCTTGGCGAGCGTCTCGAGGTTGTGCATGGACAGCTCGTCCGCGGCCTGTCGCGCAGAGATGTGCTGCTTGTCCGCGCGCTCGAGCATGGCCTTGACCGTCGCACGCATGACCTCGTGCACCTTTTTGAACGACTGGTCGGCGTCGGCCTCGATGACGCCAAGAAGAGTCCACCACCACCATGCGTTGGCGCCGCCATTGGCGACGTAGTCCGGGATGACGATCACACCGCGCTTGTAGAGAATCTCCTGCGCCTCGTCGGTGGTTGGAATGTTGGCCGCCTCG
>Ga0070697_100001519_pt1 | contig 17640 bp, 25 predicted proteins | sample KBSK1501metaG_FD_65475 | JGI IMG/M metagenome (GOLD analysis project Ga0070697, IMG submission 65475) | Corn, switchgrass and miscanthus rhizosphere microbial communities from Kellogg Biological Station, Michigan, USA - KBS K1-50-1 metaG | ecosystem: Host-associated > Plants > Roots >... | reverse complement strand
GCCTGATGAGCAGGGAGTGCTGACTCGACCAGTCACTGCTGGCCCCGCGCCACGCACGACGGAGATCTTCACAGGCACCTCAGTCCACATCGTCGCCCGTTCTTCAACACCCTGCTAGGGAACTCTCCCTTCGCCTCTGCCGGTGATCAAGCGGCGGCGATATCCAGGACGCGCCAACCGGCCTCGAAGCCGGTACATGCGGTGCTGCAGGCGCGGCATTTGTCGCCCAGCGCGCCAGAGACCGATCCGCCGCATGCGCGGCACACGATCAGGTTATGGGAGCGCACCAGGGTCCATCGCTCATCGGACCCTTTGGTCGTCAGGCCAACCCGAAGTGCCTGGACCTCAGGAACTGACGCACCGCCATCCATGAAAAGACGGTATTTTCCATCGCCCAGGCCAACGGTCTGTCCATTAATGCGCTGATGCAGGGAGGCGACCAGGTAAGGCCTGACCGGTTCCAGGTTGCCGCCCGCCCGGGCACGGAGAATCGCGCGGACGGGGCCGGTGAGCGTTTGCAGCATTTGAACCCCGTCCGACCTGCCGACGGGCGTAAGCACCAAAGCAGCTCCGGACGGCTCCGCAGGATCAGAGGCAGCCGCCTTCGGGTCACCGTCCTGAACGCCGAGATCAGGCTGGAGCACGCGGAGCTCGTCCACGAGCCGCTGTCGCGCCGCCGATGCCGACCTGGAACCTAGCAGGATGAACCCCAGGCCGAGGACGGAGATGGCCACAAGAAGGATGAGTCCCAAGACGGACGGCGGACCCGACGCGTGTCCAAAGCCGCCAATCAGCAAGCTCATGACTCGAAGAACGAGGTGCCCGCGATTACCCTTCTCGGGAGCTAGCCCGTTTTAGGCGACCGGAACCCCCGTCAAGTAATCGAAGATCAGCTGCGACCAGGACTCCATGTCCAGGTAGTAGCTGCGCATGGCGTCGAGCGGGAGTAGCGCCCCCGCCAGCTTGTCGACTTCCCGGATCGAGATCTCGGGCCGGTCGCCCTCGACCAGGAAGATCAGGCCGACGTGCACCCGGCCGACCGGTGTCGTCTGGTCGTTGATCGCGCCCAGCAGGCGCGTCGAGAAGTGGCCGTCGTAGACCACCTCCTCCTCCCACTCGCGTCGTAATCCCGCATCGATCGGATCCGCCGCGCCGGCGACATCCTCGGGGTTGATGTGACCACCGACACCGAGCGAGTACAGGTGCCGCAGCCGCCGCTCGCTCGAGCGCCGCAGCCGGTGCGTCAGGAAGTAGCGGTCGCCATGCCGGAAGACGACATAGGGGATGATCTGGGGCTCGGCAGGGTCTTCCTCCACCTCCCGCCGCGGCCGGAAGCGATAGCTCGCGCGGACCCGGGCCAGCAGGTCATCCAGGTCGGCGTCGCGGAACCCTGTCCACTCGCTACCGGCAAACAGGACATGCCTGGGAACGACGAGGACGTCCTCGCGGGCACCCACGGCAAAAGTCTAGCGAGGCGTTCGGTTAGCGGTCGCGCGAGGTCTGGTCGCTCGGCTCCGTGCCGGACGGTTCGGGCGGGAGCGTCGGCCGCGGTGCCGGCTGGGGCGTCGGTTGCGGGGTGGCTTGCTCGCCGATGACGAGCGTCGACGGCGCCGTGGCGGCCTCGGCCTGCTCGATCCGGGCGAGCTCGTTGGTGGCCTCGATCACGAGTTGCCGCACGTCGGAATCGTCGTCGCCGCGGATCGCGTTCGCCTGCTCGACCGCATCGAGCTTCACGCGCAGCGTCCGAAGGGCCTCGTTCGCGGCCCGCGGGTCGGCCGCATTCTTGAGCGCTCCCGCGGCGTCACCGATGGTGACCTGGAACGCGCGCAGACTGCTCTCGGCCAGGAGTGGCTTATGGTCGGCGGCCATCGCCTGCGCCTCGCGCAGCCGTTCATTGGCGAGCTGCAGTTGCAGCACGAGCCGATCATTCGCCGGCGTGAGCGTCAGCCGGATCCCCTCTTCCAGTTGCTTGACGGGGTACAGCGGGTTGTCCGGCAGCGCCGACGGCGCCGCGAACGCGGAACCGGTGGCCGCCAGCACGGCGATCGCCGCAGCCGCGAACGCCATACCGAGCCGGCGAGACATGGGGAAGGTCGGAATCCGCAAAACGCGGCGCTGGGGGAGCGCCGCCTGGAGATTGAGCCAGAAGGGCGCGAAGGCGACCGGCGGCGCCGGCGGGAGGGTGACCAGCAACAGGTTCAGCTCGCGGACTTCGCGCAGCTCCGCGGCGCAGGCGGTGCAACCAGCGACGTGCCCGTCGATCCGGCGACGCTCGTCCGAGGCGAGCATCCCGTCGGCATACGGGATCAGCCAGTCGCGGGTCGTCGCATGACTCAACATTCTGATCGTGTCCTCCGTCCCATCAAACGGACCGTATTCATGCGGTATTCGCCTCGTCCTCGGGGTGAGCGAGGCTCCCGAGGCGCTCGCGAAGGAGCTTCTTGGCGCCGTTGAGGCGCGACATCACCGTGCCCATGGGAATGTCGAGCGTCTTGGCGATCTCCTCGTAGCTGAGCTCGCCGAACGCCTGCAGGGCGATCGTGTCGCGATAGTGTGACGGCAGCCTCGCGATCGCGTCACGAACCGCCCGCTGCAGGTCGTGCCGCGCAGCGACGTCCTGCGGGTCGGAGCCGGCGCTGGCGGGCGGCTGCTCCATGCCGTCGAGCGAGACAATCGGTCGCCGGCGGCGCAGCGCATCGGTGACGGCGTTGGCGGCGACCCGGCGCAGCCAGTGCTTGAACGGCTTGTCGTGCCGGTAGCCGGGCAGGGCCTTATACACCTTGATGAAGACGTCCTGGGCGACGTCTTCGGAGAGGGCGAGCTCGCGCAGCGCCCGAAAGGCGATGTTGATCACCAGCCGGTGATACCGGAGCACAAGCTGGCGGAAGGCTTCCTGGTCTCCCGCCGCGCTCCGGTCGATCAAGCGGCGTTCTTCAGCATCCTCCTCGAGCGAAGGAGCGTCTTCGGCCTGAGCCATCTCCCGATGGTGTGACGCGGGCCCGGGGAGGGGCTTGCGACGGGCGCTACCGGGAGGGCTCTCGGCGCAATTCGCGCAGGAACCGGCGAACCTGGGTCTCCGGGTCGTCCGGCGCGCCGGCAATGGCATCCAGCAGGGCGCTGGCCACGATGACGCCATCGGCCCTCCCCTCCAGTGCCTCGAGATGCTCGGGCCTCGAGATGCCGAACCCCACGACCACGGGAAGGCTCGTATGGCGCCGGACGGACTCGATCAACGGCAGGACGGCCTCATCGAGCTTGAGCCTCGCGCCCGTCACGCCGGTGACCGCAATGCAATAGACAAACCCGGTCGCGGCCCGGCAGGCTGCCTCGATGCCGGACTGCGTGCTGGTTGGCGCGACGAAGAACACCAGGTCGATGCCGCCGGCATCGGCGACGCGGCGCAGGTCGGCGGACTCGGTCGGGGGCAAATCCGGCACGATCAGACCGTCGACGCCCGCTTCAGACGCGGCGCGGCAAAAACGGTCAAGGCCAAAGGACAGGATGGGATTCAGGTAGGTCATGAAGAGCAGCGGAACATCGGTCTTCATCCGTGCGGCCTTCGCAGACTCCAGCGCCCGACCTACCGTCGCGCCACCCTTCAGCGCCACCTGTGACGCCGCCTGGATGGTGCGACCGTCCGCCAGCGGATCAGAAAAGGGAATGCCGAGTTCGATGGCGTCAGCCCCAGACCGGGCCGCTGCCTCCACCAGCGATGGCGTGACCTCGAGCGTTGGATACCCAACGGTCAGGTAGGCGATCAGACCCAGGCGCCGCTCGGCACGCAGCCGGGCGAAGGTCGACCCGATCCGGCTCACCCGCCGCTTGCGCCCCGCACGATGTCGAGGTCCTTGTCGCCTCGGCCGGAGAGGTTGACCAGCACGATCTCGCCGGCGGCAAGCTCCCCCGCAAATGGGATCGCATAGGCAATCGCGTGTGAGCTCTCCAGCGCGGGGATGATGCCTTCCAGCCGCGACGTCTGGTGGAAGGCCTCGAGCGCCTGCTCGTCGGTGACGCTGACGTACTCCGCGCGGTGCTGGTCGTGGAGGAACGCGTGCTCCGGCCCGACCCCGGGGTAATCCAGGCCGGCCGAGATGGAGTGCGTCGCCAGCACCTGGCCGTCCTCGTCCTGCAGCAGGTAACTGAAGGAGCCGTGCAAGACGCCCGGACGGCCACTGACAATCGATGCCGCATGCGCCCCACTGGCGAGTCCGCGCCCGGCCGCCTCGACGCCGACCAGGCGCACCGGATCGTCGTAGAACGGCGCGAAGATCCCGATGGCGTTGCTGCCGCCGCCCACGCAAGCGACGACCGCCGTGGGCAGCCGTCCGGCCTCGGCCAGCATCTGCGCCCGCGCCTCACGCCCGATCACCGACTGGAACTCGCGCACCATCAGCGGATACGGATGCGGGCCGACCGCGGATCCGATTACGTAGTGCGTGGTGCGCACGTTCGTCACCCAGTCGCGGATCGCCTCGTTGGTCGCGTCTTTCAACGTCTGGCTGCCGCTCTCCACCGGGGTGACCGCGGCGCCGAGCAGCCGCATCTTGTAGACGTTGACCGCCTGTCGCGCCATATCCTCGACGCCCATGTAGACCTCGCACTCGAGTCCGAATTTCGCGCAGACGGTCGCGACGGCGACGCCGTGCTGCCCGGCGCCGGTCTCGGCGATGACGCGGTGTTTGCCCATCCGCCGCGCGAGCAGCACCTGCCCCAGGGCGTTGTTGATTTTGTGCGCGCCGGTGTGGCAGAGGTCTTCGCGTTTCAGCCAGATGGTGGCCCCGCCGGCTCGTTCCGTCAGCCGGTCGGCGCGGTAGACGGGGGTTGGCCGGCCGCTGAACGAGCGCGAGAGGTCATCGAACTGCCGGCGGAACGCGTCATCCTGTTGGGCAGCGTCGAAGGCCGCGGCGAGCTCCTCGACCGCGGCCATCAGGGTCTCGGGGATGAACTGGCCACCGTAGCGGCCATAGCGGCCCCGGGCATCCGGTCCTCTCGGCACCGTTTCCCTCCCCTCTTGCGGGGGAGGCCCAGCAGGCCTCGCCCGCCGCCCTTGTGGGGGAGGGTCGGGGTGGGGGGTTCTCGTCGCGCTCATGGTCGATCGACCCGGCGGACGGCCTCGACGAATGCGCGCAGTTTCCCGTGATCCTTCCGGCCCGGTTCGGCCTCAACGCCGCTACAGACATCCACGGCCCAGGGATGGAGCTCACGCACGACGCCATCGACGTTGTCGGGTGTCAATCCCCCGGACACCACCACCGGATATTCGCGAGCCAACGCACTTGCCTGCGACCACGCCCACGCCCGCCCGGTGCCGCCGATGGTGTCGGGCACCCAGGTGTCCAGCAGGGGATGGTCGCCGTGTTCAAACTGCATGGTGGTCAGGTCCTCCCCATTCCGGACCCGAAAGGCCGGCAGGAGGAGAAGGCCGAGCGCGCGATCCTTCTCGGTCAGCGGTCGGTAGACCTGGATGGCCGTCAGGCCGCATGCTTGCGCAACGGCAGCGATCCGGTCCGGCGGCTCGTCGATGAAGACGCCGACGCGCTCGACGGTCCCGGGGATGTCGGCGATCAGCGCCTTGACATCATCGACGCGGACCTGGCGTTTGCTCTGCCCGAAAATGAACCCGAGCAGGTCGACGCCAAGCTCCACCGCAAGCTCGACGTCTTGCGGCCGAGTGTTGCCGCAGATCTTGATCTTCGTCACCGGCCGCTCAGCTCCCGCACTTTTGCCTCGAGGTCAGGGGCCCTCAGCAGCGCTTCGCCGACCAGCGCCGCGTTTACACCCAGGCGCCCGAGCTCGTCGATGTCGGCTCGACTCTCGATGCCGCTCTCGCTGACGACGACGTGGCCGGCCGGGATCAACGGCCGCAATCTCGCGGTGGTCGCTTTGTCCGTCGTCATCGTCGCCAGGTCTCGATTGTTGATGCCAATCATGCCGGCGCCGGCCCGCAGCGCCCGCTCAACGTCGGCCTCGTCGTGAACTTCGATGAGGGCCTGCATGCCCAGGCTGTGGGTCAGCGCCAGCAGGTCGCGCAGGCGAGCATCGTCGAGCACCGCCACGATCAGGAGCACCGCGTCGGCGCCCACCGCACGCGCCGTCATCACCTGCACCGGATCGATGATGAAGTCCTTGCAGAGGAGGGGAAGGGCGACCGCCGCGCGGACGGCTTGCAGATGGTCGAAGCTTCCACCGAAGAATTCCGGCTCGGTGAGGACGGACAGCGCCGCGGCGCCGTTGGCGGCGTAGCGCCGCGCCAGGCTAACGGGGTCGTATGGCTGCTGCAGCCTACCGCCCGAGGGTGACCGCTCCTTGCACTCGGCGATCAGCGCCACGCCGGTCGCGCCGACCGCCCGACGAAAATCTGCGGGCGCCGGCGCCGCGGCGACTGATCGCGGCAATGCCACGGCGATTCCGTTGGCTTTGAGCTCCGCGATCGCCGCGCGCCTCGACTCGAGGATGCGTTCCAGGATGGGAGCGGCTCGGGTGGCCATCGACCTAGGCGCGCGCTGCGGTCTTTTCCAGGACTCCTTTCATCCGCTGGACGCCCTCCTCGATCTGGTCGATCGCGTTGGCGTAGGACAGCCGCAGATAACCCTTCCCGGCTCCGCCGAAGGAGGTGCCGGCGAGCACGGCGACACCGCCCTCGTTGAGCATGCGGTCCGCCAGCTCCCGCTCGTCCTGTCCGGTCTTTACGATGTTCGGGAACACGTAGAACGCGCCGAGCGGCTTGTGACAGCTAACGCCGGGTAGCGCGTTCAGCCGATCGACCACGACGTCGCGCCGCCGCTTGAATTCGCCCACCATCGCCTGGACGGCGCCGTCCGACCGCGGCGAGAGCGCCTCGATCGCCGCCATCTGGGTGAAGGCCGCGGCGCACGAGCTGCTGTTGATCATCAAGGTCTCCAACTTCTGTGCCAGCGGCAGCGGCGAGACCGCAAAGCCGAGCCGCCAGCCGCACATGGCATAGGCCTTGCTCAATCCGTCCGAGTAGATCGTCCGCTCCAGCATGCCCGGCACCGTCATGATCGACGCGTGGTGGCCGTCGTAGGTGATCTGGCCATAGACTTCGTCGCTCAGCACATAGAAGTCGTGCTTCGTCGCCAGCTCAGCGATCTGCTCGAGGTCGCGGGTCGAGAGCACCCCACCGGTGGGATTGTGTGGCGAGTTGATGACAAGAAGCTTGGTCCGCGGCGTGATTTTCTGCTTCAGCTCCTCGATGTCGAGCCGGAACTCGTTGCGCTCTCGCAGCGGTATGCCCACCGGGGTGCCGCCGGCCAGCGTGGCCACCGAGGCATAGATCGGATAGCCTGGATCCGGGACGATCACCTCGTCCCCGGGCTCCACCAGCGCCAGCATGGTAAAGAGCAGGACGTTCTTCGAGCCTGGCACCATCACGACTTGCTCCGGCTTGACCTCGACCTCGTACCAGCGGCGGATCCAGTCGGCAACGGCCTGGCGGGCCGGCATCAGGCCACCGGCGGGCGTGTAATGCGTGTAGCCATCGCGTAGCGCGCGCTCGGCGGCCTCGACGATGTTCGGCGGCGTCGGGAAGTCGGGCTCGCCGATCTCCAGATGCACGATGCTGCGCCCCTGGGCCTCCAGTTTGCGCGCCCTGGCGAGCACTTCGAAGGCCGTTTCGGTCCCGATCACATCCATGCGGCGGGCGAATTTCATCACGGGATCATCCTCTCACGCCGAACGGACCGAGGTCGCCCCGAAAGGGCATCCAGGTGACCTGGACGTCCTGAACGCGGGCCATTCGCGGGCCCTTGCGCAGGAGTTCAAGGAACCGTTCCAGCCCGTTTGCACCGCCCTCCGCCTCCACCTCCACGGCGCCATCGTAGCGGTTGCGGACATAGCCCTCAAGGCCGAGCCGCCGGGCGTGCGCGTCGGCAAAATACCGGAAGCCAACTCCCTGAACGTCGCCCACGATCTCCGCCTTGAAGCGGCGCCGCTGTTCCTTAGACGTCTCTAACGCTCGTGTGGCACGTTCACGAACCCCTCAAGCGCTCGCATCGCACTGAAGCGCGGCTCGCGCGGGGCGGCGGCCCCGGCCACTCGCGTCGGGCGACGCCCGGAGACGGCAATCAGGCGTGCGCCAGCGGGCCCGCCGTCACCACGACCGAGACGCGCTTCGGGGCATCCGGGATCGCCTCGAGTGTCCGCCGGACGACCGGCAGGTAGGCCTGGACGAGCTGCCGGGCGGATTGCTCAGTAGGCGCGCCGATCACCAGCCGTTGCTCGTCACAGTGGCAGCAGGTGGCGGTGCCCTCCCAGAGGTAGTAGGCGGTATCGGGCAGGTTCAGGCTCAACAGGAGTTGAAGCTCCCTCCAGACTGCACTGCCCTGCATTGCCCCTAATGCTACTCCGCACATCCGACCTAAGCTAGACCCAAATGGAGCTCACGGAGGCGCTGAAGAGCCAGGCGAAAGCGCTCGGGTTCTGTGCCGTCGGCATCACCAGCGCGGAGCCGTTTCACGAAGCCGAGGCGGCTGCCGCCGACCGAACGGCGCAGGGCCTGATGGATGGGCTCTCCTGGTGGAGCGAGACGCGGGTGCATGCGAGCGCCAACCCTACGCGGGCGACGCCCGATGCGCGCACCGTGATCGCCCTGGCCTTCCAATATTTTTCCTCCCCCTCGGGGGGAGGGCCGGGCCCGCCGGCCCACGCGAGCCGCGCTTCAGTGCGAAGCGAGCGTTTGAGGCGTTCGGGTGGGGGCGCGTATTCTCCCTCCGCGGGGGAGGGTCGGGGTGGAGAGTCTTTGGATGACGAAGGCCCGCGGGGACGGATCGCCGCCTACGCGCTCGGTCGTGATTACCACGAGGTCCTGCTCGAACGGATGCAACCGTTGCTGGCCATGCTGCGCGAGCAGGGCTACATGGCCAAGACGTACGTCGACCACGGCTGGATGCTCGACCGCGCGGCGGCAGCGCGCGCCGGCATCGGCTGGCTCGGCAAGAACACCAACCTGCTGGTCCCTGGCATCGGCTCCAACGTCCTGCTGGCGGAAATCGTGACCTCCGCGCCGCTCGAGCCGGATGTGCCGCTGAAGAAAAGCTGCGGCGGCTGCGATGCCTGCTGTCGAATCTGTCCAACGGGGGCGCTGGTCGCGCCCGGTGTACTGGACAACCGCCGCTGCATTTCGTTCTGGACGATCGAACACCGCGGCGTCATCCCGATCGACATCCGGCCGCTGATCGGCGACTGGATCTTCGGCTGCGACCTCTGCCAGGAGATCTGCCCGGTCAACGCCGCCGCGCCGGCCACGCCCGATCCGATCGCGCTCGCTGCCTTCGGCCCGACGATCGAGGCGCGGCCCCGGCTCGAGGAATTGTTGACGCTCGACGAGACGGCCTTCCACCGTCGCTTTCGTGAGAGCGCGCTGTGGCGGACGCGGCGCGCGGGGCTGCTCCGCAACGTCTGCATCGCGCTCGGCAACACTGCCGATCGCGGTTCCGTGCGGGCGTTGGCCAGCGCGCTCGGCGACCCGGAACCCCTGGTCCGTGGGCACGCAGCATGGGCTCTGGGCCGGCTCGGCGGGACGGCGGTGCGCGCCGTCCTGGAACGAGCGCTCAGGCGCGAAGCCGACGCCTGGGTGCGGGACGAGTGCGCGCTTGCGCTGCAGGCGTGCGGGCCACTCGTCGTCCAGTCAACGGTTTGACCGCGCTCCCCTCCTCGGCGCGCGCCAGCATGAAGAGCAAATCCGAGAGGCGGTTCACATAGCGAAGCAGTTCCGGCTTGACCGGGTAGTCACGAAGCTGGAGGCTGACGATCCGGCGCTCCGCTCGCCGGACCACCGTACGGGCGACGTCAAGCGCGGCCGCGGCCTGGGTGCCACCAGGAATGACAAACGCGTCAGGCAACGGCACGCGTTTTTCCAGGTCGGCGATCTCCGCCTCCAGGCGGCCCGTGAAATCCGTCGTGACGATCATGAAGTGTTTCACCAGGGTCTCGTACTGAGCCGGATCGGTCGCCAGCTCGGCGCCGACCGTGAAGAGCTCGCTCTGCACTCGCAGGATGATGGCGTGGCGCGTGCGCTCCTTGATCAAGGCACGCGCGGCGCCGAGCGCGGAGATGGCCTCGTCGATAGTACCGTAGGCCTCGGTGCGCGGGTCCGCCTTGGAGACCCGCCCGCCGTAGAGCAGGCCGGTCTCTCCCCCATCCCCCGTCTTGGTGACGATGCTCTTGCGCGCGATGGCCGTCGCCTCAGGCGACGCCGCGCGCCACGACGTCCTGCGCCCAGCGCTGCAGCACCTGGCGATGGCTGGGGAAGGCCAGCGGCGGCAAACCATCGGGCCTGAACCACCCGATCTCCTGCACCTCATCGCCGGCCCCCGGCTCGCCGCCGATCAACCGGGCGCGATACGGAAGGAAGACGATGCCCTCGTCATCCAGGACGATGTGTTGCACGGTCAGCAGCTCCAGCGGTTCGACCTCGACTTGCATTTCTTCGGTGCACTCGCGCACGAGTGCCGCTTCCGGATGCTCATCCCAGTTGACGTAGCCGCCGGGCAATCCCCAGAGTCCGCGACCCGGCTCGATGTCGCGCCGCCCGAGGAGAATGCGGCCGGCATCTTCGATCAACGCGATGACGACGACTTTGGGATTGCGGAAGAAGATCCGGTCGCATTTGGGACAGGCGCGCAGGTGCTGCTTCGCCACCAGCCGCGGCTCGGTCTTCGATCCGCAGCTGGAGCAGTAGGTGATCATCGGGCGCGGCTGAGCCGCCACCCAGCGGGGACGACGATCGCCGCCGCCGCCAGCTTGATGGCGTCCCCGATCAAGAAGGGGAAGAGCCCGAAGTCAAGCACCTTCGACGGCGGCACGAAGTGGGCCAGCCAGAGCAGACCGAAAAAGTAAATCGCCACTTCGCCGGCGATCATGGCGACCACGGTACGCGGTAGGTCCTTCGCCCAGCCTCGATCGGCGAACCAGCCGACGATGAACGCCGCGGCCACGAAGCCGCCCAGGTAACCGTAGCTGGCGGATCCGGGAGCGACCGCGAACACCGGCAGGCCGACCATGCCCTCCGTGATGTAGGCGAGCATCGACGCGGTGCCCAGCCGGGCGCCCAGCAACGCGCCACACAGCAAGACCGCAAACGTCTGCCCGGTGATGGGGACCGGGGTAAACGGCAGCGGGATGGCAACGTGAGCCATCAGGCCGGTGAAGAGGCTGAAGGCAATCACCAGGCCGGCCTCGCCGAGCCGCGATCGCTCCGGGATCCAGTGCCGCGCCAGGGTGGCCGAGGGCGCCGTCCGCACCAAGAAATCCTAGCGCGTCAGCTGGCGGCGGAGCGATGACCGTTGCCGCCATCGAGCAAGGTCAGCGCCTGGTCGACCGTGAGTTCGCGATGCGCGACCGCGCGCAACAAGGCGATGTGTGGCTGCGGTTCTACAGGTTCAAGTCGGTCGGCGGTCCGACGCAGCACGCCGGCCAGCTGCGCGCGCACGGCGCGCCCTGGTGACCGATGCCGATCCAGCGACGTGGAAGCACCGGCTCTCAGCCGCCGGCGTCCGGCCTCCTCGAGCAGCCGCCGCTGGTGTTCGAACGTGTTGCGGGTCATCGCATCCAGGTCAATCATGATTCCTCCTTTCAGGGGAGCCGTCGATCAGCCTCATCAACGTCGATCTCTCCCCGTGCCAGCTGCTGCAGCATCTGAAGGCGTGGGTCGGGCGCCGCCTTCTCGCCCAGGCCGAGCCTGGCGAGCAATGCGTCGAAGCGGGCCCGGGTGGTCGGATAACTGACGCCCAGGTGCCGTTCCAGGTCCTTCATGTTTCCGCGCGAGGCGAGGAACACGCGAAGCACGTCCCGGTCGTCGGCACCCAATGAGCAGAACTCGCAGGTCTCGAACCCGCCGGACAGCTCGGTGCTGCACTCGCGGCAACTCAGTCGCGTCAAGGCCAGCTTGCCGCCGCAGACCGGGCAGTCTCGCGGCGCGGACCGCAATGGCGTCACGCTTCGGCGCTCACGTTGACCGATCCCATGCTGGTGTCGATCCGCAGGCTCGCGCGGCCGTCACCGATGACCGCCTCCCGGCTTGACCGTCCCTTCGTGGTGCCGTCGCCGCCCGGCAGCGTGACTTTCCCCAGCGACGAGTCGGCACTGATGCGAACGTTGCTGCCACGTTCCAGGTGAAGCGCGACGCTGCCGGCCTCGCACTCGATCGTGGACGTGCCGTCGCGCAAGCAACCGCTCGCCCGCACCGACCCCGCCTGGACGAACAGCGTTAGCGGCGATTGAAAGCCTTCGATGGTCGCGGACCCCGCCTGAACCGCCGCGCGAATCGGGCCGGTCACACCCCGCACCCGACAGCTGCCGGCCTGAACTTCGAGCTCCAGTGCCAGCAGCGGGTTCATCCGGACCAGCAGCCGATGCGCGCCAAAGCGGCGTCCCAGGCCAAGGTCAAACGAAAAGCCGCCCAAGGCCTCATCCGACTCTGACTCGATCACCATCACATCGCCATCGATCCGGACACGGTGCGGGCCTTCCGCCACGGCGTCACGCACCGTCGCGTCGCCGACGATTTCGACCGACCCGAGCTGCCGTTCGATGCGCACCCGCTGGACGGCATCGGTCGGCGGCTCGTCGACCAGTCCATCGAGCTGCGCGGCCGCCTCCTCGGGACTGATGGCACCAACGGCGACCTGACTCAAGATTTCACGCCGGTTAGCCTTGCTCATGGGCAAGACTATAAAGTGACGCTTATTAAAATGTCAAGCGCAGTTTACTAATTTGTTCCGGCGAAAGCCTCCTCGAACTCGGGCCTGGGCGTCAGCAGCGTCAGGTCCTCCTCGGTGAGCGGGCTCGATTCCAGCGTTCGGCCGGCTTTCGCCGCCGCGACGATCTCGTCTTTGTGCAGCCGGATCCGGCGGGCCCCCAGCGGGCACTTCAAATACTCCGCCATCGGCTCATCGCAATACCCCAGCCGCTGATCTCCGCACTTGGGCTGCACCGGCCTGGCCAGCTCCGGGAAGCGGGCCTTGAGCGCGTTGCGCGCTTTGGCCCACATATGCCGGATCTCCCACTGGGCCCGCCAGCAGAGGCGCAGGTCCGCGATGTGGAGGAACTCCTCGAAGTTCACCGTGAACGTCAGGTTCGTCGACGCCGCGTTGGGGAGGAGAAAGCGGGCATCCTCGGCTGGAACGCCCGCCTTGAGCGCCTGGTCATAGAGCTCGCCGACGCGGTGCATGAAGGCGAGGTATTCGTCGCGCAGGCCGGCCTGCTCCCAGGTTTGCGGCACGACGAAGGGAAAGTCCGCTTCCTTGAAGGCGTAGTACCGCTGCGACTGCTGGTCGAAGGTGATGCCGTTGTTGTGCCGCACCAGCTGATGGCTGGCCGAGCGAGACAGGCCGCTCACCGCGAAAGTGAAATAAACCTGCGTGCGCGGCGAGGAATGGCCGCTCTTCAACTTGTCGAAGATGAAGGTCTTCATCTTCTCCTCGGAGATCTTCCCGGACTCGATGTCTGCCCAGATCTGCTGGGGTGTGAAGCGCGAGTAGCAGGTCCGAAAGGCGACGTACATCACCCGGACCGGATCGGGCGTATGGGTGAGCAGCTGGACATCGATTGCGGTTTCCATCCGGGGCCTTCCCATTCTGAGACCCCAACATATGGGTGTCAAGACCAACGTTTCCCACAACCTGTGGATAATCTGGGGAGAAGATATCATGACCAAAATGCCGGTCACCGAGGCGGATTTCAACCTTCAGGGGCGCGTGGAGAACTATCGCGAACGCCTGCTGCTGCTGCTGATCGCGCTCGATGCCCTGGTCCAGGAGCAACTCGCGGCGCTCAACCGCGAGAAGCTCGGCGGCCGCGGTCGGCTGAGCTACGAAGGTCGCCCGCCCCGCTGGACGTTGGCCTGGAGAGGAAGGGGCCGCAACTACGAGGTGAACCTGATGGCCTTCGCCCAGGGCGGCGCCTGGGTGATTCACGGGCGGATGGGACTCGATCGCCCCTTCAGCAACCTCAAAAGCGTGCGAGAGCGCGACGAGGCCGTGCTCCGCAAGGAGATCCTGGACCAGATCGCGACCGACGAGACGGTCCTCTAACCGCCTGACGCAACTCCTGCCGCTAGCGAGGTTTTGCACGCCGACCAACGAAGTGCGGCATTGGCTACGCTGCCATTGCCTTTCGTAGCGGTTCACCCGCGAGTGTGAAGAAGAAGGTCGCGCCCTTATCGACTTCCGCCTCGGCCCAGATCCGGCCGCCGTGCCGCTTTACGATCCGCTGGACGATCGCATTGCGGCCGCCGAACTCGTCAGGGCCGAAAACGCCAGAAACGACAAGGACGCCGTGCCCAGCACGACATAAGCGGCGACCAACCGCCAGCCGGAGATGGCGGCGGGCAGCTTGAGCCAACGCACGTGAAGGAATGAACTAGATCCTCGCCCTGAATTGCGCCTCGAGCGGCTTCGCGGCCGGAATTAACCGATTCGGAACGCCGCCGTTTCGGAGACAGCCAGACCGCGCAGCCTGAGATAGTGGAATAGATGTCGGCAACCAGCCGGCTGCGCGCCTATCGCGAGAAGCGAGACTTCAGTCGGACTCCCGAGCCAAAGGGCGGCCCCTCCGGCCGGTTGGGCATGCCGCGCTTTGTCGTCCAGAAGCACCAGGCCACCACGCTTCACTACGACTTCCGCCTGCAGGTTGGATCCGTCATGAAATCCTGGTCTGTGCCCAAAGGCCCCTCGCTGGACCCGACGGTGAAGCGCCTCGCCGTCGCGACTGAGGATCATCCGCTCGAATACCAGACGTTCGAGGGGGTGATTCCGGAAGGCGAGTACGGCGCCGGGACGGTGATCGTCTGGGACGCCGGGACTTTTCAGGACATCACCGAACACGACGGACGACCTGTTCCGCTCGAGCAGGGGTTGCGCCACGGCCACGTCGCGGTCTGGCTCAAGGGCAAGAAGTTGAAAGGTGGCTTCGCCCTCACCCGGTGGCGACGAGGCAAACAGGATGCCTGGCTCCTTGTCAAGATGCAGGATGCGGAATCGGTGCCCGGCCGTGACTTGGCGCGGACCGAGCCGCGGTCGGTGCGAACCGATCGTACGCTCGAGGACGTCGCCAGGTTGGCGCGACGCGCGGCTCGGCAGCGGCAGTGAAGTGTGTATGACCGATGTCCTCGGCAACCTGGCGCCGACTGAGCGGCAGCGCGTGCGCCGCGCCCGGCAGCCATCGTGGATTGAGCCGATGCTGGCCACGCTGACCAACCGGCGGTTCTCGGATCACAACTGGATCTTCGAGCACAAGCTGGACGGCGAGCGATGCCTCGCGTTCAGGCAAGGCCGGGCCGTTCGCCTCCTCTCCCGCAACAAGCAGCGACTGAACAACACGTACCCGGAGGTGGCCGAGGCGCTCGAGCGGGAGGCCGACCATGACTGGGTGGTCGATGGCGAGATCGTGGCGTTCGAGGGTAACCGCACCAGCTTCGCCAAGCTCCAGGGCCGGATCGGGATCAAGGACCCGGAGGAAGCCCGCCGGAGCGGGATCGCCGTCTTCTACTACATCTTCGACCTCATGTATGTCGACGGCTTCGACGCGACCACGGTCGGACTCGAGCACCGGAAGAGGCTGCTTCAACAGGCCCTGGAGTTTCGGACACCACTGCGATTCATGACGCACCGGAACACGGAAGGCGAAGCCTTCTATCGGGAGGCGTGTCAGCAAGGCCTCGAGGGACTGATCGCGAAGCGCCGGGACAGCGAATACGTCCACGGCCGATCCGCCGACTGGCTGAAGTTCAAGTGCATCAACGAACAAGAGCTGGTGATCGGCGGCTTCACTGATCCCGCTGGGAGCCGTGTCGGCTTTGGCGCCCTGCTCGTCGGTTACTACGATCGGGGCCAGCTCAAATACGCCGGCAAGGTGGGGACTGGCTTCGACACGGCCACCCTGCTCCGGCTGCGACGGCGCCTGGACGCCCGCGCGACCCGCCACTCGCCCTTCATGGATGACGTCCGGGAGAAGGACGCCCACTGGGTCAAACCCGACCTGGTCGCCCAGATCGGGTTCACCGAGTGGACGCACGACGGCAAGTTGCGCCACCCGCGGTTCCTGGGTCTTCGACCGGACAAACCGGCCAAAGATGTGGTCCGGGAGCGACCGCAGGTGACGCCGTGACGGTGGTCCGGGCCGGCACCCGCCGGATCGAGATCTCGAAGGAGGGCAAGGTGCTGTTCCCACAAGACGGCATCAGCAAAGGCGACCTGGTCGCGTATTACCGCGAGATCGCTGCCACGATGCTGCCCTATGTCAAGGGCCGGCCAGTGATGATGCAGCGCTTCCCGGACGGAATCGGCAGGCCGGGCTTCTACCAGAAAGACGCTTGGCAGGGAGCTGCCCAAATGGATCCATCGGGTGACGGTGAAAAAGGTGGGCGGCCAACTGATCCATGTCGTCTGCGATGACGCCGCCAGCCTTGTCTATCTCGCCAACCTGGCATGCATCACGCCACACGTCTGGCTGAGCCGGGCGGACAAACTCGAGCTTCCCGACCAGATCATCTTCGACCTCGACCCGTCGCATGACGATTTCTCTATCGTGCGCAAGGTAGCGCGTGACCTTCGCGCGCTTCTCGAGGAGCTTGGCCTTCCGGCATTCGTGAAGACCACCGGATCACGGGGCCTCCACGTGGTGATTCCACTGGTCCGCCGTGCGACCTTCGAGACCGCCCGCGCCTTCGCCCGAGGGGTGGCCCAGGTGCTGGTCGTACGAGACCCCGACCGGGTGACGATTGAGGCGCGGAAGGAGAAGCGGAAAGGACGCCTATTGATCGACGTGATGCGGAACAGCTATGCCCAGACCGCGGTGGCGGCCTATGCGGTCAGGGCGAGGCCTGGCGCACCGGTCTCGACACCGGTGACATGGGAAGAGGTCGGCTCGAGCCGGCTCACTCCGCAGCGCTATACGCTTCGAAACGTCTTCCGTCTTCTGGCGCAGCGACCTGATCCCTGGGCCGGCATGTTCCGCGAAGCCCACAGCCTGACCGAGCCCGCGCGACGACTCGAGCAGTTATCGAGCCGCATGACCAGGGGCGGTTGATATCAACGCGGAGGAGGTTGCCTGGAGCTAGGCTGGGCGATGGGCTGCGAGGCAGCGGCTCCGGGCGCGAGACCCGAGAGCCGCTTCCGCGCGGTTGCTGACGGCTCCGAACCGAATGTGGTGAACGACCATCGATCGAAGCGCTGATTGCCCCGCGCCCAGCGGAACGATCAGCCCAATGTCACATCTGGCGTGTTGTAGAAGTCGCCGGCGATGCCCATGCTCGACAGATCGACGAACGCGTCCGTTGTCCCGGACATAAGCGCCTCGGAGAAGTGCACGTTTCCATTGCCCTGACCGTTCGTTGTGAGCGTGGTGTCGAACACCAAGCAATCCGCTCCGCCGGGGGTCTGGATCAGGCGGACGTGGTACGTGGTGTTAGGAAGCCCCTCTTTCAGCGAGATCTCTGTCGACAGGTTGCCACCCTCCCGCTTGATGACGGCAAAGCCGTTACCCGTTGGCGTCGACGTAGTGGTGAACGCGATCACGAAATCTAGTCAGGGCTGATCGCGAAATTTAGCCAGGCTCGGAGGCGGCGATGTGCCGTTAACAAGAGAGGCCACCTGCGAGGCTTTTGGTGTCCAAGCCAACGCC
>Ga0070697_100001517_pt1 | contig 17644 bp, 16 predicted proteins | sample KBSK1501metaG_FD_65475 | JGI IMG/M metagenome (GOLD analysis project Ga0070697, IMG submission 65475) | Corn, switchgrass and miscanthus rhizosphere microbial communities from Kellogg Biological Station, Michigan, USA - KBS K1-50-1 metaG | ecosystem: Host-associated > Plants > Roots >... | reverse complement strand
ATGCCTGTTTACGGGGTCTCATCACCGGATGGCTTCTGGCGTCCTGGGTCTGCTTGTATCGCCAATGCGAAAAAGGCCGCGCCGGTCAGGAGAGTTGGATCCAATATTAGAAGATCGACATCCTCCACGGTGAACGCAGCGAAAATCACGCGTCAAAGTAAATCGAATCTCGCCCTCGGCTTCATTTCGCTTGGTCGCGAACGCCGCCGCGATATCACGACTTTCTATGCATTCTGCCGGGTCATCGACGACATCGCCGACAGCAAGACTTTGGCGGTTGAAGAAAAACAGCGCCGCCTCAAACAGTGGCGCGCTTGGTTGCGCGCGACCAGCACCGCTGAACCAAGTTTGCCCCGCGAAATTCGTGCCTTGATCGGCAAATATTCGCTTTCGCCGAAGATGCTCGAGGAAATTATTGATGGCGTAGAGATGGATTTGAGCATCGGACGTTACGCCACATTCGAGGACCTTCGTCTTTACTGTTACCGCGTGGCCAGCGCAGTTGGATTGGTCAGCATTGAGATTTTTGGATATCGCAATCCCGCCTGCAAAGAGTACGCCATCCAACTCGGCCTCGCCTTGCAGATGACCAACATCATCCGCGACGTCGGAAAGGATCTGAATGACGGCCGGATTTATTTGCCGCAGGAAGATTTGGCGCGGTTCAATTATTCCGAAACCGAATTGCGAGATCGACAATACAACGAGCGCTTTGTTCAGTTGATGGAATTTGAGGCCAAGCGGGCGAAGGAGTTTTTCGCGGCGGCCGCCGCGGTTTTGCCACGCGAAGATCGAAAATCAATGGTCGCGGCCGAAATTATGGCGTCGGTTTATCGCGCGTTGCTAGGACGAATTGAACGCGACCGGTTTCGTGTCTTTGAAAAGGACTATCGGCTGAGCAAAGTGGAGAAGGCCGCTCGCATTGTGACCCAGTTGTTGAAGAATTTTTGAATTTGACTTGCGACTCTCGCGTCATAACACGATTGAACGACTCAACGCTATGAAGAAAAATCATTTCACAATCATTTCGGGGTTTGCTCTGACTACGTTGGCTCTCGCTTCTTGTGATACGCCAACCGGTCAAGGGGCGGGTTACGGAGCGGCGGCCGGGGCGATCATTGGCGGAGCCGCCACTGGTAATGTGCGCGGGGCGGCCATCGGCGCCGCGGCGGGTGCTGCGACTGGTGCACTTATCGGCGCAGCCATCGAAGCCGATCAAGCCGAAGCTTATGGCCCACCGCCTCCCGGCGGATTTCCGTTCGGGCAACGCGCCGGACGACCGGGCTTTTATCGCAGCCCGTACACTGGACGCGTTTACGATTTGCGCGGTGTGCCGCATGGCGGATTGACCCGCGACGTTGATACCAATCAGCTTTTCCGCCGGCCTTGATCTTACTCCAATGTCGTTAACACCGGACTTTAGTCAGGTGTACTTCGGGAGAAAAGTAATCAGCCGTTTTAACGGCTTCGGAATATGCAACAGAAAGCCGTTGAAACGGCTCGGGCTCTTTTGGCCGACGATCACCTGGCTAAAGCCAGGTATTACTAGAGAAGATCATATACCGCCACTTCTCGCCCGGCGCCGATTCCGTGGCTTAAATCGACCGGCTAGAGTCTGGCTTTCTTTTGCAACTCATCGACCAGCGCCTTCGCTTCGCTCGTCATCCTGATCATCTCCGGCCAGGTGCGCGAATAATTTTCCCCGGGCAGTTTGCGTGTGGCGTCGAACCCCATGTGTGAACCGACGTTTTGTTCGCTTGGCGCATGATCGAGCGAGTCGCTCGGGTTTTTGATCACGGTTGTGTCTCGAGCCGGATCGGTATTGGCGCATAATCGGAAAAGCACCTCGCGCGTGTTGTGCACGTCGCAGTCTTCGTCCAGCACGACGATGTATTTGCTGAACATCATTTGCCCCATGCCCCATAGCCCATGCATCACTTTGAAAGCTTGATATGGATACTGCTTCCGAATGCTGACGAAGACGAGATTGTGAAAAACTCCTTCCGGCGGCAGCGTCATATCGACCAGTTCCGGGAAGTTCATTTTGAATACCGGCAGGAAAATGCGCACGCTCGCGTCGCCCATGTAATAATCTTCCATCGGCGGAACACCCACGATGGTGGTTGGATAAATCGCATTGCGCCGGTGCGTAATCGCGGTCACGTGAAAAACCGAATAGTCTTCCAGCGCGGTGTAATAGCCGGTGTGATCGCCGAACGGTCCCTCGGGCCGCATCTCTCCCGGCTGCACGTACCCTTCCAAGACAAGATCGACATTCGCCGGGACGTCGACATCGATCGTTTTGCATTTCACCAGCTCGACTGATTTGCGCCGCAAGAATCCCGCGAACAGAATCTCATCGAGACCATCGGGCAGCGGCGCGGTCGCCGCGAAAGAATAAACCGGATCGCCTCCGAGCGTGACCGCGACCGGCATGCGTTCGCCACGCTCGTAATATTGTTTGCCGTGACGTGCGCCGACTTTGTGCACCTGCCAGTGCATTCCGGTTGTGCGCTCGTCGTAAACTTGCATCCGATAACAGCCGACGTTGCGCGCGCCACTTTCTGGATCGCGCGTGTGCACGTGCGGCAGCGTAATGAAACGGCCGCCGTCTTTCGGCCAGCATTTTAGAATGGGGATATCGTCCAGCGTCAGTTCATTGAGCGTTGAGCGTTGAGCGTTGGGCGTTGAGCGTTCTCCGAAAATTGTTACGACTTCCTGGCATGCGCCGTCCTTCACTTGCTTGGGTCGGGCATGGAGCAAATGGATTCCCTGTTTGAGCAGGCTCCAGCCCTCACGCAAATCGGTTGGCGGCTTTGCTTTTAGGATGAGTTGAATTTCCTGCGCGATCTCATCGACACTTTCGCGACCCAGCGCCATGGCCATGCGCTTGCGGGAGCCCATCGTATTGATCGCTACCGGAAACTTCGCGATTTTGCCATTGACCAGAGGTTGCTCGAAAAGAAGCGCCTTTCCCCCGTCCGGTGATTTCATTTCGCGATCGGCCCATTCCGCGACGAGCAGATCGGTATCGACCGGAACGGTGACGCGTGTCAGTTCGCCCGCTTTTTCGAGCGCGTCGACAAATTCCCGGAATGAACGGTACGCCACTTACGAAGCATCGCGCTTTCGCACTCGGACCACAAGTCGGTCGCCAGCGGAGCGTGATTAATAGGTTCGTGGCGGCGTCAGAATCTGAAGGGATACGACGCGACCGTTCGCAAACGTGACCGTTTTGGATGGATAAGCGACCCGCGGTGGGAAATAAGAATAATAAAATGGATCGTAAAAGGGATCTCCGATAATGGCAAAACGACGGCCAAAGTGGCTGTGAAACACCACGCCCCCACCGTAATATCCTCCGTATCCAAATGGGCCGTATGGGTAAGGATAAGGCGAATCCGCATAAACATAATCATTGTAGATCCATGTTTGAACCGCCTGACCGCGTGCCGTCCCGGTTGCCTTTTGATCGGACGGGCCCCAGGCAAGCCAAACCGCGTCCGGTGTCATGCCTTCACGAATTTTACCCTGGCTCACTAACGCCTGGTCTCGGGGGGAGAGTCGTTGGAATATCTCAGGGTGCTTTGAAATTCGCGATTCCGTCGTGTTACAGCTCGTTAGAATTAATGCGCTGGCTGATACGCCAAACGTCAGCGCCTTTAAAAGAATTTGACGCTTCATATTGTGAATCATACGGCCTCCTAATTTTCAGTCAATCGTTGCACTCTCTTGATTCAACCCTGTCTTATCGATAACGTTGTGTACCAAATGCAAGATCGACATGGTCATAGCATCTCCTATTTGCGGGTGTCGATTACCGACCGCTGCAATGAGCGTTGCACGTATTGCATGCCGGGTGAGCTGCACGAGTGGCTGCCGCGCGAAGGAATCCTGACCTTCGAAGAAACGTTGCGCCTCATTCGGATCGCGACCGATCTCGGCGTTTCCAAAGTAAGAGTCACGGGCGGGGAACCACTGACGCGGCGCGGCGTGCTCGAATTCGTGCGCGAGCTTCCAAAAATCCCCGGTATCCACGACATCGGGCTTTCCACGAATGGAACGCTGCTTGCCCGCCAAACGGATGCTTCCGTCACGATGGCCACGGCCCTGCGCGCAGCCGGCGTTCGCTCGGTCAACATCTCGCTCGATACCCTGGATCGACATCTTTATTCGCAAATCACCGGCCGCGATTTGCACAAGGCTGTGCTCGAAGGAATTGACGCGGCCAGCGCCGCCGACTTCGAACTAATCAAGCTCAATTGCGTTCTGATGCGTGGTCGCAATGAGGATCAGTTGATTCCGCTGATTGAATTCGCCGCGGCGCGCAATCTTGTCCTGCGTTTCATCGAGCTGATGCCGGTGAGCACGAGCGAAGTTCTGAGCGAAGAAAACTTCATGTCGATCTTGCACGCCAAACGTTCGGTCGAATCGCATTACGGCGATCTGATTCCGGAACCCGGCTTTCGCACAAACGGTCCCGCGACCTATTACCAAATTCCCGGGCGCGCCCAGCGCGTGGGATTTATCGGCGCGATGACCGATCTGCACTTCTGCGAGAGCTGCAACAAGCTGCGCCTCACTTGCGACGGCAAATTGCGTCCCTGTCTGGGAAGCGCGCTCGAGTTCGACATCATGAAACCATTGCGCGCGGGCGCAAGCGACGACGAGTTGCGGCAGTTCTTTGTCGACGTCGTCGATCGAAAACCGTTGCAGCACGACTTCCGCGAAAATTATCAGCCCGGTCGGAAGATGATCGCAATCGGCGGCTGACTTATGCGACGCCTCAGTCACGTCGGCGCGGATGGTCGCGCCCGGATGGTCGATGTTTCCAAGAAACCGTTCAGCGCGCGCACCGCGATAGCGGCGGGTAAAATTCAACTGCGCAAAGAGACCGTCGATCTTGTGCGCAGAAATGAAATCGCCAAGGGCGATGTCATCGCGACCGCGCGCATCGCTGGGATTCAAGCCGCCAAGCAAACTGCGCATCTTATTCCGCTTTGTCACACCATTCCGCTGAGCGAGGTCAAGATCGACATTGTCATGTCGGAGGGCGCGGCGGAAGTGACCTGCACGGCACGGACAGTCGCGCAGACGGGTGTGGAGATGGAAGCGCTCACCGGCGTGAGCGTGGCATTGCTCACGATCTACGACATGTGCAAAGCAGTGGACAAGGAGATGCGAATCACCAACGTAAAGCTGGTCGAAAAAACGAAGCTCGATGTTTAACCGAGGGCGAGCTCTGCTGTCATCCCGAGCCGCGCAGGCGGCGTGGGAACTCCCACTGGGCGACCGATTACACAAAATAACTAGCGTAACGTATACACGATATGTGGGGTCCTTCGCTTGCGCTCAGGATGACAACGCTTTTCGTGTGTTCGTGCATTAACCATGCAAATCGTTTGCGGCATCATTACTATCTCGGATCGCGCGAGCGCCGGGCAATACGACGATCTTGGCGGACCGGCCTTGAAGAAAGCGGCGGAAGAAGCGGGCTGGCAGGTTTTGGCGGAAGCGATTGTGCCGGACAATATTTCGCGCATTCAGGAAACGATCCGTTCCTTTTCGCAACAAGGTTGCGGATTGATCCTGACAACAGGCGGAACTGGAGTGGCCGAGCGCGATGTCACGCCGGAAGCGATTCGCGCAATCATGCGTATGGAGATTCCCGGCTTTGGCGAAGTGATGCGTGCCGAATCGATGAAGATCACGCCGAACGCAATTTTGTCACGGTCGCTCGCCGCGATTATCGATCTTGCCCTGGTGATCGCGCTTCCGGGAAAACCGAGCGGCGCGGTGGAATGTTTGGGTTTTATTCGCGGTGCAATTCCGCATGCGGTCGCGCTCGCGCAACACAAGCCGACGTCATGTTGAATGGAGGGCGCCGCGCCGTCGGCGCCGGATAATGGGACGCGACGGCGCGCGTCCCTCCAATCATTAAATTGTGACGACCGTAATCTCCGGTCGGCAATTGAATCGGTACGGAATCCGATACGTGCCGATGCCCGCGTTGACATAAAGCGGGCCGCCGGGCGTTTCGAAGAATCCGAGATCGTAACCTCCCACTCCCCACGGGACCGCGAGCGCGCCATAGAACGGCAAACGGATTTGCCCGCCGTGCGAATGACCGGCGAGAATCAGATCGAAACGCTGTCGGCCGAGACTGTCTGCCATTTTCGGATAATGCATGAGCAGGATGCGACGTGCTGCTTGTCGATCTTTAAAGGCATGGATTCCGATCATCGCCATGCCGACCAGCTCGAGATCATGTTGTGGCAAGACAATGCTCCGGTCGACCAGCCATGCGCCGCCGGTCGCGCCGAAAGCGCGCTCGCAATCGGGGAAGGACGCGCCGCTCCAATAATCATGATTGCCGGGATTCCCGTAGACGGGCGCTTTGATCTGACGAATAAAATCGAGCGCTTCCCGCAGAAACCGTTTGTTTTCCACAATATCGCCGGTGAAACAAACAAACTCCGGCTTCAGCTCGTTGATTGCGCGTACCATCTTTGCCGCGTAATCGACATCGCCTTTGTGGTGAAAGTCGGTGAAATGAACAAAGCGACATTGACCGTTCTTGTTTAATTTCAAGTTCGTCACACGGAGCGACGTCGGTTCAATCCAGCGCGCGTCGGCGCCGATCACTGCGGGCACAGCGAGCGCGCTTAGTGTCAGAAATTTACGGCGCGAGATTTTCTTCATCGCTCTGCTTAACTTAGCACGTTTCGCTCCAGCATTTTGTCATTCCGAGCCCCGCGTGGCGGGAAGGAATCTCTTATTGTTAGTAGAGCGCGTCAGCCTGCATTAGCAGAGAGATAGTAAGAGATGTCTTCCCCGTCATGTTCATCTTCCAATTCGCCGCTACAATTTTTTTCTCATGAGTTCAAACCACACGAAGGTCACGAAGGCCACGAAGGACGGAGGAAATCAAATCCAAACCTTCGTGCTCTTCGTGTGCTTCGTGGTTATTTCAGGCGGAAGCCGCGCGCTACGGCGGGACTCGACATGACAAGTTGTCGATCTTGCGCGCGACCTTGATTTTAATCCGGAAAAATAAGCAAACGCATGAAGTTTTGTCCGCTTTCCGTGAGATGCGCGCGACCGCCGCGGCCGGCTACGATATCGTGGGTCAAATACTTGCAATCGACGTCGCTTTTTTTCACGTAGGTGAGTTCCGGCTGCGCGACTCGCTTGTCGCTCAGCTCGATTTTGATCGGCAAACCGGTTCGCGTGAAGGAGATTTCCCAGGATGCGTTTACAGCGGCGCCACGCTTGAGCATCCACGGATAACGCTTGGGCAACTCGAAGTGCGACGACTTCGGCACGGCCACTTTGTAAAACGTTGCTTCGCTGGCCAAAAACTCAGGGATGGTGAGGGCCGGCTTCTGGCGGAGCATGAGATAGAGCTTCGCAATATCCATTCCGGTAAGGTTAATGCCGTTACAAATCCCGTTGTGGTTCGGATCGTTTTTGAAAAATTCGTCGTGCCACGCCTCAAAGTTGCGACTGAGCATGAGATTCAACTCCAAATGCACGTGCGCGCGTTCCTGATTCAAGCCGGCGCCGGTATGCCCCATCACCGCGATCGGTTCGCCTTTCTTCACGCTTTGCCCGGTTTGTGCGCGGATTGAACCGAGATGTCCGTAGAGGCTGTAGTAGGGCGAGCCATCCCAGATGTGCTCGATCACGATGTATCGTCCGTAATTTGAATAACCCGGAACAGGATTCGTGTGGACGACTTTGCCGTCCGCGATGGCGCGCACTTCGTCGAGCGGTTCGCCCTGGGCGTCGCGTTGCAAAGGGCGAATGTCGATGCCTTCATGAAAGCGCGTGTAAATAATTCCAGCGGCGGTCTCCATCGGATCGCGCACGAAACCGTATTGGCCACCTTCCCACGGGGTCGATTTCACGCCGTGATAATCGCGCTCGACGTGTTGGTAAAAGGCCGGGCCGTCGCCGCGAAAGAGCGCATCGTTGTCGGTGGGCAGAGCAAGATCGACCACCTCGTGTTGCCCCATCATCGATAACTTCGACATGATAAGTGTGGCCACGACCGCGGCAATGCGTCGCATGGGATTATTTTTTCCGCTGGCCGATCACGCGCCAATCCTTCTTCATCAACGCGATGTCGGCCGCTGTCAGCCCGGAAGCGATATAGATTTTGCCGTCGGACACGCGCTTGTCGATTTGCAGCTCGGTTATGGGCCGTCCGTTGATAAACACAAAAACGAAACCGTCGCGGCGTTCGATGCTGAGAGAATCAAGCGCAATGCGTCCGCGATCGTCGAGTTGAATAAGCGCGCCGTAACTTTTGTCAGCCGCCGCGTAAGGATAAAATGCGACCACGTGCTGCTCGGAAATGCGCGGAGTACGTTCGATAGCGATGTCCTTGCCGGAGAATTTCGCCGGCACGGAGCTGGCAAAGACGCTGGTATCGCGGGGGTTGGCTTCGACGTGGAGCCGAAACAGGCAATGTCGATCTTTTGCGACAAGCGGTGTCATGGCGACGAGCATGGCGAATATGCTCGCGAACACACTTTTCATGGGCGATTGATAAAGGGTTTGACAGGATTTGCAACGTTTGCTGATTAAGCCGCTCATGCGACGTGGTGTTGCCTCTCTTTTTCTTTTTGTCTTGCTTGGGGCTCAATCCTTTGCACAAGGGCCTGCTCCCACGCCCGCCCCGAAGAAACGCGGGTGGCTCGGGCGCATGCTGCATCCGTTTTCTTCCTCCGCGCCCGGGCCGCAATATCGGGACCCGAGGCTGCGCGGGTTGGTTCTCGATCTCAAAATCGCGCCGCAACCAGTCAAGCTTTCGGAAGTTCGACAGCTCGAAATCAGAGCGATCCTTAACAATGTGGGCAAGTATCCCGTCACCCTCGATTTCACCACCGACCAGCGCATCGAGATTTACCTGCGAAACTCGGCCGAAGCCATCTTGACCAAATGGTCGGACAACCACGCCGTCAGTGAAAAAGCGGGGACGATTGTGGTCAATCCGGATGAGCACCTCGAATATAGGGAATCGATCGCGACACGCGAAATGACGCCGAACAAGGTTTTCAGCGCGGAAGTTTTCTTTCCGAAGTATCCGGAGATCCGTGCCCGCCAGAAATTCATGACGGCGCCGTGAATGCGCAGGTGGATCGGCCGCTCCGTCAAGAACGCCAGTGCGGCTCGCACCGATGTTTTCTAGGCGGCGGAGCCGCATCTGTTTTAACATCGAGCAAGGGACTGCTCGATCCACCATGAAACTGTTCTCCGACTATCACATGCACCCGCAGGGCCATCGGGTGCAGCCGTACACGCAGGAACTTTTGCAGCCGTGGATTAATGCGGCGCGCGAGCGCAGGCTAACTGACATTGCGTTCACCGATCACGATCGTTTTCATGCTGGCGTGGATTTTGGTGCGATCGATCAGCTCCGCGAGAAGAATGTCGATCTAAGAATCCGGGCCGGGATCGAGCTGGACAACGATCCATCAAGTTCGCCCGCGGGTCGAAAATGGGTGGAGAAAAATTGGGACAAACTCGATTTCGTGCTCGGGTCAGTCCATTACCTCGAACGCGACGACCAGATGTTCGATAGCGTGCCGGCTGGCGCGGCGCAATTCGAAGGGCGCGACATTGACGCGATCTACGCGGACTACTTTGGCCGCGTGCGCGAGATCGCCGCGACCGGTCTGGTCGATTGCCTGGCCCATATCGATCTTGTCAAAATCCATGGTCATCGACCGACTGCGCGGATTGAGGACCTGATCGAGGAAACGCTCGAGTTTATTCGTTCACACAATCTCGCCATCGAACTTTCCACCGCCGGTTGGCGCAAACCGGTCAAGGAACTTTATCCAACCGACGAAATCATTCGCCTGGCGATGGAGAAGGAGATTGCATTTACGACAGCGTCCGACGCGCATTCGCATGTTCAATTGGGCGAGAATTTCGAGCGCCTCGCGGAAAAGATGTCGATCTTGGGTTTGTGCGAAGTTTGCGTTTACGAAAAACACAAACGCCAGACGCGCGCTCTTGTGTAGCCGCCTCGCTCCTCGCCACGCCGAAGCCTCGCGCGACGTTTGCTCGACCAAGGAGCGGCGGTTTCCTCCAAACCGCCGTCGGCGATCTGGAGATCGTTGTTCCTTGAGTTCACAGTCCCGGCATCCCGAGGCCGCCCGTGATCTTGCTCATCTCCGATTGCGCGAGCGCTTTGCCTTGCTCGATTGCGCCTTTCACACCACTCAGTACAACTTCCTCGAGGAATTCCACATCGTTTGGATCGACAATCTCCCGGTCGATCTTGATTGAAATCACTTCGCCGGCGCCGTTCGCCACCACTTTTACTTTTCCGCCGCCGGCCTGCACCTCGATGGCTTTCTCTTCGAGCTCAGCCTGCGTTTTGGCCATTTGCTCCTGCATCTTCTGCGCCTGCTTCATCAACTTGTTCAGATTCATATTGTCGACCTTAGACACTGTGGAAAAAGTTGGGCGGATAGCAAATGAGCGCCAGAGGCGCGACCTGTTTATAGAAAACCAGTCTGTAAAATGCCAAGCTCCGTAGGAGCGGCATGAAAGCCCGCTCCGGATGTTTCTATGCTCCTACGGAGCTTGGATCGGTTTTGCGGTCCCGATCTATACACAGGTCGCGTCTAATGGCGCTCTGAATTGTCTCCCGTCCTTTTTTTTCCTCTTGTTGGGTCAGCTCTTGATTTCGCCCTTGAACATTTCGAGCGCTTCTTTGATCAGCGGATCGTCCTTGAAATCGTCTGCGGGAGCTTTGTCGCTTTCATTTGCCTGAGGTCGCGGATTTTGAGCAGCCAGATCTTCTTGTACACTAAGCTTAACGCTTAAATCTTTTCCCGTGATTTCGTGCAGAAGCGTCTCAAGAAACTTGCGGTTCGCCTGTGTGCCCATGATTTCCATCATCGATTTTTCGTGCGGCGAAAAACCGAGCAGAAAATTGCGACCTTTGATTCCGAGAACGTGGGCGGCGCCGGCGGAATTTCGGAGGAAGCCTTTTTGCGGCGGAATTTTCGTGCTGAGCTCTTCCCAAACCTGCGCCGGATCTACAACTCCGAAATTATCGGGCCTCGCGAATTCTTTCGGAGTCGCGGGGGATTTCGGCGCCATGTATTGGGAAGCCTGCTCAGCCACGCGCACTGATTTTTTTTCCGCCTTGTAGCCGGGATCGGCGATCCCGGCGCGAGCTTCTCCGGCGTCAGCGACGCCGGCTACAACTTTTTTCGGTTCCGATTTTCCGTCGCGCAGCGCATTCAAGTTCTCGATCACTTCGTTGAGCGTGACTTGACTCAGTGTTTGGATCGCCTTGATTAGCGCAACCTCGAAATGGAGCTTCTTGTTCGGCGCCCATTTCATCCGGCCTTCTGCTTCGCCGAATTGGTCGATCAATTCCAATAAGCGATCGGTTTCGATCAACTGCGCCTGCGCAGCGAGTGCTTTTTGCTCGTCAAGATCGACATCTTCGCTCAGCGCGTCCGGTTTCACTTTGAACACGAGCAGGTCGCGCAAATATGCGATCAGGTCCGACATGAGTTTCATCATGTCCTTGCCCACTTCGGATTGCTCGTGCAGCAACTGCACTGCGTCGGCGGTGGCGCCGCGCAGGATCTTTTCCGTGAAACTGGCGACGGTCTGTTGGCTGGTGAATCCGAAAACGTTGAGCACGTCGGCTTCGGTAATTTTCTCGCCACAAAACGCGACGAGCTGATCGAGCATCGACTCCGCGTCACGCAGTCCGCCCTCCGCGCCGCGCGCGATCGAATGCGCAGCTGCTGGTTCCAGCGTGATTTTTTCCTTTCCAGCGATGAACTGCAGGTGTTGCGCGATCAAGTTCGCAGGGATGCGGTGCAGATCGAAGCGCTGGCAGCGGCTCAAGATTGTTGGCAAAACTTTTTGTGGCTCGGTCGTGGCGAAAATGAATTTCACGTGCGGCGGCGGCTCTTCCAGGGTCTTAAGCAGCGCATTGAACGCGGCGGAAGAAAGCATGTGCACTTCGTCGATCAGATAAATTTTGTAGCGACCCTTGGCCGGGGCGTAGCGTACGTTATCGCGCAATTGGCGCACGTCCTCGACGCTGTTATTGCTGGCGCCATCGATCTCGATCACGTCGAGGCTGTTGCCGGCGGCGATTTCCTTGCAGTTATCGCACACGCCGCATGGCGTCACGGTCGGTCCTTTCACGCAGTTGAGCGCTTTGGCCAAAATTCGTGCAGTCGAGGTTTTACCAACCCCGCGCGGGCCGACGAAAAGATAGGCGTGAGCAAGCCGGTTCTGCTCGACCGCATTCTTGAGTGTGCGCGAGACATGCGGCTGGCCAACAATATCGTCAAAAGTTTGAGGCCGATATTTTCGCGCGAAGACTTCGTAGGTCACGCGCTCAATCTAGATGCGTTCAAGTGCGCGCGAAAACAGAAAAGAACGGACTAGACAGGAATTACGGGATAAACAGGATTCTTCAAATCGAACTAAATCTTATTAATCCTGTCTCCAATTCCGTGGATACAAGATTGACATCTTCACCTGGAAACAAGCTCGAGCCCGCCATCGTTCGAAGCAAAAACAGAAAAGTCTGGCCCTCGATATTAAGAGAGCAGCAGCGGCGCGTCTCACTCGCTTTTTATCTCGAATTTCTCGCTGTAAATCATTTTGCCTACCTGCCAGATTTCGACGCGATATTGGCCCGGCGGAAAGCCAGCCGTCGGCTTTGTTAAACTGAACTCGCCTTCACGTTTGTCCGGCTCCGACTTGCTGCTCGCAATGAGATGATTCTTTTCCACGCCCGCGACATCTCCGGCGATCCAGCGAATTTCAATCGGCTCTGATGACGCCTCTGGCGCCAGCGCCCAAGTAAAACGGAGTCTGGCTGTGGCGGGCCTGAAGAGTGGCGGCAAACTGCCTTGAGGCATTTCGCCCAACAAGGCGTGCGTGATGAGAGAGCTCGATGCCTCTAAAAATGTTAGCAAGGCCTCGTAGGCATCGTCTTCGATCGGGTCCGGTGGCGGCACCTGCCTTGCCGGGTCGATGGTCTTGAGTGCGCGGCGCGCTTCGTTTCTCGCCGGGTTAGCCGAGTCGCTCGCAACCTTTTCGAGAATCGCTTTGGCCGCGCCCGAATCGGTCTTGATCAGTTCCTTCGCCGTTTCGACTTGCAAATAAGGGTTTTCATTCGTCGACAGTTCTTTCAAGCGCGCGGCCAATCGCGCCGGGTTTTTTTCGGTCAAGAGTACACGGGCTATTTTTACAAAGGCCGCACTGACTCCGTACGTGCTCGGCTCAATCTTTTCCAATTGCTGCACCGTCTGATCACGCGGCGCATTTGCATGAGAAAGCGCCCAGGCAGCGAGCGCGACAATAACTGGTTCGTCGGCCTGAAGTTTGGTCGTGAGATCCGCAATTTGAGCGGGGCTGAGCGAGCGATTGGCCTGTATTTGGACAATAATTTCCTGAAGCGCAGGTAAGTCTTCGGCCGCCTTGCTATCGATCGGTCGCGCCGGCAGCAAGCGGACAAGGAACAAAACAGAAAGCGTGAAGATCAGTCGTCCCATTTGTCGAGTGTCTTATGCTGCATACCAGGATCGGCCCAGTCCCTGGCGTGGTCGCCTTTCATGGTCTTGTGGCGCTTACAGTCCCAGTCTTCGAAATCATTAACGATATTGGCGGGCAATCCCGTCGAAGGTGTCCGGTACTTTGTCCAGTCGTAGAGATCGCCGCGGTCGTAAACGCCGTTCAGATTAACGTCCTCGACCCGGTTCGGAATGCGATCGCCGTCAAGTTCGTCGTTTGGTCCCCTTTTGCCTTTGGCAGCAATCCATTTCGCGGTGCGGTGATTGTCAACGTCCCAAAAGTCCACCCAGTCCTTGTAGTGTTGCATCTCATGGGTGACGCACCAGGCAAAATTGTCAATGCCGTAAAGCCTGCCGTAAGCCCCATAGGGCGGCGTGTAACCCCGGATTGATCCATCATCGATGCAAATTTCGTCGGGGCCGGGGTCAAAATGACTGGTGTGACCCGCCTGCGGTGTACCTGTAGCGGGATACTTTATGTTCGGTTTGGGGCCCAGCTTAGCCACGGTTTGCAGGTAGTAATAAAACCAGTTCGGGCTGTTCGCCTGTCCGCCCGGATGATTCTGGGCGTCACGAGGGAAAAAAACCTCGATGTTCGTTTTTTCAATGGGGTTACCGTCGACTAGCAGTTGCACTTTTTTTTTGCCGAAATCGTCGATCTTTGCGGGCAGATTGGTGAAGGTTGCCTTGGCCACGAGTTCGCCTCCCCTGACGGAAGAACGGCCGTTGGGATTGGCCGCATCCCACTGCACCTTCGATCCGCCAATACCCTCGACGGAGAATGAGACACGGTCCTTAATGTGTTGCAGGATTCCGGAACTGCTGGGCTTAACCGAAGCTTCGAAATTAATCGTGAGCACTCCGGGAGTTGCAGAGCTAAAGGTATATTCGTTTTGTCCGCGTCCGGAATCCACCGGAGCCGTTCGCGGATCGCCATGCGGTGTAACAAGGTGCAGGTTTGCCGTGTCGCAGACGCGCGTCACAACCCATTTTGAGTAGAAATTTGTCTTGGGATCTCCTAACTCCTGACGAATGACGGTTTTTTTGCCCGGTTTCACCGGTTCGTCGGAATCGACGATACCAAGAACCCCCGGAGTCCAGCGTTCAGTTTTCTGCTCATTCGAGACCTGCACCTTAAGGCCCTTTATTTCCAGCGGCGCGTAGCGCACATCAAATTGATAGTCGTCGCCCGTCGTATCGATGGTGACATCAATACTCACGGTGCCGCTGCCTTCACTCGCTTTCACATTGATATCTTTAGGCGCGATATTGCCGCTTCCGGTACCGCCCGGACCGGCGCTGGGATGCTGCCCGGCCCTGCTCCAGTAGTGACAGTTGCTGACATTGCTCGACCAGCGGGCGACACGCACATTGATCCGCATTTTGCCGTTGTTGTCGACCTCCTCGGTCAAAATGAAAGTAGCCGTCGTGTGTTTATCATAGTTCAACGGCGAGAGCGCCTGGCCAAATACACCGATCACGCCTTGACCGCGCTCCCGCTCCTTCAGGTCAAAGTTGCCCACCCAATAGCAGCGCACAATAAAACCATCTTTCGTGCGTTCCCCCAAATCAGGAAGGTATTCATCATCTTGCGCCTGACAAAGTGCCGCGCCCGCCGTTATTGCGGCCAAGGCAAGCATGCTCTTACTTGGCATATTCGCTCTTTGGGCAGAATGCACTGCGCAGCACGGCGCCGCGGAACCCGCTTTCGCCCAACTGCGTTTCAGAATAGAACAGCCGGGCGCCTTCAGGGGTGAAAATCATTTCCGGCATGGAGATGTTCCGCGAGTCCGCGGTCGGAAGGACAAACTCCGGCGGACCTTTCGCCTGCCAGGTGACGGCGTCGCGCGAGATCTTGGTGACGATTTCGACTTTGTTTGGACTATCGCTGGCCAAATAAACCAGGACAAAAAAGTCGCCGGACGGATAAACGCGCGCACCGAGAATCTCGCGGGAATCAATAGCGGCAGCGGGCTGCATATTCGGATTCGACCAGGTCAATCCGTCGCGTGAGACGCTGTGACACAGCGCCGGCTTGCCATTTTGATTGATGCCGATCCACCACAAATGCAGCAATCCGCCGTCCGCGTACAAGCTGATACGAAGAAAAATGAAATCTGGAATTTTGAAGGAAAGCCCGGCAAGCGTTCCGAGCGGCTGCCACACGAGGCCATCTTTGGAGGAGGCGAGTTCGACGCGCGAGGCAAGCCGCTCCGATTCTTCGTTATCGTGAGGCAGGGGATGCACGACATAAGCGGCGCGGAAACCGTCATTCCAAAAGGTCAGGCAGGGGCTTGAAGGTTCCTCATCGGTCTTGAGGGGAATAGCTGGTTCCTCCAGCAGCTTCCGCCAGGTAACGCCATTTGCACTCTCGGCTATGCCCAAGGCGCACACTCGCTCAACCTCGGACAATGAAATTCCCTTGTAGAGCATCAGCCATTTGTTTTTGAGTCGCAGGACGGCGACATCGCGGATCGCGAAGTCATCCCAGTTCCCAATTTCGCCCGCCGCGAGCGCCGGTTGCGGATCGATCTTCCACGCAGAAGGTTCGGCTGCGCTTAGACTCGCGGCGCGACACAACAATGCCAGCGTGAGCAACCTTACCGTCGCCGCAGCGAATGTTCTCAAGGAGTGCCGCTGATTGTCGGAGTGGCGCTGGTTGTCGCTTCAATCCCGCCGAACGGGTCGGCGGGCGCTTTTGTCGCCGCCGGTTTCGGAGTCTCCGCCGGTTTCTCGACTTCCGCTGGCTTTTCGACTTCACCACTTGGTGTGGGTGGTCCGCCTTCGGTTGTCAACTGAACGGAGAGCCGCCCCGCATTAGGTTCAAAGGTTTTTGGATAGATCTCCCCGCCACTGTTTACCACTGCGACGCTCAGATAAGCGTTGCCGCTCACAGTTGCGGGCCAAGTCACCGCGACCGTTTGAGCATCGGGCGGGTTAAGTTCCACATCCACTTTTTTCTTCGCCACCTGGACCTGGTCGTCGTCGTAAAGCGTGAGCGTGTAGGTTGCCTTAATGTTGTGGTTGCCCGCGTCATACCACGGCTTTTGCATCGCCGCGGCCGCTTGAACGACGTCTCCTTTTTTCACCGCAAATTTAAAAAACGCGCTTTCCCCGATTTTAAGATCAGAGGTTGCCAAAGTCGGAGGTTTCAATTCGGCGGCCGCGTTGAAGCCAGCCCCACCCGCCGTCTCGACATGGCCGATCGAGGGCGACGGTTCTCCGGTCTCGGCGGTCGCACCTTCCACTTTGACCTTCAACGTATACGGCGAAGGCTTGGGATCTTTTGGTTTGTAAACATCAACGGGATCGCCGGTTCCTCGATGGTTGCCGGACGCAGAGACCGCAATGTAAGCGGGGCCGCTGATGTCGGCCGTCCAAGTCGCTCGAATCGTTGCCGGATCGTTCGGGCTGCCTTCAACATCCATTTTTTCGCGGGCCACTTGCGCGAGATCTTTGTTGTAAATCGTGACGGCGAAGGTCTGAAGCGAGATTGTGTTGCTACCTTGATACGGAGTTTTTTGTATGATCCCGATCGCGCGAAGTTCCTGGCCCTTGCGCAACATAACTTGGTAATATTTCGCTTCTTTCATCGGTAGCTCGCCTTTGTAGTCGCCGGGCTTCACCACCGGGGCATCGCTAAAAAATAAGCCGGGCTTGATCGCTTCACCGCCAGCCTCGTATTGTTTCGTGTCCCGCGGAGTCGGCGTTGGAGTCGGAGTTGGAGTTGGAGTCGGCTGGGGAGTGGGAGGCGGCGTCGGCGCAACTTTTTCCGCGACTACTTTTTGCAGCGCGCCGGCGAGTTCGTTCGCGTTCTCCACCGTCAGCAGTTTGCCGTGGCCTTTCGCCGCAATGTCCGCCAGTTGCGCTTTTTCCTGCGGTTCAATTCCGAAGCCGATTACATTGATCCCGAATTTGACGCCGAACTCCGCTGCCAGTTTTGCAGCCACACCGACCGGATCACCGTGACAGGTTTCCGCGCCGTCGGTCACGAGCACGATCGCTGGGCCGCCTTTACTCTTCGCCAATTCTTTCCCGGCGAGTTCGAGTGAAGCCGCAATTGGGGTCAT
>Ga0070697_100001516_pt1 | contig 17645 bp, 22 predicted proteins | sample KBSK1501metaG_FD_65475 | JGI IMG/M metagenome (GOLD analysis project Ga0070697, IMG submission 65475) | Corn, switchgrass and miscanthus rhizosphere microbial communities from Kellogg Biological Station, Michigan, USA - KBS K1-50-1 metaG | ecosystem: Host-associated > Plants > Roots >... | reverse complement strand
TCGTCGCATACCATGATTCGTGGCCGTATTTTGCCCACCGCTTTGGTTTAAATATCGATATCTTCCTCGAACCGAAACCCGGGATTCCTCCTTCTCCATCCCATCTGACCGAGGTGATCGCGCAAATGAAGGCGCAACATGTTAAGGCGATCATTGTCGAGCCGTTTCACGATCGTCGGATCGCCGAGAAAGTGGCGAGCGCGACCGGCGCCAAGGTAGTGGAGTTTTCGCAGTTTCCCGGCGGCCTGACCGGCACAGATACGTACGTGAAGTTGATCGACGCGCTGGTCTCGCGGCTGGCGGCGTCGCTGAAATAATTATGTGGGAGGTCATGTTTTGGCCGATCGTAGCCTGCGTGCTTTTGCCGTGGCTGTTGGTTTATCTTGGCCTGCACGTGGTGCAGCGCGGCATCATCTTCATTGACATCGCGATGGCGCAGATGGCGGCGTTCGGCATTTGTCTCGCGGTTTTGTTGCATCTCGATCTCGAGGGCTGGACAACTTTTTTTATCGCACTCGGCTTCACTCTAGTCGGAGCGGCAATTTTTTCCGTGACCGGAAAACGGTCGAGTCAGATTCCGCAGGAAGCGGTGATCGGAATTTCCTACGTGGTCGCAGCCGCCGCTGCAGTGTTGTTGCTTAGCCGCGCAGCTGAAGGAGATGAGGAGATCAAGAACATGCTGGTCGGAAACATCCTGTTGGTGACGCCGCGCGAGGTCTGGGAACGCTTCGCCTTGTTCGCCGCCGTCGGCGTGTTCCATTTCATTTTCCGCAAAAATCTCCTGCTGGTTTCGTTCGATCGAGAAGGCGCCTATCAAAAAGGCCTGCGCGTGCGCTGGTGGGACTTTCTTTTTTACGTCGTGTTTGGTTTGGTTGTGACCAGTTTTGTTCGCATCGCCGGCGTGTTGCTTGTTTTCAGTTACCTCATCGTTCCGGCTGTATGCGGAATCAGTCTGGCGAACCGAATCGGCAATCGTTTACTCATCGGTTGGATCATTGCCTTGCTTGGTGGAGTCGCCGGCTTATTTCTGTCGTTTTGGTGGGACCTACCGTCCGGTGCGGCGATTGTTTGCACTTTCGGCGCGCTCTTGATTCTGGTATCGGTCTACTCCCTGCTTCGTAACCGGTTCCGCGCGGCCAGCCGCGGTTGATCAGAGCTGCGGAGTCGCCTCTGTTAGGCGAAAAAACGTTCACCTTTAATTACGAATTTTCGTCTAATTCTCGTTAGGCCCCTTCCGTGATGATTCACCTGCGACAAACACTCAGTGTCTTGGTTGTCTTGTCGGTGGCGCTATTCCTGCAAGGCTGCCCTCCACCTGGCACGACAGAGTTTCGCAACGACACATCGGATGCCGTAACTGTGCGATGGGCGCGCGAGGAAGTCTCTGTCCCAGCCGGGACCTCAGTGGCTGTGAAGAGCTACGAGTTTCCTCGCAGCTTCGACATTGTGACTCCGCACCGGACTTGGCGTTACGTCGCGAAGTACCCCGGACAGGATTACATGGCGCCGGGCTATCGCTTCGGCCTTCGCATCGAGCGAGACGGACGTATTTACGCATTTCAGCAACCGCACGCCAAGAAGAAATTCTGGGAGCAACCCGATGGCTATCCATTGCGCCCCGGAGCCTAACCAATGCTGGAGTCAACCGCTGGCCGTTGTGAAGTCCACGTTTGATTTTATGAAACAGTTCTCCAGGTTTGCCACGCTCGCTGCCACCAGCGGTGGCTCAGCTCCGTCTCATTAGACCTATGCGCAACTTTATCGTGCCTCAGCTTCTTTCGGTTGTTGGATACGTCCTCACCGTTGGTTTGGTGGTCGCAGAGGAGCCCGCGACCACGCCAATCATAAAGAACGCCAGGGAACTGGCGCTTAATGCGCCGAGGCCGGTGTATCCCATTTCCTTGAAGAAGCAGCACAAAGGCGACGCTGGCGTATTCGTTCTGCACGTGAACTCAGATAGTGGTCTTGTATCTTCGGTAGATGTACAGAAGAGTACCGGTGAGCCTTTGCTGGATCGTTCCTGTATAGAGACGTTTCAGAAGTGGCGATTCAAGCCACACAGCATTGCACCGAAAGTTATCATACCGATCGCTTTTTTTGAGCCTGCCGCGAAAACAAAGTGACAGCACCACATCCCGGTTAGTTCATAAGCTTTGTTGATTGAGATTTAGGTTTAGCTTGGATCCGCTGCCTACGATGCAAAGGTCGCATCGGGCTTCCGGTTAGTAATTGCGGCCTTCGTCGGGATGACTTTGCGAATTTCTAGCGGTAGCTTTCGTTGATGCATCGGACCGATCATTCCCGGTTTCGGAAGTCGCACGATTTTGTGCCGGACTTTTCCAAGGCCGAACGGCGGACGCGGATCGTGATCGCCATCACTGGCGTGATGATGGTGGTCGAAATCGCCACCGGCGTCCTCTCGCATTCGATGGCGTTGCTGGCTGATGGCTGGCACATGAGCACACATGTAATCGCCTTTCTCATCACGGCCGTCGCCTACCACTTCACTCGGCGGCTCGCAGCCAATGAGCAGTTTAGTTTTGGGACCGGGAAAGTAGGCGTGCTTGGCGGGTTCGCCAGCGCAGTCGTGCTGTCGATAGTCGCACTGCTGATGGCCGGCGAATCGCTTCATCGCATGTTTGTCCCCCTCGCAATTCACTTTAACGAGGCAATCGGCATCGCGTGCCTCGGGCTCACCGTAAATCTCGTCTGTGCTCTTCTCCTTAAGGTCGATCCTCATCATCATGCGCACCCGGTTGCAACGGCGAGCGGTGCGGCAAGCGATCACGGGAGTCATTCGCATCAGCATGATTTAAATTTGCGGTCGGCATATTTGCATGTGCTAGCCGATGCCTTCACAAGCTGCCTTGCCATCGTCGCCCTGACTTCCGGGAAATTTTTCGGCTGGGCTTGGCTCGACCCCGTCGTCGGCGTCATCGGTAGTGGGGTCGTCTTTTCGTGGGCTTACAGTTTGTTGCGTGATACCAGTGGCATTTTGCTCGATCGCACGCCTGCAACTTCCGATTTGCCTGCCGAAATTCGCCGCGCGGTGGAGAGCGATGGCGATTCGATCGTAACCGATCTCCACGTCTGGCAGGTCGGCGCTGGAAAATTTGCGGCCATGGTTTCCGTCTGCGCGCACCAGCTGCGGAGTTCGGATTTTTATCGTCAGCTGCTCCGCGAGCATCATGAGCTGGTTCACGTCACTATCGAGACGCAACATTGCCGCGAAGGCCACCCGGCAACCGCGGGCCGCGCTACCTCTTGAACGGTCAAATCATCCTGTGGCAGGTCGTCGCGGCTTATGCTTTCGCCCTCCTCGGCGGCTCGATCAGCACATCAATACAGCTGGCCCACAAACCCCTTTGTGCGCTGATCAGTCTGGCCGCGGGGACGCTGCTCGGCGTGACCCTCTTCGACATTTTGCCTGAAAGCTTAAGCGCCTGTCCTGGATGGGCAGTGGCGCTGGCGGCGGCTACTGGATACGCGCTGTTTTTCTTCATCAGCAAATATGTGCATCACGTCTGTCCCGCCTGCGCGGCTAGCCATTTCGACGCCGACGCCACGCGTCATTTCAGCGAAATCGCAACCGCGCTCATCGTGGCATTGTCGATCCACAGTACGACCGATGGAGTGGCATTAGGGATCGGACAAGAAGTTCCTGCATCGGACGCGACGAGATGGTCGCTTTTCTCCGCGCTTTGCATTCACAAAGTCCCCGAAGGCCTCGCGCTCGGCAGTCTTCTGATTGGCGCGGGATTCCGACGGGCGACCGCGCTCGGCTGGGTCACTGCGGTTGAGGCGACGACGTTGCTCGGCGGTGTAGTCGGCTTTTTTTTCCTGGCGAAAGTTTCGACATTTTGGCTCGGTCTGATCATGGCGCATGTCGGCGGTGGCTTTTTTTATCTCGCGGCCCACGCCGTGCTCGGCGAAATGTTGAAGCACGGAAAAGGACTTGTGGTGACGAGTTTTTTAGGTGGCGTCGTATTAATCGCACTTCTCAATCTTGGATTGAGAATGCTCGGGTAGCGCACGGGTCTCGCGTGTCTGGCGACGGCGTCGCGCCGTCGCGAACTTTTCCTCTAATACACTTTCGGGCAACCGATTACCGAATGCTTACCGGTGCTACTTGAGGAAGATTGTTTCGGCGAGGACGCCGAAACCAGACACGCGAGACGCGTGCGCTCCCCGGAGTTCGCCGTTACATTCGCGCGTGCATTTTTTTCACTACCGAAACGGCAAACTTCATTGCGAAGATGTCGATCTTGCGCGCGTCGCGCAGGAATTCGGTACACCGCTGTATGTTTATAGCGCTAGCACAATCCTCGACCATTATCGCCGGCTCGATGCCGCCCTCGCACCGCTCGACCATCTGATTTGTTACGCCGCCAAAGCGAATTCGAACCGCGCAATCTTGAAGCTGTTGGCCGACGCTGGCGCGGGTTTCGACATTGTTTCCGGTGGCGAACTCTTTCGTGTCCTCAAAGCAGGTGGTGACCCGGCCAAATGCACATTTGCCGGGGTTGGAAAATCACCCGAGGAAATGGAGTACGCGCTGGACCAGCGCGTTTACAGTTTCAACGTCGAGAGTGAGGCCGAGCTTGGTTACATCGCCAAGATTGCTACCGCGAAAAAACTGCGCGCGCCGATCGCGTTGCGAGTGAATCCAGACGTTGACCCGCACACGCACGAGTACACCTCCACCGGCTTGCGGGAGAATAAATTCGGCATCGCGCTCGAACACGCGGCCGTCATTTACGAGCGCGCGGCAAACAGGCCTAACATCGACATCGTCGGCGTGCAGATGCACATCGGCTCGCAAATCACCGAGGCGAAGCCGTTCGCGGATGCGATCAAAAAGGTCATGCCGCTTGTCCGCGAGCTGAAATTGAAACGCGGGATTAAGTTTTTCAGCATCGGCGGCGGGCTTGGAATTGTTTACGAATCGTCATTCGCCAGCGGCGCGAAAGAGTGGTGGGATTCGAGCACGATCACGAGCACCAGCGCGCTCTCGATCCAGCAATACGTCGATGCGATCCTGCCATTGCTGCGTGACTTGAAACTACAGGTCTTGCTCGAGCCCGGGCGCCTGCTTGTTGGTAATGCTGGCGTTCTGCTTACGGGCGTCCGTTACATCAAACAAACCGGGCACAAGAAATTTGCCATTGTCGATGCCGGCATGAACGACCTCATTCGACCCGCGCTTTACCACAGCTATCACGAAATCATCCCGGTCGAGGAGGGTAGAGTCGGCGCGCTGCGCCGACTCCCGCCCTGCGGGACAGCGCGACGTCCCTACCGACTGAGCAAGAGCACGAGAAAGAGTAAGAATACCAATCAGACGATGGAAAAGATCGACATCGTCGGACCAGTGTGCGAATCGGGCGATTTCTTTGCAATCGATCGCGAGATGCCGGAGGTGCGAGAGGGCGATTTGCTCGCGATCATGAGCGCTGGCGCCTACGGGTTCGTGATGGCCTCAAATTATAATTCACGACCATTACCGGCAGAAGTTCTGGTTTCCGGCGACAAATTCTCTCTCATCCGCGAACGGCAGACGTGGCAAGACCTGGTACGGGGCGAAGTTTCGGTGGATCGGCCTCTCAGAGGACGATGTTAATTATCCGCCACACCGCGGCGGTAGATCAGCGTCGTGCCCGGAGATCGCGATCCACCCACTTGAAGATTTCTGCCTCCTGCATAAGTACTGCTGCTACTTCTTGGGTCTATGCTCCGGGTTCCCCGATCGATCTTAATCGTAATCTTATTTCTATTCCTACACGCGCTTCCCGGCAGCGTATTTGCCGGACGGCCCCAGACGGAATGGATTATCGTGGTCGGCGGTCCGTCGCTGCATCAGTGGGAAAAATACAAGGCCCAACCGCACGATCATTGGTGGGCGAACTTTGTTCACGCCGCTCGTTTGCGCACCGAGCAACTGCGCGACCAGCTCGGCCCCGACCAGCAAATCACCTGGCTGGTTTATAAGCAGGGCTATCTCGATCGGGCCGCACAGGAGCACCAGGATTTGATCGGCTTCATCAACTCCGTTCGCGACCGATACAATTTGAAACTGGTCTGGTTCCACCCCGGCTCGGAGGTGATCGACTATTTGAACAACGGTCAGCCGCGAAATCGGATCAAAATCGCTGGCTTCGAATACTTCGGCCACTCCAACCGTGCCTGTTTCATGTTTGATTATAGCAACGTGCTCGACAGCGCATCCAAATCGTGGCTGCACGAAAACGATCTGGTCAAAATTCAGCGGACGGATTTTGTCTACGGCGCGTACGTGAAAAGCTGGGGCTGCCACACCGGCGAAGAAATGTCGAAGAAATGGCATGCCGCTACCGGCACACACATGATCGGCGCTATCGGCAAAACGCAGTTCATGATGGAGGAACTGCCAATCCTTACTTCCGAAGGCGGCAAGTGGGTGAACTGAATGACGAAGCACGAATATCGAATGCCGAAGGAATGACGAAATCACAATGACGAAGTAATATTCGCTCGCCTTTTTGCCATTTAGCCATTCAGATTTGTTTCGTCATTCGTCATTCGTGCTTCGTCATTCTTTGCTGTTTTCGATTGCCGAACATTCATTTAGCGTGGCCCGGCAATGAAATTTGATCGGCTCCACGCCCTGTATCACCAGCCGTTGTTCGATTTGATTTCGCAAAGCCGCACCATTTATCTCGAGCACTGGCACGGCGAGGATGTGCAACGGTGCAGTTTGCTCAGTATTAAGACTGGCGGATGCAGCGAAGATTGCGCCTATTGCGCGCAGAGCGCGCATTATGCGACCGGGCTCGAACGCGAAGAGTTACTGTCGATCGAACGCGTTGTTGATCTGGCTAGACGAGCGCGGGCCCAGGGCGCGACGCGCTTCTGTATGGGTGCGGCCTGGCGCGGCGTGCGCGACGGCACGGAGAAATTTGAGCGCGTGCTCGGGATCGTCCGGGAAGTGAGTCGGCTCGGGATGGAAGTTTGCGTCACGCTGGGCGAGATCGGCCGGGCCGAAGCGTGTAAGCTCAAAACCGCCGGTGTGACCGCTTACAACCATAACATCGATACTTCGCCGGAGTTTTATCCTGAGATCGTTAGCACACACACGTTTCAGGATCGTTTGAATACAATCGCTGCCGTGCAAGAGAGCGGCATGTCGGTTTGCTCCGGCGGAATTATCGGCATGGGCGAATCGATCAAGGATCGTTTGCGCATGATCGAGATTCTAAGCGAGTTGGATCCGCAACCGCAGAGCGTGCCGATCAATTGTTTGATGCCGCAGCACGGTACACCGCTCGAAAACCAGGCACCGGTCGATATTTTCGAGCTCGTTAGGCTAATCGCAGTCGCGCGGATCGCGTTGCCCAAGGCGCGCGTGCGTTTGGCCGCCGGACGCACCCGCATTTCGCGCGAAGGCCAGGCCCTCTGCTTTTTTGCTGGCGCAAATTCTATTTTCTTCGGCGACAAATTGCTGACCGCGAAGAACCCGGAGGTCGATGTTGATCTTGCTCTGCTGCGCGAACTGGGGTTGAAAATTGAACGCACGACCGTGCCCGCTGTAGATACGGCTCTGCTTGCGGCGGCGAAGCATGGCGAAGGCAGGTGAGCCGTCCGTTTTTGCAAGATCCTCTAGAACCGGCCATATTCCGGTGGCTACAGCATTCCGAGATCGATCAGATCGAAGCAGAAGAAAACGAAGACAGCGAAGTTCTGTTTGGATCCGATCGGTAGGAAGCCTTCGTTTTCTTCGTCACCTTCTGTTCAAAAATCCAAAGCCGAGCTTGAATTTTGGATGGAGAATTATATTGGATTGCTCGACGGAAATGAAAATCTCTTCCGACACTGGAAAAGCGATCAGCGTGATTTTGTTCTACAGCGCGCTGCTGTTCGGTCTGCTCGGGTTCGCGGCGCGGATGAAAATGAATTTTCACGGGCGCCTGGAAATTTCGACCGCCAGTTTTGTAACCGCGGCCGTGCTCGCTGCTCTCGGTGTAGTCTTTTTAATGTTTTCCTTCACCAGAAAGGTGTAGAGGTGCTCGCCGCGGCGAGCACGGGCATTGGACGCAACCTACGAATGTTGTAGCCGCCGGCGGACTGGCGGACCTGTGGCTTTGCAGCCCAAATGCTTTGGGGGCCGTCTCTACAGGAGCCCTAAACCAGCGGCGGCGACCGTCTCCAGCCGCCGCCGCGTTTTGCCGTCTCCTAACAGCCCAAAGTTACATCGACATCGCAGCGTGAAGCTCTTGCTGCGCAGCACGCATGTCCTGGTGGGCTTTTTGTAGCGCATCAAACTTCTTCTGCTGGTCTGGATTGAGCAGCGGACGGATTTGCGACATGCTGTTGTCGAGTACCGTCTGCGTTTTTTGGATTGCGTCCTTGTGGATGGCAATGATTTGCGGGCGAGCCTGATCAATGATCGGTTTCACCTTTGTCTGTTGGTCGGACGTCAGGTTCAGCGTCTTGGTCAGATGCTCAAGGGCAAATCCGTGCCCGGGCCAGTGTCTGCCATCCGGACCGCCCTGGGCTTGTGCGATAGCGAAGCCGCCGAGCGCGATCGCGCCTACAGCGGCGAGTGTCAGTGAGTTTCGTTTCATATTTGTTTTTGTTTTTGTTGACTCCGCGATTTTCGGGATCGTTTCAAGACTCGTGACCGACTGAGCGCGGCAGCGGTTACAATTTTTTTCTCGCCGCGCAGACCCGGGCGCGAGGTCGCAGTCACATGCCTTTGCGGCTGGGGATAGACCGCCACTACAGCTCCTGGCCACAAAACTGTAACCGCTGCTCGCCGATGCCGGTCATGATTGTTAGTGTGGATGCGATCTCGACCACATGGATTCTGATGCAAGCGCACTGGTGGAAGCTGCGCTGCGACACGACGATGAGGCGGCTCGCGAATTGGTTCGACGCCTCTATCCCCTGGTCGCGAAAATCGTCCGCGGGCATCGCCCACGCCGAACCTCCGAAGAGGATCTTTGCCAAATGATCTTCATCAAAATGTTCCAGAAGCTGAATCAGTTTTCAGCCAAGGTGCCGCTCGAGCATTGGGTTTCCCGCATCGCGGTCAACACCTGCCTCAATCAAATCGCCTCCGAAAAAGTGCGACCGGAATTGCGTCATGCCGATTTGAGCGAGGAGGAACAGGCTGTGGTGCAGAATCTTGCCGCGTCATCGGAGGAATTGGCGCCCGACCGGCAATTTGCTTCCCGTCAGCTGGTCGAGCATCTTCTCGATCTTTTAAAACCGGCCGAGCGTCTGGTTATCGATTTGCTCTATTTGCAGCAACGGTCCGTGGCGGAAATTCGCCAACTTACTGGCTGGAGCACATCCTTGATTAAAGTGCGCGCTTTTCGCGCGCGGCGGAAGATGAAAGACCAGCTGAACAAAATTTCAGTGAGAGAAAATTTATGAAGGATGTCGATCTGGATCGGTTGCTGAAGTCGGCGGCAGAGAGCGCCGCCGGCGAGTCGATTGAAATGCCATTTGGGTTTGACACCCGCGTGGTAGCGCTTTGGCGCGCGAACGGCAATGGCGCCACGCGCGGGTTGAGCCTGTTCCTTCGGCGCGTCGCCCTGGTCGCAACTGCGGTCATTGTCGTCACGAGCGCGGGCGTTTATTACCAGATCAATCAAAGCCGGGAGTTAAGCGAGCCCTCCGCCAACGAGTTCGCCATCGCGGATTCGGTGATTCAGGGCGAGTTTGCCCAATGAACCGCGCGCTCAAATGGAAATTGATCGCCGGTTTCGTTCTTGTCTTCCTCGCCGGCGGGATGACTGGCGCGTTCATCGCGGCCTCCCAAACGCATCATCTCTTTTTTGCACCTTATCGCGGTGCCATTAGCGACAGAATGCGTAATCGGCTCCGCATTCAACTTCGACTGACGGACGAGCAGATGGCTAAAATTTCCCCGGTAATCGATAAGACCGCCATGCAGCTTGAAGCGATCCGGACAGAAACCGGTCGACGCGTCCATGAGACCTTTGCTGAGGCTCACCGTGAGATCGCCGCCGATCTCACGCCCGAGCAACGCGCCAAACTACAGGAAATCGAGGAGCGGCACCGGCGTTGGTTTCATCGCGCGCGCGGCCCGCACGAATCGCCAACGCTGGGACAATCCCCGGCACCGGAATAATTCGGCGCCCTTGCAATCCGACGTCTCTAAACATGACTGCTTTAAGCAGTCATGTTCGATTGCGATTCTTTGACTGGTGGCCGTCCGATTACATTACTTTTCTGCCGGCCGACAGCGCTAGGATGAAAAAGATCAGGCAGAAGACCAGGAAGAGGAAAAACAGAAATTTCGCAATCCCCGCGGCGGCCGTAATGCCGGTGGATCCGAACGACGCGGCTACCAAAGCGATGATTAGAAAGATTACAGCCCAACGTAACATTTTGATTACCCCTTGATATTGATTCGCAGGCGCCTCTGGCGGCAGCCGTCTCGTTGGATAGCGCAATTCGCAGCCGACACGCCTCCCACCACAGTGCTGCTACAACTGGTCGGCGATCTCCCGCAGCAAACCTGGCCCCCGATAAACATAGCCAGTGTAGATTTGGAGAAGCTGCGCACCCGCCTCGAACTTTTCGCGCGCACTGGCCGCGTCGAAAATTCCACCCGAAGCGATCACTGGGATCGTCGACCTTGCGGTGATTGCGCGCACAAGAGCGGTCGATTTTCCTCGCAGCGGCGTGCCGCTCAAACCGCCTTCCTGATCGCGTCCCGGCGGGATTGACGAATGATCTAACGTCGTGTTGGTGGCAATGATTCCGGCAACTTCATTTTGTTCGCAGGTCATCACAATGTCCTCGAGCTCGTCAGGCGAAAGGTCAGGCGCAATTTTTACGACCAATGGCTTCTTTGCACTCTCGCCGCGCAGCACGCCTAACAAGATCGACAATTGCTTGCCCGATTGCAGCTCTCGCAAGCCGGGCGTGTTTGGCGAGCTAACGTTCAGGGCAACGTAATCGGCCAGGGAATGCAGTCGCCGAAATGAGTAAAGATAGTCTTCGGCCGCGCTCTCGAGCGGAGTCGCACGCGACTTGCCGATGTTGATTCCGACAGGAACTTTCGGCCAGCCGCTAACGCCTTCGGGGCTTTCGCGCAGCTTGCTCAGCCGCTCTGCGACGGCGTCGGCACCGTCATTGTTGAAGCCGAGCCGATTGATTAAGGCGGCTTGCTCGGGAAAACGAAAAAGCCGCGGTTCTGGATTCCCCGGCTGCGGTTTTGCCGTAACCGTGCCGATCTCAATGAAGCCGAAGCCAAGGGCGGCCCAAGCGGGCAAGGCGACACCGTTTTTGTCCAAGCCCGCCGCCAGACCAATCGGGTTTGGAAAAGTGAGTCCAAAGAGTGTTTTTGATTTGAGCGGTGGTTGAAAAATCTTGAGCGTCCGCAGCGCTAGATCGACACGGGATGCGCCGCGCAGGCAGGCGATGGCGAAATGGTGCGCGGTCTCGGGGTCGAGCGAAAAGAGGAGCGGCCTAACGAATCGCTCGTACGCATTCTTCATAGGAGGACAGCCGTCCCCGGCTGTCATGGCAGACATGGGTCTCGCCTGTCGATGAAAAACCCGTGCTGCCGACAGCGCGAAGCCGGACGAGTCTCTCCACATGGCGGCATCAAAGAGCGTTTGTCCTGACCAGCGCGGGCGGCCTGTCCTCCCTTCTGTCCTCCCTCACTTGCCGATGCAGAATTGGCCAAAGACGGAATCGAGAATTTGTTCGACATCGACTGCGCCGATCACTTCGCCGACGGCGCGCAGGGCGCCGTTCAGATCGACAGAAACATATTCGGGGGCGAGCGCTTCCGTAATCCCTGTGCGCGCGCGATCGCATGCTTCCCAGGCGCGCCGCAAACAGTCGCGATGGCGCGCATTGATTGTGACGGCGCTCTCCGGCCGCAAATTTTCTTTCATGATCCGGGTCAGGATTTCGTTCTCGAGTTCGCTCAGACCTTCGCCCGTTGCGCACGAAATGCGCAGCGCATCGAAATTTTTCCAATCGCCGTGCTCAGACAAATCACTTTTGTTCAGCACCACGATCTCGTTGCCGTTGCGGGCGCGATTTTCAAAATCCGGCGGCTTCGGTGTATTGCGGTCCGCGATATGCAAAAGCAAATCGGCCGTCTGCAGCGATTTTTCCGTGCGCGCGATTCCTTCGCGCTCGAGTCTGCTTATTGATCTTCGCAAACCCGCCGTATCGAGCAAGCGAATCGGCACCCCGCGCAGATTGACACTTTCCTCGATCGCATCCCGGGTGGTTCCGTGCGTTTCGCTGACAATAACGCGTTCGTAGCCAAGCAACCGATTGAGCAAGCTCGACTTGCCCGCGTTGGTCGCGCCATAAATCACGACGCGCACGCCTTCGCGCAAAATGCGGCCCTGGCCGGCGGTGGCGAGCAGGTTTGCAATTTCTTCGCGAACCCAATCAAGTCGCGCGCAAAGTTTTTCGCCCTCGTCCGGAGCGATCCCTTCTTCTGGAAAATCAATCGAGGCCTCGATCTGCGCGACAAGATCGACAAGCGCGTCGCGGATTTTCTTGATTTCAGCGCCAAGCCGGCCTTCGAGTTGTTCGGTAGCCGAGCGCAGGGCGAGATCCGTTCTGGCGCGAATCAAATCGATGACCGCCTCCGCTTGAGTGAGGTCCATCTTGCCATTGAGAAAAGCGCGCTCGGTGAACTCGCCAGGCCGCGCCGCCCGTGCGCCCGTCCGCAAGCAACCCTCCAGCACTCTAGCGGTCACTAATGTGCCGCCGTGGCAACTGATCTCGACCAAATCTTCGCCAGTATAGCTGGCCGGCGCGCGGTGGATCGATATCATCACCTGGTCGATCAAACGGCCTTGCTCATCGACGATTTCGCCAAAATGCTGCGTATGCGGGGCGGATTCCGAGGGCTTCTGTTTACCGCGGAAAATTTGATCTGTGATTGAAATTGCGTTTGTGCCCGAGATTCTAACCAGCGCGATCGCGCCTTCGCCCGGCGGCGTCGAGATGGCGGCGATCGTATCGGAATAGGTCACTCTCGTTTATTCCACTCTAAGCAAGCCTCAGATCAAATTCCGCAAACTTGCGGAAGTCGCGCACATTCAATGTCGCCAAAAGAGCCTGGCGGCGGATCGCATGAGCTGCAATCATGCAATCAACGTGACTGCGTGGCCGCCGTACTGTTCCGTTGAACAATTCGCTGGCGAGCTCGGCATCTTCTTCCGTGAACGGCTCGACAGTACCAACCAACTTTCGCGCCAGAGACACCATCGCGGGGTCAAGCGGGCCGCAGAGATATTCGGACCAAGCGATTGCGCTGATTTGGATCTTCGTGCCGAGCTGCACCCACTTCTGAAGCGCGTTGCTTTCTTTTCCCACAACGTCGAGAACAGCAACGAGGAAATTCGAATCGAGCTCAACCAACCCAGTGCTAACGCCGGCCATTTTTGATCATCTTCTGCCACTTCTTAAGATCGATTCGTTTCGCTTTTGCCCATCGTTGCAGAGCCTGGAGAGCGGCAATTCGCTCTTCGGGAGATGGCGCGGCTGTTTCCGCAGCCTGGTTCAATGCTCGGCGCAGCACCTCGGTCTTGGAAACCTGCCAGCGGCGGGAGAGCCGATTCAGCTTTTCCAAACTTGCAGGGCCGAGCGAATACGTTCCTTTAGTAGCGGCTGGCATACCATACTAACTACCATACCACGCCCGTGCGGTCAATTCATCGACTCAGAACTTCCCTCAACGCCGCCAGGCATTTTTGGTTTTGTTCGATTGTTCGCACGCTGATACGCAGCTACGCAGCTACTCGGGCAAGCGGCAGCCTTAGATGGAGCGCAACGAGACGCTCTCAGCAGAACTCGTCAGTTATGCGAGGTTCTCGGCCACGGACATGTCGCATCTATAGCTCTTTGCCCACTATCGCAGCAACCCCGCCCCGGAGGTGATCCGCGGGAAAGCTCCGTTAGGAGCGCAAACGTTTATAGTCCCGCCGTGGAAGTGTAGGTAAAGCTCGATAGGAGCGACATGCTCATCGTTCAGTGTTATTGAGTGTTTTGAAAATGTAACGCTGATCATAAGGAACGTGGTGTCGCTCCAGAAACTCAACGTATTCCTGTCGAAACGATTTTCGACGATGGTGTGTTTCTTGATTGTGAATGTAATTGGCTACTCGATTCAGGTGTGAATGAGAAACGGAAAACGCGCCGTAACCTTCCTGCCACGAAAATCGGCAGCCAATCCATCGCTGCTCATTGATGTGATTGGTCGATCCCGTTTTTATATCACCGATTAAATTGATGGTGCGATGTTCGGTTTCAGACCCAGCAGCACATGGGTATGGTCGGGCATGCAATAGATCGCAATCAGTTTCTGGCCCTTTCGGGTGACGATTCCAGTGACGTATTTTTGCAGCTCTTCACGCCTGGCAGCGTCAATAGCGCACGCACGACCCGAGACGGCGAAGACAACGTGCAGGTATATTTGCGTGTAGGTGTTAGCCATAGCGCGCGGCTCACATGGCGCTCCTAGTGGAGCTTGTCTGATAGGATGCCACGAGAACTATAGACATATCGCGCCCACGGCGCTCCGCTGTGTTGTAGACGATTGCGTTGTCATCAGAGCTATGGATGGCCGACGTCAGAGGGGTATATCATTGTCAGGCTGTCGAGTGACGTCCGAGACTTCCTTCAGCGTGGCGATGCATTTTTCGTCTTGTTCCAACGTGTCGCACCTACAGCGCTCGCACGCTTTGCAGCATGTCCGCAGGACTGGCTTCGCGAACTTCCGTCAACGCGGCGATGCATTTTTTGTTCGGTTCCATTGTGCCGACGCTGATCCGGAGCCATTCGGGCAAGCCGTAGTTCTTAAGTGGGCGCACGATGATTTTTTTGCCGAGCAGCTTTTGGAAGACAGCAACTCCATCGCCGACGTTGACCATAACGAAATTCGCCGCCGCAGGAACGAAATCGAGTTTCATTTCGCGAAACTGCTCTTGCAAATAAGCGCGCCCGAGGTCGACAACACGCTTTGTTTCGCGCTGATGCTCTATGTCGTCGAGAGCGGCGAGCGCGCCAGCCTGGGCAATGCCGTTGACGTTGAATGGCTGCCTCGTCTTTTGCAACACCTCGATCAATTCGGGACGCGCGATTCCGTAGCCAATACGCAAGCTGGCCAAGCCGTGAATTTTTGAAAACGTCCGAAGAACGACAATGTTTTTGCCCTTACGGACATGACGAACTATGTCCGGCGGATTATCGAGGAATTCGAAATAAGCTTCGTCGAAAACGGCGATGATGTTTTCAGGCACGCGCGAAACGAACTGATCGATCTTTTCCTGCGAAGTCAGCGCGCCGGTGGGATTGTTTGGGTTGGCGATGAAGATAATTTTCGTCCGCGGGGTGATGGCTGCGAGGATCGCATCGAGATCTTGTCGAAATTGGGGAGTCGCGGTTTCGATCGGGCGCGAGCCGAAAAGTTGCGCGATCAACTTGTAGGCAATGAAAGCGTGCCTGGCCGTAATCACTTCGTCCTCCGGCTTCAGAAACGCGTGCCCCAGGAATTCGATGATTTCGTTTGAGCCGTTGCCGAGAATGATATTTTCCGATGCAAAGCCAAGCCGGTCCGCCAACGCTTCCCGCAAATAAAAGGCGCCGCCATCGGGATAAATGTGCGCCGATTCCAGAGCATCGCGCATGGCGTCAATCGCCTTCGGGGAGGGACCGAGCGGGTTTTCGTTAGAAGCGAGCTTCACGATTTCGCTTGGATCGACATGGAGCTCCCGCGCAGTTTCCTCGATCGGCTTGCCCGGTTCGTAAAGCGCGAGATCGCGCAACTGCGAATTGGCTCGGTCCCAGAGCGCAGACATGCGCAAGAGATTAAATGGAAGTAGGGCGGATGCCACCATTTTGGACAGCGCGGACATGTCCGCGTCGGGTCGCCCTGGCGCCACGTGAATTAACCGAAAGTCTAACCGCGGATCACACGGATGGCACGGATGAGGTTGTAGAGGCCGCTGTCTCAGCGGCAATCCCGGTGGGGCAGCCGCGCCAGCCTGCGAGAACGTGGAACGTGATCTCTGTTTTGGCGCGCCGGAGACCCTGGGGTGAATGAGGCGAGCGCGTTGTTGAAAAATTCCCCCGAATTTGGGGCCAAACTTCCGCTTTGCACGAGGACTTGGATGCGCCGTCGAGAAATCCAAAGCGCAAGGGCGTGAAGAGTGCGCCTTCGGCGATCGCTTTAGCATCGAGCTGCGGAGATCTCGATCCACCAGGCTCCGCAAAAGGGATGGCTATCACGAACAGAAGGTAACGAAGAAAACAAAGATTTTTAGACGGTTTCTGCACCATTCTCCTCTGATTTCCGACTTCTGATCCGCCCATGGACGGATTCGCTGTGGCGAACCTTTGACGGTCTGTATTGAAGCGTGACTTTGTTCTCTTCGTTATCTCCTGTTGAGACCTGTTGGGCTAACCGCGGATTATCCAGATGTCACAGATTCTTTCGTGTCATTTCGCGTGTTTCGCGGGCTAAAACTTCAGCGGCAGGCTCGCCTGCAAAACGGACTCGTCGGGCGACGAGCTTTCGATGTGGTGAGACCAGGCTCAGGGTTAAAAAAAAGGCGCGCCCGGGCTGCAAGGCCGCACTCCAAGATCCGCGGCATGACGAGCAAAACCATTGCGGCGCATCTTGTGCTCACCAGCGAGCATGCGGATTGTGCTAGTGACGATCTTTCTGGTTGCGACAGCTCGGTTCGCGGTGGGCAATCTGATGCCGCTGACCGCAAAGGAGATCGGTCTGATGCTGCGCTCCGGTTATTCCAGCGAGGCAGTCCTTCGCGAGCTTTCCGTCCGGCGGTTTGGCGAAGAATTCAATACTGAAATCGAATACCAGCTTAGTCGTGCTGGCGCGAGTTCGTCTTTGATTGAGGCGTTGCGAAGCGGCACGTATTCGTTGTCAGCATCCGAGATTGCGGCGTCAAGGAGTAAGCTCGCAGCCTCGGAACGGACCCCAGCCAAGGCACTTGAGCATTCCAGCGGCGCGGCGCGGCCAAACCCGGGCCAGTTTTGGACGGCGCCACCCGCCGCCACCGAACCCGGCGATGTGATTTACCTGCACCTGAAGGACGACCTGGTTTGTTGGCGTCAGGGCAGCGTGATGCATTTTGACGACGAAGCGCTCGAGCGCAAAAAGCTTTATCTCTTCTTTTTCTCGGCAAATTGGTCCCCAGTCGGCCGCAAGTTTACCTCTCAATTGGTGGAGTATTACAATCATGTCGCTCCACAGCACCCTGAATTTGAAGTGATCTTCTTCAGCGCCGATCGATCCCAGTTTGGAATGGAAACATACATGGCCCAAAGCAACATGCCCTGGCCGGCGGTTGCCTATGACAAGCGGGGCGGTAAAGCTGGAGCGATACAAAACAACCTGGTGCGCGAGATTCCGTGTCTGGTTCTGGCCGACGCGACGGGGAAGATTCTCTCTTACAGTCACGGCGGCGAAAATGCCGTTGCTCCTGAGAAAGTTCTGGTCGATCTCGATGAAGTTTTGACGCGTGGCAGCGTAAGCGGCATGGCACGAGCGCGTTAAGCAGAATCTTGTCGAATTATTGATCTGTCTGGACCGCTGACGCGGTCGTCGTGCGCGGCATACAATACTCCCGGCTCTC
>Ga0070697_100001515_pt1 | contig 17650 bp, 21 predicted proteins | sample KBSK1501metaG_FD_65475 | JGI IMG/M metagenome (GOLD analysis project Ga0070697, IMG submission 65475) | Corn, switchgrass and miscanthus rhizosphere microbial communities from Kellogg Biological Station, Michigan, USA - KBS K1-50-1 metaG | ecosystem: Host-associated > Plants > Roots >... | reverse complement strand
TGCTGGACGCCCCCCCGACACCCCCCAAGCCCAACGTCCGGTAGGCCCCGACTCTGATTGCACGAGCCGGGGCTTTTTGTTGGCAGAATAGGGCTCGAAACCGGCTAGCGCGTGTAGCGAAGGGTAGTCGCATCTTGAACAAGCAAACATCGATGCAGGATTGAACGTGGCTCCTATCGACGAAGGGATCGAGCTCGTACCGGCGGCGGCAGAGCCGGAGGAATTGCCGCTGCCCTCGGATCCGAAAGTCATATTCCTGGGCGGTCTATTCGTCCTGGCGCTGGTGGCGACAGCCTATGTCGCGAGCGAGATCGTACTGCCGCTGATCTTTGCCATCGTTCTCAACCTCCTGCTGCAACCGGCGTTGCGAATATTGGTACGCTTGCGCCTGCCGCGGATACTCGCGGCGCTATTGCTGATCCTGGCGCTGATCGGAGCGATCGTCGGCCTGGGTACCGCCATTTCAGGCCCCGCTCGCACCTGGGCAGCGAAGCTACCGGAGGGCATTCCGCGGCTACAGGAGCGGCTGAGCTTCATGCGGGAACCCATCAATACCCTGCAACAGTTTTTGCAGCAGGTGGAAGAGTTTGGAGAAACGGGACAATCGCCGCCTAATGCGCCCGCCGCGGTGCGAGGCCCGACGCTTCTGACCAAGCTGTTCACGGGGACCCGGCACTTTGCCGCGGGCCTCTTCACGACGGTGCTGTTTCTCTTTTTCCTTCTGGTGTCCGGCAATATCTTCCTGCACCGCCTCGTCGAGATCCTGCCGCGCTTTCGGAACAAGCGCCAGATCGTCGAAATCTCGCAGCAAATCGAAAACGACATCTCCGCGTATCTGATCACGATCACGATCATGAACGCGGCGGTAGGTTTGGCCATGGCATTGGCGATGTGGCTCACGGGGGTGGGCGACCCGATTCTCTGGGGAACCGTGGCTTTTCTGCTGAATTATGTGCCGATCCTTGGCACTGCCTTGGGCGTGGTGATCTTTCTTCTCGCCGGCCTCTTGAGCATCGACACGCTGTGGCTGGCGCTTCTTCCCGCGGGGCTTTACGTCGGATTGCACTTGATCGAGGGCCAGACGCTGACGCCGATGCTGCTGGCCAAACGCTTCACCCTCAATCCTGTCCTGGTCATCATTTCTCTCGTCTTCTGGTTTTGGATGTGGGGTATTCCAGGCGGAATCCTTGCGGTGCCTATGCTCGCGATCGCCAAGATCGTTTGCGACCGCGTTCGGCCGCTGGCCGCCTTTGGGCACTTTCTGGAGGGTTGAATCGAAGAATCTGAAGAATTGTTGGAACCTTTCGCTCTATGCCGCGTTGTCACAGGAAATTATTCCTTTTACCGAAGAGAGGAATCTCATGGCTACCACCGATGCAACCGCGAAATTCACCCGAGACGCCTCGGCCACGGTCGAGAGCCTGCAAGAAGGACTTTTCGCCATGCGTGACGATGTAGGCAAGCTCAGCCAGCAAGTTGTCGATCTTCTCTCCGCCAAGGGCGGCGACGCCTATAAGCGTGCGAAGAAAAATATCGACGCGACGGCGGGCGAAGCGACCGACGCCGTGCGCGACGTGCGCGACAATTTCGCCGGCGCCATCGACGAGTCGATTCAAGAACGCCCCTATGCGACGCTCGCGATCGCGCTCGGAATCGGTCTCGTGATCGGCGCCATGTGGCGGCGTTGAGCCCGGCACGCTCGCGCACTGGAGAAACGACGTGAAAGAACGCATTGACGCCGCCGTGCGAGCGATCGTCTATGGCAGCATAGCCGCCGCGGCCGGCATGGCCGCATTCCTGTTTCTTGCGATCGCCGCGTTTTTCTGGACGCAGCAGCATTACGATACGATTATCGCCTGCGGCGCCGTCGGCGGGCTCTTTCTGCTCGTCGCGCTGATCGCCCTCTTTGCGCTCGCAATTTCTCGCCGCCGCGCCGCCAAAGCCAAGCGCGAATCCGCCGCGAACGCGGTGCCCGCGTGGCTCGCAGATCCCGCTATTTTGATCGCGGCGACCCAGGTCGTGCGCAGCATCGGAATCGGCCGGCTCCTATCGATCGTTGTTGCCGGCGCCACGGCGCTTGGCGCGGCAAGCCTCGTAGGCACGCGTTCCGCCGCGAATGGACGCAAGCCGCCGCCGAAAGAAACAAAACGCGCGGCCTGAGGGAACGATTAGCGGCTTCGCAGATTGACATCAGTCCAGCCCCCATCGGGATGGAAAACGCCAACCCTGGAGGGGAACATGCAAACCAAAACCGAACTCATTCAAGCGATCGCCGAGCGGCATTCGGAGAAGCTGACACGACAAGACGTGAAGGGCGTGCTCGAATCGCTTGCGAACGTCGGATACCAAGAGCTCAGAAAATCCGGGGAATTCGTGGTGCCCGGCTTTGCAAAGTTCATCGTGATCAAGAAGCCCGCCACCAAGGCCCACAAAGGCATCAATCCCTTCACCAAGGAGCCGATGACTTTCAAGGCAAAGCCGGCCCGAAAGGTGCTCAAAGCTCGTGCGGTAAAGGCCGCAAAGGATTGTCTGGCGTAGTATTGTGCTGGCGCCGGAAGATTGAGAAATGCCAAATTCCATGACCGAGCCCGGATTCAAGGTCAGAAAATTAAAGGATGGCTCTGCCTGTCAGGTCGTGATGGACCCCCAAGAACAAGCACCCGAACTTCTCATCGGAGATTTTCCGAATGAGGCGGAGGCTAAAGAGTGGATCAAAAAAGACTCGGCTGCATGGGTTGCGAGACGCAAAAAATAAGACTTGCCCCGCGCGGCTTCGCGGATCGGGTTTTTCCGACCTAAACGGCAGGCGGCGCGATGTTTTGCGCGCAATCAATTTTCCGGCCGCGGGGGTTTTCCATTCAGACCTAACGGTCTCGGTGCGGAAAATGTACTTGCGCTTTTGTTGTGGTCGCTTCGCGCCTGCGTGAGTTTCTCTTCGAAGATGGGATGATTGATCGACACGGTCGTTCCGAGCGACCCGCTCACAACCTCGACCTGGGCATCGAGTTGTTGCGCGAGCGCTTTGATAATGGTCGTGCCGAGCCCGGTTTTTGCTTGCGCCAAGGCGCCGTCGGGTCTGCCAATCCCGTTGTCGATGACGGAAAGCTTCCAATTCGATCCGGTGACCTCATAGGCGACAGTTACCTGACCGTGCTTCGTATCTTGGGGGAACGCGTGTTTGAGCGCATTGATTACGAGTTCCGTGACGATCAAGCCGATACTCACGGCCTTACTGGAAGTTGTCCTGCCTTCTCCGATAAGCGCCTTCAGTGAGATTGCCCGATTGTCGCCGATGATCGATTGCGCGAGCGCCTCGCAAAGCTTCGAGAGATAAGGCCCGAGTTCGATGGGCCCGCCGGCGCCGGAGGCATGCAGATGTTGCTGCACGGACGCAACCGACATCACCCGCTTGTGGGCGTCTTGCAGATGCAGGCGCGTCTCTTCCGATTGCACCGTCCGCGCTTTCAGCAAAAGAATGCTCGCGATGATTTGCAGGCTATTGGCGACGCGATGCTGCATTTCCTCGAGCAGCACGTCCTTCTGCCGCAGGAGCTCGTCCTTTTCGCGCTCTAGGGTACGTTGCTCAGTGACGTCCTCGATGCCAAGCAGAATATTCGTGCGCGAACCTACCTCGTAGAACACTTTGCGAGCATTCAGAAGCATCGTGCGCCGCCCGACGCCTGGAAAGTCATGCTCGACTTCATAATTCTCCATCGCGCCGCGCTCGGGTATGATTTTTTCCAACAGCAAACGGAGCTTTGGGATGTCCCATTGACCGTCGCCCAAGGCGTAAAGCAGCCGGCCTTGGGTGTCGTCGCGGTTGACCTTGAATGTGTGATAGAACGAGCGGCTCGCGGCGATCACGCGCATGTCATGGTCGAGCACGACGAGAGGCTCGCGAACCGTATCCACGATCGCCTGCGTAAGACCGGATGCGTCTTCGATGCCAGTGAAGCTTTGGACTTGAGCCAAGGTCGCTCCTTAAACCCCCCAGGTCAGAAATCTGAAAAACAGTTTCGGAAAGAAACCCCGACTTCTCCAGGAAGAGCCGGGGTTTTCTTGTCGCTTAACGCCGCATTTTTTTACGCGGTCACCAACGTCCGCCTCGCCGCACCAACCTCGCGACCACGAGCAGGATCACGGCGCCGATAGTGGCGGCAATGATCGCGGCGACGATCCCGGTCCCAAGATGAATGCCGAGGCTCGGAAACAACAAACTGGCGATGAAGGCGCCGACAATTCCGATGATAATGTCGCCAATCAAACCATAGCCTGTCCCTTGCACGATTTGGCCGGCAAGCCAGCCCGCGATCGCGCCAATCAACAATATGACAAGCAGACTTTCACCAGACATATTCATGACGGTTTCCTCCCGGTTGAAGCGAAACGGTGGCAGTCGCCTTTGGTGACTACGAGAGCGAGCCTTCCCGGCATCGAAGATTTCGTCCAGCTCTTACAAATTTTCGCATTGAAAAAGTTGCCAGGAAACATCCAGCGAGAAGATATTTTAGAGCCCGCGGCAACCGCGCGTCTGTATCATATTGACCACTAATTTTCGTTGTTTCTGAGGGCTTTAGCGCCGAATTCCCGGAACTTCGCTGCCCCGCCGGCGTTGGTGGCTCGATCGGTATTGGATCGATACACAAAGGATGGTTTCCCATGATGAATACTAAGAATGCATTGCTGATGTCCGTCGCCGCCGCCGCATTGATCGCGGGCGCTGGCGTTGGCATTGGCGCTGCTTCGGCACAAACGCCGCCCTCGCCCGCCACGCAGCAGACCGCACCGGCCGAGAAACCGGGCCATGAACCCAAGGCTACATCCCAAAACAAAGCGCCGGATGCCGGCGTGAAGTCGGGCAAGGCCGAGGACAAAACGGAGCATAAGGGTGGCAAGGCCGAGCACGCGCAGGACGCTCCCAAGGCCGATGTGAAGCCAAACGGCATCCGCTCCGAGACGAAGTCTCCCGGCAAGACGGGCTCGGAAGTGCAAGCCGACCCGAAGAACAAGGCGGACATGAGGAGCCCGGAAAAGCCCGGCGATGCCAAGGTTCGGACCACGGATCAGGGCGCGGCTGGCGGATCTGTAAAGCTCTCGGCCGAACAGCACACAACGATGCGCGCCGCCATCAAGCAGCACAACGTGCAGCCGATGACGAACGTCAACTTCTCGATTTCCGTCGGCAGCCGGGTTCCCCGCACGGTTCATTTCTATCCGGTGCCGGAAGAGATCGTGCTTTTCTATCCTCGTTGGCGTGGATATGACTACTTCCTCGTCGGCGACCAGATCATCGTCGTCAACCCGCGGACGCATGAGATCGTGGCGGTCCTCGACGCCTGAGGTTCGTTCCATCTCGTTCCATGAAGTGTACGAAGGGCGGCGCTCCGGCGCCGCCCTTTTCGCTGCCAAACAACAGACAGACTCACAAAAACGGATTGATGACTTCGTTGGCTGTCAGCCTGAAAGCGCGCTACGCAGCTGCAAGCTCGGCACCCCCTGATGGGGCTAGAAGCAAGGGAAGTCGTATTCTCACGATCGTTCCAGTTCCTTCCGATCCCGACGGGACAATCGTGCCGCCAAGCTGGCGCACGAAGATCGCTACGTAATCGGAACCACGTTTCTCGGGGATCTTCGTCAAATCCTGATCCTTGATACCCACGCCGTCATCGGCGACAGTCAGCTCCATTTGGTCGCCGGCCCGTTCCACGCTCAACACCACTCGTCCTCTTCCGCCAGGAAACGCATGCTTGACGGCGTTGGTCGCCAATTCATTGACCAGAAGGCCGAAAGGCACCGCACGATCAGGGTCGATATGCAACGCTTCGGCCTTGACCTCTATTTTGATGCCAGACGTATTGCCAAGCAGGCTCGCGGACATGGTTTTTGTGATTTCCCGCAGATAGGCGTCCACGGCGACGGTCTGGCCGCGACTGGATTGAGATATCAGGTCGTAAAGCTGGGCAATGGCTCCGATGCGCGCCTGCATGGCTTTATAGCCTTGCACGCACGGAGCCGCCGTCCATTTGGCTTCGAAGGCGATCAAGCCGACGATGATCTGCAAGTTATTCTTGATCCGGTGAGAGATTTCGTTCGTCAAGCTTAGCGCGTCACGCTCGCGCTGCTTGCGGTCGGTGATGTCCTCGAAAACGAGAAGCATCCGATGGGCATGGTTCCCTGGTTGAGAAATTTTCCGGGCATTCAAATTGAAGACACGCCGGCCGAGACCCGGAAAATTATCTTCGATTTCAAAACTTTCAATGGGCCTGTTTTCCGGAAGCACCTTCTCCATCAAATGGCGAAGCGCCGGCACGTCCCATTGGTGCTGGCCTAAATCCGAAAAACGCCGCCCACGCACCTCAACCTCCGTAATCGCGAATATCGTCAAGAAAGCCTTGTTCGCAGTCACGATCGTCATGTCGTTTTCGAGCACGACCAGGGGATCGCGGATCGTGTCGACGATACTCTGCGTCAATTGCCAGTTGCGCTTGCTTTCGTTCCGGGCCGCGCGTTCCTCGCTGACATCCTCGATCGCCAGCAGAATGGAACCATCATTGTCGCCGGGGCGAAAAATCTTCCGGGCATTGACCAGCATGGTGCGCCGGCCAATGGTCGGGAAATCATGCTCGACCTCGAACCCTTCGACCGATGCACGATGGGGAATCACGCTCTCGAGTAGACTGCGCAAAGCGGGGATATCCCACTGCCGGTTTCCAAGGTCGTAAATATGACATCCCTCGGTCTTGTCGGCGCTGGTGCGAAACGTCTGGTAAAATGCGCGATTGGCAGATGTGATGTTTAAGTTTCGATCGAGAATGATGAGTGCGCTGGGCACGGTCTCGACAATGTCGCTCGCGGCAATATCGGATAGGGCTTTTTTTTCTCGAGAAATATCGGACCCGGCCATGGTTTCCCCATCGATTACGCGACTTGAAAATTACGCTGCGAGAAGATCTTCAACAGAATCCTGCAGCTGGAGCTGCGTGTAGGGCTTGCGAAGAAAGTGCATGCCTTCAACAAACAACGTTTTCAGTTTGTCGGTAACTGAATTGCCTGTCGTGTAGAGCACACGCAAATTTGGCCGGAGCTTGATCGCCTGGTGTGCAAGGTCGCATCCGCCATGGACCTCCGTCTTGAGATAGATATCGGTGAAAAGTGCGTCAATGTGTTGAGGGGAACGTAGAAGTGAAAGTGCCTCGTCGACGTCGCCAGCCGAAAGGGTGTGATGACCCCAACCTTGAATCATCATCTCCGCCACTTGGCGGATAAACACGTCGTCTTCGACGATCAGGATCACGGCCATCAGAACTTTTCTGCCGTGACACAACGAGCAACGGATATCGGAACTCTTCCTGCCAGAATCATGGCTACAAGAGCCCCTACCGCTATCAGGGCATGAGTTTAACTCGCAATGTAAGCTAAGGTTGCGTAATCCTTGCAATTCTTTTCTGTGAGGCTGTTTCTTCGAATTAGCTGTGTGATGGCGGTGACTTAAGCGAGACCTGAAACCATCTAAATAGGCCGTCGACGCGTTTCTGCGGAGCAGCAACGATCTTTAGCTCAGTTTAGAATAGGAATTATTTCGGCTAATAGCCAGCTAGGTACTTGATAATAAACAATAATTTACTGAGTGCCTAGGGGCGGAGTCGAATTCACAGCGTAAGGCTCTGAGCTTGTTTAATAATATTCTGACGCTCGAATCACCGTACCCTCAGACGTACCCTCACCAAATTTGATTCCGCGCCCAAACTTATGGGTGTGCTTGTCCACCTATGTGAAGTGAGCATCCGAGGCCTTTTGATTGTTGATTTATAGGCCGACCCGCAATCGAGCCCGAACTCGGACGAGTGGCGGGGCTTTTCTCTGGTGGTTGAAGCCGTAGCACCGCGCAGAAATCAACGCGAGTTTTCCGCGAAGTAATGAACAAATGTTTTCTTGAGATCCAGATCGCGCACGCTATGCACTGTTTGCTTCCACAAATCCTCGAATCCGACGCCAAAATTCGATCGGTCGATGTTCAGAGTGAATCGCCATCTCTCGTGCCTTCGTTGTGCCAGCTTCTTCGGAAGATTGTCTCCGTTCTGTCAAGGGTGCGAGCCTGATCGGGTGTAGCTTTCCATCGTGGTCCACAACTGTGTTCTCCGATGTGCTAGTGCTCAATCTTATGAACCCAAATATTTTTTGCGGGTCGCAACAACATCTCACGGCATGCCAATCGCTAACTTCTTCGCTCATAATCGCCTCCGATGTTCTTCATACAACCTCTATATGTACTGCCTCCGCATGGCAAGACAAGCTCATTCAAACCGCGCTACTGCCGGTCGTTGGGGCCGCGTATCGCCATTCATAGAATTACGAGCGCGGGGAAACTTGTCGATCTCGACCGTGCCCCACCGCCGCAATCGCTACGACGCCGAACTCGTTGATCCGCTCAGGAGGACGCGCGTTACGCGGCGGTAAGTCTGAATCGACCGCGGAGCGATAGGCTGATGTCGAGGGCCGACATTTCTATTGAGCTACCGTCGTGAATAATATTCTCAGTCGGCGCAATATATGCCTCACCGGGTCTAATGCGCACTCTTGTCGTCGGATAGGACGGAAACAACGTCATGAACAATCTGCCTACCGAAGTGCCCCCTAGGTTATCGCACGATATTTTCATGCCGGTTGCCTGGACCACCTTGCACACCTGGCCTATTGGTAGATTGAGAAAAAGCAAATATCGATCTTGATGTCCAATATTTATACAGATTCGATTTGGTGACTCATGTCGACGATCGTATGGAAGACGATACCAATCGTCTAGGTGAAGCCCGATCAGTTTCCCGCTGCGAGGATCCACGGTCACCGTAGCGAGCGCAGGTGGATTGACAACTATTCCGCCTTTCAACTCACGATCTTCGCGCTCCGGTGCAATTTCAAGGTAGCGTTGAAGGTAGGCTTTGATCGTTCCGACAGCCGTAGTGCAAGTAGGAGCATTGACAAGGGGCAGGATTCGCTGCCGGTCCAAAGACGCAGTCGCCGCATCCTGCAGTATCTGGAATGGTCGCAAGAGTTCCGACGGTATCTTGGTAACGCTGATTGCGGCTCCATAATCTTCCGGCACACTTTCAGCAACCAAAAGTCTTCGTTCATCTGGCGTGGGCGATCTCCATTCTTCCGCGGGAATTCTTGCTCGTTCTTCGTAGGCTAAACTTCGGATTGTCGGAGGTGCCGGCGCCGTCCCCAAACTCAGTTGAACAGAATCGACGTGCGCACGTGCGTCAACGAAAAATATCTTCGCGCCCGGATTTAAGCGATGCATTCGTAACCTTTCTCAAGGTAAATATACTTCTGGGCGTGCGGCGGCGTTTTCAGGGCCTCTCCGGCCCCGGCGCTGAGGCAATATTTGCGCGCCACTTCTGCGACTACAAGCCGACATGCTGCCTGGCACTGACTTTTTTTCCCGTGTCATCCGAAAGCGGCACCCTGAGCAAGAGCGGCACGCGTCCTACGAAACAGGCGGCACGTACAACGTGGAACCTCTCAGGGACACGTAAGGCACCGAATCTAAGTTCTCCAGTGTTTCCCAAACAATGCGGGGTCGATCGCGGCGGGATAATGCGGAATAGACAAACGCACACTCGTGTTGAGCCGGGTAAAACTGGAGGAGGTAATCGCGCAGCTGCCTTAAACTCGGACCGCCATATTCATGAGAGTGGTGCGTGAGGTCCGAACCAAAGACGGATGGCTGAAAAAGGACAGTCGCAAAGGACGGCAATAACGGTAGGTTGCTCGTGACCAATGACGTTGCCTCGTGCACGACTAATCCATAGCAGGGGTCGTAGGCAAGCTCCGCCAATAGCGTATCAAGAGAAGAAATGCCCGGGACAACTTGTACTTTCCAACCGAAATCTCGACCTTTCTCCACTAGCTTCTGAGAAACGCTGTCGAATACGAATGGATGCCCGGGCGTCATCCACGCACACGGCCGATGATTTGTCGCATTGTCGATGACTGCCTGGATTACATCTCGATAGTTTTCGATTCGTTTGCGATTGTCCTGATAGAGCGGCCAAAGGCATACACACTTCTGGCTAATTTCTTTCGGAAGCGCTTGAAGTTTAACCTCTGGGAGGTTGGTACATATCCGACTACAAGCTGTCAAAATTTCGATAGTCTGCACAGTGAGATGATCTGGAAAGAAAACTCCGGCGCCTAACAAGTACAAATCGGCTTGTCCCGGTTCAATTGGATCGCCAAAAACTTCTCGCATAGCATTCCTCGCGTCACGGATTTACTAGCCTAACATCGGCTTCAATCCCTTTTCCTTCTCCATTCTCTCGATCATCACGTCTGCCACCGTCTGAACCTGGAATCGGCAATACTGCGTTTCCGCCACAGAAAGAGTATGGTGCTCAGCCAGCTTATTGCTAGGACATCCTCCACCACAAACGGAAAAATACGCACACGATTGGCGACACCGCTCGACACCACTGGCAATATCCGCAGTCGCTAGTCGGAACTGGGGATTAACAAGAAGTTCGGCCCAAGAATTCTTGTGTACGTTCCCCCAGACGAACTTTCCGTACCGGGGGTGCTCAATTCCAAGTAATTCAGGAGAAAAGGTCGTCACGTTGCCCTGAATATCTATGTTCAGAATGGCGCCTGCTCTGTTGTCGGATCTAAACACCTCAGCTCCGGGTGCTGATGAAAGGTGACGTCGCATACTTTCGAGCTCGCGCACAGACATCTCTGGTTCAAGCGATTGAAGGTCAGCAATGCGTGATAGGAATCGCCTAAAGGCCGCGAGATGTGTGTGGTCTAGAGATGACTTTTTATGAGCCCCTTCGCCTTCTTCAATATTAAACGCAATGCGTTTGGTTCCTATTGATTTAAAGAACTCCCATATTTCATCGGCCGCGTTCAAAGAATCTGAGGTCAATACTGCAAGGACAGAAAAGGGAATGTTGTGCTCGCGCAGTTTGCTTATTCCGCGCATGACTCTGTCAAATGTACCAAGCCCAAGGCGATCCACCCGATGAGCGTCATGAATAAACTTCGGGCCATCAATGCTAATGCCGACTTTGACCGACCATTTATTGATAAATGCGCACCAGGCGTCATTAATAATTGTTCCGTTCGTTTGGAAATTGTGCTGCAGAGGAATGGGCTCGATATCTTCAATCAAGCACTGAAATGCACGCTCATAAAACGGGATTGGCGCAGTTAGCGGTTCACCAGCGTGCCATACGACTGGAAGCGGATTTCGGGCTAAACGGATATCTCGAAGGAACCTAGCGATTGCTTGCAGCGTCTCGATTGTCATGCGCGATCGATCCGCGCGATTGCCTAAATAACAGTAGTCGCAATCGATATTGCAAAACGGGGTTGGTTGAATGACCAGAAGGTCTGCGGGAGCCCAATCCACGCGCTGATCTGGCGAGCGCGCTCGGAAATACGGCGTTTCCACTGGGGTAGAATGCGGAATCAGATTGATCGCTTAAGAGCCCCCTGACAAATTCCCAAAGTTGTGCCAGGGCGCATTGTCGAATGCGGGCTCCCACTTTACGAAGTTCTCAAATTCAGAGCGCGTTGTATTTTCTTGCATTGGCTCTGAAGAACCTCGCGCTGCAGCAAAACTCTGGCGAATTCGCCTTATCCGCTCTGCTATTTCTTTATTTTCATGCTCGGTCGAGTCCATTTTGTTCATCCTCTCTTGGTGCGGATCCTACTCGGCGACGTCTTCAAATTCAACTAAAAACGTGGCTGAGGATGTCGCAGGAGGTCACACACAGAGATGCTTGTGGCTCGCGCGATCCTGACTGCTCTCTTCCAAATCGTTTACAAGCTTACCGAAAGCGCAAATCACTTGCTCGACCGTGATGGACTCCATTGTTCCGTCGCCTTGCACATGGCGACCTGCTCCAAACCGGAAACCCCATTTTTCGGCCCTGGTCGGGCCGAAAAGACCTACTCCGGGCACGCGAAAGAGATCCGCAGCGTGAAGCATGCACGAATCGATCCCAACAAACAGATCCGCTACGCTAATGAGAGCAAATGATGCAGGGAGGGAATATCCGTGGAATCCAAAAACGCGATCTTTGGGCCACCCTTCATCTACTATGGCTGTGGACAGGCCAACCACGAAAATCACAAGAGTCTCATAACGATTTAAGACGAAATCCAGAAACATTCTCCATTTTTGGATTCCCCACATCTTATCGCAACCGGTATCGGCATGTATGACGAGCACACGGGCTCTCGCGGGCAGTGAGTCGCGGATGCTCATAGCAGCAAGCGTAGCTTCGGTTGGTAAAGGTGGCGGAGCTGAGAACTCCTCAATGCGCAGGTTTTCTTCCAGCCAACGAGGTACACCGAATGCGACATCCGCACTGTGTCTGCGAGCGTCATTCAACAACACATCATCAAAGGCAGGAGAAAAGCCGATTGAGTGCGTCGGACCGATCAAACTGAGCAGCAGGTCAATGGCGTCCACGTGCCACGGTGCGAGAGATATAAACAGGTCGCACCGGCCGATCCGTGTGGCAAGTACGTCTGCCGAAAAATGGCGGACTCCATTGATTCTCCAAATTTCAGTTTCAACGAAAGATTGAACAGCCACGGTGGCGAAGAAAGAGGTTGCTGCCGATGGTACACACACCAACCTCAATCGATTAGGAAAAAGCGCGGCGAGCGCACGAATCGCAGGCAGCGTGAGTAAATGGTCGCCGAATCCATTGTAGAAGAACGCTACCGGACGGCGTGCGTCGAGCAATTTCAGAATAGAACCGTCTCGTGGCCTGTTCATGGTAAACTTTCGTACAATCCATCATCTAATAAGGAAACGTGTTTGCGACGATCTTGTCCCTTCCTCTTGCTCGCATTTCGATCCTACTCGATGTCAAAAAACATACCTTAAGTCGACCACTTCTGGGGTGGATCATCGCGCCCGGGACCCTGAACGAGAACAGCCACAGCACGACAGGCTTTAGATAGGTTTTCGGAAGATTCGTGTATATCCGGGCGCAATATTTTCTTAAGCGGATCCTAAGACTGGTTTCGAGTCAATGACGTTTCGATCCATACTAGATTCAAAATCACTTAGGCGGAGCGCGCCATCCCACCAGCAAACCGATTCCTCGAGTCGGCTTGAAAGGCCTAACAGCTGGACATTGAAACTATCGCACAGTAGGAGCATCCTTTCATACTTGGTGATAAAATCCGAATAAGTGTCAGCGGAAAGCCCGACATTGCTGCACCACTTCCATGTCGCGTTCTCAGAAAAGAGACCTCGAGACCGCCGAAAATCATCGGAGAAACGTGTGAGACTCTGGGACGTCGGCACAACTCCAGCACGCACTGCCACCAAGTCTATTGCGGCCCATAATCGAGCGGCCCAGCTATACGCACGCTGCACCCACCCTAGGGCAGGTAATCGCCTAAGCTTTGCACGATTTGGATCAATGATGATCAGGAGATAATATAGAAAACGTTGAGATCGCGCTTTGCGCCGGCGATTATCGTCCTTTAGGGTCCGGCTCAACCATTCTTCGATGTGCTTCAGGTGCGCATCAACACCACTTGCATGACATATTTTTTCATGGGTTGCCAATGCGTCAGCTGCGGCTAACAACACGGCTAATCGCTTGAGCAATTCAAAATGAGGGCTTGAAGCCGTAAGCTCCCTTTCACGTACCGCGCATCTTAGCGGCTCGGGAAGAGGAGAACAGAGAACTTCGCCCTGAAGCTTTCGGATAAAAACGGATCTATGGACTTTGACTTGCGGCATTGGTTTCAGATTCGTTTCGAGCAATAGGCTGTTGATTAGAGCAACAGCGTCTTCATGCTTTTGATCAACGAAGCCGCCATTCTCAAAATGCTGTTCGAGTCTTTTTATATCGTCTTGGGATCGAGCGGACTCTAATACCGTCTTCAAAGAACGAATAAGATTTCTCTCTGAAAAATGCATTCGCTTATTGTACGCCAGGAGGGCTTCTCCTTCCTCTGTTTTCAGATAGCCCTCAGTTGTGGCACGAGCAACGCTAGCACGAATATTCACCATCGCGTCAGAAACCGGAGCAATACCCCAGGGTGTGTCAATGAATTCGAGTGCCACTTCGTCGTCATCAACAAGTTCACCGGTTAAGTATTGATGAAATATGTTCCCCACTCCAATCATCCCAAACGGATACAGTTCAGCTGCGCGCAACGCACCGATGCTAGAACTTCCATAGACGCGAATTCCGCTCTCCATCGCCAACAGGATCTCTTTGTGCCAAACGGCCGCTTTGTGAAGAAATACGCCGTCTATTAAAGCAATTATTTTTGGCTGCAGGCGTTTTGCTGCCAAGATGTCACCGCAGCTCGCTGGCGGAAGCAGTATTGTCTGTAATCGTCTTGCGAGCATGTCATCTGGTCGAAGAGACAATCCCCCAAATACGACGACGCTGGTAGGTGCGCTTCGGCTCATTGAGCTTTTAGTTAGCTCCTTATGCTCGATAAATCAGGCAGTACGACTCGGACAACTGCAATATCGATATCCCGTAATTCATGTTCGTATACTGCTAACTTGGAATATCCGTAGGATTTCAGTCGATTTACCAACCAGTCCAAATCATCTTTGAAGGTTACGCCGTTAAAGGGGGAACTCCTCTGTCGAAAGTCGAGCGCTTTGTTCGACGCATTAGTGCGCTCCCTAATAGATGAACACGCATACGTCATAGCGCTTTCAGAATCGTACAAACCTCGGAAGATATCTTCTCGCGCACCGTGAATCCAAGTAAGGCGCGCCTGCGCAGCTTCCATTAGAGCCCGGCATAGCGCAACCTCTTTTTCCAAATGCGCACCGGAACCACAAGATTCCGCTGAAGTTTGGTTATCAATCAGAACACAATGATAAGCAGGAATACCAAGCTTTCCCGTTATGTCATAGATTATAGGCGCAATATCGGCTTTGGTAATTCGATCGATCATCTCGCGGATGTGCGGAACAAGCATTGTATCTTGATCTAAGATCGTCGCTTCGCGCTCACTCGCAGACAGCGTTTCCCAATGAGTTTCCGCCATCCGTTCGACAATTTCGAAAATTGCATGACAAACAGCTTCAGCGAAAGAATTTCCGGCAGCTAGGCCAGTTGTTGACGTGTCAATGATTCCAAAATCCGGGCAGCCTTTAGTTGAGTCCATACTCAAGGAAGCGAATGGTATCCAAATGGCAGTGTCCATCTCTAGTTCTCTACACCGCACCCATCTCAACGGCATCCGTTCGCTCCACGCTTTCCAGCGAGGTCCGGGTGGAAGAGCGGAAGGGTTTAAGACCACGCCATTTCGCTGCATATCATGGAAGGACGCATACTCATTCGGTGACGCCACATTCTCCGCGCAATAGCCCTCGATAGCCTCCATTATCGCTGAAATATCGGCGAGTTCTGGCGTCGCTCCCTTTCCCTGTGCGGTCGCCATGTGACGTGAATTCGGACGGATACACACAGAAGTCGGCAATCCCACGCGGTCCAGACCGGTAACGCGAGCAACGCGAGTGATTCCAATACTGATTAGGTGAGGTTTAATGATCGCCAGTGTCTCAGAAGGATGGCGCGCTCTTGTTGTACCCGTGAGCTTGATTTTATTATCTAAACATCCGCTGATGGGTGATGAGATCAAGCGAAACTCTTCCTAAAGGCGGTCCGCGCAATTCTCTTGGTAATAGCCAACGAGCGTCAGACTGCCGAATCACTGCTGCAAGAAACGCGTTTGTTGGCCAAAAAAAGCGGAATACTCGTCGCCAATATAAGATTTTACCTTCTCCGCGCGTTGGCGGCGCTTGACGCCATCTATGTTTTGAATGTGAACGATTTTCTTTTTTTTCTTTTGTTTTTTCTTCTTCGGCTGTTTCTTCATTGGCATTCTCCCTCATACCAAAATAGGAATGAGAAATGTCGGCAAATCCGTGGAATAGTATACGATATGCGGTAATTATTTTCAACATCTGACTGGGTTTTTGACGACGTAAGCAATTCTGGCGGATCCTCCCGGCAGCGTCCACAAGAACGCCCGATAAACAAACTGGCGCGTTGGGTTAGCAAGCAATACCCTACGGCGAAAAATCACAAACCAAAAACCAGACGGTGCAGGCGATCTTTTCGAATAGGACAAGATTGCCCTTCGCGACCGTGCAACCATTTGCGGTCGTTTAACATGTACCCCTGCCCATGCTGAAATTTAATGCGGAACTGGCGCTGGCTCATTGCGGCTTCCAGAGCCGGTACCCAATCATGGTCTCCGTGTAGTAAATCATAGGTGTTTTCAAATCGATCAACACCTGTCTCCTCGTAAAGGAGGCGAATAATTTCGTTGCGCCTAGTGCATGGAAGTTCCGGTGTCTGAGACAAAATAGACTTAAGCGTTGAAACAGACAAAAAAATAGACGCGCCGCTATCGTCGGACGGCACATCGTCAAACACGTTGAACAACACCCGGGGTATATAGAGGTCGGCATGAAGGGGAAAACCAAGATTTCTTTTGCCGACGTCAGAAATCAGCGGCGAATACATTGCCGCTAACTCATCACCTACTGTTTCAATAATAGCTCCGCGCAGGCAGGCAAAAAGACTATGTAGCCGCTGTTCATCAAGATCATGACAGATTAAATCATCGAAGAAGAGCATTTTGCGGGCGGGTCGTATCATATATAAGCCGCGCGCAAAACTAAGAAGCTTGACATGCCCATTTAGGCTCAAATATTTTTTCGTAGGCGAAGAGAAGCTCTGATCATATTTTTTCAATCCAGGGACGCGAATGAGCTTTGGAACACTCAATTTCTGCAGATCGTCAGCGACTTCCTTGAGAAATTCTCGAAATGATTTTGACCAAGTATACCATTTGGCATACTTATTAATCGGCAGGCGGGAGAGATTAGCCGGCGTGGATATTTGGCGAAATATACCAAACGTTTTCATCCGTTGAAGATGTAGCAGATTTTGCGATCAGGGTGCTCACCGACACGTTGATTGCAAGCTTAAAAGGGAAAACCGATTTGCGCGAACCGTGCCCAGTCGGCGATGTTCGGGTGAAAATCCATAAGTATTGAAATCGCTTGATTTGAGAAACTATGACTGCGTATGCGCAGGGATGCTGGTGCCAGGGGCGGAATCACAAACGCCGTGAATATATGGTGACTCGGATGAACTTATCCTCACATCGATAGGTCGCGTACCCGCAAACGTACCCGCATTATTTCCGCCTCGCGAAGGAACCGAACTGCTTCCGAATATCGATAATCGTTATTGCCGGCTAACATTGGCGACGATCCTAATTATTACAGCCTTTTACTTTGAGAATGTTGGCGGCTTCGCAATAAATGTAATCGGCAATCGCTAACCGGTCTAGCTCGCTTTCCGACAAGCACTTCACAAGCCCTTGGCTGAGGATAAGGGCCGCGAGAACGCGCGCCGTAAATGCGCCGCGGCTAAATTCGAAAAATAAAAGCTCATCTTTAGGGTTGTAGTTGCGGCAGGCGAACTCATAAAGATCAATGATATTTCGTTTCAAGCCGACGCCGAGTGCACCGCCTATAAGCGCTAGAGGCAGAAACGATGACGTACCCACGCCGTCATCATATATTGCAACTTCTTGATCACCAGTTAGATCAATCGATTGAAATAGCCGCCAG
>Ga0070697_100001514_pt1 | contig 17654 bp, 12 predicted proteins | sample KBSK1501metaG_FD_65475 | JGI IMG/M metagenome (GOLD analysis project Ga0070697, IMG submission 65475) | Corn, switchgrass and miscanthus rhizosphere microbial communities from Kellogg Biological Station, Michigan, USA - KBS K1-50-1 metaG | ecosystem: Host-associated > Plants > Roots >... | reverse complement strand
CCGACAGGTCCGATCCAGCCCAGGAGGTCCGGGCGATGCGACGACTCGGCGGTGTTCTCGCGGCCATGGCGGTTGCCTTCATCCTCACGGCGGGCCCGGCGGCCGCCTGCGGGGGGCTGATCGGCCCGAACGGTGCGGTCAACCTGCTCCGAACGACCACCCTGGCCGCCTACCACGACGGCGTCGAGCACTACGTCACCGCGTTCCAGTTCGCGGGTGGCGGTGGCAAGTTCGGCTCGATCACGCCACTGCCCGGGATCCCCACGACCGTCGAGAAGGGCGGCGACTGGACCCTCCAGCGCCTCGTCCGCGAGACGACCGTCCAGCGCGACTCCTTCCTCTTCAGCGCCGCGGCGGCCGCACCGTCCGCTGCCGAGGAGCTCATGAAAGTCCGCGTCGACGCGCTCGACCTGACCGTCCTGCGTGGCGGCGGCGACGCGATCGGGGCCTGGGCCAAGGCCCATGGCTTCCGCCTCCCGCCCGACGCACCGGAGGTCCTCGACTTCTACGCCACGCGCAGCCCCGTCTTCCTCGCCGCGGCGTTCGATGCCGACGCGGCCGCCGCACGCGGCCAGCAGGTGGGTGACGGGACGCCCGTCCACATCACGATCCCGACTGCCGCGCCGTGGGTCCCGCTCCGCATCCTCGCCCTCGGCAAGAACCCGAACGGGCGCATCGACGCCGACGTCTTCCTGCTGACCGACGACCGACCGAACCTCCTGCCCAGCCCGATCGGGCTCAACGGCCTGGGCCTCGCGCATTTCGCGGCGGCGACGCCGTCGCTCCTCGACGACCTGCGCTCCGACCGCGGGATGGGCTGGATCCCGGCCCACGCCTGGTTGTCGAAGATCACCATCGACGCCTCGGCCTCGCAGCTGAAGTTCGACCTCGCCATCGATCCCACGGGCACCGGGCGGCCCTCGCGCGTCGACGCCGGGCTCGCGATGCCCGCACCGCCGTCGGCGCCGGTCGAGCCGACCCGCGCCGGGCTGGCCCTGCTGGTGGTGGCCGTCGGGCTCCTCGTCGTGGGCGGCACGATGGCCTGGCGCCGGCCCTTCAGCACGCTCACCTAGGACCGCTGTGAAGGGGCTTGGGTCGGCGAGGGCCGTCCTCGCCGTCGCCACCCTGGTGGCCGGCGCGGTCGCCGCGACCGCGCTGGCCGTCGCTTCGGCGGCCGCGGGCCCAGTCACGGTCGAGATCCGGATCCATTACTCGCACTACGAGCCGGCCTGGATCACCGTCCCGGCCGGGCGACCCGTGACGTTCGTCATCCGCAACGACGACCCGATCGACCACGAGTGGATCGTCGGCGACGCGGCCCTCCACGAGCGCCACCGAACGGGCACGGAGCCCTATCACGACTCGCGGCCGACGGAGATCTCGGTGGACGCCCTGACCACGAAGCGGACGACGATCACGTTCGGGGCGCCTGCCACGCTCCAGTACATCTGCCACCTGCCGGGGCACGAGGCCTACGGGATGGTGGGCACGCTCGTGGTCGCCGGTTCCTAGCCCCAGGTCCCCTGCCTTGACGCCGTCCATGGCGGCGGACCACACTCACGCCGCGTCGGGACGCTGACCCGACGAGCCGTCCGCGCCCCTCCCGTCACGCCCGAGTCGAGGTGGTGGTGCACAGCGCATGGGCCTGATCGTTCGCGACGCGCGCGTCCATCCCACGTCCGGCTCCCATCCCGAGCCCGTCGACGTACTCGTCGAGCGCGGCCGCATCGACCAGATTGCCCCGCGCGGCCGGATCCGGACCGGCGACCACCATGAGCTCGACGCCGACGGCCGGCTCCTGTCGCCGCCGCTCGTCGACCCGCACGTCCACCTCGACGCCGTGCTGACCGTCGGCGAGCCGCGCTACAACGAGTCGGGCACGCTCATCGAGGGCATCCTCACCTGGGCGGAGCGCAAGCCGTCGTTGACCCACGCCGACGTCAAGGATCGGGCCAGGGAGGCGATTCGCTGGGAGGTGGCCCAGGGCACGGGGCTCATCCGCAGCCACGTCGATGTGTGCGATCCGAATCTCGTCGCCATGCGCGCGCTCATCGAGCTGCGCGACGAGGTCCGCGACATCGTCGACCTTCGGTTGATCGCGTTTCCGCAGGACGGGATCCTGTCGTTCCCGAACGGCAAGGAGCTGATGCGCGAGGCGATGCGCCTTGGCTGCGACGTCATCGGCGGGATCCCCCACTACGAGTGGACGCGCGAGGACGGCGTCGAGGAGGTCAACTTCCTGTTCGACCTGGCGCGCGAGACCGGTGCGCCCATCGACCTCCACTGCGACGAGACCGACGACGAGCAGTCGCGCTTCCTCGAGGTCGTCGCGGCGCGGACGATGCGCGATGGGATGCAGGGCCGCGTCGTCGCGGGCCATACGACCGCTATGGGCTCGTACAACGACGCCTACGCGTTCAAGCTGCTCCAGATCCTCAAGCGCGCCGGCGTCACGATCGTCGCCAACCCGCTTGACAACATCGTGTTGCAGGGCCGCTTCGACACGTATCCGAAGCGTCGCGGGATGACCCGGGTCAAGGAGCTCGACGTGGCCGGCGTGAACGTCGCCTGCGGCCACGACTCGATCATGGATCCGTGGTACCCGCTGGGCCGCGGGTCGATGCTCGACGCGTTGTCCATGCTGGTCCACGTCGCCCAGATGACCGGCCGCACCGAGCTGTACCGCGCCTACGAGATGGTGACGATGAACCCGGCCCGTGCGGCCGAGGTTCCATGGGGAGTGAAGGAGGGACTAGCGGCGAACTTCGTCGTGTTCGACTGCCAGGACGAGGCGGAGGCGATTCGCCTCCGACCCGCGGCGCGCTGGGTCGTTCGGCAGGGCCGGGTCGTCGCCGAGACGGAGCCGGCGCGGAGCGTTGTGTTCGAGGGAGATGCGGCGCGACCGGTGACATTTACCAGGGAGGGGGCAGGCAGGATGGAAGGAGTCGCTACATGACGTCGAGCGTCCTCACCCGCGACGGGATGCCGTCCCACGAAGGCGACATGTCGGTCGAGGGCCACGGCTTCGAGCCGATCCCGGAATCCGCTCGCTACGGCTCGGCCAGCCGGGTGTTCACGGTCTGGTTTGCCCCGAACCTCGTCCCGGCGGCGTTCTTCATCGGGACGCTCGTCACGCTCAGTTTTCTCAAGCTGGGATTCGTGACGGCGCTGCTCGCGATCATCGTCGGCAACATCGTCGGATCGGTGCTGGTCGGCGTCCTGGCCACGATGGGGCCGCGGACCGGGATGGCCCAGATGCCGCTCGCACGGCTCGCGTACGGCAAATCGATCATCGTGCCCGGCATCCTCAACTGGATCAGCTGCATCGGCTGGGACGGCATCAACTCGCTGTTCGGTGCTTATGCGGTGACCATCCTGATTCCCGCCGTGCCGTTCTGGCTGGCGTTGCTCGTTATCGTCATCGCCCAGGGCGCGCTCGGCGTCCTCGGGTACGAGGCCATTCATCAATTCGAGCGCTATGCCTCCGTGGCCCTGGCGGTCATGTTTGTCGTCCTGACCATCGGCGTCCTGGGGAAGGGCTCGACGAGCCTCACCGACGGCCTGGCCGGGCTCGACCAGGTGGGCGCGTTCCTCGCCTACGTCGCCATCGTGGCGAGCTTCGTGCTGGCGTGGGCGCTCTACGCGTCGGACTACACGCGCTACCTGCCCCGCGATACCTCGCCGTCGCGAATCTTCCTGTGGACGGTACTTGGGCTGTCCCTCGCCTCCGGTTGGCTCGAGATTCTGGGCCTGCTCGTCGCGACGAAGGCGACCGGTGGCGAATCGTCACAAACGATCTACGACGTCCTCAATGGTGGACTTCTCGGTGCGCTTGCGATGGTCGCCATCTTTGGTGGGACCGTCGCCGTCAACGCGATGAACGACTACACGGGATCGTTGTCGCTGCAGGCGGCCGGTGTCCGTGTGCCGCGCGTCGTTTCGGCGATTGCCGTCGCGATCCTCGGCTTCCTGTTTACGCTGTACCTCAATTCGAACATTGCGGAGTACGCGGGCAAGTTCACGAACTTCCTGCTGTTCCTCAGTTATTGGATCGCGCCGTGGGCTGGCGTCGTCCTCGCGGACTGGTGGCTGCGCGGTCGCCGCGCGAACGTGGCGCGACTGGTCGACTTCGGCCGTCTGCCGGCCGGTTCCACCGCCCTGATCGCGCTCATCGCCGGATTCGTCGTGTCGCTGCCGTTCCAGAACTCCTCGCTCGGCTACGACATCGCGACGAACTACCCGTGGCTGCCCATCAACTGGGTCACGGTCAACGTCCTGCACGGGGCCGACATCGCGTATTACGTGGGTTTCGCGGTCTCGTTCCTCGTCTACCGGGCCGCGGCTCGCCTTGGCGTCGCCGACGACGCTCGCGAGGGAGCGCCGTCGGTCGCCTGATCCTGCGCGGGGGGGGCCGCTCGCGATAGCGGCTCCGCCGTCCCTACTCGACGGGGATTTCGCGGAATGTCGCGTCGAGCCGGATCCCGCTGCGGTTCCGGTACCAGCGGCTGACCTCGTAGATCACCAGGCCTGACAACACCGTCAGCGCCGCGACAACGAGCCGAACCAGGTCCTTGGTGGGGGCACCGTCCGCGCCGAAGAACCCGTTGGTCAGGACGCCCACGCCCGACAGCGGATCCGACAGGTAGGCCCACTCGGCGATGAGGCAGGCAATCAGGCTCAGGACGCCGACGATCGTGACGATCGGCACGCCGGCCACGACCTGGGCGACGGGCGACGACGCCCAGACATCGCGTCGGCGGTACGGGAAGAGGATCGCCGCGATCGACACGATGATGAAGCTGACGATGAAGGCGACGATCCCGACGAGCGTCGTGAAGTCAGGATTCGTGGCGTAGACGACGAGGGCGAGGAAGCTCAGGATCCCGACCACGACGAGCGAGAACACGGGCGTGTGGTAGCGCTCGCTGACGTTCCCGAAGCGGGCGGGCAGGACGCCGTCGATCCCGTACGCCAGCAGGTTGCGAGAGGCGTTGAGGATCTGCCCGGGCAGCCAGGTGTAGCTCCAGAACACGAACCCGAGGCCGAGGATCGCGGCGATGAGCCCGTTCCCCGCGAGGTAGGCCACGATCTCCGTGAACGGCATCGCGTAGGGCTGCTTGAGGACGGAGGCATCGGCGAGGTACGGATCCCAGCCCAGTGCGCCGAGCGTTGTCGTCCCAAGGACTCCCTGGAGCAATGCCGTCAGGACGACCGCCACGGCGACCGAGGCGATCGCGGCGATCGGCATGGACCAGAGCTGGATCCTCGAGGCCCGCTTGACCTCGCCGCCGATGTACGCGCTCGACTGGTTGAAGACGAGCTCGAGGTAGATCCAGGTGATCGGGATCAGCGTCCAGTAGAGATCGCGCGGCGCCTCGACGAATCCCCCATCGGTGGCCGCCTTGACGACCGCGGCCTGCGTGTCGGCCTGACCGGTGACCGGCTGCCAGAAATGATTGAAGTTCGCGACGAACGTCGCGCTGGAGCCGGCCAGCAGGACGAGGGCGACGACGCCGAGTCCAAGCATCGCGATGGCAAAGAGCACGTTCTGGATCCGGAAGTACGAACCCAGGCCCAGGCTGAAGATGAGGACGAGCGCCCCGATGAGCAGGCCGCCCGTGATGATCGTGCCGGTGGGCGTCACGAACCATTCGCCAATGCTGACAAACGAGCTGTTGCCGGTGATGAGCCCGACGCTCCGGAACAGCGGGCCAAGGCCGTAGCGGGCGAGGAAGGCCGATGGCACGCCGCCGTAGATGAACCACCACACGGTGTTCGTCCAGCTCGACGTCATGCCGAGGCGCGGACCGAGGATCCGGCTGACGTAAACGTAGTCGCCGCCCGAGCGCGGCATGGCGGCGGCGAGCATTGCGAAGGCGAGACTCGTGGGCAGGACGATCAGCAGCGCCAGGAGGTAGCTGCCGATCATGTCGCCGCCGGGATAGAACGCCGGTTCGAGCTGGATGACGAACATCATCATCAGCCCGATGCTGACGAAGTTGATGTTGTAGATGAGGGTGCTCCAGGTGCCCGCCTCGCGGACGAGCCCGGTCGCCTTGCGCTCGAAGAACGTGCCCGTAGTGGCGGCCATTGGTCCTCCTCCCGACCCCCTCACTCGCGCCTCGACGGTACGGCCCGCGTCAAGCGCTCAGCCGGAGACGAACTGGTGGCCCTTGACCCGACCGCCTTCCAGCGTCATGAGCACGCCCTGGAGCGCGCCCTCGCCGTACGCCGAGCCCGGGTTGAGGCACAGGGTCCGCCCGATCGTCGCGGCCGCCCGCGACTCGTGGATGTGGCCGTGGAGCGACAGGATTGGCTGGACCCGCTCGATCGCCTCGCGGACCGCGCGCGAGCCGACAGGCTCACGTACCGCCTCGCCGCCGGCGGTGACGACGCGCAGGTCTGGGGTCAGCTTCAGGGCCAGGTCGAGGCCCGAGCCGTGGGGCGGGTCGTGGAGGTTGAAGATGGCCGGGCGCGAGGCGTCCAGGCGGCCCAGCAGGCCGTCGAGGGCGGCCGCCATCCCCTCTTCGGTCACCTCGCGTGGCGAGTGCCAGGGCGTCGTGGTCGAGTAGCCGTACGAGGCGACCTGGTAGCCCTCGAGGTCGACGATCCGATCTTCGGCGTCGACGATCCACGAGCCCTGGGCGAGGATGCGCTTGACCGCCGGCTCGTCGTCGTTGCCGGGCATCATCAGGGCCGGCACGCCGGCCGCCCGCAGCTGCTCGTCGGCCAGGGTCACCCACCGCTCGGCCGTTTCGGCCATGACCCGACCGAACACGCCGGCGAGGTACGCAGGGTCGGCGGACATCCGGGCGACCTCCTCGGCGGTGGTCCTGTACGGATAGAAGCCGTTCGCCCGGATGCGCGCCTCGAGGTCGTCGAGACCGGACCCGGACTCGACGTCGTACGCCTTGTCGAACAGCTCGGCACGCCAGCGGCCCGGGCCGACGTCGACGATCGGCACGAGACGCTTGCCGGTGATGTCGCCGCCGAAGATCACGGCGCCGGCGCCGTAGAAGGGCGCGGCCTTCAGGAACTTGCGGAAGACCCGCTCGGATCCATGGATGTCGCAGGCGTAGAAGATCGTCAGCCGCTTCGCCATTGCCGGGCCCCCTCGCGCTCAGGGCACGCGGATGACGGGTGGCGGCGCGTGCAGGACTGGTTCGAGGTCGAGGGTCTCGGTCCAGGCGGCGATCTCGCCCGCCGTGGCGACCCACATGCCGTCGATCGCCTTCGCCCGGCCGATCAGCGTTTCGAGGGCCGCTGCACGCGACGCCCGGCCCGACACGAACGGGTGATTCGTCAGCATGAACAGGCCACCTTCGTTCGCCAGCGCCTCGAGCTCCGCCGTCCACATCTCGAGGACGACCGACGGCGGCGTGATGACGCCGCTCCCCGCGAGCCCCGGCAGGTAGTTGTAGCGGCCCCAGTCGTCGAGCGACCAGTGGCCGGGCAGCTCGACGATCGTCGGGGCGTTCGGCTCGGCGGAAACGGCCAGGCGATACGGCCAGTCGCTGTCCATCAGGCCGGCGTCGTACCTGAACCCGTGCCGGACGAGCAGCGCCGGCAGGCGATACGTCATCTCCCAGTTCGGGGCGCGATACCCCACCGGCCGAACCCCGACGACGGCACCGAGGGCGTCCAGGCCGCGAATCAGCCGCGCCTCCTCGGTCGCCTCGTCGGCCTCCACGCCGCCGGCCCGCGACCCCTCGTGCATGAAGCCGTGGTGGCCGATCTCGTGGCCGCCATCCCGGATCGAGCGGGCAACCGCCGGCCAGCGCTCCGCCGTGTAGCCCGGGATGAAGAACGTTGCCCGGATTCCGGCCCTGTCCAGCATCCGCAGGAGGCGCGGCACGGCCGTCCGCGGGCCGTACTCCTGGTGGCTCATGACATCGAGCTGGTGGGCCGTCTGGGGGTACTCCGCGAGCATCACCGACTCGGCGTCGACGTCGAACGTGAAGCAGGCCGCGGCGCGGAAGCCCTTCGGCCACGAGAAGCCGGGCGGCAGCGGGGCTGGCATCGGCGCAGCGTAGGGCTGCGAAACGACGGCGCGCAACCGCCGGACCGCACTACGATCGCGGCGAGGAGGAGATCGCGATGCGCGCCGCCGTCATCGACCGGCCCGGAACGCCGCTCGTCGTCGAGGACCTGACGCTCGACGCGCCGCGCGCCGCCGAGGTTCGGGTCCGGATGCTGGCATCCGGCGTCTGCCATTCCGATCTCCACGTCCGCGACGGCGACTGGGAGCGCCCCGGACCCATCGTCCTGGGGCACGAGGGCGCCGCGGTCATCGAGGAGCTGGGTCCGGGCGTCACAGGCCTGCAACCGGGGCAGCTCGTGGCGCTGACCTGGTACGCGCCGTGCCTCCGCTGCCGCGCCTGCCAGTCCGGCCGGCAATGGGCGTGCTCGGGATCACCATCCGTCACGCACCGGATGGCGGACGGAACGACGCGCCTCCACCGGGCGAGCGGCGGCGACGTCCTCGCCTACCTGTCGATCGGCACGTTCGCCGAGGCCCAGGTCGTGCCCGAAACGGCCGCCGTGCCGATGCCGGATGGGGTGCCCGCGGAGGTCGCGGCACTCATCGGCTGCTGCGTCTCGACCGGCGTGGGCGCGGTGGTCAAGACCGCGCGAGTGGAGGCCGGCGCCTCGGTGGTCGTGTTCGGGCTTGGTGGGGTCGGCCTGTCGGTCGTCATGGGCGCCGCGCTCGCCGGTGCGGCCCGGATCGTTGCGGTCGACCGTGTCGAGTCGAAGCTCGCCGTCGCGGCCAACCTTGGCGCGACCCACGGCATCGTCGCCACGGAACGCGGCGAGACGCTGGCCGCGATCCGCGACGCCACGAACGGCGGCCCCGACTACGCCTTCGAGGCGATCGGCCTGCCGGCCACGGTCGAGCAGGCCATCGAGGTGTTGCCGCCGGGCGGCACGGCGGTCCTCGTGGGCCTGACGCAGTTCGGCGCGCGAGCCTCGTTCGAGGTCTTCCCGTTCGTCGACGGCAGTCGCCGGATCCTGGGCTCGAACTACGGCTACGCCGTGGCCGCGATCGACTTCCCGCGTTACGCGCAGCTGTACCTGGCCGGCCGGTTGCCGATCGACCGGCTCATCGATCAGCGGATAACGCTCGACGGCATCGAGGATGCCTTCGGCCGGATGCGGCGCGGCGAGGGCCTTCGGTCAGTCGTGATGTTCGAGGCGAGCAGCCAGGCGGGCGGCTAAGCGGGGGGTTCCGGCTCCTCGATCGGCGGCAGCAGCGGCTGGCCGGTGATGAGGCGCGAGCTTCGGCCGTGGGTAAAGAAGCTCCACGCCCAGCGCACCGTTACGACGATCCGGTTGGCGAAGCCGATCAGGTACGAGATGTGGATCCCCAGCCACAGCAGCCAGGCGAGAAAGCCGCCGGTCCGGCCGAACCGGCCCAGCCACGGGATGTTGGTCACGCCGGCGAGCCGTCCGATGACGGCCACGTCGCCCAGGTCGCGGTAGTGGAAGGGCGGCGTCGGCTCGCCGCGAAGCCGGCGCCGGATGGTCGTGCCGACATAGCGCCCGCCCTGGATCGCGCCCTGGGCGACGCCGGGCACGGGCCGGCCCTCCTTCCACGGCTCGACCGCCGCGTCGCCGATGACGAAGATCTCCGGGTGCGCCGGTAGCGCGAGGTCCGGGCCGACGATGAGGCGGCCGGCCTTATCGGTCGGGGCGCCGCTGGCCTCAGCCACGGCGTGGGCGAAGCCCGACACGCGGACGCCGGCCGCCCACAGCACCGTCCGCGCCGGGATCCGCTCCGTGGCGCCATCAGCCTTGCCGCCGTCGACCTTCACCTCGACCGATCGGTCGTCGATGGCGACCACCGGCGTCTTCGTTCGGACGGTCACGCCAAGGCGCTCCAGCTGGCGCCGGGCAGACGCGGAGCGGTCCGCCGGATAGGTTGGCAGGACGCGATCGATCGCCTCGACGAGCAGGATCCGGGCGTCGCCGGGATTGATCGCCCGGAAGTCGCGCCTGAGCGTGTCGTTGGCGATCTCGCCCAGCGCGCCCGCGAGCTCGACGCCCGTCGGGCCGCCACCGACGACGACGAACGTCATCCATTCGGCCCGCCGTTGCGGGTCCGCCTCCCGCTCCGCGGCCTCGAAGGCGATGAGGATTCGGCGCCGGATGTCGGTCGCGTCGTCGATCGACTTGAGCCCGGGCGCGAAGCGGGCCCAGTCGTCATGGCCGAAATACGAGAACTGCGCGCCGGTCGCGACGACCAGCGTGTCGTAGTCGATGGGGCCGCCATCCGAGAGCACGATGCGCCGCGCGGCGACGTCGACGGACACCGCTTCGCCCAGGAGGACGGTCACGTTCAGGCGCTGGCGAAAGATGGATCGCAGCGGCTGGGCGATCTCGCCCGGCGCCAACGCCCCGGTCGCGACCTGGTAGAGCAGCGGCTGGAAGAGATGGAAGTTGCGGCGATCGACGAGGGTGACCTCGACGGCCGACGAGCGCGACAGCTCGCGGGTCGCGTAGAGGCCGCCAAACCCACCGCCGACAACCACGACGCGGTGACGCGCGGCTGACTGGGCGGTCATTGGTCGAATCTACGCCACGCGCGTTGCTCGATCGACCGGGCTGCGGTGAGCCAGGAGCTCCGGAAAGAGGCGGACGACGCCGAAGATGCCGACGAGGCAGAGCAGCCCGCCGCTGACCACCGAAGCCTGGGCGCCGATGACGCTGGCAACGGACGCGGCCTCGATGTCGCCCAGCTGCGGCCCGCTGCTCACGGCCAGGATGTGGATCGACATCACGCGGCCGCGGAGCGAATCCGGCGTCTCCAGCTGGACAAGCGACGAGCGGAAGACGGCCGAAATCACGTCCGCACCACCGGCGATGGCGAGGAACACCAGGGCCAGCACGAACGAGAACGTCGACAGGCCGAAGCCCACGATGGCGGCGCCCCAGACGACCACGGAAATGACGATCGCCCGCCCGGTCCGCCGAACCGCCGCGACCCAGCCGGACAGCAGCGCGGCGACGAACGCGCCGACTGCCGGCGCCGCCGCCAGCAACCCCAGGCCGGCCGGCCCGGTTCGGAAGACGTCGAGGGCGAGGACCGGGAAGAGCGCCGCCGGCATCCCGAAGATCATCGCGTCGAGGTCGATGACGAAGGTCGACAGGATCACCCGGCGGCGGGCCGCGAACCGCAGGCCCTCGACGATCGCCGAGATGCCGGGCCTGGCGATGTCGCCGATGGGCGGCAGCGGCGCGATGGCCAGCAGCCCGGCGATGACGCCGGTGAAGGTGACGGCATCGAGCAGGTAGGCCGTCGGCGGGCCGGCGGTCGCGACGACGAGTCCGCCGATCGCCGGGCCCACGATCGAGCTCGCCTGGTACGACAGCTGGTTCAGGGCGATGGCCGCCGGCAACCTTGCGGGCGGGACGAGACGCGGCGTCGCCGACGCCCGGGCGGGTTGGGTGATCGCGCCCAGGCCGGCGCCGACCGCCGCGACGGCGAGGATGGCGAGGAGCGGCGGCGCCGGCTGGAGGGCGATGAACGCGAGGGCCAGGCTCGTAAGCGCGAGCAGCCCCTGGGTGATGAGCAGCAGCCGGCGACGATCGACGGCATCCGCGAGCGAGCCCGCCACGAGTGACAGGACGAGCAGCGGGACGAGCTGGACCGCGGTCAGCGCGGCGATAGCAAGCGTCGAGTGGGTCAGGACGTAGACCTGGTACGGCAGGACGATCCGCGTGACCTGGTTGCCGACGCCGCTGACGACGGAACCGAAGTACAGCCAGCGGAAGTCGCGGTCGAGCCGCAGCGGGCTGACGTCGAGGAGGTAGCCGCGGAGGCTCACGCCTCGAGGTGCTGGCGCTTCGGGCGGCTCCCTACTTGTCGCGCTCGGCGCCCGCCAGCGCCGCCTGCGCCGCGGCCAGCCGCGCCACCGGGACCCGGAACGGCGAGCACGACACGTAGTTCAGGCCGATCTGGTGACAGAACGCGATCGACGCCGGGTCGCCGCCGTGCTCGCCGCAGATCCCGATCTCGAGGTTGGGCCGGGCAGCCCGGCCCTTTTCGACGGCGGTGCGCATGAGCTGGCCGACGCCGATCGTATCGAGCGTCTGGAACGGGTTGGCCGGCAGGATCTTGCGCTCGACGTAGGCGAGCAGGAACCCGCCCTCGGCGTCGTCACGGCTGTAGCCGTACGTCATCTGGGTCAGGTCGTTCGTGCCGAAGCTGAAGAATTCGGCGTGGCGGGCGATCTCGTCCGCGGTCAGCGCGCCGCGCGGCACCTCGATCATCGTCCCGAACTTGTAGTCGACCGTCTCGCCGGCCTTCTCCTGGACCGCCTTGGCCTCCGCCTCGAGGATCCGCCTGGTCTCGACGAGCTCGTTCACGTGGCCGACGAGCGGGATCATGATCTCGGCGTGCGGATCGCCGCCGCCACGCTTGACGGCGATCGCCGCGTTGAGGATCGCCCGGGTCTGGATCTTCACGAAGTCCGGGATCATCAGCCCCAGGCGGCAGCCACGCAGGCCCAGCATCGGGTTCTGCTCGCGGAGCGCCTCGACGGCGGCCAGCAGCGTCCGGGCCTGCGTGTAGGTCGGGTTGGATTCGGGCGTCTCGAGCGTCTTGAGGCGGGTGACCTCCTCGATCAGCTCCTCGTGCGACGGCAGGAACTCGTGGAGCGGCGGATCGATGAGTCGGACGACGACCGGCAGGCCGCTCATCGCCTTGAAGATGCCCTCGAAGTCGCCCTGCTGGAGCTTCTCGAGCTTCGCCATCGCGGCGTCGAAGCGCTTGATCGCCGCCTCGTCCTCCGCGGACAGCGGCTGGTTGGCCGTGCGGCGGTCCTTGGCCCGCGTCGCCTGGAACGCGACGAGGATCGCGTCACGGACGATGTCCAGGCGCTCGCCCTCGCGGAACATGTGCTCGGTCCGGCAGAGGCCGATGCCCTGCGCGCCGTAGCCCCGCGCCTGGGCCGCCTCCTCGGGCTTGTCGGCGTTGGTCCAGACCTGGAGGCGGCGGACCTCATCGGCCCAGCCCAGGACCGTCTGGAGCTCGGGCTGGTCCTCGAATCGGGCGTGGACTGTGGGGATGGCGCCCAGGAAGACCTCGCCGGTCGACCCGTCGAGGCTGATCTCGTCGCCTTCCTTGAAGCTGACCTTGCCGGCTGTGGCCTGGCGCTTGCCGTAATCGATGATCAGCTCGTGGACGCCGGCGACGCACGGCTTGCCGATCTGCCGCGCGACCACGGCGGCGTGCGACGTGGCCCCGCCGCGGGCGGTGAGGATGCCCTGCGCGGCCGCCATGCCGTGGAAGTCGTCCGGCGAGGTCTCGATCCGGACGAGGACCACCTTCTGTCCGGCGGCCGCCTGCTCGGCGGCGCGATCGGCGTTGAAGACGGCCTTGCCGACGGCCGCGCCAGGTGAGGCGTTGAGGCCCTTGGCGATGCGGGTCGCCTTCTTCAGCGCGGCGGGATCGAACTGGTCGCGCAGGAGCTGGTCGACGTGGGCGGGCTCGATCCGGGTGAGCGCCTCGGCCTTCGAGATGACGCCCTCGGCGACCATGTCGACGGCGATCTTCACCGCCGCCGCCGCGGTCCGCTTGGCCGACCGCGTCTGGAGCATGTACAGGCGGCCGCGCTCGATCGTGAACTCGAGGTCCTGGACGTCGCGGTAGTGCTTCTCGAGCCGCTCGCCGATCTTCTTGAACTCCGCGTACACCTCCGGCATGTCGTGCTGCATCTGGGCGATCTTCGGCGCGGTACGGATGCCGGCGACGACGTCCTCGCCCTGGGCGTTGGTCAGGTACTCGCCGTAGAGCTCCTTGGCGCCGGTGTTGGGATCGCGGGTGAACGCGACGCCCGTGCCGGAGTCATCGCCCATGTTGCCGAAGACCATCGTCACGACGTTGACGGCCGTGCCGAGGTCGTCCGCGATCTTCATCTCGCGCCGGTAGTCGAACGCCCGCCGGCCGAACCAGCTGCCGAAGACCGCCTTGATCGCCAGGTCGAGCTGCTCGTACGGATCGGTCGGGAACTCGCGGCCGGTCGCGTCGCGGACGATCTTCTTGAATTCGGTGGTCAGGTCGCGCAGGGCGGCCGCATCGAGGTCCGTGTCGGCTTTGGCCTTCCTCGCCCGCTTCGCCGCCTCGAGGGCGTGGTCGAACTTCTCCGCGTCGACGTCCATGACGATCCGGCCGAACATCTGGATGAACCGCCGGTAGGCGTCCCAGCCGAACCGCTCGTTGCCGGTCAGGTCGATGAGCCCGTGCAACGTCTGCTCGTTCAGGCCCAGGTTGAGGACGGTGTCCATCATCCCGGGCATCGAGAACTTCGCCCCCGAGCGAACGCTGACGAGGAGCGGGTTCTTCGGGTCGCCGAAGCCCTTGCCGGTCTCCTTCTCGACCTCCTTGACGGCCTCCAGGACGTCGTCCCACAGCCCGTCCGGCAGCTTCTCGCCGGCGGCGAAATAGTCGTTGCAGGCCTCGGTCGTGATCGTGAATCCCGGCGGCACCGGCAGCCCCGCGCTCGTCATCTCCGCCAGGCCGGCGCCCTTGCCGCCCAGCAGGTCGCGCATCGAGGCGTTGCCTTCGGCGTGTCCCCCACCCCAGGCGTAGATGTAGCGCTTCGCCGCGCCATGCGGGCGCTCCGGCGTACGGGTGGCGGTCTCGGCCATCGGGATCCTCCGGGAAGGGGCAGCGGCGGGCATCGGGCCGCCGACGGTCGTTCGTTCTGGTCCGCGCATCGTAGCGCAGGGCGCTCCCCGACCTAGCGTTCGTGCTGGCCACCGACCCCGCTCGTCTGGCAGGATGGCCGGGATGGCCGACCCGTTCGACTTCGATCACTTCGTGGCCCTCCCACGCCTGTCCGACCTGCGCCTCTCGCCAGACGGGCGGCGCCTCATCGTCGCGGTCGCCACCGTTGCCCCCGAAGGGACCCGAATGCGGACGGCACTGTGGGCGGTCGATCCCGCGGGGGTGGCGAAGCCGCGGCGGCTGACCCGCTCGGCCAAGGGCGAGTCAGCCCCGGCGTTCCTGCGCGACGGCTCCCTCGTCTTCGCCTCGGAGCGGGCCGACCCCGATCAGAAGGCCGAGGGCCAGGAGCCGGCCGGCGGCCTGTGGCTGCTGCCTGCCGACGGCGGAGAGGGCCGCCTGCTGGCGGCCCCGGGAGCCGGGGTCGAGGCCGTCCGGACGGCCCGCGAACGGGCGACGGTCGTCTTCTCGGTCCTGCTCCACCCCGGCGCGAAGACGTTCGACCAGGACGCGGAACGGGAGAAGGCCCGCAAGGACGCCGGCGTCACGGCGATCCTCTACGAGGACTACCCAATCCGCTTCTGGGACCACTACCTGGGGCCGCGTGAAGTTCGGCTGTACGCCGGCGACGTCGAGACGGATGCCGCCGAACCGGCGTTGTCGGGGCCGGACGACCTCACGGGCCCCAGCGGGCGATCGCTCGTCGAGCCGACCTTCGACGTGGCCCCGGATGGCGGCTGGGTCGTAACGACGTGGCGTCGCTGGGTGGCCGGATCCGTGGGCGACGACCTCGTCCGGATCGACCGCGGCAGCCGCAAAACGCGAACCGTGCTCGGCAAGGCGCCGGGGACGTGGCACGACCCCGCGATCTCGCCGGACGGCCGAACCATCGCCGTCGTCTACGGCACGGACGGCGACCCCAACCACGCGGCGACCGAATGGCTGCGGCTCGTCGATGCGGCCACGGGCAAGGCCCGCGATGTCTCGCGCAAGCTGGACCGCTGGCCGATGACGCCCGTCTGGGCAGCCGACGGTTCGGCCGTCTTCTTCACCGCGCACGACGACGGCGCCGATGCAGTCTACCGCCTGGACCTTGCCGGCGAGCGGCTGACGATGCTCGCGACCGGCAGCTCGTTCACCGACCTCTGCCCGTCGCCGGACGGTTCAGCCGTCTATGCCCTTCGCTCGCATGTCGATCGCCCGCCGCACATCGTGCGGCTCGACGCGCGGGCCGCGGACCAGGCGCCCGTCGAGATCCCGTCGCCCGCCACGCCGGCAGGAGAGCTCCCGCGACGCGGCGTTCTCGAGCGGGTCACCGCCACCGCGGACGACGCGGTGAACATCGGGTCGTGGCTGCTGCGGCCGCGCGGCGCGAACTCGAAGCGTCCGGCGCCGCTGGTCGTGTTCGTCCATGGCGGCCCGGTTGGGACGTGGTCGGGCTGGTCGTGGCGCTGGAACGCGAACCTCCTCGTCGAGCGGGGGTACGCCGTGCTCATGCCGGACCCGGCGATCTCGCTGGGCTACGGCCAGGCGTTCATCGACCGCGGCTGGGGTCGCTGGGGCGATCGGCCGTACACGGACGTGATCGCGGCCGTCGACGCCGCCATCCAGCGGCCGGAGATCGACGCGCGGCGGACCGCGCTGATGGGCGGCTCATTCGGCGGCTACATGGCCAACTGGGTCGCCGGCCACACCGATCGGTTCAAGGCGATCGTCACGCACGCCTCGCTCTGGGACCTGCGGCCGTTCCACGGCACCACCGACGACGGCATGTGGTGGGAGCAGGAGATGGGCGATCCGTACACCGACCCGTCGCGCTACCTCGAGCACTCCCCCGCCGCCCATGTCGACGCGATCAGGACGCCGATGCTCGTCGTCCACGGCGAGAAGGATGCCCGCGTGCCCATTTCCGAAGGGCTGCGGCTGTGGACGGACCTGCGTCGCCACGGCGTCGCGGCACGCTTCCTCTACTTCCCGGACGAGAACCACTGGGTGCTGAAGCCGCAGAACGCCCGGATCTGGTACGAGACGGTCCTGGGCTTCCTCGACGAGCACGTCCTGGCGAAGAAGTGGGTGCGGCCGGGGCTCCTCTGAGTGGCGGCGGCCCAGTTACCATCGCCGCGATGACGGAGCTTGGCGTCGATCCCCGGGCCATCGCCGCGGACGCCCCGCAGTACAACGCGACGCTCGTCCGGCGCGACGACCAGCACGACTCGCTGGGCTACTTCTGGGTCCGCTTCGACGGCGACCCGACGCCGTTCATGTCGGGCCAGTACATGACGATCGGCGTGTTCGCCGATGACAAGCTCGTCCAGCGCCCGTACTCCATCGCCTCCGATCCGGCGGTTGCCGGCGAGGACGGCTACGAGATGTATGTTCGGCTCGTGGGCGGCGGGATGTTCACGCCGCTGCTGTGGCAGCTGCCGCTTGGGCATCGGATGCGGATGATCGGGCCGAAGGGCAAGTTCACGCTCGAGCCGGACGACGACCGGACCCATCTCTTCATCAGCTCCGGGACGGGCAACGCGCCGTTCGTGTCGATGATGCGATCCTCGCTGCGCGAGGGCCGGCCGCGGCGGACGGTGTTCCTCAACGGCGTCTCGTACGAGGCGGACCTGGGCTACCGATCGCTGCTCGAGGGCTGGGAGAAGTCCGGCGAGTATCCGGTCCGCTACCTGCCCACGGTCTCGCGACCCGGCGATCCGGCGAATGCCGGCTGGACGGGCCGAACGGGCAGGGCCGAAGCCAACGTCGCGCCGGTCCTCGAGGAGCTCGCGCTGACGCCGGACAACACGATTGCCTACATCTGCGGCAATCCGGACATGATCATCGCGGCCGAGGCGACACTCCTCGCGCGCGGCTTCCCCGAGCCGCAGGTCAAGAAGGAGCTCTACTGGCCGAAGGGCAAGGAACCGAAGGGCGGCCCGGC
>Ga0070697_100001513_pt1 | contig 17656 bp, 16 predicted proteins | sample KBSK1501metaG_FD_65475 | JGI IMG/M metagenome (GOLD analysis project Ga0070697, IMG submission 65475) | Corn, switchgrass and miscanthus rhizosphere microbial communities from Kellogg Biological Station, Michigan, USA - KBS K1-50-1 metaG | ecosystem: Host-associated > Plants > Roots >... | reverse complement strand
ATCCCGGCGCGGACATCCCCATTTTGAACGAGGAGGACGCCAAGATCATTATGCGTCGGGACATCGTACGGATAATCCTTAAGCGTCGTGCGTGCGTGCGCGATGGCAGCAGCGCGCGAGTGTTGGTGCGATTCCGCGATTCGGCCCTTCGTCCACAAAGCTGCCGCTAGATTTTGATGGGCGGTTTGATTGTCCGGCGTCACTGCCAAGGCGTGCTCCCAAAGTGAAATACTGTCGCACCAATAAGTTGTTTGCTGGTAGGCCAGGATGATCGAGACCGCGATTGCGCATGTCGCCACTGAAGTCAGAACGACTTGACGATTCCGCCATTGTTGCGTCAAATTCGCGCACGTCCATGTCAGCAACATTGTCATTCCAATGTGCGGCAAATAAGTGAACCGATCGGCCCGCGCTTGCAGACCGACCTGAACGATGCCGAGTACTGGAACGAGCAGAAGGAGATACCAAAACCATCCGACGAAGACGGCCGGATGTTTCTGGCGAACCGAGATCGCGACGACTGTGATCGCAATGATCAAGACTGCGGCCGCGACAACGATCCAAATGTTTAATTGATCGTGCGGATGCGGATAGAACACGGCCAGGTCCGTCGGCCAGAACATTTGCCGGATATAAGCGATCAAACTGACGGCGGCGTTTTTGAGCCGGGGCAAAAGCGGCAACTGCTCCAGCGAAGCCATCGTGACTGTCTGCGCGAACATGGTTGCGACCGATGCGGCAGCCGAAAGCGCGAATAATGGAATTTTCTCGATAATCATTCGTCGCCACGCGCGAAAATCATTCGCGCGTTGCAGCGGCCAGTAATCCAGCAACAACAGCACGAGCGGCACAGTCACAAAAGTCGCCTTCGACATCAATCCGCACGCGAGGAAGATCGACACCGTCACATAGCGGGAAATATTTGGTGCGCCCACGTAACGGAGATACGCGCCGAGCGTTAGCATAAAAAAAACGCCGCTGAGCACATCTTTGCGCTCCGCGATCCATGCGACTGATTCAACCCGCATCGGATGAACAGCAAAAATCGCCGCGACAAATGCGCTTCGCCAAATGCAGCCGGTCATTGCCCGGAAAACCAAAAAAAGCAGCACCGCTCCGATATTATGCAAAGCGACGTTGGTGAAATGATGGCCGCCGGCCTTCAATCCATAAATCTGACAATCCGCCATGTGGCTCAGCGTCGTGAGCGGATGCCACAGACTCGCGTGGCTATGAGTCAGTACCCATTTGAATCCGCCGAGAGTGAGTCCACGACTGACCTCTGGGTTTTCGTAAACATAGCGGTCGTCATCGAAATTGACGAAATCGTGGCCGAGTGTTTGGCCGAAAACGATCCAGATGATCGCGGTGAGAAAAATGCAGACTGCGATCGTGATTCGGTGATCGTTTCGCGGGCTGTCCTGCGCCGGCACTGTCGGCATCGTTAAACGAGCGGTGGGAGCAGCCGCCAGCGGGCCAGGCGGAAACGCAACGCCGTCCCAAGACAACCGAGGCCGTAACGCACGCTTCGGCGAAAGTTAATCGAAGATCCTTCGGGTAAATACTTCGCCGGGCAGGTGACCTCTCCGATTTTGCAACCGAGCCAGACGATTTGGGCGAGCATCTGATTGTCGAAAACAAAATCGTCCGAGTTTTGCTCGATCGGCACACGCTCGAGTAAATTTCGCGCAAACGCACGATAACCGGTGTGATATTCTGAAAGCTTCGCGCCGATCAAAAAATTTTCGACGAATGTGAGGAAGCGGTTCGCGACGTATTTCCACCACGGCATCCCGCCATCGAGAGCGCCGCCGCTAAGAATTCGCGAAGCGAGCACGCACGGATAGAGGCCGCTCGCAACGAGCGACGCCATCGCTGGAAGAAGCTGCGGGGTATATTGATAATCCGGATGAAGCATCACCACGATGTCAGCTCCGGCGGCAAGCGCGAGCCGATAACAGGTCTTTTGATTGCCGCCGTAGCCGCGGTTTTTGGGATGCACTTCCACCTCCACGTTCTTAAGCGTGCGTGCGATTGCCACCGTCTCGTCGTGACTCGCGTCATCCACCACGATGACAAGATCGACAATCCGCTGCTGCATCACTTCGTCGTAGGTTCGCTGCAAAGTGCGGGCAGCATTATAGGCCGGCATCACCACCACAATTTTCTGGCCGTTCAACATTCGAGGTAGTCGAATATGCGCTCGAGCGACATCTTGCAACCCCGATGATCGTTTTTCACGATTCGCATTGCGTTGATTATTCCGGTCCGGGCCATCCTGAGCGGCCAGAGAGAATCATCCAAACCGTGCCGATATTGAAAGATCGACATCCGAAGTGGCAGTGGCGCGAGCCGCGCGCTGCCACGAATAACGAACTGCTCCGCGCGCATTCACGCGAACACATCGAACATGTGAAAGAGCCGGCCGGCGATTTCGATTTCGATACGCCTGCGATTCCAAAAATTTACGACTACGCTCTCAAATCTGCCGGCGCCGGCATCGAAGCCGCACTCACCGGAGAACGCACTTTTGCGTTGATGCGGCCGCCGGGGCATCACGCCACGCGCGACCGGGCGATGGGCTTCTGTTATTTTAGTAACGTCGCTATCGCTGCACTTGATGCGCTCGACAACGGCGCCGAGCGAGTGGCGATCTGGGATTTCGATGCGCATCACGGCAACGGAACGGAAGCGATTGTCGCGAAAAATCCGCGAATCCGATTCGCCTCTGTTCATCAATTCCCTGCCTACCCCGGAACCGGTGCGAAATCGTTCGCTAACATCGACAATTATCCGGTCGCACCCGGAACGCCGCGCAAAGAACATGTCGATGTTGTAAAACGCGCGCTCGATAAATTGATCAGCTTCAAGCCGGACTTGATTCTCATCTCCGCCGGATTCGACGCCTACGCGCGCGATCCGCTCGTGCAAATGACACTCGAGCAAGAAGACTTTGGATCGTTCGGCGAATGGCTCCGTAAGATCGACATCCCGACGTCAGCCGTTCTTGAAGGTGGTTACAGCGACGATCTACCCGAATTAATCGATGCTTTTCTGACAGCTTGGGATTCCTAAGCAAATCGATGACACGGTTATCGCGTCGCTTTTTCCTTTTCGATTAGTCGCAGCAATTGAATCGCAGCTTCCTCGATCTCGGGATAGCCGCGTTGACGGGCCCTGCTTTTCACAGCGAGCAAGCCGCAGCGGTGGAGGTTTTCGAAATCGCCATATGGGAACTTATAGCGCGCCTTTGTCTTCTCGGCGTGACGTTCGTCCACCGCGAGATGCCACTTTGCATATTCGTCGAAGCCGTGGACCCGAATAAATTCATTTTCCTTGTCAGCCGAAGGTTGATCCGTCTTCCAGAGCCCTTTGTGGTCAGAAACGAAGCGTCCTTGACCGATCAATTGACGAGCGTGCTCGAACGCGGTCACGTTCAGTCGGACCGCGTTGTTTCTGCTGCGCGCATCGGCCCAGCCAGGCGGTAGCGGAAGTATAATTACTCCGACTAAAGCAAGTGCCGCTAATCGCGACCACTTTGGGTTCATAGGAGGACACTTTGATTGTGCAAGCTGACTGGCGGGCTGTTCAACCTTAATTCAAACAGTAGAAAATACCTCGGGCTGGCGGGATTTGAACCCACGACCTCTTGAACCCCATTCAAGCGTTCTACCAAGCTGAACTACAGCCCGAGCGAGATGGAACTATTTACCAAGAGGGGCCTGATCGCCACCACTTCGCGATAGAATCTCACGGCTTCTTCGGCAAAAGATTTGTCAGAAAATTTTGCGACGGTCACAGACCGCCGCTACAGAAGCATAATGCTCAGCGCCGGGATCGTCGGGTTGCCTAACGTCGGGAAGTCCACGCTTTTCAATGCCGTTACCCGCACACACAAGGCGCCAGCGGAGAATTATCCTTTTTGCACCATCGATCCCAACCTCGGCATCGTTACGGTGCCCGACTCGCGGTTGCAAAAAATCGCTGAGATTTCGCATTCCAAAAAAATCACGCCGACCGCCATTGAGTTTGTCGATATCGCTGGTCTGGTCAAAGGCGCGAGCGCGGGCGAAGGCCTGGGGAATCAATTTCTCCAGCATATTCGCGAGGTGGATGCAATCGTGCAAGTGGTGCGCTGTTTCGAGAACACCGAGGTCCATCACGTCAGCGCGACAATAGATCCAATTCGCGACATCGATGTGATCAACACCGAGCTAGTGCTCGCGGATCTTGCCTCGTTGCAAAAACGACGCGACCGATTGCAGAAGGAAGTTCGCGCTGGGGAAAAGGCTGCAAAAATCGACAGCGCGGTGATCGACAAATTGCTGCCGCATCTCGATGCCGGCAAACCGGCAATTACAGCCAAGTTGAATCCGGAGGAAAAGACACTTGCGCGAAATTTCTTTCTGCTGACCTCAAAGCCATCCATTTTCGCGTGCAACGTTGGCGAAACAGATCTGGGTGCGATCTCGAAAGACGATCGTTCAAATGCGGCCACAAAACATGTCGGTCTTGTTCAGGATTATGCGCGGCACCATTTTGCTACCGAAGCCGTGGTTATCAGCGCGCGAATTGAGGCGGAATTAGTCGATCTGGGCGAAGAAGAAGCGCTTGAATATTTGCGCGGCCTCGGCGTGGAAGACAGCGGCGTGCACGCGCTGATTCGTGCGGTTTATCACTTGTTAGGCCTACGCACCTTTTTTACCACGGGCGAAAAAGAGACGCGAGCGTGGACGATTCACGCGGGAGAGAAGGCGCCTGCTGCTGCCGGCGCCATTCATTCCGATTTCGAGCGCGGGTTCATCGCGGCGGAAACGATCCACTGTGATGACCTCGTCGCGCTGGGTTCTTTCTCAAAGGCGCGCGAGGCAGGAAAACTGCGGCTAGAGGGGAAAGAGTACGAAGTGCGCGATGGTGACGTGATTTTATTTCGTTTCAACGTTTGATGAATGTCGCAACCTGGGCAATTGAGTGAAAGCCATTGTCGAACGCACACCTCGTGCTAGCACACCCCGCGGCATCACGCGGGCGTTTTTGCTCGGACTATCACCTGGATGGCCCTATGGCCTGTTGCTTCTGCTCGTGCTGGCGTTTCTATGGCCAATGGTTCTCGGCGGCAAGTTGCCATTTATGCGCGACATGTTTTTCGATTTTGTGCCGCAGCATTCCTTTGCCAAAAAGGTTATTTGGAGCGGGCACATTCCGCTGTGGAATTCGCATTCGGGCTTTGGAAAACCGTTCGTTGCTGATCCGCAAACAGCAACGTTTTATCCACTGCACGCCGTATTCTACCTTTTTTCGGCAGGGACTGCGTTGCGCATCTACTGCGCGGCGCACCTTTGGCTGGCGGGCGCCGCCATGTTTGCACTCGCACGTCACTGGCGAATGGATGTTGCGCCAGCTCTGGTTACGGCTGTGAGCTGCATGTTTAGCTCCTGGCTCATTGCAAATCTGGAGTTTGCTAACAACCTCGGAGCTGCGGTTTGGGCGCCGCTAATTGTGCTGACGACAAGCCAGATTGCGCAAACATCACGCGCAGAAAATGTTTCGCGCCCAAGAGTGCGCTTAGCAAACCTGACGTTGATGCTCGCGCTTCTCCTCACTGTGCAGTACTTGTCGGGGTTCCCCGAGTTTGTTGCTTACACCGGCATGTTGGCAGTCACTCACGCGGTTGCTGGCTGCTTGTTTCATCGCGCCTTTCGCGCATTAGTGACGACGGTGCTTAGCTTCGCCGTAGCAGGCGTGCTTGCCATTTTGCTGGCGGCTCCGCAGTTCCTGCTGAGCCTGGAATTTGTGCCTCTGTCGGAGCGAGCCGCAAGGATCAACCCCGGTCTCCACATGGCCTCGCTGCAGATGCACAATTTATTTCAATTCATTCTACCGTTCATCAACGGCCGGCCTGGTTATCCGGGTCAATTTTGGGGCGGCACTGTATTCGAGTTCTGGATCGGCACTTGTTACGTCGGGATTCTGCCGCTCATTCTCGCGGGTTTCTCAATGCTTGTTTTTTGCCGCAGGGATCTACCACGCGAGCGCAAGTTCCTGTGCGCGTTTTTGTTGTCGGCGACAACCTTAGGCATTTTAGTGGCGCTCGGGAAAAATACGCCGCTGTATCAATTCCTCTATGACAAAGTGCCCGGATTCGATCACTTCCGATTTCCATCAAAATTCCTGGTGCTGGTCCTATTTTCTGTCTCGCTGCTCGCCGGTCTTGGGTGGCAAGAGATTCACGAAATCTGCAGATCGCAAGCCGCGGCGCAGCGCTTACGGAAAATCGTTTTGATCTCCGGCTGTCTAATAATTGCAGCTTTTGGTTGTGGCTATATTTTTGCAGTCGGTGGCCCATCGTTTTTCCAGTTCCTAACGAATGGGCTGTTTGCCACCTCAGAGAACGCTTACCGCAGCCAACTCAACGATTATCTGTTCGCGCTCATTTTTTTGGCCGCGAGTTTTGGTGTAATGCTCGTGCGGGTTACATGGCGCCGACGATGGACCTGTTGGCTGGCGCCGGCGCTTGTGTTTACGAATCTCTTTTTCGTTACGCGCGGCCTGCACCCCTTGGTCGACCAGAACGTTTACAGGACAAAACCGGAAAACATGCTCAGTGATGCAGTGAAAGTGGCTAATTGGAGAGTGCATTCCTTTTACGGCCCGGTGCAACAGTGGCTGTACGCCAGCGGGGACGACGGCCTCATAAGATGGGCGGTCGATGCAGGCGTGGGGGATTCGTGGCTGCCATTTGAGATCGATTACACATGGCAGGGCGGTCAGAAACTCCAGCGGTACTTCACGCTCTTTCACCTGCTGTGGTCGTTGCCTGCGGCGCAGTCCGAAAAGCTAGCTGATCTCCTCAGCGTTCGGTACACATTGGTCGGCGCACCGTTTGATCAAATTTGCTGGCGGGGCGCACCACGAAATTTGCAATTGATCGAGCGCCCGACCGCGCGGCCTCGCGCGTTTCTCGTCGCCGACTGGGTGCGCGCGGCACGGGTCGATGATTCTGAACAGGCAGTTTCGGACATTTTGGGGAAAACGCTGGCGCCAAGTTTCGACCCCGCTCACACTGCGATAGTCGAACCGGCCGTTTCCGGCGCGGGTTCGCTTATTGAAGCTTCTTTCCCTGAGCCGACACCCACGAACGATAACGGCGTGGGCGAAGTCTATTCCGTCCAAGACAAAGACAACGAGGTGATCGCGCACATGATGGCGGAAAGGAAAGCGCTTTTTGTGCTCAACGACGCGTGGTATCCCGGCTGGATTGCATTGGTTGACGGCATTCCTCAACCGATATTTCGCACGAATTTCGATTTTCGCGGTGTCTTCCTCGAGCCGGGCGAGCACGAACTTCATTTTGCGTTTGCGCCCAGGCGATTCGGCATTGGCCTATGGATTGCCTCCTCAACGGCCGTGTTACTCGGAGCGCTTACGGCACTGCTCCATTGTTTGCCGAAACGTTCCGCAGCGTTCAAATAATCCTGCATCTTGAAAATCCGCGGGCAAGTTTGCTCCGCAAGAACGACATGTAGCCTTGGAAAAGTCCTGTAAAGCGCGGCTCCTTCTCGTAGCGATTACAATCGCTGCGCTCGCACCGTTTCTGACCAAAGCGTTTCATATCGACGATCCGCTCTTCCTTTGGATGGCGCAGCAGATCGCGAAGCATCCGTTCGATCCTTATGGTTTTTCCGTAAACTGGTCGACTTTCCCCGAGCCGATGTGGAAGGTCATGCAAAATCCGCCCCTCTGTTCCTACTATATCGCCGCAGTCGCATCGCTCATAGGCTGGAGCGAGATGGCTTTGCATCTCGCGTTTCTCATTTGGCCGATCCTGTCAATCTTGGCAACATTCGCGATCTCGCGTCGATTTTGCCGCGAACCACTTATAGCGGCGCTGCTTACGCTCTTAACGCCTGCCTTTCTTGTCTCCGCGACTAATATTATGTGCGACCTCATGCTGCTCGCACTCTGGCTTTGGTCAATCGAATGCTGGATCGCGGGGCTGGACCGTCAAAAATGGTGGCTGCTCGCACTTTCCGGACTCCTTGCAACCGGAGCGGCGCTCACAAAATACTTCGGCATTAGCATTGTGCCCTTGCTCGCCGCCTACACTCTTGCGCGCGATCGCAGTCTCTCAGGCAATCTTGCCTGGCTTCTCATTCCTGTTGCTGCCGTGGTCGCGTTCGAACTGTCAACTAAATGGTACTACGGTATTGGACTATTTAGCGACGCCGTCTATCTCTCGCGCAAGATGGCAACGTTCCGGCCGCCGTGGTTCGCGCAATTCCTGACTGGCCTTGCTTTTGCAGGAGGGTGTCTTGTCAGCGCTGTTTTCTTTCCACCGCCGCGCCGGTGGAAATTTTGGCTCGTTGCAATAATCAGCATTATCGTTTTTTTCGTCCTCTTCTACTTTTTCGTTCCCATTCTTGCAGTGTTCGCCCTTGGCCAAAATACTCCGCTGGTTCGGATGGAGGGCGGAGTGTTCATCACGATCGGCGCCGGCATTCTCGCGTTGGCCATCACAGATTTGATTCGCCACCGCGATGCTTCTTCCATTCTCTTGTTGCTCTGGCTTGTAGGAACGTTCAGCTTCGCCACGTTTTTCAACTGGTCAATCACCGGGCGCACGATCCTCCAGATGGTTCCAGCTGCCGCGATCTTGTTGATGCGCCGGTGGGAAATAATCAACGGCTCCCCGTGGAGAAATATTCTATCGCGCTACGGACGCGTAGCACTGGCCGCGACTGTGTCGTTGATCATCACGGCGGCCGATTATCGCCAAGCCGAGACAGCCAGGGACGCCGCGCGTGAATTTCAAAGACGTTTTCAGACAGAGCCCGGGACAGTTTGGTTCGAAAGCCACTGGGGCTTCCAGTATTATATGCAGCAATGGGGGGCGACGGCCCTGAACGCCGTGGATTCCGAAATTAACTCCGGTGACGTCCTCATCTTTCCGTCTAACAATACATCGATCATACCGTTGCCGATACAGAGGATCTTTCCGCCTGATACGGTGGGATTTCCCATGCGGCCGCTCGTTTCCACGAACGGCCGCGGAACTGGCGCCGCCTTTTATAGCAGTGCGCGCGGTCCGCTTCCGTGGGCAATCGACCACGTCCCGCCGGAGGTGTATTACGTCGCGAAATTTCGCTGATCTTGTGATCCCAAGCCCAGCTGAAGCATCTACGCCGTGTCGTGCAGGATTCGCCCGCAGTTCTCACAGCTCACGATCTCTTTTCCGGCTTTGACCCGCATCACCGTCGCGGCGGTCAACTTCATGTGGCAACCGGTGCAAACGCCATGCTCGACAGCGACGATGGCGGAGTCGCCTTTGCTCGCGAACAGTCGCTCGAACCGATTCAGCAAATCTTCGTCAATCCTCGATGAAAGTTCGCTCCGCTCTTTTGCCAGTTCCCGTTCCCGGCGCTCGAGCGTCTTTGATTTCGCATCTAGGTCTGTCAGCTGACGCGAAATCGATTCCTTCGTTCCCTTGGCCGTTCTTTCCGCCGCCTCGAGTTCCGTTTTGAGCTTTTCCGCCTGTTCCATCAACTCGAGCTCTTCGTCTTCGAGCTTGCGAATTTCATTTTCGTAACGCTCGATTTCGTGCCCCATCGCTTGGAATTCGTCGTTCTTGCGCGTTTGATATTGCTGAGTCTTGAGCCGCGAAATGCTCCCGTTGCGGGTACCGACGTCGAGCTCGAGCTTTTTGCGCTCGACCTCAACTTGTCGCGCTTTGTGCTTCAACGCCTCGAGACTGGCAGCGCTTTCCGCGAGCTGCGATTCGAGATGCTTCTGTTGCAGTGGCAGATTTCTAATCTCGTTCTCGATTTGCCTGATTTTTTGCTGTCGATCTTGAAGGACGAGTAGTTGTTCCAGTTCCGCCTGCACGTGCGCTGAAGTTATTAAGTCGCAGAAGCGCCGTCAATCGCGCCGGCGAGCCTTCATCGCATCGATCGCGTGCAATGCTTGTTCCGGTCGCGCGCGCACGGCGATGTTCTCGGTAAGGTTCCCCCACTGAACCGTGCCGTTCGCATCAACGTAAAACTCAGCTGGTCGCGCAATGTCCGTGTTTTTCGGTCCGGCGCCGCGATGAAGAACATCGTAACGGCGAATGACTCCGGCGTCGGCGTCCGAAAGAAGGGGAAACGTGTAACCCATCTTCTGAGAATGGCTGTGATTGATTTCAACGGAATCGACGCTGATGGCCGTGACGTGAACACCGCGCGAAGTGAAATCCGAAAGATGAGTTTGGAAACTCCGCAACTCGGAGTTACACAGCGGTCACCAATGTCCGCGGTAAAAAATTAGAACTGCGCCGTTTGGTGATAGAAGATCTGCGAGTCCAACTGACTTTCCGTTTTGGTCCGGCAACGTGAGCTCCGGAGCTTTTTCGCCGACCCGTGGCGCTTGTGCTGAAAGCGGAACTTGTCGAAGCACGTAAAAAATCTCGTAAGCAAAAAAGGCGAAGAAAAGAATGCTGATTACAATGAAGATCGAACCGAAGATTTTACCGCGATAAACTTGCGGTCGCCCAAACGCGCGGAACAAGCCGACAAGCAGCAGAGCGGCGCCGATGCCAAAGACCAAAAGATTCGCCCACGGAAAATCGCGCGTGATCGGAAATTGGGCGAAGAATTCATAAGTGAACAAACTTCCGACGGCGACAATGAACCCGACCCACAGCGGCCAGTTCCATTTCCGTTTCATAAATTTCCAATACTGTTCTTAACAATCAGCGTACCGATTGCAAGATCGACATCGGTGTAGCCACGTTGTTATGCGACGTCACACGGCCCACAGGGCCGTGGCTACAAAGAAACACGCTTGCGCTTTGTTGAGGTTTTCTGAAAGCTCTCGTTCAGTGGCTGTCGAGACCGAACAGGAATATCCCGATACCGCCGGCATCAAACCAGCCAACCCGTTCCTCGCTTCGTTTCGACCGCACATTCCGCCGGAAGCTCACGTGCGCGAGTTCACGCCCGTTCCGTTGATCGTCGGCACACTCCTCGGAATAGTTTTCGGCGCATCCTCGCTCTATCTCGTCCTCAAAGTTGGGTTGACCGTCAGCGCGTCAATTCCCGTCGCTGTTATTTCGATCACGATCTTCCGGCTTCTTTCCAAGATGGGTCTGCGCGGCGCGACCATTCTCGAAAACAACATCGTGCAAACTGCCGGTTCGGCCGGCGAATCGATTGCCTTTGGTCTCGGCGTCACCATGCCCGCGATCATGATTCTCGGTTTCGATTTGGAAATCACACGCGTCATGCTCGTCGCGGTCCTCGGAGGTTTGCTTGGAATTCTAATGATGATTCCGTTGCGACGCGCGCTCATTGTCGATCAGCACGGGCTCCTCAAATATCCCGAAGGCACAGCCTGCGCCGCCGTGTTAATAGCATCGGAAGAATCGTCGGCATCGCCGGGTTCAAACCAGAACGAGGACAAACAGGCGGCCGGTGGTGGCAAGACAATCTTTTCCGGCTTCGGCATCGGTTTGATCTATTATGTGATCGATAAGGCGCTCTTCGGTTGGAAAGAAATCCCGGAGAAAATTTTCGGCGCGCCGTTTAAAGGCGGTTCCGTTGGCGTGGAAATTAATCCCGCGCTGCTTGGCGTCGGCTACATCATCGGACCGCGCATTGCGTCGATCATGTGCGCGGGCGGCGTGCTTTCGTATCTCGTCTTGATCCCAGCGATCAAATTTTTCGGCGACCACGTCGTTGGCGTTGTTTCTCCGGGAAAAATGCCGGTCGCCGATATGACTCCGGACGATGTGCGCAATGCTTATGTCCTTTACATCGGCGCAGGCGCGGTGGCCGCGGGCGGGATTATCAGTTTGATTCGTTCGCTGCCGATCATCTGGCACGGATTAAAAGGTGGACTGGCCGATTTGCGCGGCACGCATGGCCGCGGCCCGATAGTGCCGCGCACCGATCAGGATCTGTCGATGAAAATTGTCGTCGGCGGAGTGATCGCGCTCCTCCTCGTCATGATCGTCGCGCCCCAATTGAATTTGCGGTGGAACCTGCTCGGCGCGCTGCTCATCGTCGCGTTCGGCTTTCTGTTCGTGACCGTTTCATCACGATTGACCGGCGAGATCGGTTCCTCATCGAATCCGATCTCGGGAATGACCGTCGCGACCTTGCTTTTGACGTGTCTTATTTTTCTGATCGTCGGCTGGACCGGGCCCCATTACTTCGTCACCGCGCTGTCGATCGGCGGCATTGTTTGCATCGCCGCTTCCAACGGAGGCACCACGTCGCAGGATTTGAAAACAGGGTTTCTCATTGGATCGACACCGAAGTTTCAACAAATTGCCATTCTCTGCGGCGCGCTCGCTTCTGCGCTGGCGCTTGGTCCAATTCTGCTCAAGGTCAACAACTCCTACACAGTTTATGTGCCGGTGGCGAAGCTTGAAGCTTCAGCCGCAGGTTTGCGCGCGCCGGCCGATCAACTCGGCACATCGGAAAAGTTAAGCGGCCCGCAAGCGGCGCAGGATTCGAAAACATATCGTGTTTGGCAACGGCCCGATCCCGCCGGCGGAGCATCGCAGCGTTACCTCGTCGATGACAAGGGCGCGATCGTATATCTTGTCGATCCGGGCATCAACGGAACGCACAAGGAGCGGCCCGACGGAACTAAAGTCGATAAGTTCATCGCCCCAAAAGCGACTTTGATGTCCTACATCATCAAAGGAATTCTCAGCCGTCAATTGCCGTGGGCGCTCGTGCTGCTCGGGGTGATGATCGCGATCGTGCTCGAAATGAGCGGCATTCCGTCGCTTGCGTTTGCGGTCGGCGTTTATCTGCCGCTGTCTTCTTCGAGCCCGATTTTCGTCGGCGGAATGGTGCGCTTGCTGGTTGACAAATATTTGCACCGAAAATTCCGGCACAAAAATCTGAGCGAAGTCGAATTGACCGCTGAAGGCGACAAAAGTCCCGGCGTTTTGCTCGCTTCCGGTTACATCGCCGGCGGCGCGCTTGCCGGAATCGTGATCGCGTTCATGGCCGGCGTGCCGAGTCTCGCCAATGTGAGCAAGACACTCGAGGAATGGTCTACAGCCAACAACCCATTTTTCAGCAGCGCGAACGCCGATCTGCTCGCGCTGATTCCTTTCGTCGTGCTTTGCGTCCTGCTCTATCTCGTCGGCCGCGATGTTCTTATGAAAGCGCGACCGCAAACTGCGCGTCGTTAATAAATCTCTACCGGCGAACGTTTGCCGTCTTCCACGCTACGTTCCCTCGCGCGTTCTTCGCCCAAGGTAGCGACGCGCAATTCCCAGATCTCATTGTCGATCTTACGAAACGCTGCTTCGGAAAATTCGTGAGGCGACTCGATTTTTTTCTTGAACCGCGCAACGCTTGAAAGCGCGCGATCAATTTGATCGCGCGGCAACGTGCCCAGGATCTTCTGCACGTTTTCAATCTCTGGAATGCGGTGGCAAATCATGGCCAAATCGTTTCCGGCCGCGATCGCGAGACGGATTGTTTGTTCCAAGCCGTACCCGTTCAAGATCGCGCCCATGTCGAGGTCGTCGGTCATAACCAGTCCGTCGAAGCCAAACTCGCCGCGAAGCAACTCGGTTATCACCGGCCGCGATAAGCTCGCCGGAGTTTTTTGCGCTTCGAGGCACGGATACCAACCATGACAAATCATCATGCTGTCGATCTTGCCGATGAACTTCCCGAACACGGCTAGTTCGTTCGCATCCAATTCGTCGCGCGTCCGATCGATCTTCGGCAATTCGTAATGTGCGTCCGATTTCGCCGCGGAATATCCGGGAAAATGTTTGCCGCAGCTCGCGATCCCCTGTTTTCGCATCGCGTCGTTAAATACGCCGGCGTTGCGGACGACTTGCCCGACCGTTTTTCCGTAACAGCGACCGCGCAACGAATTGTCGGCGTTATCGTCGAAAGAAATGTCGAGCACCGGACAAAGATCGACATTGAACCCGAAAACACGCAGCAACCGCCCGGTGATGTCGCCGTGCCGGCGGATAAGATCGACATCGGCTTTGTCGCGCAACTGTTGCGCATTTGGCGGTTCGGTCCCGATCAAACGAAGGCGCGAAACGCGGCCGCCCTCCTGATCAATCGTGATGATCGGCTCCGTTTCGCTCAAGTCGCGCAAGTCGTCGATCAGTTTGCGCAATTGGGATGCCCTTTCGATGTTACGCCCGAAAAGAATGAACCCGCCCGGTTGCACGCGCTGGAACAATTCCGCACTCGCGGCATCGAGTTCCTTTCCAGGAACGCCGCAGAGTATCAGTTGACCGAGCGAACTGTCGTTCATAACTTCGCAACTTAGATGTCGATCTTGGTGGCGCGAATAAAAAAGCGGTTCGAATGAGAAAAATCGGCATCTACGGCGGAACGTTCGATCCGATTCATCACGGCCATTTGATTCTTGGGCGGCAAGCGTGCGAAGAGCTTGGGCTCGACCAATTGATCTTTGTTCCAGCCGCCCTGTCGCCGTTTAAAAAAGCGGCGCGCGCGAGCGGAGCCGCGCGATTGTCGATGTTGCAAGCGGCGATTCAAGGCCAGGACGGATTTACAGTAGATGATTGTGAGTTAAAACGGCCGCCGCCTTCCTACAGCATCGACACAGTGCTGCAAATTCGTGAGCGCGAGCAAAAGAGCGAATTATTTTGGCTGATCGGCGCGGACAACGTGACAGGATTAGACAAATGGCACCGTTTCGAAGAACTGAAGAAGCTCGTGCAATTCGTCGTGCTCGACCGCGCTTGCAGCGGAGAGAAACAGCTTTGCCCCGTCATTCAACGCAACATCGACATCTCCGCGACTGAAATCCGAAACCGAGTTGCGTCCGGCCGCTCCATCCGCTATCTCGTACCACGGGCCGTGGAGGAAATTATTCGCTGCGAAAATCTTTACCGGGAGTCAGCGATATAACCGCAAAACAGTTAGCCACGACCTGTGCCGAGCTCGCCTCGAACAAGAAGGCCGAAGAAATTGTCGTGCTCGATCTCGCCGGCATCTCCAGCTTCACCGATTTCTTCGTCATTTGTTCGGCCACTTCGGAGCCGCAGCTCAAGGCGATTGCCAATGAAATTGAAACGCGATTAAGAGACGATCATGGCCTCCGCGCCGCGGCGATCGACGGTTTTCCGGCGAGCCAATGGATTGTGCTCGATTATCTCGAAGTGGTTGTCCACATCTTCCATCGCGAGAAGCGCGCGTTTTACAGTCTGGAAGATTTGTGGGGCGACGCGCCGCGGGTCGCGTGGGAAGCGACGGCGGCAGCGCGCTAATTCGCTCGCGAGCGCGATTTATTTCGCCTAAGGCGAAGGCGTTGCGCTCGCGCCACCAGCTTGCGGCGATTTCACATCCATCAGCTCCACTTCGAAAATCAACAGCGAGTTCGGCGGAATTCCTGGCCGCCCTTGCTCGCCGTAGGCCAGATTCGCCGGGATGAAAAGTTGAAACTTGGAACCGACCTTCATGAGTTGGAGCGCCTCGGTCCAACCTTTGATGACGCCGCCGACTGGGAACGTTGCCGGTTGACCGCGTTTGTAGGAACTGTCGAATTCAGTCCCATCCATCAACGTGCCGCGGTAATTTACCGTCACGGTGTCACTACTTTTGGGCTGCGCGCCACTGCCTTCTTTCAACACTTTGTATTGCAAACCGCTCTCGGTCGTCTTCACGCCTTCCTTCGATTTGTTTGCGGCGAGAAATTTGTCCGCCTCAGCCGCGTTCTTTTGAGCGGTCTCCGCTTGTTTCTGTTGCATATCTTTTTCGAATGCCATCATTGTCTCCCTGACTTCCTGCTCGCTCATAAGCGGTTTCCTGTTGCTCATGGCGTCTTTGAATCCGGCGGCAAACGCGTCGCTGTTTAAATCGATATTTTGCCGCTTGAAATTGAAACCAAAATTCAAACCCAGGGCGTAGCTCGCCTTGTCCTTCAAATCTTTCAATTGGGGCGGCTTCTCTTCCGCAAAAAGGCTGACCGCGAACGACAAAACAACGGCACTAATAACGATGGATTTCATAAAATGAGATTGCGAATGTCATTGCGCTCTAATCTGGAACAGCGCAGAAGGTTGCAACGCTAGTGGAGAAACTGCGCTCGTCAACTCAACAGCATATCGGTTGCGTCCTGGCCGCCTGTCTGCTTTTCATTGCGCTGGCCGGAACGAATTGGGCAGCGGAACCGGTTCGTATCTCCGATGCCGAAGCGCTTCGAATCGGGAAAAAGATTTGGCAAAACGAAAGCAACGGCACTGTGGCCGGCCTGACCGCCTGGAACGCTGGAGAAAATTTCGCCTCGCTTGGAATTGGTCATTTCATTTGGTATCCACGAGGCGTGCACGGTCCGTTCGAAGAAAGCTTTCCCAAATTTCTCGCTTTCGCGCGAGAGCGTCGGGCCGCGATTCCGGCGTGGCTTAACCAGTCGTTGGCTTGCCCCTGGAATTCGCGCGCCGAATTTTCCAGCGCAGAGAATTCAACGCAAACGCGCGAACTCCGACAATTTCTATCGCGGACGATCGATGTTCAGGCGCAATTTATGGTGGCGCGTTTGCAACAATCGCTCGCCAAAATGCTCGATGAGGCGGCGCCGGCGGATCGCGCCAATATCGAGCGCCAGTTTGACCGCGTCGCTAGCACGCCGCATGGCTGTTACGCACTGGTCGATTACGTGAATTTCAAGGGCGAAGGCGTTTTGCACACCGAGCGCTATCGCGGCGAAGGCTGGGGATTACTGCAAGTCCTCGAACAGATGCATGGCACCGAAAATGGTACTAGTGCCACATGCGAATTTTCAAATTCCGCTGCTGCAATGTTGCGTCGCCGCGTCCAAAATTCGCCACCGGAACGACACGAGGCCCGCTGGTTGCCCGGCTGGCTCAACCGCGTTCGCAGTTACAGCGAAAATTCATGAAACGAATTTGCCTAACAACAATCGTCGTCTTGACGGGCGTCGCCCTCGCAGGGTTGGCCAGAGCTCAGTTGTTCGAGCCAAAGATGCGCAAACCGGCCGAGCTGATTCACAAACAAGAGCCGATGAAGGTGAATCAAAATCTGCTTAAACAAGCGACGCCGGAAAATACACGCATCGTCGTTTCAATACCGAAACAGCGCGCTTATCTGATGATCGGCGAAGAGATCGTTGCTGATGCGCCGGTTTCATCCGGCAAACGGGGACACGAATCGCCGCGAGGTCATATGCGCGTGCTCGAGAAGGATCCAAATCACCATTCCAGCCTCTACGGAGATTTCGTTGATCACTCCGGCCGGGTCGTCCGAGGCGGCGTTAGCGCGCGAGCCGATTCCGCACCGAGCGGTACCCATTTTGCCGGCGCGGCGATGAAGTGGTTTCTGAGATTAACTGAAGACGGAGTAGGAATGCACATCGGAATTTTGCCAGGCTATCCTGCGTCGCACGGCTGCATTCGCGAATCGGTGGACGGCGCGAAATTATTTTACGATCACGCTAAAGTCGGCACGCCAGTCGACGTCGGCGATTTTTAATCGGCGCACTGCGCACCCTCATCGACCGCGACCACCACAGCGACATTAATCACGAGATCAATCTGCGGCGCAGCATCTCGAATGCAGCTTGTGCGACGAGCTGCTTGAATGTTTCCCTGTCGCTTGGAACAAATAATTTCTTAACTTTAATCTCTTCTCCGGACGCGAGCGCG
>Ga0070697_100001512_pt1 | contig 17666 bp, 14 predicted proteins | sample KBSK1501metaG_FD_65475 | JGI IMG/M metagenome (GOLD analysis project Ga0070697, IMG submission 65475) | Corn, switchgrass and miscanthus rhizosphere microbial communities from Kellogg Biological Station, Michigan, USA - KBS K1-50-1 metaG | ecosystem: Host-associated > Plants > Roots >... | reverse complement strand
CCCGGACGGCCCAAAGGCTCCGCCAGCGGCCCGGCACCCCGCCACCCGGTACCCAAGAAAACCGGCAACAGCGACAAAACCGACACGCCAGCCGAAGGGTAGGAGGTTAAAACTTAAGCTAAGCACCGAACGAGCTTCGTCCCCGCCCCAGCTCACATCGACGCGCCTCATCTTCCGTCGGCGCGATGCGCCCGGCTAACGTCGCCCCGTGGCTCGAGCAGGTCGGTGATGGCCTCGCGAAGAAGGTCACCATAGGTCTCGATGCTGAGATCTCCGAGGTCGCTGACTGTCATCAGGCTGCTCAGGAGCGCCCCAAGGGCGCAGCTCAGCCGTACCCGGTCGCGGGCGGGGATGGCCGGGTCACCCAGGATCCGGCGGAACTGCTGTTCCATCTCCTCGTGGGCTCGAGGTCACGCTCACCGAAGCCAATCCCGGCGGTCATCGGCGGGTTCGTCCTCTTCCTGCTCTTCAGCTACGCCCTGTCCTGGGGCTGCGGCTGCCTCGGCATCGTGAGCAAGGGCCCCGAGTCGGCGCAGGGCGTCGGCCTCGTCATCCTGTTCCCCCTGGCCATCGTCTCCAACGGCCTGGTCCCCACCCAGCGCATGCCCGCCGTTCTAAGGTTCATCGCCGACTGGAACCCGGTCAGCGCGGTCACCGCCGCCGCCCGCCACCTGTGGGGCAACCCCAATCCCTCCGCGACCATCCACGCCTGGCCCATGCAGCACCCGGTCGCCGCCTCGCTGCTGTGGTCCGTCGCGCTCCTGGTGATCTTCGCCCCGCTCGCCACCCTCCTCTACCGCCGCCGCACCACCGGCTGAGCGCCGCGTAGGGCGGCTGCAGGTAATTCAGGCGTGGGCCATGATGTACCCGATGACCGCGTCCCAGTAGACAAACCACCGCGGGTGGTCCGCGAGGAGGCAGCCGGTGGACGTAATCGCGCACGGCCCGCTCATCACTCCCGCCGTCCGGACCGTTCCCCGCTGCACCTTTTCTTTTTGAGCCGAACGGCATTGGTGATACCTCACCGTCCGCAACCTCGCCCCGTTAGGGTGTCCCGCCGTCCTGCGCGGCCTGCCGGCGTTCGGCCCGGCTGCCCAATCGTGCGGGCGGCCAGGTGACCATGAACTATGCGGCCAGATGTCCACAAGATATGCGGCCAGGTGTCCGCGTTTCATGCGGCCATCTGACTATCACCACCGCCTGGCCGGACCATACTTGTGAGATGGATCAGAGCGGTAACCTGGTGTCACGCAAGGCGGAGAGCCTCGTGACCGAGGCCCTGGCTGATACGCGTGTCGTCACGCTCAACGGGGCCAGGCAAGCCGGCAAGAGCACCCTGGCCAGGATCACCGCCCTGGGACACCCGAACACCGTGGTCCGCCTCCTGGACGATCCGGCCACGCTGCGCGCCGCCCAGGACGATCCGGCTGGCTTCGTCGAGCACGACGGCCTCATGGTGATCGATGAGGTTCAGCTGGCTCCGTGGCTGTTCCGGTCGATCAAGGTGACCGTCGATACCGACCCTCGTCCCGGGCAGTTCCTGCTCACCGGGTCCGCCCAGGTGCTGGCGTTGCGCGGGCTTCCCGACGCCCTGCCCGGCCGGATGGAGATCATCGAGCTGTGGCCGTTCTCCCAGGGCGAGCTGGAACGGTCCCCCGACGCCTTCGCAGACGCCGCGTTCGCCCACGGCCCAGGCTTGTCCCGGACCTCCACGATGCGAAAGCGCGACTATCTCGACCGCGTCGTCCGCGGTGGCTATCCCGAGGCGATCCGCCGATCCCCTCGCCGCCGCGCCGCCTTCTTCGACTCCTACCTGACGAACCTCATCGAACGCGACGTCAAAGAGCTAGCGGCCATCGAGCGTCGCGGCGACCTGCGCCGGCTCCTGGCTCTGCTGGCCGGCCGTTCCGGAGGCCTGCTCGTCCCCGCGACCCTCGCGACAGCATCCGGCATACCCCGGACCACGCTGAACCGCTACCTCGAACTGCTGTCGGCCGTCTTCCTCATAAAACAGATCCCCGCCTGGTCAGCCGGCCAGGCCCAGCGGGCCATCGGCACGCCCAAGCTGGCCTTCGTCGACACCGGCATAGCCTCGCACCTGCTCGGCCAGGACGCCGCGCGCCTAGGTGAACCCGACGGAGCAGCCGGACCCATGATCGAGACGTTCGTGCTGATGGAACTGGCCCGCCAGCTCACCTGGTGCCAGGAACGGGCTCGTCTGCACCACTATCGGACCAAGGACAAGACCGAAGTAGACGCCATCCTGGAAACCCCTGACGGCCGGGTGGTCGCCATCGAGGTGAAAGCCGGAGCGACCGTCCGCAGCGAAGACCTGGCCGGCCTGCGTCACCTCGCCCAGCGACTAGGCCCGCGACTGGTAGCCGGATACGTCCTCTACACCGGCCAGCAGACGCTCCCCTTCGGAGACCGCCTGCGTGCCCTCCCGATCGATGCCCTGTGGAACTCCGAACCCTGACCCGGGAAACCGGCGACAGGCGTTGGGGACGAAGGCCCGCCCGCCCTGTCCTACGATCTACTGGTGGCCAAATGGGATTCAGTTCAGCCGCACCATGTCAGGCAGGCGGCCGCTGAGTATGACCAGCTAGGACAGGACGAGTTCCTCGCCCGCCACGGCTTCGGCCACGCCCGCGCCTATCTGCTGATCCTCGACGACAAAAAGTACGACTCCAAGGCCATTCTCGGTGTCGCTCACGGGTACGCGACCGGCCGGCCCCTCGGTCCCCATGACTTCAGCGGAGGCGTACACGGCGCCGCTGGCGTACTACACGCCCTCGGCTTCGAGATCATCAATACTCGCGACCGTGGCCCGTCCAGGCTGTCCTGACACCCCTGCGCTTGGTCCGAATAGAGTCAGGCGCTTTCCGGAGTCTCAGGCATGAGCCACGATGTAGCCGATCACCGCGTCCGCGTCGCTGCTCTCGGCGTACAAATCGGAGTCGGGATCATCTTCCGCGACGCGCCAGAGCCCGTACTTCTTGTCCCACCAAGCAGACCACCGCAGATGCTCCGCCAGCAAGCAGGAGACTCGCGCGGCGTCCGCGGGCGGAGGCAGGACGGCCATGCGTATCACCTGCCGAGCCGGGCCCAGGCGGTGCGCCCGTGGACGTCTCCGCCGATTCCCCAGTTCCCCGCCCCGGCGATCGCCGTTACGACATCGAACCCGTGCGGCCGCCCGTCGTCGCGCGCCCCGCCCTGCCACGGTCCTCCGGCGTCATCCACCTCGATCCGAAGGCAGTCCCGGCCGACCTGGGCGCGCAGGGTGAACGCGCCGCCTTCCCGGGATGAACTGTGCAGGACCGAATTGGTGGCGAACTCCGAGGCGACCAGGACCGCCTCGTCGGCCTGCGGGCCGCCGCCCAGCCACCCGGCCAGCGCGGCCCGTGCAAGCCCGACCTGCCGGGGCTCGGCGGGGTAGGTTCCGGTGTGACGGCGGATGCCCGCCGCCGCGGCTGTCGTGGTCACTGTCCCTCTCCCTTTGACCGGATTTATGTTTCACAGCCTGTCGCGCGAGGGCTACCGTTGGAAACGGGATCGGCCCGGATGCCCACTGATCGCCGGCCCGGGCCCGCCCTCCCCGAGAGGATGCCGATCAGATGCCGAACGATGCCGAACGAGCCGGAACACCCGCGGGCGTGTTCGGCGCCGAGCTGCGCTTCTACCGGACCCGGTCGGGCCTGTCCCAGAAGGACCTGGCCGCCAGGGCCACCGTCTCGCACGACGTGATCAGCAAGATCGAGACGGGGGAGCGGCCGCCCGCCGAGGACTTCCCGCCCCGCCTCGACGCGGTATCCGAGCTGGACACCCGCGGCGCGCTGACCCGGCTATGGGATCACCTGAAGAAGGGCCAGAAGCAGCGCCTGTACGGCTGGTTCCAGGAGTGGGCCGACATCGAAGCCCAGGCCACGGTCCTGCGCTGGTACGAGCCGCTCGTCGTCCCCGGCCTGCTGCAGACCGAGGACTACGCCCGCGCCATCCTCGGCGCCCGCCCCGACGGCAACCTGGACGACCTGGACGAGCAGGTCGCCGCCCGCCTGGCCCGCCAGGCAATCTTGGACCGAACGGACGCGCCCCAGCTCTGGTGCATCCTCGACGAGGGCGTCCTGCACCGCCCCATCGGCGGCAGCAAGGTCATGCAAAGCCAGCTCTACCGCCTGGCCGAGGTAGCCGAGCACCCCAAGACCACCATCCAGGTCATCCGAACGGGCGGGGCTCACGCCGGCCTGCTGGCGCACTTCGTCATCGCGGACCTAGACGGCAAGCCGCCCGTGGTCTACCTGGAGACGGCGGCGGAAGGCGTGGTCACCGACAGCTCTTCGGTAGCAGATCATGTCGCTCTTCGTTTCGATAGACTCCGGGCACAGGCCGAGTCGTGGGTCGCGTCCCGCGACCTGATCAGGAAAGTGGCCGAAGAACGATGGACATGACCGGCGTCGCTTGGCGCACGAGCAGCTACAGCGGCGACAACGGCGGAACCTGCGTCGAGGTCGGCACGTTCGGCCCGTCCGTGGCGGTCCGCGACAGCAACCACCCCGACGGCCCCCAGCTGGCCTTCCCCGCTAGCACCTGGCAGGCCTTCACCGACCAGGTAAAGGCGGGCCGCTGACCCCGTCACGCCGATTTTTATACCGAACGAGTTTCCTTCGCGCCCCGGGCCACAGCCTGCTGGATCCGTTTCCAGGCGCCGCGCCGGAGTGATCGCGAGGTCCCCGGCAGGCGCCGCCCGGGTGATACGGCGTGACTGACCCGGGCCACGGTACCGCCCGGCCAGGCCCGGCGGCCGCTGGCATTGGCCTAGCCGTGCTATCGGCCAGCACCTTCGGCACGTCAGGGATCTTTGCATCGGCGCTGATCAGCACCGGATGGAGCCCGGCCGCGGTGGCGATAGCCCGGCTCGGCGGGTCGGCGGTCCTGCTCGGCGTCCCGGCCGTGCTACAGCTGCGCGGGCGGTGGGCGCTGCTGCGCCGGCAGGCGGGCACGGTCGTGGTCTACGGCGTGGTGGCCATCGCCGGCGGCCAGCTGTGCTACTTCAACGCCATCGAGTCGATACCGATCGGCCTGGCGGTGCTGCTGGAGTACCTCGGCGTGGTGCTGATAGTGGGGTGGCTGTGGGCGGTCCGGGGTCAGCGGCCCGGGCGGCTCACGGCCGCCGGCGCGGTAGCGGCGCTCGCCGGGCTCGCGCTGCTGGCCGGTCTGGCCGGGTCAGCACGGGTGAGCCCGGCCGGGATCATGTGGGGCCTGGGGGAGGCCGTCAGCCTCGCGGCCTACTTCCTGCTGTCGGCGGCAGCCGGTGACCAGGTCCTGCCGCCGCTGGTCATGGCGTGGGCCGGGCTGGGCACCGGCGCGGCCGTCCTCGCCGTCGCCGGGTGGACCCGGGCGCTGCGTATCACCGCAAGCGCCGCCGACGTCGAGCTCCTGCACCGTCACCTCAGCTGGATCGTGTCGGCGCTGGAACTGGCGGTGGTCTCGGCGGTGATCGCCTACGTCGCCGGCATCGCCGCCGCCCGGCGGCTCGGCGCCAGGCTCGCCTCGTTCACCGGCATGGCCGAGGTCCTCTTCGCGGTGCTGTACGCATGGCTCCTACTAGGCCAGATGCCGTCCCCCGCCGAACTCGCCGGCGGCGCGCTCATGCTCACCGGCGTCATCCTGATCCGCGCCGATGACACCAGGCGGTCCGCGCCAACGTAAAAAACGTCGTCGACGCCCGCCCCCTTCGGCCGGCAACCGGTTGCGTCTGGCAACTTTGCCAGTCGCAAGTGCTTACCATTGCCGTGTGGCACTGCGGGAGCTATCCCGTCGCGAGATTCTCCAGGCCGTGGCGGAGTATGACCGGCTTGGCCCGGACCGGTTCCTCGAAAAATACGGGTTCGGCGCGGCTCGCTCGTACTGGCTGGTGGTTGACGGCAAGACCTACGATTCGAAGGCGATCGTGGGTGCGGCACACGGTTATCTTCCCGGCCGGGAGCCGCTTGCCGCCTACGACTTCAGCGGCGGGGCGGCGACTGTCGGGCGCTTGCTGAGCGGTCTCGGCTTCCAGGTGACGCAGGCGGTGCCTGGCCTGACGGTGGGGGAGCTGGTCGAGCTGCTCTCCGCGTTGCGGCCGTATCGGTCGCCGACTGGCCGCCGGGTGCTCTACCAGCCGCTGGCCCTGCTGTGGGCGTTTGGCCGTGCGCACCGGAGTCTTGCGCGGATGGCGGATTGGAGCGAATCGGAGGCCTCGCTCGGCGAGTTCCTCGAACGTCACGGGGAGCAGCCACGGCCGCACTATCCCGTCGCGGCGCTGCACCACGCTGGCCTATGGGATCTCGGCGGCCCGCGGCCGGTGCCACCTGCACACGGCGATGCGCCGTTGCGCTGGTTCGCCAGCAACCAGCCTGCGGGCGGCCTGCCCGCACCGGTTTACAACCTCGTCCGGTACTCGGGAGAGGGCCGCCTGGCGGCGGCAGCGGCAATAGTGGATAGCTATCTTCAGGATGCCGACCATGAGGCGATCCTGGCTGATGCGGGGCTTGCAGAGGCTGACGTCGCCGACGATGAGGTCCCGGTCGGTGACGTGATCGTGGTCAGGAGCCCGCTGGAAGAGGAGTACCGCCGCCTGTGTGCGATCGGACGCGGTGCCAGCAATGGTGGCACCAGGCTTGGCCAGCCGCGAATAAGCGTGGACATACTGCGCCTGGAGTCGGCGCGCCGTGCCGTGCTGCTGCGCAGCGAAGGGCACTGCGAGAACCCGCGCTGCACGGGTGAGCCGCAGGACATCACCGATGCCGGACACCCGATCCTGGAAGTGGACCACATCCAGGATCTCGCCAAGGGTGGTCCGGACCACCCGGAGCAGATGATCGCGCTGTGTCCCAACTGCCACGAGATCAAGACCCGGGGCCGTACCCGGGAGCGGCTGCGCCATGAACTGTTCACGGTAGCCAGACAGCGGCACGAGGCGATCCTGTCGCGATAGGAATGTGCTGCAGCAGACTGCCGATCTTTGGCAGGGAGGACGGCTTACCGGAGATCGCGCTAGCCCGGGCCGTAACAGGCGGCCGTGCGGGATCGCTGATATCGGTGGGAACCCGTTCGCTAACCGCGTGTGCACGCATTTGCGTCCGGGTCTATGCTCCAGGCGACTGGCAGAAGAGAAGGAGAACCGACGTGGCCGAAGCGCTCGGGCTTGTGGCAGGGACCGTGCCCGCCACGCCGCTGAAGTACTCGGTCAGTCTGGCACCGGGTCAGTACGCGCAGCTTGACGACGTGGTCGTGACACAGCGCGCGCTGCCTGGCCGTGGCGACATCCAGATCGCGGGCGTGGTGACCAACGTCGAGGCGATGCACGAGGGGGCCCGGTTCGCCTCCGACGTGTTCCTGATCGAGCAGGGAGCGCTGCCAGCCGAAGTGTGCGAGGTCGCCGAGGTGACGGTGACCCGGGTCGAGCCTGAGATGTACGTGCCGCCGCTGCCCGGCGCGGCGGTGACCCGCGCGGCGGGAGCGCAGCGCGACTCGGCCCTGTACTTCGACGAGATGGGCTCGTCCAGGGTGCCGGTCGGGTTCGCCAGGGACGGGCAGCCGGTCTACGTCAACTTCGAGTTCGTCGACGGGACCCGCGGCGCGCACGTGTCGATCTCGGGGGTGTCCGGGATCGCCACCAAGACCTCGTTCGCCATGTTCCTGCTGCACTCGATTATCCATTGCGGTGTGCTCGAGGGCGAGGCGCACAACACCAAGGCGCTGATCTTCAGCGTGAAGAGCGAGGATCTGCTGTTTCTCGACTACGCCAACAGCAGGCTCACGCCGGCCCAGCGGGAGCAGTACGCGGCGCTGGGGCTGCCCGCGGACCCGTTCGGCAATGTCCGCGTGTTCGCGCCGCCGCGCCCGGACGACCCGGCCGGCACCCCCGACGTCTCCGCCCGCGACCGGGCGGTCAGCCCGTTCTACTGGACGCTGGCCGAGTTCTGCCAGCAGGAGCTGCTGCCGTTCGTGTTCGCCGACGCCGAAGACGAGCGCGCCCAGTACACCATGCTGATCGGTCAGGTGGCGGCACGGCTGCGCCGCGACGTCATCCTGGCCGGTACGGACGGGGCCATCAAGATCCGCGATGTGGACCCGGACCGCGACAAGATCCTGCGCAGCTTCGGTAACCTGGTTACGCTGCTCGAGGCCGAGCTGGGCGACGATTCCACCCGGGCGTCGTGGGTGGCAGGCAGCGCCGTGACGGGCAGCGTCAACGCCTTGCTACGCCGGCTGCGTTCAGCGGTGCGGCCGCTGTCCGTCATCGTCCGGGGCGACCTGGCCTACCGCGGTGACCGGTCGATCACCACCTCGAAAGCCCAGGTGACAGTGGCCGACCTGCACAACCTGCCCGAGCGGGCGCAGCGGTTCGCGGTCGGTGTCACGTTGCGCGGCGAGTTCGCACGCAAGGAACGCCAGGGCACCGCGCGGCCGCTGATGTTCGTCATGCTGGACGAGCTGAACAAGTACGCGCCGCGCGAGGGGGACAGCCCGATCAAGCAGCTCCTCCTGGACATCGCCGAACGCGGCCGGTCGCTCGGGGTGATCCTGATCGGGGCCCAGCAGACAGCCAGTGAGGTAGAGCGGCGCATCGTGGCCAACTGCGCGATCCGCGTCGCCGGTCGGCTCGACGCTGCCGAAGCCGAACGGCCCGAGTACGGGTACCTCCCGCCCGCGCAGCGCCAGCGCGCCACGCTGGCCAAGCCGGGCACCATGTTCATCGCCCAGCCCGATATCCCGCTGCCGCTGGCGGTGGACTTCCCGTTCCCGGCCTGGGCGACCCGGCCTAGCGAGAAGGGCGAATGGGCGGGGCACGACACCAGCCCGGCGCGCCCGGCCGACCCGTTCGCGGCCATCGCCAGCGCCGCGGACGACCCGCCGCCGTTCTAGGAGCACGCGAATTCCGATGAAGATCCTGCACACCAGCGACTGGCACGTCGGCAAGGTGCTCAAGGGACGGGACCGCCACGACGAGCACGCAGCCGCGCTGGGCAGCATCGTGCGGACGGCCCGCGACGAGGATGTCGAGGTGGTGCTGATCGCGGGCGACCTGTTCGAGACCGCCGCGCCCAACGCCAGGGCGCAGGGCCTGGTCATGCGGACCCTGCTCGCGCTGCGCGAAGACGGCCGTCAGGTGGTGGCGATCGCAGGCAACCACGACAACCAGAACCTGCTCGATGCGGTGTACCGGCCGGTGCTCGGCGAGCTGGGGCTGCATGTCCTGGGCCTGCCGAAACGGCCTGGCCAGGGTGGCACCGTAGCCCTGCGCACGCGCGGCGGGGAGACGGCCAACGTCGCCGCGCTGCCGTTCCTGTCGCACCGGTACGCGGTCCGCGCCGCCGAGGTGCTGCTGCACGACTTCGCCGAGCACACCCTGGACTACGCCCGGCAGGTCGCTGCCATGGTGGCGCTGCTAACCGAGGGCTTCACCGGCGACGCGGTGAACCTGGTGATGACGCACGCGACCCTGCTAGGCGGGCGGCGTGGCGGTGGCGAGCGCGACGTGCAGACCAGCCTCGGCTACGAGCTCCCGGCCAGCATGTTCCCGCCGACCGCGCACTACGTGGCGCTCGGCCACCTGCACCGGTGCCAGGAGATCCCCGGGCCCTGCCCGGTCTTCTACTCCGGCTCGCCGCTCGCCGTCGACTTCGGCGAGCAGGACAACGACCCGTCGGTGCTGATCGTCACGGCCGCGCCCGGCGTACGTGCCGACGCGCGGCCGGTGCCGGTCACCGGCGGCCGCCCGCTGCGGACACTGCGCGGGACCCTCGATCACGTCATCGCCGAGGGCGAGCAGGCGGGCGACGCCTACCTGCGGGTGATCCTCGCCGAGCCCGGCCGGGCGGGCCTGGGTGACCTGGTCCGGGAACGGCTGCCGAACACCCTGGAGGTGATGCTCGACGACGCACACCGGCCCCGGCCCGGCAGCCGCAGCGGGGACCGGGCGAGCCGGGTCGGCCGCAGCCCGCAGCAGCTGTTCGCCGACTTCCTGACCGAGGAGAACGTCGAGGACCCGCGGCTGAACGCGATGTTCGCCGAGCTGCTCGACGACGTGACGAGCGACCCATCCGGGCTCGCCGCCATGACCGGGGAGGCCTGATGCGACCACTCCGGCTGTTCCTGGATGGGTTCGGCAGCTACCGCCAGCCGACCGAGGCCGACTTCTCCGACGTGAACTTCTTCGTCCTGACCGGGCCGACTGGATCCGGCAAGAGCACGCTGATCGACGGCCTGTGCTTTGCCCTGTACGGCACCGTGCCCCGGTGGGGCAAGGAGAACGTCATCGCCCACGCCCTGGCCCCCGCGGCCAGCGCGTGCCGGGTCGGGCTGGTCTTCGAGGCGGGCGGCAAGCGGTACGCCGCGGTGCGGGCGCTGGCCCGTGACAAGCGGGGCCAGGTGCACACCAGAGAAGCCCGGCTCGATCTGCTCGACCCGGCCGTTGCCCCGGACGCGCCGCTGGCCGACCTGCTCGCCGCCGCCATCGAGCACCTCGCCGAGGGCCCCGACCCGGTCAAGGCAAAGGTCCGGGACATCCTCGGGCTCGAATATGACCACTTCATCCAGTCGGTGCTGCTGCCGCAGGGCCGGTTCGCCGACTTCCTCCAGGCCGAGCCGCGCAAGCGCCAGGAGCTGCTCGTCGAGCTGCTCGCGTTCGGCGTCTACAAGAAGATCGGGCAGCAGGCCCGGGAGAGGGCACGGCTGGCGGCCGAACGGGCCCGGCTGGCGCTGGAGCAACGGGGCAAGCTCGCCGACGCCACCGCGGAAGCCGAAGAACGGGCCGCCGCCCGCGAACGGGACCTGGGCACGCTCAGGCAAACCGTCGACGACCGGCTGCGTGCCCTCGGCCAGCGTTCCGAGCTAGCCCGCCAGGCAGCCGAGCAGGCCGAGGCCGTGCGCACTCAGGCCGGCTTGCTGGCGGCCGTCCGTGTGCCGGCCGGCGTGGCGGGCCTGGCCGACCGGATCACCGCCGCCGATCAGCGGGTCGCGGCCCGTGCGCAGCAGGCCGACGCCGCGGCCGAGGCCGAAGATGAGGCCGAACGGGCCCGCACCATGCTGCCCGGAAAGGATCACGTGGAGGCGCTGGCGCGTGGATACGAGCAGCAGCGCACCCTCACCGCGCGGCTCCAGGCACAGCAGGACGAGCTGACCGCCACACGGCATACGTATGACGCGCTCGTCCTCGACTTCGAGGCCGCGGAGCAGGAAGCCGGGCAGGCCCGCGCCGCCCGGGATGCGGCGCACCAGGCGCACGCCGCCTACGCGCTGGCCGAAAACCTGCGGCCCGGTGAACCCTGCCCGGTCTGCCTGCAGCCGGTCACCACGCTGCCCGGGCACGCCATGCCGCCCGGGCTGGATCAGGTCAGGGCCGCGGCCGACGCCGCCGAGAAGAAGTCCACCCGGGTACGTGCGGCCCGTGACGAGGCCGGCAACCTGGTGGCGGCGGCCGACGCTGCTGTGAAGATCACCCGCCAGGACCTCGGTGAGGTGGCGGCGGGGCTCGCCGCAGCGCCCGCCGAGCCCGACGTCGTCGGCACGCTCGACGCGATCACCCGCGCCGACCAGGTCCTGGCTCAGGCCCGCGACGCCGCGCGAGCCCAGCGCCGGGACCTGGCGGCGGCGAAGAAGGACCGCGAAGACCTTGCCGACGACGAGGCCGCGGCCTGGGCTGGCCTGCGCCGGGCCCGCGACTCGGTGGTGGGCCTCGGTGCCCCCGAGATCCAGGAGGGCGGCCTGGCCTCCGCCTGGGAAGCTCTGGCCGGCTGGGCCACGCGGGAACATGCCGAGCGCAGCCAGCGCCTCCCGGATCTCGAAGCCGCGGCCTCGGCCCTGCGGCAGGAAATCATCGCCGGCGCGACCGCGCTGCTCGACCTGCTGTCCGACCACGGCATCGCCGGGGTGACCGACCCGGCCCAGGCCGTAGGCGAGGTGGCCGACCACCTCGCCCGGGCCCGGGCTGACCTGGACCAGGTCCGCCGTGACCGCGCCGACGCGGCCAGGCTCGATGAGCAGATCCGGGCCCACCGCGAAGACGAGCAAGTCGCTACCGAACTCGGACGGCTACTCCGCTCGGATCGCTTCGAGCGCTGGCTGTGCGGCGAGGCACTGGACTCGCTGGTGGCCGAGGCCTCGGCCACGCTCATGGAGCTGTCCGGCCAGCAGTACGAGCTGGACCGGGACGACCGCAACGACCTGGTCGTCATCGACTACCAGGACGCCGCGGCCAGCCGCCCGGTGCACACCCTGTCCGGGGGTGAGACCTTCCAGGCCTCCCTGGCGCTGGCCCTCGCGCTGTCCCGCCAGGTCGTCCAGCTCTCCGCGGGCGCGCGCGACCTGAACTCCATGTTCCTCGACGAGGGGTTCGGCACCCTGGACCCGGAAACCCTCGATACCGTCGCCACCACGCTGGAACGGCTCGCCGCCGACAAGGACCGTATGGTCGGCCTGGTCACCCACGTGGCGGCGCTGGCCGAGCGAGTGCCGGTCCGGTTCGTGGTCAGCCGTGACGGCGCCACCTCCGCCTTGCGCCGGGAAGGGCCATGACCGTTTCCTACGCCATCGACCCATGGGATCCCGGGTACGGGGTGGCGTTCGGCGAGGAACTGGACGGCGGTGCCCTGGAGGAATCCAGCGCCGAGCTCGACCTTGACCTGGAGACGCCGCGGGCGCAGTGGCGGCCCGTCGACCCCGATCCCGCCGTGGTACGGCCCGGCACGGTGCTGTTCGCGGACGGCGTGCGCCGCATCGACGCCCGGGTCTGGGTGCACGGGACCAGGCCGCAGCCGGTCCCCGGGATCGCCGCGTCCTTCGCCGCCGGGCTGGTCTCCTGCGACGGCGCCGCCCGGATTTCTGACGTCATCGTCGAACGCGGCCTGTTCACCGCGGCCGCCGAGGCGACCGGCATCACCGCCGGCCGGGTGAGCTACCCGGCCCGGCTCGCCGCTGGGCCGGCGTTCGACCAGCTGTCGCTCGCCCTGCAGCAGCGGCTCACCAGCGCCGAGGTGCAGCTGGCCCTGACCTACCGGACCCAGAACCCGGCCGCCGACGACCTGCTAATCATCGACGGGCCGCTGCGCGGCCGTAGCCACCTGGACCGCGCCGTCGGCTACATCAAGACCCACCACGCCTCCTACCTGCCGCCCGAGCAGGCAGCCGTCGTCTCCGCGCTGCGGCCGGGGCAGCGGACCCCGGCGTTCTCCATGGGCACCTCGTGGCGGCGCACCTCCTGGTACCTCCAGCTGCCGCGCACCGCGGGCGTGCCCTGGTCGGGCGTCGTCCGGCTCGAATGCTCGGCCGACCTGCCGCTCGCCGAGGTGACCCGCCTCGGCGACCTGACCGCCCGGGTGCTGCCCCCGCTGGCCAGCGTGCCGCACAAAGACCCGCGCGCCCCGCAGAACCTGGTGCCGATCGGCGGCCTTGAGCGCGAGCTTCGCCACCGCCTCGGCGACCAGCAGATCCTCTACCGCGCCCTGCGCGCGGCCACCATGCCGGTGAGGTGAGTCATGACCAGGGAGTTCGACCTCAACATCGAGCGGGTCCTGGAGAACTGGACGGTGGCGCACGCCCTGCGCGAGGTGATCGCCAACGCTCTCGATGAGCAGGCGCTTACCGGGACCGCGGAACCGCAGATCTTCGCCGACGCCGAGAATCGCTGGCACATCCGGGACTGGGGCCGCGGGCTTCGCTACGAGCACCTGACCCAGAACGAGAACAAGGAGAAGCTGTCCCACCCGGACCAGGTCGTCGGCAAGTTCGGCGTCGGGCTGAAGGACGCCCTGGCCACGTTCGACCGTCACCGGATCTCGGTCGTCATCAGAAGCCGCCACGGTGACATCACCACTGGGAAGCAGGCCAAGCACGGCTTCGACGACATCGAGACGCTCCACGCGCTGATCACCGACCCGCCTGAGCCCGGCTTCACCGGCACCGAGTTCATCCTGAGCGGCCGCACGCTGACCGAACGCCAGGTCGAGGAAGCCAAGGGACTGTTCCTGCGGTACAGCGGAGACGAGGAGCTGGGCGTCACCCCGTTCGGGTCCGTGCTCCGCCGCACGCACACCAGAGCCAAGGCGCGCATCTACGTCAACGGGCTGCGGGTGGCCGAAGAAGACAACTTCCTGTTCTCGTACAACATCACCTCGCCCACCGCGGCGCTGCGCCGCGCCCTGAACCGGGAGCGCAGCAACGTAGGCCGCAGCGCCTACACCGACCGGGTCAAGGCGATCCTGCTGGCCTGTGATCAGGACGAGGTGATCGACACCCTGGTCGCCGATCTGCAGAAGTACGAGCAAGGCACCTGGCATGACGAGACCCAGTGGCTCGACGTCGGCCTGCACGCCTGCAAGCAGCTCAATGCCCGCCGCCAGGTCATCTTCCTCACCGCGTTCGAGCTCTCCTACGCGGCCGACTTCGTGCAGCGGGCCCAGAACGACGGGTACCAGATCATCGTCGTGCCCGAGACGATCCGCCGGAAGCTCCCCAGCCTGCGCGACGCGGCCGGCAACCCGATACGTGACCTGGACCGCTACCGCGACGAATGGCAGGACAGCTTCCGGTTCACCTTCGTGGACCCGGCCGACTTCAGCGCCGCCGAACGCACGGTCTGGGACGCGCTCCCGCGGATTTTCGCGGCCCGCGGTGGCCGGCCCCGAAACGTCAGGGACGTGCGCGTCTCCGAGACCATGCGTCTGATGGAAAGCCGCTACCAGGAAGCCGTCGGCCTTTGGGAACCAGGGGAAGGCCGGATAATTGTTAAACGCACACAGCTCCAGTCACTCGCCATATTCGCCGGGACCATCCTGCATGAACTGTCACACGCACTCAGTGGAGCGTCCGACGTAAGTATCGAGTTCGAGCAGCAACTTACTGAAGAGCTCGGTGGCGTCGTTTCGCGAAGCATCGCAAACGCGTGACGGGCGCGATGACCTGGTACACATAACATACGCATTGACAGCGGAAGTGAGGGCCGTAGTTTGTCCAGCTTGCCCGACTCTGCGAGGTTCAGCATCGCCCCGGGTTCCGTGGTCATCGTGCGGGACGAGGAATGGCTAGTCACCGGTATCGAGCAAACTACCGACGGGCGGCTGCTGCGTTGTCAGGGCCTGTCGGAGCTCGTCAGGGACACCACCGCCAGCTTCTACGAAGGTCTCGACGCTGACCTGCACGTGCTCGATCCCGCCGAGGCGACCGTAGTGGCTGACGACTCACCGCATTATCGGCGCTCTCGGCTATGGCTCGAGGCGGCGCTGCGTAAGACGGCGGTGCCGCTTGATGGCACCGCCCTCACGGTCAGCGTCGATATGCTCGCCGACCCGCTCGGCTACCAGCAGGCCGCCGTGCGCAAGGCCCTCGACCAGGCGAACCTCCGCACGCGCATCCTGCTCGCCGACGCGGTCGGACTCGGCAAGACGCTCGAGATCGGCATGATCCTGTCCGAGCTCATCCGGCGCGGGCGCGGTGAGCGGCTTCTCATCGTCACGCCCCGGCATGTCCTTGAGCAGATGCAGAACGAGATGTGGTCGCGGTTCGCCATCCCGTTCGTGCGGCTGGACTCACTCGGTATCCAACGGGTCCGGCAGAAGCTGCCCGCTACACGCAACCCGTTCAGCTATTTCAAGCGTGTCATCATCTCGATCGACACGCTTAAGAGCAACCAGTACCTCGCGCACCTACGGAAGCAGCACTGGGACGCGGTCGTCATCGACGAATCCCACAACGTCACCAACTCGGGCACGCTGAATAACCAGCTTGCCAACGTCCTGGCACCGCAAACCGACGCCCTGATCCTCGCGTCGGCGACGCCGCACAATGGCAAGCCGGAGTCCTTCGCCGAGCTGATCCGGCTGCTTGAACCGACCGCCGTGCGCCCGGACGGTGATCTCATCGAGGATGAGGTGCGTCGGCTGATCATCCGGCGGCACCGGCACAGTCCCGAGGTCGCCAGCGTCGTCGGCGCCGACTGGGCCGAGCGCAGAGAACCGCAGAACTGGCTCGTCTCCGCCTCCGACGTGGAGAACGCGGTCGCGCGTGAACTCGACGCCGTGTGGCTGCACCCGGCGTCCGGCAGTTCCCCGTACTCGGGCTCCGCGTCCGCCCTCTTCCCGTGGACTCTTGCCAAGGCGTTTCTCTCCTCGCCTGCCGCCCTGCTCGAATCGATCAAGGAGCGGATCGGTCGTCTGGGCAAGTACCACACGGCCACCCAGGAGCGGGAGATCGAGGCGCTGCTGCGGCTCGAAACGCTCGCCCGCAAGGCGGACGACACCAATTCCGGCAAATACTCCCGGCTGCTGAGCTACCTGCGGCAGATAGGTATCGGGCCGAACAGCCCCGAGCGGGTGGTCATCTTCGCCGAGCGCGTCGCCACCTTGAAATGGCTACGAGAGCACCTGCAGGCCGACCTCAAGCTGACCGACAAGCAAGTGGTCGTGCTGCACGGCGGCCTGCCCGATACCGAGCAGCAGGGCATCGTCGACAGCTTCAAGCAGGTGTCGTCGTCTATCCGCGTCCTCATCACGGGCGACTTGGCCAGTGAGGGCGTGAACCTGCACTCCCAGTGCCACGAGCTCATTCACTACGACATCCCGTGGTCTCTGATCAGGATCGAGCAGCGCAACGGCCGCATCGACCGGTATGGGCAGCGGAAGCCGCCGCAGATTACGACGCTCCTGCTCAGCCCCACGACCGAGGCGTTCTCCGGTGACCTGCGAGTGCTCAGCCGCCTCATCGAGAAGGAGCACGAGGCGCATACCGCACTCGGCGACGTGGCGTCGCTGATGGGCAAGTATGACGTCGACGCTGAGGAAGACGAGATCCGCAAGGTCCTCGCTGGGAAGGCCAAGCTGGACGACATCGTGAAGGAGACTCAGGCGGTCAAGACCGAGGACTCCATCGTCGGGCTGCTCGCGCGCATCATGGCCAGCGCCGCAGCACCCGCGTCGAGGCCGCAAGAGAACGCCGCCTCGACGGCAACGTCGCTGTACCCGTCCCAGGTCGCGTTCCTCACCGACGCGCTCGAAGAGTCTTACAAGACGCCAGAGGCGGCGGTCGCCGCGGGCGGGGTCGGCTGGCGGGATTACGGTGCGCAGCGGATTGTCGAGCTCATTCCGCCGCAGGATCTGCGGCAACGCCTTGAAGTGCTCCCTCAGACTTACCTGGCCGAACGGAAGGTGACACAGGGGTTCAAGCTCGTCACCTCCAAGGAACGGGGCAAGGCGCTTCTCGCTGACGCCCTCACCGACGAGTCGGACTCCTCCTGGCCAGAGGCCCACTATCTCGGGCCGCTGCACCCGGTCATCGACTGGGCGGCCGACTGGGCGATGGCCAGCCTTGGCCGTAACCAGGTCTTCGCCGTCCGCGGGAGCGTAGAGAACCCGACCGTCCTGCTGCTCGGCACGCTGACGAACCGCCGGGGCCAGATCGTGGCGTCGTCTTACCTCACGGCCGAGTTCCCGAACCCGGCCAACCCCGCGTTTTGCATGGTCACCCCGCACGAGTCGGCGACGGCGATGGCCGCCGAAGTCGGGTACGCCGAGCCGGCCAGCAACCCGGGCCCGGTCGCCGGGATCGACGCGCTGTGGCCGCTGATCGCCCACGCGGTGCGAGCCGCGGGCACCGAGATGACCGCCGTCTTCGGCGCCGCCCAGGAATCGATC
>Ga0070697_100001508_pt1 | contig 17692 bp, 20 predicted proteins | sample KBSK1501metaG_FD_65475 | JGI IMG/M metagenome (GOLD analysis project Ga0070697, IMG submission 65475) | Corn, switchgrass and miscanthus rhizosphere microbial communities from Kellogg Biological Station, Michigan, USA - KBS K1-50-1 metaG | ecosystem: Host-associated > Plants > Roots >... | reverse complement strand
GGCATCGAGGAGGCCGTCGAGCAGGCGAAGCAGATGGAGGCCGCGTAGCCCGTGCCCGTCGAGGTCCACGTCGTCACGCCGGAGCGCGAGGTGTGGTCCGGCGACGCCACGCTCGTCGTCGCGCGCGGCGTCGAAGGCGAGGTCGGCATCATGGCGCAGCACGCTCCGCTGTTGATCCGGCTCGCCATCGGACCGCTCACGGTCCGGCGCGAAGGGGACGATCTGCTCGCGGCGGTGGACGGGGGATTCATGCACGTGACCACCGAGGGCCAGGACACGCGCGTGGACGTGCTGGCGACATCGGTCACGCTCGCAGCCCAGATCGACCCCGCCGCCGAGCAGCAGCGCAAGAGGGACGCCGAGGAACGGCTCGCGAGCGCCCGGGACGACGCCGAAGCGGCGGCCGAGCTCGCGAAGGCCCAGGCACGGCTCAAGCTGCTCGGCTGAGCCGCTTGCAGGGCTCCGCCCGGGTCGGGCGCTAGGATGCGGAGGGTGATGGACCGACTGCTCGTGACCGGGGGCGCGCGCCTGGTCGGGACCGTTCCGATCGTGGGCGCGAAGAATTCCGCGCTGAAGCTCATCGCCGCAGCCCTGCTGGCCGAGGGCAGCACCACGATCCACAACGTCCCGCGGATCCAGGACTGCATCACGATGGTCGAGGTGCTCGAGCACCTCGGCGCGCGCGCGTCGTGGCGGGACGGGACGCTCGAGCTCGATACCCGCGAGGTGCGCTCGCTCGAGACACCGTACGAGCTCGTGAGCCGGATGCGCGCATCGATCCTCGTCCTCGGTCCGCTGCTCGCCCGGTTCGGCCGCGCGCGCGTGGCGATGCCCGGTGGGTGCAACATCGGATCTCGCAAGATCGACCTGCACGTCCGCGGCCTCGAGAAGATGGGGGCGCGGTTCCGCTCCGAGCACGGGTTCCTCGAGGCCGAGACCTCCGGCCTGCGGGGTGCGGTGATCAGCCTCGACTTCCCGAGCGTGGGCGCCACCGAGAACGTCCTCATGGCCGCCGTCGCCGCGCGCGGGACCACGGTCATCGAGAACGCCGCCCGCGAGCCCGAGCTCGTGGACCTCGCCGACTTCCTGTCCGAGATGGGCGCACGCATCGAGGGGATCGGCACACCGACCGTGGAGATCCAAGGGGTCGAGGGCTTCGTGGCCGTCGAGCACACGGTGATCCCCGATCGCGTCGAGGCAGGCACGTTCGCGATCGCGGTGTGCGCTGCCGGCGGGAGGATCGTGCTCGACGACGCGCGGAGCGATCACATGGACCTGGTGCTCGCGAAGCTCGCCGACGCCGGAGCCGACATCTTGGCGACCGACCGGGGGATCGCGGTCTCGATGGACGACCGGCCGCGAGCCGTGGATCTCGTCACGCTGCCGTATCCGGGGTTCCCGACGGACCTGCAGCCGCAGATGATGGCACTGCTCGCCATCGCCGGCGGGACGAGCATCGTCACCGAGAACGTCTTCGAGAGCCGTTTCATGTTCGTCGACGAGCTGCACCGTATGGGCGCCGACATCCGCACCGAGGGTCACCACGCGGTGATCCGTGGCGTCGAGCGGCTCTCGGCCGCCCCGGTGCGCGCCCTCGACATCCGCGCCGGCGCAGCGATGGTGATCGCGGCACTCGCGACCGACGGCGTGACCGAGGTCGAGGACATGTACCACGTCGATCGCGGCTACCAGGACTTCGAGGCGAAGCTCACCGCGCTCGGCGCCGAGGTCCGCCGCGAGCGGGAGCTGATACCGGTTCTCTCGTGACCCTCGCGCGGGGCGGGAAGCTTCCCGCGCTCTGCGCGGTGATGACCCTGCTCGTGTGGATCGGTTTCGCGCTGTCTCCCCCGCACGCCGCCGCCCAGGAGTTCAGGCGCGACGCGTACCTCGTCGTCATCGACAACGCCACCATGGAGGAGCTGCTCGCCGTGCCGGAGCTCCGTAGCCTCGCGTCGACGGGTGGGGCGGCGATGCTCTCCGACACCCTCCCGTTGCGTGACGCGGTGGAGTTCCTGGACGCGAACCCCCCTCGAGTCGGCCCCGGTCTCTTTCCGGACGCCCTCCATCTCCTGTTCGAAAGCTCAAAGCAATCGTCCGACGGCACCGCGTCCCTTGCCGCCATCGGAAAGATCGCGCGGGAGCTTCGGGACTGGCTGTCGACGGACTACGACGACGACACGTTGGTGATCGTCGCTTCCGAGTCTCCTCCGCGAGCGTCGGCCGAGGCCAAGGACGTGCTCACCGGCATCATCGTCGGGCGAGGCCGGCCGCTCGACCTCGCGGCAGCGATGAGCGGGGGGGCACCCTCTGCGAGCGAGATCGACTCGCTCACCTCGGACTCCACTCGCCGTGCGGGGGTCGTGACGACCCGTGACGTGGCGACGAGCATCGCCGACTTCCTCGATGTCGTTCCCCTCGGGGGCGATCCCGGCGGAGCGACGATCAGGACGGCTCAGGGTCCGCCGCCGTTCGACCTGCACGAGCGGTACCTGGAGATGCGAAGGATGGTCGTGCCGGTCGAGACGGCGGCGGGGATCTACGTCACGATCGCTGCGTTGGTCGGGATCGCGCTCCTGTGGTCCCGACGCGGGGCCCGATGGCTCGTTGGCGCTGTGGCGTTCAGCGCACTGTCGACCTCGCCGCTGGTGGTTGCGATGCTCGGCGCGGGTCACCTCCCGACGTTGTCGTACGCGACAGCGATCCCATTCCTGGTGGCGATCACCCTCTTCACCACGTGGGCGCTGGTGCCGCTCTCCCGCCGGGACGCGCTCCTCGCGCCGGCCGCGATCGGCGTCGCGGTCCTCGCGTACTTCGCCGTCGAAGCCGCTCTTGGATGGACGGCCGCGCTCACCACCTTGCACGGCGGCTCGGAGCTGGACGGCGGTCGCTTCTACGGTTTGCCGAACGCGTTCATCGGTTTGTTGATCGGCGCCTCGGTGTACGTGGCCCAACGGCTGCAGGCGCGGCCCGGGTTCGCCCTCATCGTCGGCGTCGGGCTGTTCGCAGGGCTGCCCTATGTCGGGTCGAACCTCGGCGGAGCGGTCTCGTTGTTCGCGGCCGCCGGGATCTGGCTCGCGATCCGGGAGCGGGAGCGCCTCGGACCGTTGAGGGGGATCGCGGTTGTCGCGGGAACGGTGGTCCTCGGCACGGCGCTGGTCCTCGTCGCTCACCGGCTCGCTCCCACCGCCACGCACATCACGCGGTTCGAGGAGTCCTCGGGGGGCATCGCCGGCGCGTGGTCGACCTTCGTCGAGCGGCTCGGGGTCGGATGGCGGCTGATCCGGCGCAACCCCTTCGGGCTCATCCCGGTCGTGGGCCTGCTCGGGTGCCTGGGGCTCGTGCTCCGCCCACCGACGCCTGTGCGCGAGGCACTCGCGGCATACCCGGGCTGGCGCGACGTCGTGGTGACGATCGCGCTCGGCGGCATCGTCGCCTACGTCGCGAACGACAGTGGGGCGGCCGCGTGTGGGATGGCCTTCGCGCTGGGCTTCGGAGGGCTGATGTACGTGTCGCTCACCCTCGCAGCGACGAAGATGGAAGGGACATGACCGAGTACATCCCCCCCAGACCCGACTCGCTGTATCCGGCCCCGCCACCGATCAGCCTGGGTGGCGTCGCCACCCCGGTCGGTCGCTTCGGCCGTCCTCCGGTCACCTGGTCGTGGTACGAGGCGATCGGTGTCTACCTGCTCGCCTTCCTCATCGCGGGCTTCGCGGCGATCCCGATCGTCGAGCTGGTCCACAACGAAGACTTGGCCAACATCGCCGCGAGCCTCGTGGCCGCGCTGGTGATCCTCGGCGTGCTGCTGTTCTGGCTCGGTCGCTATCACCCCACCTGGCGCGAGGCGATCGGCTTCCCCACGCGGATCTGGCCCGAGGTCCGGGCGGGCCTGCTGTTCGGGCTCGCGCTGTATCCGGCGATCCTCTTCGTCGTCGGAGGCATATTGACACTGGTCCTTCAGGCCATCTCCGGCCACGACGTCTCGGCGCCCGAGCAGGTCTCGACGCATCTCCCCGCCGTCGGCACCGCGATCACGATCGTGTATGCACTCGTGATCGCGCCGACCGGGGAGGAGCTCTTCTTCCGCGGGATCTTGTTCCGTTCCCTGCGGCAGCGCTACGGGCTCGCGATCGGGCTGGTGACCTCGGGCGTGGCGTTCGGGTTGATCCACTTCATCCCCGGAGCGTGGCAGGACAGCGTGCTGCTGATGAGCGTGATGGTGTTCACAGGGATCGCCCTCGCGTGGTTCCACGATCGGCGGGATAACCTGCTCGCGAACATCGTGGCGCATATGACCTTCAACGTGATCGGCCTGACCTTGATCTACGCCATCCGCTGAGCGACGCGACCGAACGAGGGGAGGGGGTCGAGGACGTGGCGCTGTTCCCGAGCGAGGGGTGGATGACGATCTACGCGGAGCGCATCAACGCGTCCGAGGAGTATCGGGAGGCCGCGGCCACCTGGGAGGACGTGATCGCATTCGTCTTCGAGGCCGAGCCCGACAAGGGCGTCTCCGAGGAGATGTGGGCCCGCCTGGACCTGTGGCACGGCGAGTGTCGCTCCGCGCACATGGTCGCTCCGGAAGAAGGAGCCGGGGCGCCGTTCGTCATCCGCGCGCCGTACACGAGGTGGAAGGAGGTCCTGCGGGGGGAGCTGGACCCGATCAAGGGCATGATGCAGGGCAAGCTGAAGGTCCAAGGCGACCTGCCCACGATCGTGCGCTACGTCCGTGCCGCGAACGAGCTCGTCCACCTCACCTCGATGGTTCCCACCGAGTTCATCGACGAACGCGCAGCCGGGTAGGCTGGACCGGCGCGAGGGGGATCGGTTGCGAGCGGTCGTGTACGAGGGCGTCGGCAGGGTCGCGGTCGCCGAGGTACCCGACCCGGTGCTGGAGGACCCCCGCGACGCGATCGTCCGAGTGACGACGGCTGCCATCTGCGGCTCCGACCTGCATTTCTTCCATGGCAAGGCACCGCTCGAGCCCGGTGAGACGATCGGACATGAGGCCGTCGGCGTGATCGAGGCCGTCGGCTCGGACGTGGAGCGGTTCCGCCCTGGCCAGCGCGTCGTGGTGGCGTTCGACATCGCGTGCGGACGTTGTTGGTTCTGCCGCAACGGACAGACCCAGCTGTGCGAGGACTTCCGCAACCTCGGCGCAGGCATCTTCGGGGGCGGGCTCGGTGGTGCACAGGCAGAGCTCGTCCGGATCCCGTTCGCCGATACCAATCTGCTCGCGGTGCCGGACGACATGGACGATGAGCACGCGATCTTCCTCGGCGACATCCTCACGACGGGGACGTACGCCGCCGGGATCGCCGGCATCCGCGAGGGCGATACGGTCGCCGTCATCGGCGCCGGTCCGGTCGGCTTCTTCTGTATCCAGGCGACCCGGCTGCACGGTGCCGGCGAGGTGCTCGCGCTCGACCGCGAGCCCGAGCGGTTGCTCCTCGCGCAGAAGGCGGGTGCCACGCCGGTGAACGTGAGGGAACGTCACGCGCAGATGGCCGTCCACGAGCTCACCGGGGGCCGAGGAGCGGATGTGGTGATCGAGGCCGTCGGCGCTCCCGCCGCCTTCGAGAGCGCCATCGACGTGGTGCGCCGGGGCGGCAACGTGGTCGTCGTCGGGATGTACACGAGCGAGACCGTCGAGATCCCGCTCGGCATCTGGTGGACGCGGGCGCTGAACGTCCGGTTCGCGGGGATCTGCCCGATCCACGCATGGTGGGAGCGCGCGATGGCCGATGTCCAAGCCGGGCGCATCGACCCGCTCCCGATCATCAGCCACCGCTTGCCGCTCCAGAACGCGGCGCGCGGGTACGAGCTGTTCGACGCGCACGAGGCGACGAAGGTCTTGCTGATCCCGTGAGCGCGAGGATGGCGGACGCGATGGTGACGTATACCGATCCTGCCCCGAGCGGACTCTCGACCATGATCGGCGGACTCATCGAGGCGAACCTGCGAACGAACCCCGGGCGCGCCGAGCTCCTACGGCCCTGCGTGGTCGTCCTCACGGCGACCGACGCGGAGGTCTCGACATCCCTGCGCATCTCGCGTTCCGGGGTCGAGATCGCGAACGAGCCGTCGCGGGCGGGGGTCGACCTCGGCGTCCGAGCGACATCGGGCGATCTCATCGCCTTGTCGGCGATGCCGTTGCGCCTCGGTCTTCCCGACCCGCTCCGGCGCGAGGGGCGAGCGATCATCGGCAAGCTGCTCGGCGGGCGCATCCGCGTATCCGGACTTGTGCGACATCCGGCGAAGCTCACGCGTCTGACCAAGCTGCTCTCGGTGACCTGATGCAGAACCCACCGTTCGAGCCCGACCCGCAATCCCAAGCCGAGATGCCCCCGCCGGGCGGTCCGCCCGCGGCGACGGTCGCCACCGCGAACCCTCCGCCGGTTCCTCCTGCGCCCGCGAAGGTCCGGTGGCTGTCGACCATCGTGCTCACGATCGTCCTAGGGGTCGTCGTGTTCGGCGGCTACGTTGCCGCCGGAGCGTTGTCGCAACCGGCGGGACCCCCGGTGACGGTGGCCGGGGTCGTCCGCGTGGAGCCGCTCTCGGGATGGGAGGTCGCGGCCCGGTTCGGGAGGCCGCCGGGGGCACGTCTGTCGCGGGGCAGCGGCAACCTGGACTTCGCGGCGCTGCCGTTCAACGGCTCTTCGCTCGACCTCGTCCGGGAGTACGTGAACCAGGTGCTGGAACCCGGTGCCCAGCAGCTGTCCGTCTCGAAGGAGGCCGAGCCCGTGACGCTTCGGAGCGGCCTCACCGGCGTGCGGATCCGCTACATCGGGTCGTTCGGCCGAGCGCAGTCATCGATCGAGGGTGAGGTGACGGCGATTGTCTCGCCCCAAGGCGTCGGGGCTATCTTCGACGCCTGGTCCCCCGAGGGACTCCTGCAGTACGTGATCGACGACATCGACACGATGATCGACCGAGCGGAGATCGGCTGATGGCCGTGGCATCCGGGCCGCCCGTGGAGCCAGTCGTCCCCGTCCGCCCGACGCGCGGGCGACCGAGGTGGGGCCACCAGACCACCTTGTTCCAGTGGCGTCAGCCGGCCCTGTGGCTGTACGTGGCGATCGTGCTTGCAACGGGCTACTACACCGTCACGCAGCAAACGCTGTTCCAGCGCATCTCTCCCTCCGGGTGGGCCCTGTCCTGGTTGCTGCTGCTCGTGTACGCGGCCCCGATCTTCGTCGCGGTCTACCTGCTCGACCTGTACGAGCGCGAGCCGCTCTCGCTCGTCGTGGGAGCCCTCCTGTGGGGGGCGGTCGCGGCCACCACCCTCGCGGGGTTCGCCAACGAGGGGTGGGGGTTCGTGGTGGCCCGCATCGGGGGGCCGGAGTTCGCCTCGCGATGGACGGCGGCGCTCACGGCGCCGTTCACGGAGGAGATCTTGAAGGCCGCCGGCGTCGTCCTCATCGCGCTCATCGCGGCCGACGAGATCGACGACGTCATGGATGGGTTCGTGTACGGGGCGATGGTCGGCCTTGGGTTCGCGGTGATCGAGGACGTCTTGTATTTCATCGCGATCTTCGGCGGGACGCCGTCGGGCGTGCTCGCCGGTTTCTACGTGCGGGTGATCTCGAGCGGGCTCTACGGACACGTTCTGTACACGGGGCTGTCGGGGATGGGCATCGCGTACTTCGTCTCGCGGCGAGGCGAGGAGACGCGGGCGAAGCGGGTCGGGATCGCGGGGCTGCTGTTCATGGTGGCGGCCTTCGGCCACTTCCTGTGGGACTCCCCGCTGCTGAACTTCTTCCCCGGTCGGCTCGACTCGGTGGGCGACTGGCTGCAGATCCCGTTCGCGGCCGCGGTCAAGGGGATCCCCTTGCTCGTCTTCGTCATCGTGCTGGTCAAGCTCGCGCGTCGCCGCGAGCGCGGGTGGCTCGAGCTCGCCCTGGCGTCCGAGGTGGGCTCAGACGCGCTCACGGCGCAGGAGCTCGGCATCTTGCTGGATCCGCATGCACGCCGACGGTCGCGCCACGACATGCGGACCCGAGCGGGAGACGGCGCGGCTCGGCTACTCCGCCGGCTCCAGCGCGAGCAGATCAACCTCGCGATGGTGCGCACGCGCGTCGAGCTCGACGACGATGCGGCACTCGTCCACCAGCGCGCGTACTGCCGCTCGCTCCGAGACGCCCTCATGGCCATGCCCGGCGCCGCTCCCGCGATCCGACCCTCCGAGCACCCCACGTAACCGGCGCCCGCGACGCTCCCGGTTCGGTGCGGACGAGCGGATACCCTGGCGAGGTGGAGCTGATCGAAGGGGTCCTTGCCGGCGAGCCGCGCGCCGTGGCACGTGCGATCTCGATGGTGGAGGACGGTGCGGCGGGTCTCGAGGAGCTCTCCGCCGGCCTCTATCCGCGAACGGGGCGCGCGTACACGATCGGATTGACGGGATCACCGGGCGTGGGCAAGTCCACCCTCGCCGGCGAGTTGGTCCGGGCGGCTCGCGAACGCGGCAGCTCGGTGGCCGTCCTGGCGATCGACCCTACCTCCCCGTTCACCGGGGGAGCGCTGCTCGGCGACCGGGTGCGGATGCAGTCCCACGCCACGGACCCGGGCGTGTTCATCCGCTCGATGGCCACCCGAGGGCACCTCGGGGGTATGGCCCTCGCCGCGCCGGAGGCGGTACGGATCCTCGATGCCTCGGGCCGAGATCTCGTGATCGTCGAGACCGTCGGCGTCGGCCAGGCCGAGGTCGACGTGGCGGCAGCCACGGACACCACGCTCGTCATCGTCTCGCCGGGCTGGGGCGACGCCGTGCAGGTGGCGAAGGCCGGCATCCTGGAGATCGCGGACGTGTTCGTCGTGAACAAGGCCGACCGCGAAGGCGCCGACGTCGCCGTGCGCGACCTGGAGCAGATGATCCACGCCGGCGCCGAGCTCCCGTGGACCCCGCCGGTCCGAAAGACCGTCGCGGCGGACGCCGGCGGCATCGAGGAGCTCTGGGAAGCGATCTCGATCCATCGGACGTATCTCGAGGAGACCGGCGCCCTGCTCGCCAACCGGCGGAACCGGCTCCTGCGAGAGGTGGAGACCCTCGCCGCCGAGGCGATCAGGGGACGGGCGCGCGAGGCGCTCTCGGCGGACCTCGCGCTGGCCGATGACCTGCTCGAACGCCGGATCGACCCGTATCGGGCGGCGGCGGCCGTGATCGAGCGGCTCGGTGGACCCGGGTAGGAAGCACACCGGCGAGGGACAATGGCACGGATGGGCGACGGATCGCGCGAGCGCGGGGAGGACCGGTCCCGCCGGGCGGGCGAGGGCGACGCCGACGTCGAGACGCTCTCGGGCGAGCCGTTGCGATCGCTCTACACCGCCGAGGACCTCGCCGGGTTCGACCCGGAGCGTGACCTCGGACAACCTGGCGAGTATCCGTTCACGCGCGGTGTGTACCCGACGATGTACCGGGGGCGACTGTGGACGATGCGGCAGTTCGCGGGGTTCGGGACGCCCGCCGAGACGAACGCGCGCTACAAGTACCTCCTCGACCACGGACAGGGCGGTCTGTCGGTCGCGTTCGACATGCCGACCCTCATGGGCCGTGACTCCGACGACCCCTTCAGCGAAGGTGAGGTCGGCCGCTGCGGCGTCGCCACCGACTCGCTGGACGACTTCGAGGTCCTGTTCGACGGGATCGCGCTCGGCGACATCTCGACCTCGATGACGATCAGCGGTCCGGCGGTGATGCTCTTCGCGTTCTTCCTCGCGACGGCCGAGCAGCAGGGCGTCCCGTGGGAGCGGCTCGAGGGAACCCTCCAGACCGACATCTTGAAGGAGTACATCGCGCAGAAGGAGTGGGTCTTCCCACCCCGGCCGCACCTGCGGCTCATCGGGGATCTCATCGAGTTCTGCGCCGAGCACGTCCCGAAGTTCCATCCGCTCAGCGTGAGCGGCTACCACATCCGTGAGGCCGGCTCGACGGCGGCGCAAGAGCTGGCGTTCACCCTGGCCGACGGGTTCGCGTACGTGGAGCTCGGGCAACAGCGAGGCCTCGATCTCGACCGCTTCGCGCAAGGCTTGTCGTTCTTCTTCAACGCGCACGTCGACGTGTTCGAGGAGATCGCGAAGTACCGCGCAGGGCGGCGGATCTGGGCCCGGTGGTTGCGCGACCGCTACGGGGCGAATGACGCGGACTCGCTCCGCCTGCGGTTCCATACGCAGACCGCCGGCGTGTCGCTCACCGCCCAGCAACCGATGAACAACGTCGTGCGAACGACCATCGAAGCGCTCGCAGCGGTGCTCGGCGGGACGCAATCGCTGCACACGAACGCGCTCGACGAGGTGCTCTCGCTCCCGACGGCCGAAGCTGCGAAGCTCGCCCTGCGGACGCAGCAGATCATCGCGCACGAGACCGGGGTTCCAGACGTGATCGACCCCCTCGGAGGCTCGTACTTCATCGAGACCCTCACCGATCGGATGGAGGAGCTCGCCGAGGAGGAGTTCGCGAGGATCGACCGATGGGGCAACGGCTCGATCCTGGAGGGCATGCTGGTCGGGATCGAGCGGGGCGAGTTCCAGCAGGCCATCGCCGAGTCGGCCTTCCGCGAGCAGGAGCGGTACGAGAAGGGTCAGCTGACGAAGGTCGGGGTCACCGACTTCGTCGATGAAGGCGAGGAGCAGATCGACACGCTCATCATCGGTGCCGACGTGGAGCGTTCCTCGATCGAGCGTGTCCGGGCCACGAGGGCGGCCCGCGACCAACCCGCCGCCCGCTCGGCGCTCGAGCGCCTCACCGCCCTGGCCGGCACGCAGGAGAACCTCATGCCTTCGATCGTGGATTGCGCTCGTGCCCGCTGCACCGAGGGCGAGATCGTCGGCGCCCTCCGCTCGGTCTTCGGCGAGTACACGGAGACGCCGCGTTTCTGAGCGAACCCAGCAAGGTCAGTTGCATCCAGTCGCAGTTGCCATCACTTGCGCCAATGTGGTTGGATAGCCGTCACATCGCGCCGCGACGGAGGGACTGGACCACGTGATCGCTGAAGCGGGGGTCGCGTTCGGGCTCGGTCTCATCGTGTCCGCGTTCCTCTTCGGGTTCCGTCACGGGATCGACTGGGACCACATCGCCGCGATCACGGACATCACCACCTCGCAGGACGATCGTCGTGATGCGATCGTGTTCGGGACCATCTACGCGCTCGGGCACGCCTTGGTCGTCTTCGCCATCGGCACGGGGGCGATCGTGCTGGGCGAGCAGCTGCCCGACGGCGTCGACACCGTGATGGAGCGCATCGTCGGCGTCACGCTCGTCGTCCTCGGCGTGTACGTCTTCGCCGCGCTCATCCGTCACGGGCGCGAGTTCCGGATGCGGAGCCGGTGGATGCTCATCTTCTCGGGCGTGCGGAAGGTCTACGGACGGCTGCGCCGAGCCGATGATCTGTCCGAGCACGAGCTCCAACCGGTGCACCGCCACGCGATCGAGGGCGAGTCGGCCTCGATCGCGGTCGCCGAGGACATCCCGGTATCCGAGTGGCATCACGGGCATCACGGGCGGCCGGGTCACCATCATCACAAGCACCCGGAGGCGTCGGAAGAAGCCTTCATGGAGTACGGACGACGCACGGCGTTCTTCGTGGGGATGATCCACGGCGTGGGTGCCGAGACCCCCACGCAGCTGGTGATCTTCCTCACCGCGGCCGGGGCGGGGGGGCCGGTCGTCGGCGAGGCGATCTTGGGGATGTTCCTCCTCGGCCTGCTGACGTCCAACTCGTTGATCACGGTCGGATCCGCCTTCGGGTTCATGAAGGCGTCCAAGAACTGGGCCCTCTACGTCACGATCGCCGTGTTGACGGCCTCGTTCAGCCTCGTCATCGGAACGCTGTTCCTGCTCGGCAAGGGGACCCTGTTGCCCGCGCTGTTCGGTGGCTGAGTCGAGTCGCTAGCCGCTGATCGCGCGGCAGTCGGAACACAGGCCGCTGATCGCGAAGTGCGTGAGGTCTGGCAGGAACCCGTGGTGGCGCTCGATGAGGTTGGACAGCGCCTCCGCCTCCGTGAGCGAGAGGTCGTCCTCGGACCCGCAGTTGGAGCACGTCAGATGGACGTGCCCCGCCTCTTCGGCGCGGTGATACTCCGCCCCGCCCTCCAGGTGCGCGTGCGCGAGGACGCCGACCTCCTCGAGCAGCGTCAACGTCCGGTAGATGGTCGATGCGTTCACGCCCGGCATCTCGCTCTGTACGGTCCTCGCGAGCGCCGTCGGCGAGATGTGCCCCTGGGTTCGCATGACCTCGGCCACGATCGCCCGCCGTTGCGGGGTCATGCGCAGACCCTTGGAGCGCAGGACGTCGATGACGTCAGAGCTGATGGATTCGGTCACGTTTTCGATGGTAGCAGCTCGTTGCAACTGCAAGAGCCCTCTAGGAAGGCTCGGGGAGCCCGAGGGCGCGAGCGGCCCACGGGAGGGCCGTCCTGCCCTGCACCAGCTGCACCGAGCGCACGCGGGGCGCGGTCGGGATCGGAGGCCGAGCCGCGCGTGCGCAGAAGAACGCCGTGATCACCGACACGAGACGCGGGTCGGCTTCGGGGAGGATCTCCTCGGGAGACGGCCCTCCTTCGGCCTGCAACGAGGGCAACCAGCTCACGACGTCGAGCTGCGGATGCCCCACCGTGGTGAGGTTCCAGTCGACGAGCAGGGCGCGCCCGTCGCGCACGCAGATGTTGTCGCTGCGCACGTCGAAGTGCAGGAGCGCATCTCCCGCGAGGTCCGCCTCACGGGCTGCCGTCCGCAACGCCTCGAGATGCGTCGAGAGCCAATCGGGTGTGCACAGGCCGAGGGCGAGGAACGGCTGCGGGTCGTCCGCGATCTCGTCCCACCCACCGCCGATCTCGCGTTTGTCGTCGGCGGCGAGCGGCGTACCCTCCGGCGGGTCGGTCGAGCGCAGTCGGGCCAGGCAGTCCAAGACGGCGTCCACCTTCGGCCGGTCCCACGGTGGGGGCCAGTCGGCCGCGGAGAGGTCCTCGAGCGCAAGGACCGGGTGGGTTCCGTCATCGTAGAAGCCCATGTACGTCGGCATGAAGCTCGAGCCTCGGAGCACCGAGTACGTGACGTGCTCGTCGCGGAGCCAGCTCGCGGTGAGGTCGTCGGTGGCGACCTTGACGAACACGGTGCGGCCGTCCTCGAGCGTGACCACCCACCGGCGAGCCGGGGTGTGGCCTCCGGTCGTCACCGGTCCCCAGGCGATGGGCTCGGAGCGGAGATGCTTCAGGGCCCGACGGACGTTCGCGGCTTCGTCGGCGGTGGGCTCCACAGCGCCAGCGTAGCGGTCCGCTCCCGGCGGGTCCGGCGCCGCATCTGGAAAGATAGGCGCGTGATGTGGGGACGCGACGGTGGGTGAGTTCGTTCGGCTCGAGGTCCAGGACCGCGTCGGGACGATCCGGCTCGATCGCCCACCTGCGAACGCGATCAACGGGCAGGTGTCGAAGGAGCTCCTCGCCGCCGCCCTCGAGGCCGGCTCCCGCGACGACATCGCCGCACTCGTCGTGTGGGGCGGCCCGAAGATCTTCGCAGCGGGGGCGGATATCAAGGAGATGGTCGACTTCGGGCCAACGGAGATCCGGCCCATCGTGTCGGCCCTCGGCGACGCGCTCGTCGTCTTGGAGGAGCTCCCGAAGGTGGTCATCGCGGCGATCGAGGGTTACGCGCTCGGCGGCGGCTGCGAGCTCGCTCTGGCGTGCGACCTGCGCGTCGCCTCGCCCCAGGCCCAGCTCGGCCAGACCGAGATCAATATAGGGGTCATCCCCGGCGCGGGAGGCACGCAGCGCCTGCCGAGGATGATCGGCCGGTCGCGCGCTCGCGAGCTCATCTTCTCGGGACGGATCGTGCCCGCCGAGGAGGCCCTGGCGATCGGTTTGGTCGACCGGCTCGAGCCCGATCCGTACGCCGCCGCCCTCGAGCAAGCCGCCCGCCTCTCCCACGGTCCTACGCGGGCCCTCGCCGCCGCGAAGGAGGCGCTGAACGCCGCCGACCTCGGCGACCTGCGGACGGGACTCGGTGTCGAGCGCGACGTGTTCATCGGGCTCTTCGACACCCGGGATCAGGAGGAGGGCATGCGTGCCTTCCTCGAGAAGCGCGATCCGACGTTCGAGGGGAGGTAGCCGGTGCAGGTGAGGACGGCGTTGCCGCAGGACGTCCCCTCGCTCGTCGCCTTGTTCCAGGAGCTCGACCGGTTGCAGAGCGACTGGCGGGTGTTCACCCCCCGCCCCGGCTTCTACGACCAGGTCGGTGAGAAGTATCGCGAGGCCATGGAGACCGAGGACGCGATGGTCCTGGTGGCCGAGGACGAAGGCGAGATCGTGGGCATGGCCTACGGTGAGGTTCGCCAGCCCTCCCGATTCTCCGACGAGCGGGCGCTCGAGCTCTCGGGCGTGATCGTCCGCAGCGGCTATCGGGGCCGCGGGGTGGGCCGGCACCTCGTGCACGAGGCCGCCAGGTGGGCTCGGGACTCCCAGGTTGCCTGGATCGAGCTCAAGACCTTCGCTCCGAACCGGGGCGCGATGACCTTCTGGGAGGAGCTCGGGTTCACGCCCAGGGTCGTGCAGCTCACCTCGGCCACCCGCGACCTGTTGGATCGCATGGACCGCGGGTAGGGCCTCCGCGCGCCTGGATCGGATCTGCCCGGGAACGAACCGGGCGCCTCGGTTGTTCGAATAACCAGAACCCGCTCGAGGAGCGGGAGAGCGACCGAGGAGATCTGATGGCTCAGGAGTCCACCGCCTACCGCGGAGCCCGCATCCGCGAGCTCCCTCGGGCGAACCGCACCTACGGTCCCGGCCGCGTCTGCGGGGCCGAGGGATGCAGCACGAAGCTCTCGATCTACAACAAGTGGAACTACTGCTGGCAACACGAGCCCGTGCATACGTATGTGGCGCGCGGCAAGCGTCGCAGCAAGAAGGAGATGCAAGCCGCGTAGCGCGTGCGGTGTCGCCGGCTCCCTTCGTGGGAAGCACCCTGGTCAAGGAACGGGCCCGTTCCGCCGACAATCTCAGGGAGACCGCTCCCCCCGAGAGCGGAACCGTATATGCCGCATGAGATCGATGGCGCCCCCGCCATGCGGGAGTCCGAATGCCCCTTCTGCGAGCGCGTGGTCCTCGTGTACGAGGAGCCGCCTCGGTGTCCGCTCTGCGCGTGTCCGCTCGACGAGGATCGCATGCGCCCGTACGTGTGGCCCGACGAGGAGCCTTCGCCTCCCCGTCCGGAGGGCATCTAGCTCGTCGTCGGTCCCTGCGCGGAGCCGGGGCCGGCCAGCACCCGATCCGCGATCGCCCGAGCTTCCTCCAGCCGCTTCCGATCGACGAACAGCCGGACACCGTGTTCCCAGATCGCCGATAGGAAGCCCGGCGCCTTGTACCACCACACGATGCCCGCGGCCTCGAGCTCGGCGGCGATCGCTTCGGCGTGCTCGTGCGTGAACTGGCCGAGGTGGACCGTCGACACGTCGTCGCGCGAGCTCACGCCACCAGCACCGCTTCGCGCCACCCGCGCACGGAGCTCACGAGCGCGATCTCATCAGCCGTACGGAGCTCGTCGATGAGGATCGATCGTTCGGTGAGCCGCTCCTCGCGAAGCAGGACCTCGCGATACGTGCCGCCGAGGAGCCCCGACCCTCGGGGGGGCGTGACCCACGCGTCGCCGATCCGCGCCACGAGGTTCGCGATCGTAGACTCGGTGACCTCTCCGCGGATGTTCACCAACACGACGTCGTCGACGTCGGGGCGCTTCGAGCGACGGCGATCGTACGCGGCTCGGTTCGTCGTCTTGTGGAAGAGCCAGACGTCGCTCGGGTCGACGGGCTCGTCGTCCAGCGCGAGCCGAAGCGGCCCGTCATCCGCGGGAGGGACCGGTTGCACCTCGGTGTCGAGGGCTCCGTCCCGCGCCAGCGTGAGCCGCACGCGAAGCGATCCCGTGGCCCCGGCGACGGCGCCGTCGAGTGCGCTGAGGACCTCGTCGCGGTCGCACGCGAACCCGAAGTATCGGGCCGAGTTCGACAGGCGCCCGAGGTGCTCCTGCAGATGCCGGAACCCCTCGCCGGGGACGTGAACGAGGGTTTCGATCAGGGCGAACGCCGGCCGAACGCCTGTCAGGACGCGAGCCTTCGCGAGCACCTCGGCGTACTCGCCCTCGGGGGAGGAGTCGTGCGTGACGCCCCCGCCGACGCCGTATTCGGCCGTCCCGGAGTCAGCGTCGAGCACGACGGTGCGGATGGCCACGTTGAAGTTCGCGCTCGGCTCGCCCGAGCCGCTCGGCGCGAGGTAGCCGACGGCGCCGCAATAGACGCCCCTCGGCGAGTCCTCGAGGGACGCGATGAGTTGCATCGTGCGCACCTTGGGCGCGCCGGTCACCGATCCGCTCGGGAACAACGAGCGGAAGACATCGAGCAGCGAGGCTCCCGGGACGAGCTCGGAGGAGATCGTGGAGGTCAGCTGCCACACGGTCTCGTAGCGCTCGGGGTCGAACATCGACTCCACCCGGACCGAACCCGGCCGTGAGATCCGTCCGAGATCGTTGCGGAGCAGATCGACGATCATCGCGTTCTCCGCGCGGTCCTTGGCCGAAGCGATGAGCCGCTCGAGGTTCGCCTCGTCCTCCTGCAGCCACCGGCCCCGCGGGGCGGTGCCCTTCATCGGTCTCGTCGTGATGCGGTCGCCCTCGATGCGGAAGAACAGCTCCGGTGAGGCCGACAGCACGCGCGAGGGACCGATGTTGATGTACGCCGCGTACCCTCCGCGTTGCGCGAGACAGAGGTCTCGGTACAAGCCCCGCTCGGACCCGGCGACCTGCGCGCGGAGCCGGATCGTGTAGTTGACCTGATAGGTGTCGCCGGCCGCGATGAGCTCCCGGATCCGGCGCACGCGCTCCTCGTACCGTTCGTGTGACACGGACGGACGCCACGGCGAGTCGGACGATACCGGCGGAAGCTCGAGCGGGGGCTCGGGCGGAGCGACGGCCTCCCGCCCTTCGAACATCGCGAACCACGCGAGCGGAAGGTGGGCGAGCGGACCCTCGACCGGCCGGTCGCGCACCACGAGATCGGGGTTCACGCCGGGAGCGCCTTCGTAGGCGACGAACCCCCCCACCCACAGGCCCCGAGCGGCGGCCGACGCGGCGGCTTCGATGGCGCCCGGGACCTCGTCGGGCCGGTGCGCCTCGACCACACCCACGGGTCCGGTGAGGTGGAACGATCGCTCGTGTCCGGGAGACAGGTCGTCGAAGCGCGCCTCGATCACGCGTTCAGGTTCCCTCGCCGGACCGGGAACTGTCGACCCGGACGGTCAGCCCTTCCTCGTCCGGATCTCTTCGATGAGCGCCGGCAAGAGGGTGAGCGCGTCGCCGACGACGCCGAGATCGGCGAGTCGGAAGATCGGGGCGTCGGCATCCTTGTTGATCGCGATGATGCGCTTGGCCCCCTTCATCCCCACGACGTGCTGCGTCGCGCCGCTGATCCCCACGGCCAGATACACCTCGGGCTTCACCGTCTTCCCGGTCTGCCCGACCTGATAGCTGTACGGCACCCATCCGGCATCGACGACCGCGCGGCTCGCTCCCACGGCCGCGTTGCCGATCGCCGCGGCGAGGTCGTCGAGGAGCTTGAAGTTCGCGGGATCTTGCAGTCCTCGCCCACCCGAGATCACGACTTTGGCCTCCTCGAGCTTGGGACCCGAAGCAACCTCTTCGTGCCGCTCCACTCGGCGG
>Ga0070697_100001507_pt1 | contig 17693 bp, 17 predicted proteins | sample KBSK1501metaG_FD_65475 | JGI IMG/M metagenome (GOLD analysis project Ga0070697, IMG submission 65475) | Corn, switchgrass and miscanthus rhizosphere microbial communities from Kellogg Biological Station, Michigan, USA - KBS K1-50-1 metaG | ecosystem: Host-associated > Plants > Roots >... | reverse complement strand
GGGTGGCGACACCAATCGAATAATTCATGCTCAATCGCCAAGTTTCTACCCACCCGCTACCGCTCCCGGTTCTGACGTCGTGTAGTTACCTAATCGCTTAGTTTTCCCTGAAGCAGCGCATCTGCCTTCAAGGTCTGCGGTCCGTTTTCGTTACACATGGCAAACGAGGATCCTTCGTACATTGAGACGCCGGCAAACTCTCCCCTGGCATTCAGAATGTAAAAGCTGATCCCAAAGTTTGGTTCTCCCTTGCTATTTAGCAGTCGCGCCTCAATGGTGTTGTTCTTTATTCGTTTGAGTACTTCCATGCCGGCATCTTTTGGATGTGCGCCGCGTCGCATCTCTTCGATGATCACAAACGAACAGAGGTTATAAAGGTTAGCTTCGCCGCGACCGGTGGAGCCGGCCGCGCCGACCGCGCCATCGACGTAAAGACCAGCGCCAAGAATTGGAGAATCACCAAGGCGCCCCGGTATCTTCCAGGCCAGCCCGCTGGTCGTGGTCACGCCGCAGATTTCGCCTTTTGAGTTAATGCCGTCACAGTTGATCGTGCCGTGCATGTTTTCTTCTCTTAGCAGCCCTTCCGCGAGCATTTCGAGCGCTGCCTTACGCCCGGCTTCGGCGCGCTTCTTTGGGTCGAGATAGTGAGAAGGATCTATGCGGCGTTTCCATTCCAGCCACTGTTTGCGTGAATTATCGGTATTCAGATCGTCTTCAATCCTGAAGCCCATGTTGCGCGCAAAATCCTGAGCGCCTTTGCCTACAATCAAATGGTGATCGGTGTTTTCCAGCACGGCCTTCGCCACCAACGACGGGGTGCGCACTCCTTCCAGGGCCCCGACCGCACCAGCTCGTTTCTTAGGACCATGCATGCACGACGAGTCGAGTTGCACGATTCCTTCGGCGTTCGGCAAGCCGCCATAACCCACACTGTCGTCGAGTGGATCAAGCTCCACAATATTGACGCCGGCAATAACGGCGTCGAGCACGTCAGCGCCCTGTGTAATCATGGTGAAGGCTTTATGGACCGCAGTCATGTCGCCACCGTTTTTGAAACGATTGCCGTTGGCGGAAGAGATCACCATTGGCTTCACAGCGCTTTGGGTGAGTATTGTGGGAAAAGCGAGCTTCTCGGTTTTGGGGTTGGCGAGTACCAACCCGGCAACCGCACCAGTTCGCATGAAATCGCGGCGTTTGATTTTTTTGCTCATTGTTCTCCAAGTTTAGTGTCTAGTTTAGAGTTCAAGCTTCAGCTTGTCTTTCCGTACTTTAGAGTTCAAGCTTCAGCTTGTCTTTCACCGGTTATATGTCTTGTCGTGGCTTGCTTGCTGTAACTTTACAGTCGACGGCTGGGTCAAACATTAAGAACTCAGCTATAGATCCCATTTCTTACCATAGTCCAGAATTGGGTATTGGAACCACAACTCCCGGGCTCGTTCACGACCCACGCGCTCTAAGAACTCTTTCGCACTTGACCAGGGCCAGTCTTGCCATTGCTGCACGTACCCATGATGGACTGGATTGTGGTGGACGTAATTCAGAGAAGCCCAAAAATGTCGTTCAGACTTCATAGGACGTTCGAAACAATTGTGCCAGACCTTACGGCCTCGAGAGCAATCCTCTCCGTTCCATTTGAAAGACGAGCGTCCATGGAACTGGCCTAAACCGTGTCGTAACTCTTCGATGCGTTCAGTCTTCACTAGAGTGTGGTAGTGATTAGGCAGAATACACCAGGCATACACTTCCAAACAAAACTCGCGGCAAACCTTCAGCACTTCTTGCTCACATTCCGACATACGTTCTGGACTGCAGCCGATGACGGGCGAATGTTCATAACATGCAGCCGAGATAAGATATTGATGTACCCCTTCAAAGTCTAGGTGTGGAGGTGAGTGCCAGGGAAGTTGCCGAGCGCGTCGCAACTCCAGGGCTTGGACCCTTTCCTGGTCGGTCATTTTCCGCCAGTTGTACATAGTTATGTGAGGACCGAGATACGTACCTGCAAGCTAAAGCTTGAACTCTGAACTCTTCGTTAATCCCTCTTTAATCTTTTCCGCGGTCTTGGCCCCGATGCCGTCAACCATCTCCAGGCCACCGCCCGCGACAAACTTTTTCAGATCATCGAGTGAGGAAACCTTGAATTTCTGATGCAGTAGTGCAGCCGTCTTTGGACCAATGCCGGGAATCTCCATCAAATCCAAAACCGTTTCCGGAGTTTCGGCGGTGATTCGTTCCCATGCATCGAAAGTGCCTTTTTCGAGAAGCTCGATTACTTTTCCCGCAATTGCCTTACCCACTCCTGGAATCGTCTGCAAGCCTGTGACCCCGTCTTTCTCGGCGATTTCTTTGAGAGGTGTGGACCAAACCTCAATCGCTTCCGCCGCATTGCGATAAGAACGCAGACGGAAGGGGTCGTCGCCGCGGATGTCCATCAGCGCGGCAACGCGGTGAAATCGGCGAGCGATGGCTTCGTTATCCATAAATCGTACAGCGTGGCCAGAGCCGCAACTAAAAAAATCAACCTAACTAAACAGATTCAACCGAGTAAATTTTATTCTTAGTCTAACGTCATAATGAGAGTAATATCAAAGCCGTCCCGGTTTGAGTGGTGTCCTAATTTGAGATTGTCTTAGTGCATTCTCAGTGTTCTCCGTGTCTCCGTACTAATAGAGCGCCGAAAACCATTTCACCACGAAGACACGGAGAACACTGAGAACCCGGTGGGACTTGAAATTAGGACCCCGGATTGGTAAGTGTCGCTGAAAGATATTTCGTCAAGGAGATTCAACGTGAACCGCACAAGAAGACAATGGTTGGCAGGCATGTCGATAGCCGGCGCAGGAGCTTTGTTCGTAGGTTGTCGGGGCCAAGGTAGCAGCGCGAGAAACGAAGAGGCCAAGGGGGAAGCCAAGGGGGAAGAAAGTAGCCCAGACAACGGCGACGAGCAGGGTGGCGCCTCTGTCTCGGCTACCGAAGATCTAATGCGCGAGCACGGCATCTTGCGAAGGGCCCTGCTTGTTTACCAGGAATCTGCGATCAAATTGCGAGAAGATGCGTCAGCGATAGCTCCCGACGCACTGGAGAAGACGGCCCAACTGTTTCGGTCATTTGGCGAGGACTACCACGAGAAGCAATTGGAGGAAGCATACATTTTCCCTGCCCTCAAAAAGGCCGGCGGACCCGCGGCGATCTATGCCGACGTGCTCGCTGTTCAGCACGCTCGCGGTCGGGAGATAACTGACTATGTGCTATCAGTGACTGCGGCGGAAAAACTAACCTGGCGTAACTCGGCTGGACTCGTCAACGCTCTCCAATCGTTTGTCCGCATGTATGAACACCACGCGGCTTTTGAAGATACGATTGTTTTTCCTGCATGGAAGGCGACGATGGACGACAAACGGCTTGACGAGATCGGAGAGAAATTCGAAGAGATCGAACATAAGGAGTTTGGTGAAGATGGCTTCGAAGCTGCTGTAAAAAGGATGACTGAGATAGAGGAGAGTCTGGGTATGGCTGACCTTAGTCTTTTCACAGCACCGCCTCCGCCCGCGCATGGTTAGTGACAATTAAAACGATGAGCAACTCTCCGTTCAACTGGGGCGACCCGTCCGCTCTTCGCCTGGATCGACAGGACCCCTACGTCCGTCTACAGCAGGTTACTATCTACGTTCGAGATCTGGATAGAAGCAAGAACTTCTATCTGGACCAGCTTGGATTCAGTCTGGCCTATGAGGCCCGCTTGGAATCCGGTGACCACTGGGTAGCGGTTGCTCCTCCGGATGGCACCGCGATCCTTGCGCTTGTAACTCCCAAGCCTGACTCTGAGGAATACAAGCTCATTGGCCAGCACAGTCAGGTGGCCTTTCTTACCGCAGACATCAACGCCAAGTTCCACGACTGGTCTAACCGCGGGGTTCACTTCCATCATCCGCCGCACATACCGATCTGGGGCGGAATGTTCACCAGCTTCGAAGATGTGGACGGCAATTCCTTTGGTCTTGTTGGCTTCGACGAAGTGACTCGGGAACTCGAAGCGCAACGTCGCGCGATTGCCGAGAAGCGAGAATCCGAACTCCGCACTGCCCAGGAGCTCGAAATTGCAAAACAGGTGCAGGCAAGGCTCTTCCCCCAAACTCTGCCGCCCTTGAGAACACTCGACTACGCCGGTATTTGCATTCAGGCTCGCGAGGTCGGCGGTGATTACTATGACTTTCTCAAGCTGGGTAAAGATCAAGTCGGGTTTGTAATCGGTGACATTTCTGGCAAAGGGATCGCTGCTGCTCTCTTGATGGCCAATCTGCAAGCGAACCTGCGGAGTCAGTGCGCCATTGCTCTGGATCAACCACAACGCCTCTTGCGATCAGTGAACCAGCTCTTTTACGAGAATACTACCGACAGCGCTTACGCAACGCTCTTCTTTGGCGAGTATGACGATAGCGTGCAACGCTTTCGCTATGCTAACTGTGGGCATCTCTCAGCTCTTCTCCTCCGGAACGATAGCTCTGTTGAGCTGCTTGATTCCACAGGCACGGTGCTGGGACTCTTCGAAGAATGGGATTGCTCTATAGGAGAAAGCCAGACCGCCCCAGGAGACATACTTGCGCTCTATACAGACGGCATCACCGAATCGGTCAACGCAGCCGGGCAGGAATTCGGAGAGGAGCGCCTGGTCGAAGCTTTGCGGCACGGCCGTGAATTGTCGTCAACGGCTTTGGTGGCGGCGATTGTCGATGAGGTTAAGCAGTTCAGCTCCCTTGAACAGCACGACGACATAACTCTAATAGTTGCCAGGTGCAGAGAAGGTTAATACCTGGGCTCCCACCGATCTTTACTTTTGCTGGCCTCATGGCAGACAATGGCGCCATCGGAGGTCCTCACAGTTAACTCCGCGGGCACCTCAAACCTTAAACCTCTCAATTCTTAAGGAGTCCAAAATGACACTCACACACTTCGCCGACGAACCCAATCAGGAAAAACGCATTGCAAAACTGCGCGAGGAACTCGCCAAACTTGGTGGTAGTACCGGAACAATCGAGGATGTGCCAGCGGATATAGAAGAAGAATTCCTCAGACACGTGCTTGAATACGAAACAGCCCAACCAATCACGCTCCTGTCTTTGTTGCAAAACGCAGGTGTCGAGATTCCACTCCCCGCCGATCTGGACGACGCCAGTCTTCATCCCAAGTTGCTGGAGATAATCGAGCACATGGCCTCGATGGGCGCCTATATACTGCACACAAATCATCTCAGCGAGCGTGAGCTCTACAAGCAGCTCCACGACGAATCACTGCGCGAAGAAGCGGTGCTCTTTCCTGAGAACTCAAGCTACGTCTATGTGATCGATCTGACTGGCAGCGGCAGCGACGAAGATAATCAGGTTTATCTTAAATATTACGCGGATGAGGAACATCGAAAGCAGTGGTCTGCCGACTGGCCGGATGATCCAATGCCAGCGCACGAAGATCCGCCATTCGATCGTGATCGGCATCTGCCGCAGTCGCCGCTTGCATGAACGGTGCGCATGGCAAGCCTGAGTCTTGTCGTGAGTTCCGATGAACTTTAGCTTGTCGGTGGTGGAGTTAGACGCAAGCAAAGACAAACTGAGAATCACCTGGAAAAGTAAGGTCGCTTCGTGGTCGAGTATTACAGAACCGGGAGCGGTAGCGACTGCGCTCAACTTAGTGAACGCCTCCAATGAATGCGCGAGGCGCGTCCGATCTGGACCTCAGCATGAGCCTTACATCACTCGGCGTGGCGACCGGGTAGCGACCACACTCAACTTGATGAATGCCTGCTACGAAACTCACGTAGCCCGAACGATAGAGAATAGGCAGAGTTGGCTAGACGGTTTAGCCTGAGGAGATGCGCTCGTTGAGTGCGGTCGCTACCGCTCCCGGTTCTGTAATACTCGACCACGAACAAGTCCTGATTATTTGGAGTAGTCTGAAATTCGTCGGACAACAGATCAAGCGACGATCATCGTGCCGGTGCCTTTGTCGGTGAAGATCTCGGAAAGCAGCGCATTGCGTTTTGTGCCGCTGATAATGTGTGCGCTATGAACGCCACGTCGCAGCAGTTCGGTAATGCTTTGCAGTTTGGGGATCATCCCACCTGTCGCCGTGCCCCTGGTAATCAAGTCGTCCGCTTCCTTGGCAGTGAGGCGCGAGAGCTTCGACGCGGGTTCGCCGGCCTGCAAATAGATACCGTCGACGTCTGTAAGCAGAATCAGTTTTTCGGCTCTCAATCGGACGGCGATCTCGGCGGCGATGGTGTCGGCATTAATGTTGAAGACCGTGCCTTCCGCGTCGGCTCCCAGCGATGAGATGACCGGAAGATAACCGTGGTCCAGCAGGACTGTGAGCAGACGTGTGTTGATCTCAACCACGTCGCCTACATTACCGAAGTCAACGCGCTCGTGTTCCCCTGTTGCGCGATTGAGAATTTCCTTTGGCGGCCGGCGCTCTGCGTGCACGATGTTGCCATCAACGCCTGACAGGCCGACAGCTTCCACGCGGCGGTGACGCAGCGCTGAAAGAATATCGGTGTTGATTTTCCCGGCGAAGATCATCTTTGCCATTTCGAGCGTAGCATCGTCTGTGACGCGACGACCGTTGATGATCGTCTGCGCGACACCCATCTTCGATGCCAGTTCACTGAGTTGCTTGCCACCGCCATGGACCACGCAGATGCGTATGCCCACCTGATGCAAGAGCGCCAGTTCCTCAGCCAGGGAATTGAGATTGTCGTGATTCTCGGTAGCTTTGCCCGAGAGCTTGACTACAAAAGTCTGATTTTGGAAACGCTGAATGTAAGGCAGCGCCTCGCGCAGCAGATCGAGACGGAGTTGATTGTCGACTTCCGGGCGGATTTCATTCATAAAAATGTTGAAACTGGAACTTTCTTGAGCGCTGGAACTTTCTTGAGCGCTGGAACTTTGTACTTAGTGCTTTGTTCTTTGTAGTTGAGCCTTTTCACAGTTGAGCAAGAATTTCAAAGCACATCAAAGCACAAAGTACAAAGAACAAAGACCTAAGCAGAAATTATTGCCCCGAGTATCGCCTTCTGCACGTGCAATCTGTTTTCGGCCTCGTCAATTACCACCGACGCCGGCGAGTCGATGACGCTATCAGTTACGATCACATTTCGTCGCACAGGCAAGCAGTGCATAAAGATAGCATTGTCTGTGCGTGCCATCTTCTGGTCATCCACAATCCACTTATGACGATGCTGCGCGCGTTCAGCAACATCTTTTTCCGGCTCGCCGTAGAACTGTTTGGCTCCCCAGCTCTTGACGTAGATGACCTCAGCTCCTGTAAACGCCACCTCGATATCGTTGGTTTCGGTCAGACTACCGCCGGCGACCATCGCTTCTTTTCTAACCATCTCCATTAACTCGCCGTCAAGTTCATAACCAGCCGGGTGGGTGATAACGAGATCATGGCCCATCTGCGCTGCCGCCAACGCGAAGCTGTTGGGCACGGCCATCGGCAAAGGCTTCGGATGCCATGCCCAGGTAAGAACAACCCGCTTGCGTCCTGCCCCATATTTTTCGCGAATCGTCATCATGTCTGCCAGTGCCTGACAAGGGTGGTTCATCGCCGACTCGAGATTAATAATCGGCACGCTCGAGTATTTGGCAAAAGCATTCAGCACCGGATCTGTTCGATCTTCTTCCCAATTCTTCAGCGCAGCGAAAGTTCTGACACCGATTGCGGCACAGTATCGTTCGAGCACTCGCACAAACTCTGCGACATGCTCTGTCTTGTCAGCATCCATCACAGCATCATTTCGATGTTCGAGCGTCCAACTGGTCCCGCCCGGCTCGAGCACAACAGGATTACCACCCAGTTCATAAACGCCGACCTGCATTGAGGCGCGCGTGCGCAAACTGGGATTGAAAAAAACCAGCGCTACCGACTTGCCAGACAGCGGCTTGGTCTTGGTGTCGCCGTGCTTGAAGCGCAGCGCCGAGTCGATAAGTTGATCGAGTTCATCGCGGCTCAAAGCGGCGGTGGTCAGAAAATTCTTCATCGTCAGTCTGAAATCCTGGAGCTGGCAGCTAGACGGTTCAATCACTCAATTACAGAACCGGGAGCGGTAGCGACCGCACTCAACTATGAAACCCACGGCATACGGATCCAAATTAGTGCTCGGTTCTAATCGTTAGGTCGTGAGCGAGTAGCGAACTTCTACCTTGATTCGTCGTGTAACTTGAGTGCAGTCGCTACCGCTCCTGGTTCCGTATTGGCAAGCAAATGGTCACAGGTCGGAGAAAATCTCTCCCAGCGTGTCGACAAACAGATCGACCTCTTGATGTTGCAAACACAGTGGCGGCAACAAGCGCAGCACATTTGGATCACTTGAAGTGCCGGTAATGATGTGGCGATCCAACAGAGCTTTGTGTGTTGATGCGGCCTTGTCCGCAAATTCGATTCCCAGCAAGAAACCCAAACCCCGCACGCGCACCACTTGGCCGAGTTCTTTCAATCGCTTTCGTAAGTAGGTCTCGACTATTTTCACATTAGCCAACATACCATCATGTTCAATCGCGTCCAGCGTCGCGGTAATCGCGGCCATCGCGATCATTCCACCACCAAAGGTAGTTCCCAGATCATTCTCTTTAATATGTGAGGCAATGGCCTCAGAAACGAGACAAGCCCCGACGGGAATGCCACTGCCAAGGGCTTTTGCCAGCGTGACGATGTCCGGCACAACATCAGCGCCCGCGGCGTGGCCCGCAAAAAACCATTCGCCAGTCCGGCCCACACCTGTCTGTACTTCATCGTAAATTAAAACTATCCCGCGGTCGTCACACAATCGACGCAACTCACGATAAAACTCAGGTTCGGCCATGCGCACGCCGGCCATCGATTGGATCGGCTCGAGCATAATTGCCGCAATTGAATCGTCCGCAAGTTGGCGCACGGCGTCGATGTTTCCAAACTCAGCTTCGAGGTGACCCGGAACATTCGGTTTTCCGATCTCACGATACTTACCAAGGAATGTGCCGCTGATTGCATCGGCGGTGCGTCCATGAAAGCCACCTGAGAAGGAGATGATGTTCGCCCTTCTGGTTGACAGCCGCGCCATGCGCATGGCGTTTTCATTTGCCTCCGTACCCGAATTGCAGAAGAAGGCTTTTGCCAGCGATGAGGGAGCGAGTGCAACCAGTTGTTCTGCGGCGCGAGCACGCGTTTCTGAATAGACCAGGTTCGAATAGAAGAGCAGCTTCTCAGACTGGGCGCGAATTGCAGCAACAACGTGTGGATGACAATGGCCGGTGCCGGCCACGGCATGGCCACCATAAAGGTCGAGGTATTTTTGACCATTGCTCGTGTAGACCCAGGCTCCCTCGCCGCGTTCGGCAGCGATAGGCATCTTCTTGTAAGTCGCAAGTTGAAAGCGTTCTTCGCTCGCTGAGATGTCTGCAAATGACGCTCCCGTTTCTACGTTCATCCTGCCCTCGCACCGTCTGGTATCTGCTTTTCTGGTACTGCAAGTACCGGAGTTAATCCGTCCGCATAGCCGATGTCGAACAACATGCCTTCCGAGATATGGCCACGCATCTTCTTTGGAGGCAGATTGACTACAAACAACGCCTGCTGGCCTTCTATCTCTTTTGGGTTTGCTCGCTCCTGCTTTATCCCTGCGATAATGGTTCTCTGGTGATCACCGAACGAGACCTTAAGTTTTATTAGTTTGTCCGAACCTTCTACATCGTCAACCGATAAGATTGTCCCAACGCGAACGTCAATCCTATCGAGATCGGCAACCTCAATGGCCGGTTTGATTGGGACAGTCGTGAAAGCCATTTTATTCTCGAGAGACTTTGTCAGTAGTCAGTAGTCCGTTGCCCGTATTACCTTCTCGATTGTCGTGGCCACCTGGACTAAACAAGAGCAACTGACAACTGACAACTGACAACTGACCCCTACGGATTCGTTCCCAGCAACATCAAGCCGGTCTTCTCATCCAGACCAAACATCAAATTCATGTTCTGCACTGCCTGCCCGGCGGCGCCTTTCACCAGGTTGTCGATCGCCGAAAACACAACAACCTGCTTCTCACGCACAGCAAAACCGATATCGCAAAAGTTAGTAGTCTTTACCCAGTTGATATCCGGCGAACCCTGGACCAACCGAACGAAGAAAGAGTTTTGATAGAAGTCTGCAAAAGTGGCCAGCAGTTGTTCCTGAGTGAGCACGCTCTTTGCTTCGGCATAAATTGAAACAAAAATTCCGCGCGCAACGGGCAATGAATGGGTCATGAACACCAGTTCACTCGACCAGTCGCCCACGTTCTGCAGTTCCTGTTCGATCTCCGGGACATGCTGGTGGGTAAAAGGCTTGTAGGCGTAAAACGAATTCATGCGCTGGGGATGGTGTGTATTTGCCGCGGGCTTGTTACCAGATCCCGAAGAGCCGGTCTTTGCGTCCACGACTACGCGACCATTAATCATGTTCGCTGCCACCAGTGGTGCTAAGCCCAGCAAAGTGGCCGTGGCAAAACAACCAGGATTTGCGATTAATCGTGCATTCTTGATTTTCTCGCGATTGATTTCGGTCAAGCCGTAGACGAATCGCTCCTGTGTGTCCATCGCCGTGTGTGCGCGGTCATAGTGTTCTTCAAATATCTTCCGGTCTCGCAAACGAAAGTCACCTGATAGATCGATCACCTTCAGCGTTGCGGGCAAGCCGGGAACGATCTCCATTGCCTGACCGTGCGGCAGACCGAGGAAGATGCAATCTAGACTGTCCAGCGAGTTCAGGTTGTGAGGCGCATCGCTGAATACAAGATCTGTGAGGCCATAGAGATTGCGATGAACTTCGCCGACCCGTTTTCCGGCCTGTTCATTTGCCGTCACTAAAGCAACTTCGGCATCAGGGTGCTGCAGCAGTATGCGCAGCAACTCTGCTCCGCCATACCCTGAGCCACCGAAGATCCCTATCCGAATTCTATCGCTTGCCATCGTTGCTTAACTTTCCTAAACAATAACCTTCGAACGTGCCGTTTCGACTTTCGAACTGATCAGCTGAAACATTGCTGTCCCATCTCGGCGCGCGTTGGCGGCAGGCACGCCAAACTCCTTCTTGATGTAGTCTTCGCCCATCTGCGAATCCGTAACCGACCCGGCAATGACATCGATTTCAATGCCGCGGCGGCGCAGCAAGTCAATGCCACCCCAGGCACCCACATAGTCAGAGGCGCAGAATACCAGGGCTGCCGTTGCCTCGCGCAATTCACGATCTTCGAATATCGATTCCACCGAGTAACCACCAAGAATACCGTCCCCCATCTCGATTATGATGAGATCGGGGCCGCTTTCATTCAAGCGGGCGATAATTGCTCTCGCAATCGGTGCGAGGTCTCCGGCGTCTACCGTGGAAGGAAGTCCGCAATCGAGAAAACTCGCTGTCGCTACTGCTCCGTGATCCGCCATGTTCAATGTGTCACGCAGGCAAGCCACTCCGGAGAGTTTTGCGGCGGCGACTTTTAGGCCGGCGCGTGTTGCCTGCTTAATCAATTCCGTGGCGGCGTAGGTCTTTCCGCTGTTCATGCTTGTGCCTGCAATCATTACAATAGGCGCGGTTTCGCCCAGATTAGCTTGAGCCGGCAGCGCTGCGTCGGCGATGTTAAGTACGCGCCCTTCTTCATGACAAACCAAACCAATCACCTCAACCTTGATGGCATCGCCGAGACTCGAATGATGTCCGGTACAGCAACCGATGACACCACCCATGTTTAGCAAGTGCAGATGATCCCCGGCCTGGAGACTCTCGGGAACGTCTCCGACAAATCCTTTCAAAGCGCGGCGCCGTCCGAGTACGCCGAGCAACAGATCGCCGGGATTGATTTTCGCTAGCCGCCCACTTGGCAATTCAAGCATGTTGTAGGTAGCGCTGTCCGTAAGCGCACGTACGGCGACCACGTCGCCGGCAGTTGGCGACCCGTTTGAGGGAACCACGGCAACCGTCCTCGCAAGATGGAGTGGCGAAGTGGCCGAGCCAATCTTGTCGACATCGATGATGCTGATCGGTTGAGAATTAGCCTCGGGGTTTTGTGTCATTTCCTTCCTCATTGTCCACCTCGCATTCTCAACCTAAGCGCGTTGAGTTTTATAAACCCTTCAGCGTCCCGCTGGTTATAGACAGTGTCAGCTTCGAAGGTGGCCACGCTCTCGTCGTACAACGAATAAGGCGATCGACGTCCAAGGACAATTACATTGCCTTTGTAAAGCTTGACCCGAACGTCACCGGTCACATTCAATTGTGTTTCATCAATCAGGTTGCGCAGCAAGCGAAACTCCGGAGCGAACCAGAACCCGTAGTAGACACTTTCTGCAAACTTTACCCCCAGCGAATCACGCAGGTGCATCACTTCACGGTCAAGAGTGATCGATTCCAAAGCCCTGTGGGCCGCCTGCAGAATCGTGACTCCCGGTGTTTCGTAAACGCCGCGCGACTTAATGCCGACAAAACGATTTTCTACGACATCCACACGGCCGATACCATGTTTCCCGCCAAATTTGTTTAGAGTCTCAAGCAGCTCAACCGCACCGAGTTTTTCTCCGTCGATCGCCACAGGTTCGCCGCGTTCAAAGGACAGCACAACGAGTTGCGCTTCAGGCTGCGCATCTTCCGGAGAGCGCGTCAGTTGAAAAATGTTCTCAGGCGGTTCGGCCCATGGGTCTTCGAGTATCCCTCCTTCGTAGGATATATGCATGAGATTGGCATCGGTCGAGTAAGGTTTCTCCGCGGTGGCCGTTACTGGGATCTTGTGCTGCTTTGCATATGCAATCAGATCGGTGCGGCCCTTGAAATCCCACTCACGCCAGGGCGCAATGACTTTAATGTTCGGCTCCAACGCGTAGTAAGTCAGCTCGAAGCGGACCTGATCATTACCTTTGCCGGTTGCACCATGAGCTACCGCGTCAGCACGCTCTTGTTGAGCAATCTCGATTTGGCGTTTAGCTATAACCGGACGAGCGAGCGACGTGCCCATCAGATAGACGCCTTCGTAAACGGCGTTGGCTTTCACCGCCGTCCAAACATATTCGCGCACAAACTCTTCGCGTAAGTCTTCGACGTAGAGTTTTGCTGCTCCTGTTTCCAATGCCTTCGCTTCGAGGCCCTCCATTTCCGCGCCCTGACCGACATCCGCGCAATAGCAAACGACCTCGCAGCCGTAGTTGTCCTTCAGCCAGCGAAGCATTACCGAAGTGTCAAGACCGCCGGAATAGGCTAGAACTATCTTGTTGATCCTTTGTTTCATGTTAGTTAGTTACTTTTTTTGTGCTTTGTACTTGGATTTGTGCTTTGTACTTTGTTCTCTATTCCACCGCAGTCATTGTCTTTGGAAAGGTAAATGCAAAGCACAAAGTACAAAGTACAAAGCACAGGCACGAAGTACTAAATTATCTTCCAAATAATTCCCAAATCTTCTTTATCGTTGCACGCTGGGCTTTCTGCTCACGCACAGCGATGAAAATAGTATCTTCACCGGCAATCGTTCCAACAATCTCCGGCATCGTGGCGGCGTCGATCTCCACGGCAACTGCCGATGCCAGTCCCGGTTCCGTGCGTGCAATTACCAGGGTTTCTCCGGCTTGTTCCACGCTGAGCAAGCCACGCACAGCAGCGCCGTTTGAATGCGGCAGAGTGTAACGGCCGCGGTGCTTTACGATGCCGAGCTCTTCAAGATCGCGAGATACACTCGATTGCGTGGCCGGTACGCCGGAACGTTCGAGTAGAGAGCGCAACCCTTCCTGGGTGCCGACAGGTTTGGCACGAATTAAACTCAAAATCTTTTGCTGTCGCTGGTGCTTGTTCACCTGTTTGCCAAAAAGCTAGATATATGCAGCGTCCTTGCATATTCCCTGCATAGATGCATAAACTAGCACGGAAGTTGTTTTATGGTCAACGGGTTCTCCGAGAACACCGAGAAATGCACTAAGACAATCTCAAATTAAGACACTAACTCGTGTGCGAGAGCGGAGGCGCGATGGCGGAGGCGAAAAATCTTTGGGGTGGCCGATTCACGGGGAAGACGGATCCGGCCTTTGCGGATTTCAATCGTTCATTCAGCTTTGATAGGAGACTATTCGAGGCGGAGATACGCGCGTCTATAGCTCATTGCAACGGGTTGCTCGGCGCGGGAGTATTGACGGATCACGAAGCGGCTACAATCACGAAGGCGTTGCGAGTCATACTCGAGCAGGGAAAGGGGCATCCGGAGTATTTTGATAAATGGCCACAGGAAGACATCCACACTTTCATTGAGGCGCATCTTCTCGAAATGGCAGGCGACACTGGCCGCAAGCTTCACACGGGACGCAGCCGCAATGACCAGGTAGCTACCGATTTGCGACTCTGGTTGCGGCAGTCAATTGACGATCTGTCCGAGCGCTTGCGCGACGCGCAAACATCCCTACTTGATTTCGCGGAAGCCAATCGGCTGATGGCGATTCCGGGCTACACGCATCTGCAGCGCGCTCAACCGGTGCTCCTGGCCCACTGGTGTCTGGCATATTTTGAGATGCTTGCGCGCGACCGCGAACGGCTGGTCGATGTTCGTCGCCGGGTAAACGTCTTGCCCCTTGGATCAGCTGCCTTGGCTGGTACTTCTTTTTCGATTGACCGTGAGCAAGTAGCAAAGGAGTTGGGATTTGAGAGAGTGTCGCGCAACAGTCTTGACGGCGTGAGCGATCGCGATTTCTGCGTCGAGTTTATTGGCGCATGCTCGCTCGTCATGGTGCACCTGTCGCGACTCGCCGAGGACATCATTGTCTACTCAACCACTGAATTTGGTTTCTTCGAACTGAGCGACGCCGTTGCAACGGGTTCGAGCTTGATGCCACAGAAGAAGAATCCGGATTCCATGGAGTTGGTGCGTGGCAAAGCCGGGCGCGTGTTTGGTCATCTGCAAGGATTATTGACGACCTTGAAAGGCTTACCTCTCGCTTACAATAAGGACATGCAGGAAGACAAAGAGGCGGTGTTCGATTCGTTCGACACAGTCAGTGGTTGTCTGCAAGTTACGGCCACGGTGCTCGGCAACATCCGCATTAACGAGGAGCGGGCTCATGCGGCGGCCGCAACCGGTTACATGAATGCCACAGACCTGGCAGATTATCTGGTGCGCAAAGGGGTACCATTTCGGGAGGCACACGAGATTGTTGGGCGAGCTGTTGTGCATGGGATTGAGCTCGGACTCGAACTCGAGGGATTGTCTTTAACGGACCTCCAATCTTTTTCTCCGCTCATTGATGAGGACGTTTATCAAGCACTGTCGCTTGAACAGACTTTAAAAGCCAAGTCTCAAGTGGGTGGAACTTCACCAGAGCAGGTCGGCAAGGCTCTCGCCTTTGCGCGCGGTAAGCTAAATACAGAAACGCAGGCTAAGAAACTCTAAAAACCGTCGATCGATGAGAATGAAAGATGATCACTTCTTCTTTGGTGGGCTGGACGAGACGCCAGGTGACGGCAACGGCGCAACGGGCTCGGGTTGGATTGTATCCTGATAGATGGATCTGCCGTCCTGAAGTTTCAACACAACAGCCGGCTTAACTGCGTTACGATTTGCGTCCATGCTGATGACGCCGGTGACTCCTGAGAAATTCCTCGTTTCTGCGAGTGCCGCACGCAGCTTCTCGCCCTCGGTTGAATTCGCACGCGCAATCGCATCCGCCAGCACTCGAGTTGCGTCATAGGCCAGGGCCGCATGAGCGTCAGGCAAAAGATTTCCGTAGAGCTGTTTGTATTCGCGCACAAACTGTTGAATCACCAGCGAAGGATCGTCTACTGAGTAGTGAGTGGAAATGTACGATCCATTCAAAGCATCGCCACCAAGTTGCCAAAGTTCCGGAGCATCCCATCCGTCTCCACCGAGCAGGGGTTGTCCCAGTCCCAGTTGCCGCGCTTGTTTTGCAATGATTGCAACGTCGCTATAGTAGCCTGGGATGTAAATGACATCGGGATTCTCTGCCTGTATCAAGCTTAACTGACCTCTAAAGTCGATATCGCCTTGCATATACGACTGCTTGCCAACAATCTGCCCGCCCTGCTTCGCAAAGCTCAGTTCAAAATAGTCGGTCAGGCCGCGTCCATATGGTGAATTGAAATCAAAAAAGATGGCCGCCTTTTTTGCCTTCAATGTGTTAATTGCAAACTTTGCCATCACCTCAGCTTGAAAGGCATCGACGAAGCATGCGCGAAAAATATAGTCTCCCGCCAGGGTGACAGAAGGGTCGGTCGACGATGGGGAGATGAGGGGAATCCTCGCTGACTGTGCCTCGGGAGCGGCGGCACGGCTGTTACCGGATGTGCCGCCAGCAATGATCGCGACGACTTTGTCTTCCACGATGAGTTTGCTAGCGAGTGTCGCTGCCCGTTCCGGGCTGCCGCGATCGTCCTCAATAACCACATCGATCTTGCGGCCGTTGATTCCTCCCTCTAGATTAATCTCATCGGCCGCCATGAGTATCCCGTTTTTTGCAGACTCGCCGAAGTTGAAAGTTGGACCTGACAGGTCTCCGAAGAATCCGATCTTTATTGTGCTGCGGTCTCGCGCGGCTTCGGGCTGCTGTTGTCGTTGGCAGGAGCTGGCGAAGAGAATTAGAGCAAACAGTGGTAGGACAATGAGGGAGGCGCGGGTTCGGCGTCGCGTCGCACAGATCAGAGCCAAAGAATTGGCCATCGACAAACCGAAGTTTGTCGGACAAACAAACGGGTTCATTCCAAGTGATAAGGGCTGAACTCTAAAGCTCAGCCCCTCAAAACCAACAAGCCAACCTGCGTCTTTCGGACTACTCAGGTTTGATCCTGGAGTCGACGGGAGCAGCAGGGCTACTCGGTGGCGCATCCGGATCACCCACAGCTTGGGGGCTCGCGCCGTGTGCGGCGAGCTCATGTGCGAGATGGCGTTGATGCGACATCACACTGTGTCGTCTGCCGTACAAGAAGTAAATGATTAAGCCGGCGATAAGCCAAATGATCAATCGATACCAGTTCTCTGCCGGCAGCGAGAACATTAGCAGGAGACAGGTCAGAATACCAAGAATCGGGATAAGCGGCACAAATGGGGCGCGGAATGGGCGATTTGCATTTGGATTTGTTTTACGCATGACCAATACGGCGCCACAAACAATCACGAACGCGAACAACGTGCCGATGCTTGTCATTTCCGCCAGAATACTTAGTGGTATTAATCCCGCCATCGAGGCGACGAAGAGACCGGTTAGGATGGTGGATTTCCAGGGCGTGCGAAACCTAGGGTGGATGTCCCCGAAGAAACCTTTAGGCACCAGTCCATCGCGCGCCAGCGCCAGCATCACGCGCGGTTGGCTAAGCATCATCACGAGGAGTACTGACGTGATGCCGGTCATTGCGCCGGCGGCCACAAGATACTGCATCCAAACCAAACCGGCTCGTCTGAACGCGTCGACAACGGGAGCATCGATGTTGATGTCTTTGTAAGGCACCATTCCCGTTAGCACCGCTGAGACGGCTATATAGAGAATTGTGCAGATAATCAGAGACGCTATGATGCCGACAGGCACATCCTTAGCGGGATTTTTCGCTTCTTCGGAGTGGACCGACACCGAGTCGAAACCGATATACGCGAAGAAGATGATCGCAGCGCCGGCAAACATGCCTAAAGGTTGGCCACCCTGCGCCGTCTCGCCAAAGATGGT
>Ga0070697_100001506_pt1 | contig 17693 bp, 16 predicted proteins | sample KBSK1501metaG_FD_65475 | JGI IMG/M metagenome (GOLD analysis project Ga0070697, IMG submission 65475) | Corn, switchgrass and miscanthus rhizosphere microbial communities from Kellogg Biological Station, Michigan, USA - KBS K1-50-1 metaG | ecosystem: Host-associated > Plants > Roots >... | reverse complement strand
CTCGATGGTGATCAGCGTCGAGTCCATGTCCAGGGCGAGGAGCTTGAGATCGGCGAAGCGCCGTCCTTGCGGCATCCAGGCGTGGTCGATCAGGCGCGCTTCGCACCAGGCAGCGATCGAGTCGTCGCGCTGCGCGTCTGGCAGCCGGAACGCATTGGCGGCGATCGTCTCGACCGGCCGCGACCGGGTGCGGCGCGCGAGCTCGGCGGCGTCATCGCGGCTCATCGAGGGACCCTGGACCACCAGGTGAAAAATAGGGTCTGTCCCTGTTTTCGTCATGCCGCGAGCTGGTGCAGGATCTCTTTCACCGCCTGCGCGCGCTCGGGCCACGCCGGCAGCTTGGCCTCGACGCGGATGCGCTCCGGACCGACGAGGCGCGCGTTGCGCCGGCCGCGCACGAACTCGATCACCTTGGCGCCGTCGAGCGGCGGGTTCTTCACGAACTGCAGCTGCACGGCCTCGTGGGTCGCGTCGACGCGCGAAACGCCGAGCGGCCGCGCGGCGAGCCGTACCTGATGGCATTCCAGCAGCGCGCGCGCCGGCTCGGGCAGCTCGCCGAAGCGGTCGACGAGCTCCTCGCGCAGGGCTTCGAGCTGCTCGGGCGCATCGGTATCGGCGAGCCGCTTGTAGAGCGCGAGCCGCTCCTGCACGTCGCTGCAGTAGCTCGCCGGCAGCAACGCCGGGACGTGAAGATTGACTTCGGTATCGAGAGCAAGATCCTTTTCGAGCGCCGGCGCGCGGCCCGACTTCAATGCGCGCACCGCGCGCTCGAGCATGCGGGCGTAGAGCGAAAAGCCGACTTCCTGGATCTCGCCCGACTGCGCTTCGCCGAGGACCTCGCCGGCGCCGCGGATCTCCAGGTCGTGCATGGCGAGGTAAAAACCGGAGCCGAGCTGTTCCATCATCTGGATCGCCTCGAGGCGCTTCTTCGCCTGCGCGCCGAGGGCATCCTCGGGCGGCGTCAGCAGGTAGGCGTAGGCCTGGTGGTGGGAGCGGCCGACCCGGCCGCGCAGCTGGTGCAGCTGCGCCAGGCCGAACTTGTCGGCGCGGTGGATGACCATGGTGTTGGCGGTCGGAATATCGATCCCGCTCTCGATGATCGTCGAGCACAGCAGCAGGTTGGACCGCTGCGCGTTGAATTCGCGCATCACGCGCTCCAGCTCGCGCTCGCGCATCTGGCCGTGCGCCACCGCGATGCGCGCCTCGGGCAGCAGGCGGGCGAGGCGCTCGCGCATGCGCTCGATGCTGTCGACCTCGTTGTGCAGGAAGTAGACCTGGCCGCCGCGCTTCAGCTCGCGCAGCACCGCCTCGCGAATCAGCCCTTCCGACCAGGGCGCGACGAAAGTCTTGATCGCCAGCCGCTTCTCGGGCGCGGTGGCGATCACCGAGAAATCGCGGATCCCCTCCAGCGACAGCGCCAGCGTGCGCGGGATCGGCGTCGCGGTGAGGGTGAGGACGTCGACCTCGGCGCGCAAGCGCTTCAGCGCCTCCTTCTGCCGCACGCCGAAGCGGTGCTCTTCGTCGATGATCACCAGCCCCAGGCCGGAGAACTTCACGTCCCTGGCGAGCAGCTTGTGCGTGCCGATGACGATGTCCACCTCGCCCGAGGCGAGCTGCTGGATGATCCGCTCCGCCTCCCTGGAGCTTCTGAAGCGCGACAGCTCGGCGATCCGCACCGGCCATTCGGCGAAGCGATCCGCAAAAGTCTGCAGGTGCTGCTCGGCGAGGAGCGTCGTCGGGCAAAGGACGGCGACCTGCTTGCGGTCGGCGATGGCGACGAACGCGGCCCGCAATGCGACCTCGGTCTTGCCGAAGCCGACATCGCCGCAGACCAGCCGATCCATCGGCTTGCCGGCGGCCATGTCGGCGATCACCGCCTCGATCGCCGCCGCCTGGTCGGGCGTCGCCTCGTAGCCGAAGCCCTCGGCGAAGGCCTCGAGGTCGTTGTGCCTGATGCCGAAGGCGTGGCCGTGGCGCGCGGCGCGCCGCGCGTACAGGGCGAGCAGCTCGGCGGCGGTGTCGCGCACCTGCTTCGCGGCGCGCGCCTTGGCCTTGTCCCATTCGCCGCTGCCAAGCTTGTGCAGCGGCGCCTCCTCGGGCTGCGCGCCGCTGTAGCGGCCGATCACGCCGAGCTGCGACACCGGCACATAGAGCTTGTCGCCGCCCTGATACTCCAGCAGAAGGAATTCGCCCTGGCCGTCCTCCAGCTCGAGATTGAGCAATCCCTGGTAGCGGCCGATGCCGTGCTGCTCGTGCACGACCGGGTCGCCGACCTTCAGCTCCGACAGGTCGCGCAGCATCCCCTCGATCGAAGTGCGCGTCTCGGCTTTGCGCGCGCGGTGGCGGACCACGCCCGCATAGAGCTCGGCCTCGGTGACGATCGCCCAGCCTTCGGCGCTCACCACGAAGCCGTGAGCCAGGGGACAGACACCAAGCACAAAAGACCGGTCCCCCGACTGGAATTCCTGGAAGTCCCTGCACAAGCCCGGCTTGAGGCCGTGCTCGGCAAAATAGGTCGCCATGGTCTCGCGGCGGCCCGCCGACTCGGCGGCCACCATCACGCGCAGATTCGATGTATCGAGGAAGCGTTTGAGCGCGGCAAGCGGATCCTGCGCGCGGCGGTCCACGGCGACGCCCGGCGGCGGCGTCGCGACCACGCCGCCGTCCTGGTCCTCCTCCTTGCCGTGGAAATCGATGCGCGGATGCTCGCGCAGCCGCAGGTAGAACTCCTCGGCCGGCACGAAGAGCTGCGGCGGCGCCAGCAGCGGCCGGTTGGGGTCGCCGCCCTGCAGGCTGAACCGCGAGGCCGCCTCGCGCCAGAAGTCCTGGATCGCGCCCGACACGTCGTGGTGCAGCGCCACGCTGCAGCTCCGCGGAAGATAGTCGAACAGCGTCGCGGCCGCTTCGAAGAACAGCGGCAGGTAGTACTCGATACCGGCGGCCGGCACGCCGTTGGAAACGTCCCGGTAAAGGGATTTCTTCGACGGATCGCCCTCGAACAGCTCGCGCCAGCGGCTGCGGAACCGCGCGCGGCCCGCCTCGTCGAGCGGAAACTCGCGCGCCGGCAGCAGCCGGATCTCCTTCACCGCATAGAGCGAGCGCTGCGTATCGACGTCGAAGGTCTTGATCGCCTCGATGACCTCGTCATCCAGGTCGAGGCGGTAGGGCAACGCGCTGCCCGTCGGAAACAGATCGATCAGCCCGCCGCGGAAGCAGAATTCTCCTGGCGCCACGACTTGGGTGACGTGCTGGTAGCCGGCGATGCCCAGTTGCTCTCTCAACGAGTCCAGCGCCAGCTTTTCCCGGGTCTTCAGGGAAAACGTGCGGCCGGCAATGTACGCAGGCGGGCATAGCCGCACCAGCGCGGTCGGCGCCGGCACGACGGCCACGTCGAACTCGCCGCGCTGGATCCGGTACAGGGTCGCCAGCCGCTCCGACACCAGGTCCTGATGGGGGGAGAACTGGTCATAGGGCAGCGTCTCCCAGTCGGGCAGCAGGCAGACCCGCAACTGCGGCGAGAACCACGCGACCTCGTCGAGCAGGCGCTGCGCATCGAGCGCGGTGGCGGTGATCACCGCCAGAGGCTTTTCCGCGGTCCCCAGGCGCGCGAGGGCGAGCGCGTCCGAAGAGCCGCTCAGCCGGGTGTAGCGCCTGTGGGCGGGAAGTGAATCGCGATGCATCGGCGGAAAAACCGTGTAATTATATCGTCCTGAATTTACAAGAACTTTGACTTGCCTCTGTTCGCCCTGATCCCGGCCGCCGGTAGCGGCACGCGCCTCGCCGGCGAGCGGCCCAAGCAATACGCGGCGCTGGCCGGCAAGCCGATGCTCTGGCACGCGGTGCGCGCGATCTGCGTGCCACCGGTCGAGCACGTCTTCGTGGTGCTCGCACCGGAAGACAGCGCGTTCTCCCGCCATGACTGGAGCGCCTTCGCGGGCAAGCTGGAGCCCCTTTACTGCGGCGGCGGGACGCGGCGCGACTCGGTCTACAACGGCCTGGTCGCCGCGATGGCTGCAGTCGATGCCGACGACTGGATGCTGGTGCACGACGCGGCGCGGCCTTGCCTCCCCCAGAGGGACCTGGAAAGCCTGATCAGGCAGACCGAGGCGGACGAGGTGGGCGGGATCCTGGCGCTGCCGGTGGCGGAAACCGTGAAAGCCGTTGCAAAGGACGAGGCCGGAGTGCAGCGTATCGACCGCACCGAGGATCGCGCCCAGCTCTGGCTCGCGCAGACGCCGCAGATGTTTCGCGCCGGGCTGCTTGCGCAGGCGCTCCGGCAGGCGAAAGGCGCGGTGACCGATGAGGCCGGCGCGATCGAGCAAATGGGACTCAAGCCGCGCCTGGTCGCGGGCAGCCGCGAGAACCTGAAGGTGACCTACCCGGAAGATCTGGCGATCGCAGCAGCCATCCTGGCGAGGCGCCGATGAGGATCGGACAGGGTTTCGATGTGCATCCTTTCGCCGAAGGGCGCAAGCTCGTCATCGGCGGCGTCGAGATTGCGCATCACAAGGGCTTGCTGGGGCATTCCGACGCCGACGTGCTCATGCACGCGATCTGCGACGCGCTGCTGGGCGCCGCGGGCCTGGGCGACATCGGTCGGCATTATCCCGACAGCGATGCCAGCTACGCCGGCATTGACAGCCGCGAGCTGCTGCGCGACGTTGCGAGGAAACTGAGAGAGCTGAACTTCAAGATCGTCAACCTCGACGCCACCATCATCGCCCAGGAGCCCCGCATGGCGCCGCACATGCCGCGCATGATCGCCAACATCGCCGCGGAGCTCGGCGTGCCGCCGGCGGCCGTCAACATCAAGGCGACCACCACCGAGGAGCTCGGCTGCATCGGCCGCGGCGAAGGCATCGCGGCGCAGGCCGTGGCGCTCATCGACTGAGATGTACTCGCCGCCGTACAACAGGGTCGAAGACCGCGCCGAGCTGCTCGCTTTCATGCAGGCGAACGGCTTTGCGCTTCTGGTCACCAACCCGCTGCGCGCCTCGCACCTGCCGGTCATGGTCCGGCAAAACGAGGAGCAGCTGATCCTCGACATGCACATGGCGCGGGCCAACCCGCAATGGCAGGACTTCTTCGACGACGAGGTGCTGGTCGTGTTTTCCGGGCCGCACGCCTACGTCTCGCCGCGCTGGTACGAGGACAAAGAGCGCGTGCCGACCTGGAATTACGCGGCAGTCCATGCCTACGGGGTGCCCGAGGTCATCCAGGATCGGAACGCGAAGCACGCATCGCAGCGCCGGCTCGTGGCGGCCCTCGACCCGCAGTGGCTGGCGAAATTCGACGCCCTGCGGCGCGAATACGTCGACAGCATGCTCGAGGGGATCGTCAACTTCGAGATCGCCGTGACGCGGCTCGAAACGCGCTGGAAGCTGTCGCAGAACCGCGGGCGGCGCGAACAGGAGCTGATCGCCGCCGAGTTGCACAAGTCGGCGGATTCAGCCGAGCGCGCGCTGGCTGCATTGATGCGCAGGCACCTCGCCGAGGACTAGTGCGCCTTTTTTTTGCCCTCTGGCCTCCGCACGAGGTAGCGCGAGCCTTGGCAGATTGGGCGCGCGCGGCGGCGCGGGAGTCGGGCGGCAAGGCGACGGCCGAGGAGAAAATCCATCTGACGCTCGCCTTTCTCGGCGAAGCGAAGCCTGAAAAGGCCATCGCCGCAGCGCGCCGGGTCAACGCAAGTAAATTCACCCTGCAGCTCGAGCAGGCGGTTTATTGGGGGCACAACAGGATCGTCTGGGCGGGGCCGCAAGACACGCCGCCTGAAATGCTGCGGCTCGCCGAACATCTGCAGATGCAGCTCTACCTGCAGGAATTCATCCTGGAGCGCCGCCCGTTCGCCGCGCACATCACGCTGCTGCGCAAGGCGCGCGAGCCTGCGCAGCTGCCCGAGCTGCCGTGCGTCGAGTGGCCGGTGGAGGAGTTCCTGCTGGTCCGCTCGATCTCCGGCCGCTACGAGCCGCTCGAGCGCTTTCCTATCGCGTAGCGGGTATGGCGAGCACCAGCCTGGCGAGAAGCCCCCCGCCGTCGCGCGGCAGCAGCTGCAGCGCGCCGGCGTGCGCGCGCGCCACGCGCTCGACGATGGCGAGCCCCAGCCCGGCGCCGCCGGGACCGGCGCGCGAGTCATCGAGCCGCGTGAACGGGCGCTTGAGGCGCTCGGCCTGGCTTGCCGGGATGCCCGGGCCGCGGTCGAGGACCTCGATGCAGATCTTCCCGTCCGCCATCGAAGTGCGAATCTCGACCGGCTCTCCCGCATAGCGCAGCGCGTTGTCGACCAGGTTGGCGACGGCGCGCCGCACCGCCATCCGCGCGAACGGAAAGGTCGGCAGCGGCTGATGCTGGAACGACACCTTTCTCCCCAGGCGCGCGTAGTGGCCCGCGAGGTCGTCGAGCAGCTCGTTCAGATCGTTCTCCGACTTGTCCCCGGTCTCGCTGCGCGCGAACTCCAGGAACTGGCCGATCACGGCGTCGATCTCGTCGATGTCGGTGATCATGGCCTCGGAGGCGGTGCTCTCCGCGCCGCTCATCTCGAGCATCAGGCGCAGGCGCGACAGCGGCGTGCGCAGATCGTGCGAGATGCCGGCGAGCACCATGGCGCGCTCGCGCTCCATGCCGGCGAGGTCGCTCGCCATGCGGTTGAAGGCGGCGGCGAGCGCGAGCAGCTCGCGCGCGCCTTCCTCGGGCACCGGCTGGTGCGCCTCGCCGCGGCCGAGGCGCCCGGCGGCGCGCGTCAGCCCGGCGAGCGGCCGGGCGATGCCGAAGGCGATGAGCCAGGCGCCGGCGAGCGCCAGGGCGAGCAGCCCCAGCCCCCAGCCGAGCCACTGCAGCCCGAACGCCGGCGCGAAGCGCTCGAGCGGCAGCATCGCCCAGAACTCGTCGCTGTCGATGAAGAAGCTGACCCAGAACCCTTCCTCGCCGTCGCGGGCATAGGCGAAACGCGTGTTTTCGCCCAGCGCGGCGCGCACGCGCTGCGCGACGCGGGTGAGCAGGGGATCGCCGGGCAGCGGCGCGAGCCGCTCGCTCAAGGTCGCCGGGTAGACGCGCAGGCCCTCGCTCTCGTTGAGGTCGATCAGCAGCTGGCGGCGACGGAACGGGTCGGCGCTCACCAGCGCCGCGCGCGTCAGATTGATGACGCTCACCGTCTGCTGCGCAAGCTCGCGCGAGCGCGGCTCGCGCTCGTAGACGAGGTAGATCTGGAAGGAGGCGAGCACCGCGGTGACGATCAGCAGCGCGATCAGCAGGAACGACCGGGCGAACAGCGTCACTTAGGTTCGTTGTCCGGGACGAAAACGTAGCCGAAACCCCACACCGTCTGGATATGCTTCGGATGCGACGGATCGTCCTCGACGATTTTCCTCAGCCGCGAGATCTGCACGTCGATCGAGCGGTCGAACACCTCGTACTCGCGGCCGCGGGCCAGCTCCATCAGCTTGTCGCGCGACAGCGGCTCGCGCGGGTGCTGCACCAGGACCTTGAGCACCGAGAATTCGCCGGTGGTGAGAGGCAGCGCCTTGCCCTCGCGCGTCAGGCTGCGCGTGGCGAGGCTGAGCTCGAAGCGGCCGAAGCGGTGGGTCTCGGTGCCCGCGGCCGGCGCCCCCGGCGGGCCCAAGGGGGCCCGCCGCCGCAGCACGGCATTGATGCGGGCGAGCAGCTCGCGCGGATTGAACGGCTTGGGCAGGTAATCGTCGGCGCCCATCTCCAGGCCGACGATGCGATCGACGTCGTCGCCCTTCGCGGTCAGCATGATGATCGCCGGCGCGCTGTTCTGGGCGCGCAGCCGGCGGCAGATGGCGAGGCCGTCCTCGCCGGGCAGCATCAGGTCGAGCACCACCAGGTCGTAGCGCTCGCGGGCGAGCTGCTTGTCCATGCCGGTGGCGTCGGGCACGGCCCTGACCTCGTAGCCCTCGCCGCCGAGATAGCGCACCAGCAGGTCGCGCAGCCGCTGGTCGTCGTCGACGACGAGGATCCGGGTCTTGAGCTCGGGCATCGGGCAATACATTGTTACAAATTTCGGCAATGGCGACACGCCTTCGAAGGCGAACCCGCGTAACATTCCCGCAGCCATGAAAGGCCTGCTCCTTGCGCTGATGCTTTCGCTCGCCGCGGGGGGGGCGGCTGCGCAGTCCGGCAAGAGGAACGAAGGCAAGTTCAAGGCGCAGAACATGACCCGCGAGGAGCGCCAGCGCATGCGCGAAGACATGCGCGACGTCTACCGCGATCGCGGCGGGCGGCCCGCCGCGAAGCAGCGCCAGATGTCGCCCGAGGAGCGCGAGAAGCTGCGCCGCGACCTCCAGGACGCGAACCGCGACCTGCGCCGGGGCGGCAACTAGCCGGAGAAGACGCTACGCCGGGCTCGGGTTGATGCGCTCGTAGGTGACTTCGCCGGCCGGCTCGACGGGGTAGAACCGGTAGGAATTCTTGCCCGCCTCCTTCGCCGCGTACATCGCCATGTCCGCATGCTTCATGAGGGTCTGGGCGTCGCCGGCATCGTCCGGGAAAACGCTCACGCCGAGGCTCGCGGTGATCTGCGCGCGCTTGCCGCCGGCGAGCTCGTAGGGCTCGAGCAGCTCGGAAAGGAGCTTGCGGGCGATGCCGTCCACCGCCGGCACGTCGTGCACTTCCTCGATCACCACGAAGAACTCGTCGCCCCCGAGCCGCGCCACGAAGTCGCTGGCGCGCAGGACCGTGCGCAGCCGGCGCGCGACCTCGACCAGCAGCCCGTCGCCGATATCGTGGCCGTGCGCGTCGTTGACCTGCTTGAAGCCGTCGAGGTCCATGAACACGCCGGCCAGCTTGGCGCCGCGCCGGCGGGCGCGCTCGACCGCCTGCTCGAGCGCCGGGGAAAGGCTGGTGCGGTTCGCCAGGCCGGTCAGCGGGTCGCTGTAGGCGAGCGAGGCGATGCGCTCGCGCGCCAGCGCGATCTCGGTGATGTCGCGCCCGACGCCGCGGTAGCCGAGGAAGGCGCCCTCGGCGGCAAAGCGCGGCTCGCCGCTGACCGAGAAGTAGCGGATGCTGCCATCGCGCCAGGGGCGTCCGAACTCGAAATCGCGGAACGGCTGGCGCGCGTGGAACATGCCGCGCAACTCGCCCCAGCCGGCCTCGCCCGCGCCGGCGACGGTGTCGACGTAGTTCGGCCCGTGCACCATCTCCGTGAAGCGGTCCTGCGCGTCGGTTTCCCAGAAGAAGTCCGAGGACATCTGCACCAGGCTGCGGAAGCGCAGCTCGCTCTCGCGCTGCGATTCCTCCGCCTGCTTGCGCTTGAGGAACTGGCCGGTCTGGCTGCCGATGACGCGCGCGGCCTGCACCAGGCGCTGGTCGGGCTCGCGCACCGCCTGGCTCGAGAAAGTGAGCACGCCGATGACGCTGCCCTCGGCGACGACCGCGAACGCAAAGCCGCCGTGCAGGCCGCTGCCTTCCCACAGCGTCTTATGCTGCACGCGCGGGTCGCGCACGGTGTCCTGCGACCAGATCGGCTCGCCGCTCTGCCAGACTTTGCCCGACAGGCCTTCGCCCGGGCGCAAGGTGATCGTCCGCGAACGCTCGACGAATTGCCGCACCACCGGGTCGGCCACGCACCACGCGTCCTGAAAGCGCAGCAGGCCGCTTGCCTGGTCGAGCCTGAAATAGCGGCCGCAGGCCCAGCCCTGGACCTCGCACACGGCGCGGATCACCGCGCGCACGACCTCGTTCGGCTCGTGCTCTCCGGACAGCGCATGCGCGACCTGGTGCTCCAGGCGCAGCATCTGCTCTGCGCGCTTTTGCGCCGTGAGGTCGCGGCCGATGCCGCGATAACCCTTGAAACGGCCGCGGTCGTCGAAGACCGGCTCGCCGCTCAGCGACAGCCAGACGCTGTGGCCGTCGCTGGCGGCGCGTTCGATCTCGAAATCGCGGAACGGCTCGCGGCGCTCGAGCAGGGCGCGGTGCCGCTCCCAGTCCGCCTCGGTCAGGTTCAGCGCCGGCTGCTCCCAGCGCTTGCGGCCGAGGTAGGCCGAGGCGTCCAGGCCGATTTTGTCGCCGACGTAGCTCGACATGTACGTGAGCCGGAATTCGGCGTCCTGCTCCCAGTACCAGTCGGCGGAGAGCTGCGTGAGGCTGCGGAAGCGGGCCGCGCTCGCGCGCAGCACGCGTTCAGCCGAGCGCGCGCGCACGACGCCGCGGGCAGGCCTGGCCCTGCCACGCGTGATTGCCTTCCTTGCGCCGGCTGCGCGCCTGCGGCGAGTTGCCATCGCTCCCCGGATTCCCCGCAGCCAATTTACTGGAGCGCTACTCCCCCGTCCAGCCTTGTGCGTGGCACAACGTTAAAAAAGTGTGCGGCTCAGCGCCGGGCGCGTTCGCGGGCGAAAAGATAAAGGCCGCTGGCCACTACGATGGCGGCGCCGATCCAGACTGTGCCTGACGGCACGTCGCCGAACACCAGGTAGCCGAAAATCGCCATGTAGATCACCTGCTGGTACAGGAAGGGCGCCAGGACGGTCGCGGGCGCATAGCGATGCCCGAGGGCGAGCAGGTAGTGGCCAAGCCCGCCCACCACGCCGAGCAGGCAGGCGAGGCTCCATTCAAGCCAGCCGGCGGGGGATTCCCAGGCGGCGAGCGCGAACGGTGCCAGCACAATGGCCGCGCCGACGGCCGGCAGGTACTGGATCGTCTCGGGCGGGTCATAGGCCGCCAGGCGCCGCGTCATCAGATTGAAGAGCGCATACAGGAAGGCGTTGCCGATCGACAGCAGCATTGCGGGATGAAACTCCGCGCTGCCCGGCCGCACGATCACCAGCACGCCGGCGAAACCGGCGAGGATCGCCCCCCAGCGCCCGGCATCGAGCCGCTCGCCGAGCAGCGGCGCCGCGAGCAGCGCGATCACGATCGGCACGAGAAAGAAGATCGACGAGGTCACCGCCAGCTGCAGGTACTGCAGCGCCCAGTAGTTCATCCAGGTCATCGCGACGAACATCAGCGCGCGCAGCAGGTGCCAGCGCAGGTGACCGGTGCGCACGAGCGCAAGGCCGCGCACCGGCAGGAGCAGCGCGGAAGCGAATACGACGTGGGTCACGAAGCGCAGCCACACCACCACGATCACCGGCATGCTGCCCACCAGCCACTTCGCGCTGCCGTCGAGCAGCGTGAACAGCACGTACGTCAGGGACATCAACCCGATGCCGATCAGGCGGTTGCGCGCGCTGTCGGCGTGCAGGCCCGGGCCGTTCAAGCCGCCTTTTTCGAAGCGCCGCGCGCTGCGTCGGCGACGGCGGCGCCGACTTCGGAGGTGCTGGCCCTGCCCTTCATGTCGGGCGTGCGAGGGCCCTCGAGGATGACGCGCTCGATCGCGCGCACGATGTCGGCCGCGGCCTGCGGATGCCCGAGATGCTCGAGCATCAGCGCGCCGGACCAGATCGTGGCGATGGGATTGGCGATCTTCCTGCCGGCGATGTCGGGCGCCGAGCCGTGCACCGGCTCGAAGATGGACGGCGCGGTGCGCTCGGGATTGATATTCCCGGAGGCGGCAATGCCGATGGTGCCGGCGGTCGCCGGACCGAGGTCGGAGAGGATGTCGCCGAACAGGTTCGAAGCGACGATGACGTCGAAGCGCTCCGGGTTGAGCACCATCTGGATGGTGAGGCCGTCGACGTGATACTGGTCGGTGCGCACGTCCGGGTACTGCCTGCCCATCGCGGCGAAGCGCTCGTCCCAGTACGGCATGGTGATGGTGATGCCGTTCGACTTGGTGCACGAGGTGAGGTGCTTCTTGCGCGTGCGCGACAGCTCGAAGGCGTAGCGCATGATCCGGTCGACGCCCTTGCGCGAGAAGATGGCCTGCTGCATCACCACCTCGCGCTCGGTGCCTTCATAGATGCGCCCGCCGACGTTGCCGTACTCGCCTTCGGTGTTCTCGCGCACGACGATGTAGTCGAGGTCCCCCGGCTTGCGGCCGGCGAGCGGGCAGGGCAGCCCCTCGAACAGGCGCACCGGCCGCAGGTTGACGTAAAGATCGAACCGGCGCCTGAAGTCGATGAGCAGGCCCCAGACGGCGATGTGATCGGGCACCAGGGACGGATTGCCGACGGCGCCGAAATACACCGCGTCGAACTTGCGCAGGATGTCGGGCGCATCCTGCGGACACATCCTGCCATGGGCCTGGTACCAGTCGCAGCTCCACGGGAACTCCTGCCACTTGAAGCGGATGGCGTGCTTCGCGCCGACGGCCTCCAGGACGCGGATGCCTTCGGGGATCACTTCGCGCCCGATGCCATCCCCGGGGATGACCGCGATCTGGTGTTCGTTCATGAAGAAATTCTATCAGGCATAGAATCGCGGGATGCGTTTCGCGTCGATCGAAACGTCCACCGAGTGGTGCTCGGTCGCGCTGTGGGCCGACGGCGAGATCGCGGCGCTCGAGCGCCGCGCCGGAGCGCGCCATTCCGAGCTCGCCCTGCCGATGCTGGAGCGCCTGCTCGCCGCGGCGGGGATCGGCGCCGGCCAGCTCGACGCGGTCGCGTTCGGTGCCGGTCCGGGCTCGTTCACGGGCCTGCGGATCGCTTGCGGTCTCGCGCAGGGCCTCGCGTTTGCGCGCGGGCTGCCCGTGATCGGCATCTCGGCGCTCGAGGCGCTGGCCGAAGAATCGGGAGCCACGCGCGTCGTGGCCTGCCTCGATGCCCGCATGCGCGAAGTGTATTATGCGGCGCTCGAGAAACGCGGCGCGCGGTGGGAGGAGCGAATTGCGGCGATGTGCGTTGCGCCGCAGGCGGCGCCCAAGCCGCCCGGCGAGGGGTGGATCGGCTGCGGCAACGGATTCGCGGTTTACGGAGACCTGGGCTTGATGCGCGTGCTGCCTGAAGTTCATCCGAGCGCGGCGGCGGTTGCCAGGCTCGCCGGGCCGCGCCTTCAAGCCGGCGAGGGCGTCGATGCGGCGCTCGCTGCGCCGATCTATGTGCGTGAAAAAGTAGCCTTCACGAAACAAGAGCTTCAAGACAGATGAGCGCGGTCCTCAAGGACGTCGCCGAGCTCGCGTCGATGCGCGAGCGCGACCTCGCCGAGGTGATGGCGATCGAGAGCGCCGTCTACAGCCATCCGTGGTCGCGCGGCAATTTCGCCGATTCGCTGCGCGCCGGGTACGAATGCCGCACGCTGCGGCTGGGGACCGAGCTGGTCGGCTACTTCATCCTGATGGTCGCGGCGGGCGAGGCCCACCTGCTCAATCTGTCGATCGCCGCGGCGCACCAGCGCAGCGGCCGCGGCAGCGCGCTGCTGGGCGACGCGGCCAGCCTCGCGCGCTCGCTCGGCGCCCGCAACCTGTTTCTGGAGGTGCGGCCGAGCAACCTCGGCGCGCAGGCGCTGTACGCGCGCTTCGGCTTCCGCAGGATCGGCGTCAGGCGCGGCTACTATCCTGCGCTGTCGGGACGCGAAGATGCGCTCGTGCTGACGCTGTCGCTGCAATGAGCCGGCGCGGCGCGGTGCTGGCCGAGATGGGCCTGGCGCCGGTCTGGCGCCTGAGAAACAGGGGGAAAAATCCGCGCGATCTCTGGATCGAGCTGAAGCAAGCCGTGCCGGCCTGCACGGCCTGCGGCCTCCACAAGACCCGCAAGCAGGCCGTGCTGGGTGTCGGCGATGAGCGCGCCGACTGGCTGCTGATCGGCGAGGCGCCCGGCGCCGAGGAGGACCGGCTGGGCGAGCCCTTCGTCGGGCAGGCCGGGCGGCTGCTCGACAACATGCTCGCCGCGATCGGCCTGAAGCGCGGCGAGAACGTGTATATCGCCAACGTCCTGAAATGCCGCCCGCCGGGCAATCGCAACCCGCAGCCGGAAGAAGTACAGAAGTGCGCGCCGCACCTGCTGCGCCAGATCGAGCTGATCCAGCCGAAGCTGATCGTCGCCATGGGGCGTGTCGCCGCGCAGACGCTGCTCAACAGCGATGCCAGCATCGCCAGCCTGCGCGGCCGGCTGCACGGCTACGCCGGGGTACCGCTCATCGTGACCTACCACCCGGCTTATCTGCTGCGCAATCTCCCGGACAAGGCGAAGGCCTGGGCCGACCTGGTTTTCGCCAGGAACACGATGGCCGGGCTCTAGAGAAGGCCGGGGACGCTCAGCTCTCGGGGTGCGGATCCTCGGCGCGCGCAAAGGCCAGCAGCCGGTCGACTTCGTCGCGATGCACCCGGTGGTTGCGCTGATACCACAGCAGCACCATTCCCATGGTGGCGGAGACGAACACCCCGAACACCAGGATCACCGTGTAAATCGAGTAACCGGCGCCCAGCAGGAGGGAGTAGAGCGCAATCATCACCAGGATCGAGGTGTTTTCGTTGAAGTTTTGCACCGCGATGGAACGGCCCGCGCCCACCAGGTGGTGCCCGCGGTGCTGCAGCAGGGCGTTCATCGGCACCACGAAGAACCCGGCCATCGCGCCGATCGATATCATGATCACGATCGCCGCCCAGACCTGGTGCACGAAGATCATCACGATCACCGCGATGCCCATGCCGATGCCGAGCGGAATCACCCGCAGCGAGCGGTCGAGCGCCACCCAGAGCGACGCGAGGACTGCGCCGATGGCGATGCCGAACGCCGTCACCCCCTGCAGGATGGCGGCCTTGGACAGGTCGAAGCCGAGCGCGGCGCGCGCCCATTCGATGACGATGAACTGCAGCGTCGCGCCGGCGCCCCAGAACAGCGTGGTGGTGGCCAGCGAGATCTGGCCCAGCGGGTCGCGCCACAGGTGCCGCACGCAGCGCCCGAAGTCCTTCAGCGTGTCCAACGGATGGGAGGGCAGCGTCTTCAGCGCGACCCCGGTGCGCGGCACGTGCAGATTGAAAAGGGCGGCGATGGCGTAGACGATGACGATGACCGCGATCGCCGCTTCGGCGGGAGTGTCGATCGGCGTGTCGATCACCGGGAAGTCGAAGTGCAGCAGGACTCCCGAGACGCGCGAATGGATCAGCACGCCGCCGAAGACGGTGCCGAGAATGATCGAGGCCACGGTGAGGCCTTCGATCCAGCCGTTGGCGACCACCAGCTTGCGGTGCGGCAGGTACTCGGTGAGGATGCCGTACTTCGCCGGCGAGTAGGCCGCGGCGCCCAGGCCGACCACCGCGTAGGCGAGCAGCGGATCGGTGCCCCAGAGCATCAGCACGCAGCCGAGGATCTTGACGGTGTTGGCGATGAACATCACGTGCCCCTTGGGCAGCCGGTCGGCGAAGGCGCCGACATAGGGGGCCAGCAGCACGTAGGAAACGACGAAAAAGAACTTCAGGTACGGCGTGAGCCACGACGGCGCGTCTGCCTGCATCAGCAGCGCGATGGCCGCGACCAGCAGCGCATTGTCGGCGAGCGACGAGAAAAACTGCGCCGCCATGATGATGTAGAAGCCGGAGCTCACGGACGCTTTATCGTTTTGTAGCGCCGGGTTATAGCACAATAAGACTTCTCACAAGACCGACCCTGACGCAGCCTGACTAAATGCCGCGCCCGATCCGCGCAACCATTTCAGCCGGCGCGCTCTCGCATAACCTTCTGGTGGCGAAGGCGTATGCCAAAGGCGCCAAGCTGTGGGCGGTCATCAAGGCGAACGCGTACGGCCATGGCGTGGAGCGTGCCGCGCGGGCGCTCGACGCGGCCGATGGCTTCGCGGTGCTCGACTTCCAGGAGGCAGTCCGGCTGCGGGAGGCGGGCGTGACCAAGCCGATCCTCATGCTCGAAGGTTTTTTCAAGCCGGTCGACCTGCCGCTGCTCCATCAGTACGGCCTCACGCCGGTGATCCACGATGCCGGGCAGGTCGAGATGCTGCGCCTTGAACAGCTGCCCGGCGAGATCGACGTCTACCTGAAGGTGAATACCGGCATGAACCGGCTCGGCTTCGGCGCGGAGAGCCTGCGCCCCGCGTACAACGCGCTGCGCATGCACGCGCAGGTGCGCAGCGTCACGCTGATGACTCACTTCGCGGACGCGGACGGGGCGGGCGGCGTCCAGGGCCAGCTCGACTGGTTCAACGCTCTGGCCAAGGGATTCGAAGCGCCGCGCTCGCTCGCCAACTCGGCTGCCCTGATCCGCTTTCCCGAGGCGCGCGGCGACTGGGTGCGTCCCGGGATCATGCTCTACGGCTGCTCGCCGTTCGCCGGCCGCACTGCCGAGTCGCTGAATCTCAAGCCGGCGATGACCTTGCGCGCCGAGATCATCGCCACCCAGCAGCTCCATACCGGCGAGCGCATCGGCTACGGCTTCTCGTACGAGGCGGTGGGCGAGATGGCGGTCGGCGTCGTGGCCTGCGGCTATGCCGACGGCTATCCGCGCCACGCGCCGAGCGGAACTCCGGTGCTGGTCAACGGAAGGCGCACGCGCACCGTTGGGCGGGTATCGATGGACATGATCTGCGTCGACCTCACCGACATCCCGGGCGCCGGCATCGGCAGCGCGGTGACGCTGTGGGGCGAGGGCCTGTCGGCGGACGAGGTGGCGGCCGCGGCCGGCACGCTGAGCTACGAGCTGCTCTGCGCCCTCGCGCCGCGCGTGCCGGTGGCCGAGGCGGCCTGAATGGCGAAGCCGAAATCCGTTTACGCCTGCGCGGAGTGCGGCGCCACGGCGCTGCAGTGGTTCGGCACCTGCCCGTCCTGCGGGGCCGCCGGCACGCTGAGCGAAAGCTACGCGGAACGAGGCGCCAAAAGGATCGCCACGCCGTCGGTCGCGCTCGCCGACATCGAAGCGAGGGAGCTGGCGCGCATTCCCACGGGGGTCGGCGAGCTCGACCGCGCCCTCGGGGCGGGGCTGGTGGCCGGGCAGGTGGTGCTCCTCGGCGGCGACCCCGGCATCGGCAAGTCCACGCTCCTCCTGCAGACCCTGGCGACGCTGAAGGAGGTTCTTTACGTCACCGGCGAGGAATCCGCCGAGCAGATCGCGATGCGCGCGCGCCGGCTGTCGCTCGACGCCGGCGGCGTGCGGCTGCTCGCCGAGACGCAGCTCGAGCGCATCCTCGGCGCGCTCGACGCCGGCAAGCCGGCGGTGGCGGTGATCGATTCGATCCAGACCCTGTGGAGCGAGACGCTGCAGTCGGCGCCGGGCTCGGTGGCGCAGGTGCGCGAGTGCGCGGCGCAGCTGACGCGGCACGCGAAGCGCGCCGGAAGCGCGCTCTTCATCATCGGCCACGTCACCAAGGAGGGGGCGATCGCCGGCCCGCGCGTGCTCGAGCACATCGTCGACACGGTGCTTTACTTCGAGGGCGATCCGCATTCCAGCTTCCGGCTGATCCGCGCGGTGAAGAACCGCTTCGGCGCGGTCAACGAGCTCGGCGTGTTCGCAATGACCGACAAGGGCCTGCGCGGCGTGACCAACCCCTCGGCGCTGTTCCTCTCGCAGCATCCGCACGCCGTGCCGGGCTCGTGCGTCGTCGCCACCGTGGAAGGCACGCGGCCGCTGCTGGTCGAGATCCAAGCCCTAGTCGACGCCGCCCACGCGCCGAACCCGCGCCGGCTTTCCGTGGGGCTCGAGCAGAACCGCCTCGCGATGCTGCTCGCCGTGCTGCATCGCCACGCCGGCATCGCCACCTGGGAGCAGGACGTGTTCGTCAACGCCGTTGGCGGCGTGCGCATCGGCGAGCCGGCCGCCGACCTCGCCGTGAGCCTCGCGGTCGTGTCTTCGCTCTCGGACCGGGCGATCCCGGAGAAGGTCGTGGTGTTCGGCGAGATCGGGCTTGCCGGCGAAGTGCGC